>VFQN01003920.1_pt1 | contig 20369 bp, 20 predicted proteins | sample 3512371 | NCBI WGS metagenome assembly VFQN01 (sample SAMN10412370, study PRJNA504923) | tailings metagenome | isolation source: Replicate 2 from Balatoc abandoned mine | place: Philippines: Itogon, Benguet | collected 2017-08-28
GCTAGGCGGCGGGCCCGGGGTCAGCGCAGGGCGGGATCCAGGCTCTCGGCGGTCACCGAGCCGGGCTGCATGTCACCCGCCCAGACACCCTTCGCGAGGCGGTCCAGCAGGGCGTTGGACCGGCGGACGCCGGCCTGGCTGATGCGCTGGTTCACCAGGAGCTGGGCCGCGCTCAGCCGCACCGCCGCCGCGTCGCGGCGCCCCGGGGGCGCCACGCTCGTGCGGGTGGGCGGCGACGGGCGCGGGGCGGGGGTGACCGCGCCGATGGCGACGCCGGGGGCGAGCCGCTCGGCGTCGATCGCGCCGGGTCGCAGGTCACCCCCGCGCAGCCCGGCGGCGAACCGGGCCTCCAGGGCGTTGGCGCGGCGCACCGCGGCCTGGGAGATGCGCTGGTTGACCACCAGCTGCGACCGGCTCAGGCGCACGCGGGCGGCGGCGCCCGCCCGCGGCCGCGCGGCTGCGGGCGCCTCCGGTGCGCGCGCCAGGGCGGGCGGCGGGCCGGTCGTCGCGGCGGGCGTCGCCGGCACGCCCGGGCCGAAGGCCGGAGGCGCCATGCCGCGGGGGCGCAGGTCCTCGCGCCCGAGCCCCGCGTCGAGCCGCCGCTCGACCAGCGCCAGGCGGCGGAGGGCGGCCTGGGAGATGCGCTGGTTGACGAGGAGCTGGCGGCGGCTCAGCGTCACGGGCGGGCTCGTCCGGAGGTCGTCCGTGAGACGCGAGGCGCGGGCGGCGCGCCGGAACACCGCGTGGCTGGGCTTGACGGCGCCGTCGAGGCGCCGCAGACCCGCGGGCCAGTTCGGGTTGTCCTGGAGGTTGAACCAGATCAGCGCCCGCACCCGGCCGCTGCGGACGGCCGGCAGGCCGAGGATCTGGCGCAGGTAGCGCGCCTGCTGGGCCGCGCTCACGCGGACGTCGCGGAAGGGCGTGGCCGCGGTGGTGTACCCGATCTCCGTCAGGTAGACGGGCGTGCCGCGGCGGCGGGGGACCGCGTCGAGCACCTGGAAGAGCTGGGGCAGGGTCGCCCACGCGGGGAACGCCCGGGTGGTGCTCAGCGGTGCCGCGGCCGGGTAGACGTGCTGCGAGTAGGCGTCGAAGGGGGCGCTGCTTGCCGCGACGCGCCGCGTCCACTCGAGCGCCCCGGTGCCGGTCGCGCCCGTGCTGCTGCGCGGCCCGCCGACCCCGGCGATCACGATGGCGCCCCGGTTGGCCCGGTGGATCGCCGGATACGCCGCGCGCACCATCGCCACGTAGCGCGTGACCCCCACGCGGGCACTGCCCCGCACCTGGGGCGACAGGAAGGCGCCGAGGTTCGGCTCGTTCCAGACCTCGAAGTGGCGCGCGCGAGGCAGCGGCTCGGAGGCCCCCGCCGGGCGGTACGACCCCGAGTAGCGGCGCGCCAGCGCCGCCATGAAACGCCCGTAGGCGGCCGGATCCGGGGCGTTCGGGTTCACCTCGGTGCCCCGCGGCGCCCCGCGCCCGCCGGCCGCCCAGGCGGGCGCCGAGTAGGCGACGAGGATCGGCGTCGCCCCGATGCGGGCGAAGCCGCGCATGGCGGCGTCGGCGCGCGACCAGTCGTAGGCGGGGTCGCCCGGGTCGGTGGCGTCGGCCGGGCGCGTGGGGGCGACGAGCGACCAGAGCACGTCGAGGCGGGTGACCTTGGCCCCGCTCGCCTCGACCAGCGCCACGCGCCGGTCGACGTCGGCCAGGGGGCCCGAGGTGAGGCGGTCGTCCTGCACGCCGACGACGGCGCCGGACGCGGGGGCGGCCGCGGCCAGGAGGGCGGCGGCGGCCAGGGAGGGGCGGATGCGGCGGGGTCGTGGCATGCCGGCAGGGTCGCGGGTGCGGCCCCGTGACGCACGCCCGCCGGTGCCGCGGTCACATCACGTGAGGTTTCCGTGTGCGCGCCCGGGGGTGGGCGCGGTCGAAGTCCTCGCGCAGGTGGGCGGCCGTCACGTGCGTGTAGACCTCGGTCGTGACCGGCGAGGCGTGGCCGAGGTGGGCCTGCACGTAGCGGATGTCCACTCCCGACTGGATGAGGTGGGTGCCGCAGGAGTGACGGAGCGCGTGGGGGAAGACCCGCGCCCCGTCGGCGCGCAGGCCGGCCCGGTCGGCCACCTGGGTGACGATCGCCCAGACCGACGCCCGGCCGAGGCGCCTCCCGCGGGAACCAAGGAAGACCCCGTCGGCGTCGCGGTGGCGCGCCTGGTCGGGCCGCGGGCGCACGTCGCGGGCGCGCAGGGCGGGCCGGGCGACGCGCAGGTAGGCGTCGAGCGCCGCGAGCGCCTCGCGCGGGACGGCCACCGCACGCCGCTTGCCGCCCTTGCCGTGCACCACCACGAACGGGTCCTCGGGGTCGTCGAGGTGGCACGCCGACAGGTCGAGGCCGGCCGCCTCGCTCGCGCGCAGGCCGCAGCCGTAGAGCACCTCCACCAGGGCCCGCGTGCGGGCGCCGAGCGGCCCGGGGCGGTCGGCGGCCTCGCACATCCGCCGCACCTGGGCGGGGGTCAGGGCCACGACCTCGCGGCCGAGCGCCTCCTGCCCGCCCTCCCCCGCCGCCGCCGGCGGGCGCAGGTCGCGCACCGGGTTCTCGAGCGCGTACGCCCGCGACCACCAGGCGCAGAAGGCCCGCGCCGCCGCCACGCGGCGCCGCCGCGTGGACACCCGCCCCTCGAGGCCGTCGCGCCAGCCCTGCCACCAGGAGAGCGGCAGGCCGCTCAGCTGCACGGCCGCGGCGCGGGCGACCGGGTCGTCCTCGACGCCGAACGGCGGCGCCTCGTGGGGCGGCTCGGGGACGCCGAGCGCCGTCGCGAGCCCGGCGAGGTCGCGGGCGTATGCGGCCCGGGTGTTCGGGTTCTCGCGCGTCGCCGTGAAGGCGGACGCCAGGCGGCCGAAGCCCTCCGGATCGACGGCGGCGGCGCTCACCCGCGCGGGTGCCCCCGCCGCAGCGCATCCTGCATCGCCCGCGTCGTGACCCCGGTGTAGCGCTGCGTGGTCGCCAGGCTCGCGTGCCCGAGCAGCTCCTGCACCACCCGCAGGTGCGCGCCCTCGCCCGCGGCCGGGCCCTCGAGCAGGTGGGTGCCGGCGGCGTGGCGCAGCAGGTGCGGGCCCCCGGCGCGGCCGCGGGCGCGCAGCGCGCGGGCGACCACCCGGTAGACCGTCGAGCCGTCGAGCGCCCTCCCCGAGCGCGACACGAACACCGGCGCGCGCGCCGCCGGCACCGGCGCGAGCCCGGCCACCAGGCGCGGCCGGCCCTCGGCCAGCCACGCCCGCAGCGCGACCACCGCGGGCTCGGTGAGCGGCACCGTGCGCCCCGCGCCGCCCTTGCCCACCACCCGCAGGGCGTCGTGCTCGAAGTCGAGGCCCGCGAGCACGAGGTCGCACGCCTCCTGCCGGCGCAGGCCGCTCCCGTAGAGGATCTCCACCAGGGCGCGGTCGCGCAGCGCGAGCGCCCGCCGCAGCGGACCCGCGTCCTCCGGAACGCCGATGCCCTCCACGAGCGCCGCGGCCTCGGACTGGGACAGCCGCGGCACCGGCGGCGGCACCGGCCGCGGGCGGTCGATCAGGTCGGCCGGGGAGCGCCCGACGGGATGGTGGGGGCCGAGCCACTCGCGCACGGCCGTCACCGCGCGGGCGCGGCTCGCCGGCGACCACTCCAGCCCGCGGAAGGCCGCCTCGAGCGCGGAGGGGGTCACCTGCTCGGGGCCGTCCAGCCCGTGTCCGGCCAGCCACGCGGCCACGCGCCGCGCGTCCTTGAGGTAGGCCGCCCGGGTGCGCGGCGCCAGGCGCGTGGCGCGGCCACCCTGCAGCTCCAGGCGGCGGGCGAGGTCGTCGAGGCTGTCGTCCCAGGTGACCGGCACGGTCACTCCGGGTTCGGCGTCCCCCGCAGCTCCACCTGCCCGACGCCCGCGTGGAAACCGCCGGAGCCGTCCTCGGCCAGCGACGTGATCCAGACCAGGTAGGACTGGAACGGCCCCGACGGCGCGAGCGGGACGGTCTGCGTGCCGCCGTCGGTCGTGAACTCGGCCAGCACCTCGCGCTCGGTGCCGACGAGCTCGCCGAGCAGCTGCATGCGCACCCCCGGGGTGGGCGATGAGACGACCAGCTCGCTGACCAGGCTCGGCTCGGTCAGGCGCAGGATCAGGCCGACGCCGTCCTTGAGGCCGCCGAACTCCGGGGTCACCTGGTACACCTCGGTGTACCAGGCCGTGGACGGGTCGCCGTCGATCGCCAGGCCGCGCTCGGTGGGGTTCTCCACGCCGTCGCCCTGCGGGTCGTAGTCGCGGACGGCCGAGAACGTGAACGGCACCGTGGCCACCGCGCCCGGCGCGTCGTCGCCGAGGGGGTCGAGCAGCACGTAGGCCGCCGCGCCGCCGGCGGCCAGCAGCAGCGCCAGGATCACCAGCAGCCAGGCGAGGCGCCGCCGGCCCGGCCGGCGGCGGCGGGCCGTGTCGCCGTCGTCGTCGCCCTCCGCCGGCGGCGGGGGCGGGGCCACGACCGGCATCACCAGGGTCCCCGCGTCGCGGTCCTGGAGCGCCGCCACCATCCGCGCGGCGTCCGGGTAGCGCGCCTCCGGCTCCTTGGCCGCCGCGCGCATGGCGCAGGCCGCGGCCCAGTCGGGGATCTCCGGCCGCACCGCCCGGGGGTCGGGCAGCGGCGTCGAGCAGTGCTTCATCGCCACCGCGACGAAGCCCTCGCCGGTGAAGGGCAGCTCCCCGGTGAGGCACTCGTAGAGGACGATGCCGAGCGAGTAGACGTCGGTGCGCGCGTCGATCGGGCGTCCGTCGGCCTGCTCCGGTGAGAGGTAGTCGGCGCTCCCGAGCAGCATGTCCGTGCGGGTCAGGGCCTCGCCGTCGTCGGCCTCCATCAGCCGGGCGATGCCGAAGTCGGCCAGCTTGACCTCGCCGTGCGGGCTGAGCAGCACGTTCTGGGCCTTGATGTCGCGGTGCACGACGCCCTGCGAGTGCGCGTAGGCCAGGGCGCGGCCCACCTGCCCGCAGATCCGCGCGGCCTCGTCGGGGTCGAGGGCGCCCTCGCGCCGGATGCGCGTCTTCAGGTTCTCGCCCTCGATCAGCTCCATCACGAGGTAGGGGCCGTCGGCGTCCTCGCCGCGGTCGAGCAGGTGCACCAGGTTGGGGTGGGAGAGCCGGGCCACGAGCACGGCCTCGCGGCGGAAGCGCTCGGCGTGCTCCTCGTCCGCCAGCAGGCCGGCGTGGAGCCGCTTGATCGCCACCGTCCGGCCGAGCACGGTGTCGGTGGCGCTCCAGACCGCCGCCATCCCGCCGCGACCGATCAGTTGGTCGAGCCGGTAGCGCTCGCCCAGCAGAGCGCCCGTCACGACCGTTCCCCCGGGGGTGTGGTCACCCGCCGAGGATACCGCCGCCCCGGCCGGGCAGGGTCCGCCGGGGTGGGACGGGGGTACACTGACCCCGTGCCGGCGCCGCAGACCGTCCTGATCGTGGAGGACGACGAGGCCATCGCCGACTCGATGGCCTACGCGCTCGGGCGCGCCGGGTTCCGCACGCTGCGGGCCGCGGACGGGGGGCAGGGTCTTCGCCTGTTCCGTCAGCAGCGCCCCGACCTGGTCATCCTCGACCTGATGCTGCCGCAGATGGACGGCTGGCGGGTCACCGAGGAGCTGCGGCGCGAGGACCCCCGCGTCCCGGTCATCGTGTGCAGCGCCCGCACCAGCGAGTTCGACCGCGTGCACGGGCTGGAGATGGGCGCCGACGACTACGTCACCAAGCCCTTCTCGATGAAGGAGCTGCTCGCGAGGGTCAGCGCGCACCTGCGGCGGGTCGAGTCGCACCGGCGCCCGGAGACCGGCGACACGATCGAGGTGGAGGGGCTCGTCATCGACCCCGGCCAGGTGCAGGCCTTCGTGGACGGGCGCCCCGTCGGCCTCACCCCCCGCGAGTTCGAGGTGCTCCACGCGCTGGCGCGCGCCGAGGGGCGGCCGATCGCCCGCGAGCGCGTGTACCGCGAGGTGTGGGGCTACGAGATGATGCGCGGCGACCGTTCTGTCGACGTCTTCGTGCGCAAGGTCAGGCAGAAGCTCACCGCGGCCCGGCCGGAGATGACCTACCTCCAGACCCACTACGGGGTCGGCTACCGCTTCGAGGCGATCCCCGCGGGCGCCGAGGCCGCCGGGGGCTGACCCGTCCCGCGCGGCGCGGGCTCCTTGAAGGGCCCCGGGCCCGCCGTTACCCTTCCCAGGCTCGACCCCGGCGGGATGCCCGAGTGGTCAAAGGGAGCGGTCTGTAAAACCGCCGGCTACGCCTACGGAGGTTCGAACCCTCCTCCCGCCACTGATGCCCTGCGGCCCGCGCGCGGTGACCGCTCCAGGACGACCCGCGCGCCGGCCGCGAGCGCGGCGCGGTCGACGCCCTTCGTCGTCGGCGCCCGGTCCTCAGATCCCGGCGCCGCTCCCGGAGAAGACGCGCTCGCGGGTGGGGCGCACGAACACCGAGGCGCCGGGCTCCAGGCCGAGCTCGTCCGCGGCCTCGCGGGTGACCTGCGCCGACAGCTTCTCGCCGTCCTCGCGCTCCAGCTCCACGCGCACCTCGAAGCCGAGGTGCACCAGCCGCTCGACCCGCGCGGCGGAGGTGACGCCGTTCGGCTCGGCGCGCAGCTCGATGTCGTGGGGCCGCACGAAGGCCTCGCCCATGCGGGTGGTGGGGCCGACGAACGTCATCACGAACTCGTTGACCGGCTCCTCGTAGATCGCGCGGGGGCTGCCGACCTGCTGGATGCGGCCCTGGTCCATGACCGCGATCGTGTCGGCGACCTCCATCGCCTCCTCCTGGTCGTGCGTCACCAGCACGGTGGTCTGGTGCACCTCCTCGTGCAGCCGGCGCAGCCAGGAGCGCAGCTCCTTGCGCACCCGGGCGTCGAGGGCGCCGAACGGCTCGTCGAGCAGCAGCACCTTCGGCTCCACCGCCAGGGCCCGCGCGAGCGCCATGCGCTGGCGCTGGCCGCCCGAGAGCTGGCTCGGGTAGCGGTGCGCGAAGCCGTCGAGCTGCACGAGGGTGAGCAGCTCGTCGACGCGGTCGCGGATCTCGCCCTTCGGCCGACGCCGGATCGCGAGCCCGAAGGCCACGTTCTCGCGGACGGTCATGTGCTTGAACGCGGCGTAGTGCTGGAACACGAACCCCACGCCGCGCTTCTGCGCCGGCACGTCGGTCGCGTCCTCGCCCGAGATCTCGACGCGTCCGCTGTCGGGGGTCTCGAGCCCGGCGATGACCCGCAGGAGGGTCGACTTCCCGGACCCGGAGGGCCCGAGGAGCGCGGTGAGCGAGCCGCCGGGGATCTCGAGGTCGATGTCCTCGAGGGCCACGAAGTCGCCGAAGCGCTTGTTGATGTCAGTGACCGTGATCGCCACCGCCACCTCCCTTCCGGTTGAGCAGGTTCATTGCCAGGACCGTGATGAGCGCGAGGATCGCGAGCAGCACCGAGGAGCCGTAGGCGGCGACGTAGTCGAACGCCTGGAAGCGCTCCTCCACGTGGAGGGTGAGGGTCTCCGTCTTGCCGGCGATCCCCCCGGAGACCACCCGCACGGCGCCGTACTCGCCCAGGGCCCGGGCCGTGGTGAGGACGACGCCGTAGATGATCCCCCAGCGGATCGCGGGGAGCGTGATGCGCCAGAAGGTCTGGAACGCGCCGGCACCGAGGGTGGCGGCGGCCTCCTCCTGGTCGGTGCCGATCTCGCGCAGGACGGGCACGACCTCGCGCACGACGAACGGCAGGCAGATGAAGACCGTCGCCAGCACCATCCCCGGGACGGCGTAGATCACCTGGATCCCCAGCTCCTCGGTGGTGGGACCGAACCAGCCGTTGCGGCCCCAGACCAGCAGGATCGCGAGGCCGACGACCACGGGCGAGAGGGCCAGCGGCAGGTCGATGAGCGCGCTCACCAGCGGCCGGGCCGGAACGCGTCGCCGCACCAGGATCAGGGCCGTCGCCACGCCGAAGATCGTGTTGAGCGGCACCGCGATCGCGGTGATCAGGATCGTCAGCCACAGGGCGTGGAGCGCGGCGGGCGTGGTGATCGCCTCCCAGAAGGCGCCGAAGCCCTCCTCGAAGGTGTTCCAGAAGACCAGCGCGAGCGGCGCCCCGAGGAGGACGGCGATGTAGCCGAGCGCGATGAGCCGCAGCAGCCAGCGCGAGCCGGTCTCGACGGCGCGGTCCCGGCCGGTGCCGGGGCGCTGCGGGACGGGGAGCGCCTCCTCAGCGGGCATGGCGCGAGCTCCAGCGCTCGAGGCCCGACAGGAGCAGCAGCGCGGCCAGCGACAGGACGAGCAGGAACACCGACACCGCGGCGGCGGCCTGCTGCCGGTCGGACTCGATCTGGCTGTAGATGTAGAAGGAGGCGACCTGGTCCTGGAAGGGGATGTTCCCCGTGATCAGCACCAGCGAGCCGAACTCGCCGAGCGCCCGGGAGAAGGCCAGCCCGCAGCCGCCCAGGACCGCGGGCAGCAGGTTGGGGAAGATGATGCGGCGGAAGATCGTGAACGGCCCCGCGCCGAGCGACGCCGCGGCCTGCTCCATCTCGCGGTCGAGCTCCAGCAGCACGGGCTGCACCGCGCGCACCACGAACGGCATCGTCACGAGCAGCAGGGCGAGGACGATGCCCACCTTGGTGAAGGCGATGTTCACGCCCACCGGGCCGCGCGGCCCGTAGAGGGCGAGCAGGGTCAGGCCCGCGACGATCGTGGGGAGCGCGAAGGGCAGGTCGATCAGCGAGTTGACGATGCCCTTACCGGGGAACCGGTCGCGCACCAGCACCCAGGCGATCAGGGTGCCCATGACGGCGTTGATCAGCGTCACGTAGAGCGACACCTCGAGCGTCAGGCGGATGGCCGCCAGTGCCGCGGGGCTCGTGATGTCCTCCCAGAAGCCGCTCCAGCCCTCCTCGAAGGCGCCGGCCGTCAGCGCGGCGAGGGGGATGAGCACGATCAGGCTCATGTAGAGGACCGCCAACCCGATGCCGAGCGGGGCGCCTGCGCGCCCCGCTCCGCTCAGGGTGATCCGGGGCATCCGTGCCCTCGGAGGGGTGTCCGTGGTGGACGGGCTACTCATCGTCCTGACTGAAGCCCCGGTCCGCGAAGATGTCGGCGACGTAGCCGTTGTCCGGGTCGAAGAAGTCCGCCCGGAACTCCGTCCAGCCGCCGAGGTCGTCGATCGTGAAGAGGCCGGGGATCGCGGGGAAGTCCGCCGCGAACTGCTCCGCGACCGCGGGCAGCACCGAGCGGTAGCCCTTCTCGGCGAAGACCGTCTGGGCCGGGGCGCTCAGGGCGTAGTCCACGAACGCCTGCGCCGCCGTCGGGTTGCCGCTGTTGGTCGTCACGGCGATCGGGTTCTGGATCAGGATCGTGTCGTCGGGGATCACGTACTCGACCGACTCGCCGTTGGCCTGCGCGAGCTTCGCCTCGTTCTCGTAGGCCAGGAGCACGTCGCCCTTGCCCGCCTGGAAGACCTGCAGCGACTCGCGGGCGCCCTTCGGCTGCACGGGGACGTTGGCGAAGAGGCTGCGCAGGTACTCGAGCGCCTCCTCCTGCGTCGCGCCCTGGGCCACCTTGGCGCCGTAGGCGGCGGCGATGTTCCACTGGGCGCCGCCCGAGGAGAACGGGTTGGGGGTGATGACCTCGACGTCGTCCTTCACGAGGTCGTCCCAGGTCCGGATGTTCTTCGGGTTGCCCTCGCGGACGAGGAACACCACGGCGGAGGTGCTGACGAAGCCCTTGGTCGGGCCCTCGTCCCACGACGGGTCGACGATTCCCGGCTCCTCGAGGCGGGTCACGTCGGGGGCCAGCGAGAGGACGAGGACGTCGGCGTCGAGGCCGGCCTCGACCGCACGGCTCTGGTCGCCCGACGGGCCGTAGGACTGCTCGAAGTCGATGCCCTCGCCGGCCGGCGTCGCCTGGAAGGCGGGGATGACCTGCTCGTAGACCTCGCGGGGCGTCGTGTAGCCGACCAGGGTCAGCGTGCTGTCGCCGCCGCCGCCGGCGGTGTCCGCCGACCCGTCATCGGCGTCGTCGCCGCACCCCACGGCCACCACCGCGGCGACGACGAACGCCACAACGGCGATGAGCCACCGATACCGATCTCGTACGATCAACGGACACTCCTTGGTCGGGACAGAGGCCAAGCGGGTGAGTCGCCCTCCCCCGTGGCCGCGGGGGAGGGCGGTGCCATCTATCTAGATCACTTATTCATTCGATAAGCGCGGGCATCATGCAAGCGCGCTGGTCGCATGTCAAGCGCGGCTTGCCCCCGCGACGGGTCCGGGCTCCCCGGCGACGGGCGGGCGGAAATATGACCAACTCGATCATGTTCGTCAAGATGGCCGGGGGCGGCCGTTCAGGGGAACGTCATCCGCGCGGGCGCGGCGCGACGGGCAGAATGGGGGCGATGCGCGTGTCCGCCAAGGCCGATTACGGCATCCGGGCCCTGGTCGCGCTCGCCGCGCTCGAGGCGCAGGCCGGGGGCCCGGTCACGCGCGAGCAGATCGGCGACGCGCAGGACATCCCCGCGGCGTTCCTCGAGAACATCCTCCTCGAGCTGAAGCGCGGAGGACTCGTGAGCAGCGTGCGGGGCCAGCGTGGCGGCTTCCGCCTGGCGCGGGAGGCGGACGCGGTGAGCCTGGCGGAGGTGATCCGGATCCTCGACGGGCCCCTCGCGAGCGTGCGCGGCACACGGCCGGACGAGCTGCGGTACGAGGGCCTCGCCCGCCCGCTCCAGGACGTCTGGATCGCCGTGCGCATGAGCCTGCGCGGCGTGCTCGAGACGGTCACGCTTGCCGACCTCCTCGCCGGCCGCCTGCCGGCGGCGGTCCGCGACCTCGCCGCGGATCCCGAGGCGTGGCGGCCCCACTAGTGCCCCGCTCCGCGCACTAGGCTGCCCGACGTGACGAGCGACTACCTCGGCGCGGGCGGGCGCCTCACGGGCGGGCCGGCCCCGGAGCTGGTGGAGGCGGGCTACGCGCACGAGACGGCCCACGGTCCCCTGCTCGGGCGCTGGCTCTCCCTGGCCGACCTGGCCCACGCCGTCGCGCTGGTCGAGGGCGGGGCGCTCGGGGGCGAGGACGCCCGCGGCCTGCTGTCCGGCCTGCTGGCGCTCGACGCGATCGACCCCTCCGAGTTCCCCTGGGACCCCTCGCGCGGCGACGCCTTCAACTCCCGCGAGCACGAGCTCCGGGCCCGGGTGGGACCGTCGGCCGCCGGCTGGCTGTCGGCCGGGCGCCCGCGGCGCGAGGCATTCCGGGTGGCGCTGCGACTGGCGGCCCGGGCCGGCGCGCGGGAACTCCACGACGCGAGCCTCGACCTCGCGGCGGCCCTCGTCGACCTGGCCGACCGCCACCGCGACGACCTCGCCGCCGACTACACCTACCTGCAGCCCGCCCAGCCGACCACGATCGGACACCTCCTGCTCGCCTACGCCTACCCGGCGCTGCGCGACGCCGGGCGCCTCGCCCGCTGCGGCGAGTGGCTCGACCTCAGCGTCGCCGGGGTCGGCGGCAGCGCCGGGTCGCGGTGGCCGCTCGACCGCGAGCGCCTCGCCGACCTTCTCGGCTGCGACGGGCTGGTGGTGCACGCCCGCGACGCGATGTGGCAGGCCGACGGCTACGTGGAGCTGATCGCCGCGGTGGCGACCGCCGCGACGCACGGGTCGCAGCTCGGCCAGGACCTCGAGATCCTGGCGAGCCAGGAGTTCGCCGCCGTCTCGCTCGCCGACCGGCACAGCCGCGCGAGCGCCCTGATGCCGCAGAAGCGCAACCCGTACGCGCTGGCGGTGGTCCGCACCCAGGCGGGCATCGCCGCGGGCGAGCTGGCGGCGGCGCTCGTGACCCTGCACACCGGCTCCGCCCGCACCGACCACTTCCACCTGCTCAACGGCAGCGTTCCGCGGCTCCTGGGCGAGTCCGTCGCGGTCACCCGCCTCGCGGCCGCCGTTGTCGCCGGCATGACCGTCCACCCCGCCCGCTGGGAGCGCGCGGCGCGCGAGGGGTTCACCGCGGCGGCCGACGTCGCCGACGTGCTCGCCGTCGAGGCCGGGATCGACTACCGCACGGCCCACCACGTGGTCGGGCGGGCGGTGCGCGACCTGGTCGACGCCGGGCTGCCGCCGGACGCGCTCACCTCGGGGCGCCTCGCCCAGGCCGCCCGCGACGCCGTCGGCCATGCAGTGGAGGTCCCCCCGGGGGCGATCGCGGACGCGCTCGACCCCGCGGCCTGCGCGCGCACCCGGCTCCAGACGGGCTCGTCGGCCCCCGCCGAGGTCGCCGCCATGATCGCCGCGTGCCGCGCGGAGATCGCGGCGGCCCGCGCCGTCAGCGCGGCGCGAGCGGAGCGGGCGGCGCGGGCGGAGCGGGATCTGCGGGCACGGGCACGGGAGCTGGCGGGCTGAGTCCCGTCGTGCGGATGCGCCCGGCGTAGCGGCCGAGCAGCCGCAGCAGCGCCGGGCCCGCCGCGAGGGCGATCACCGCGTTGCCCACGGCGTGGGCGAGGTCGAAGGGCAGGCTGCGGCCGCCCGACAGGGTGAGCGCGGCCCAGCTCACCTCCGGCCCGAAGGCGGCGAGGTACCAGAGGTTCATCGCCCAGCCGAAGCAGAGGCCCCAGGCGAAGGCCACCGCGGCGAGGCCCGCCGGGCGGCGGCACACGGGCCGCAGCAGCGCGCCGGTGAGGCCGGCGGCGCCCCAGAGCGCCATCTGCGGCGGCGTCCAGGGGCCCTGCCCGAGGAACGAGTTCGACAGCAGGGCCGCGACCGGTCCCACCGCGAGCCCGGCGCGCGGCCCGAGCGCCGCCCCCGTCACCAGGCAGATCACCGTCACGGGCTGCACCGAGGGGACGGGGGCGAAGAGCACCCGGCCCGCGGCGGCCACCGCGCCGAGCGTGGCGACGAGGGCCACCTCCCGCGGGCCGCCCCGGCCGCGCTCCACGGCCACCAGGGCGAGCGCCGCCAGCGCGAGCACCGCGAGCACGACGGTGGCGGCCGCGCTCACGCGCCCACCGCGGCAGGAGCGGCCGCCGGGGCCGTCACCCCGCCCTCCATGTGCAGCACCTCGTCGGCCGCGGCGGCCGCGAACCCGGCGTCGTGCGTCGCCACGACCACGGCGGCGCCGGCGGCCGCGCGACGGCGCAGCAGGGCGGCGAGCCGCGCCCGGGCGGCGGGGTCCATGCCGCGCGTCGGCTCGTCGAGCGCGATCACCCCCGGCTCGGCCACGAGCACCGAGGCCAGCGCCACGCGCTCGCGCTGGCCCACCGAGAGGTCCAGCGGGTGGCGGTCCGCGAGGTCCTCCAGGCCGAGCTCGGCCATCGCGGCGGCCACGCGGGCCCGGCGCGCCTCGTCCGGGATGCCGGCGGCGCGCAGCGCGAGGCCCACCTCGGCGTCCACGCGCTCGGTCAGCAGGTGGCGGCCGGGGTCCTGCCCGACCACGCCGAGCGCGGGGAACCGGCGCTCCGCGGCGACGGCCGTCACGTCGGCGCCGTCGAGCTCGACGCGCCCCGACTCGGGCGCGTGGAGGCCCGCGAGCACCCGCAGCAGCGTGGTCTTGCCGCAGCCGTTCGGCCCCGCGATCGCGGTCACCCGCCCCGCGCGCAGCTCCAGGTCGGCGCCCGCCAGCACCGGGCGGCCGGGGTGGCCGGCGTGGACGCCGACAAGCCGGGCGCGCACCGGGCCGGGCGCGCCCGCGGGCCGTCCGACGGCCGGCGGGGTGCTCCCCGGGTCCGGCTCGGCGAGCCGCCCGTCGCGCACCGCGAGCACCCGGTCGGCCACCGGGCGGGCGCGGTCGGCGCGATGCTCGGCGATCACGACGGCCGCCCCCGCCCGGTCGGCGAGGCGGCGCACGACCCCCATCAGCGCCGCCGCCGCGGCGTCGTCGAGCTGGGAGGTCGGCTCGTCCATCAGCACGAGGCGGGGCCCCGGGGCCAGCACGGCCGCCAGCGCCGCGCGCTGACGCTCGCCGCCGGACAGCTCGGCCACGGCGCGGCCGGCGAGGTGCCCGGCGCCCGCCATGGCGAGGGCCTCCTCGACGCGCGACGGGATCGCCGCGGGGTCGAGGCCCGCGCACTCCAGCCCGAAGGCCACGTCGCGCCGGACGGCGCCGAGCACCGCCTGGGCCTCGGGATCCTGGAAGACCATGCCCGCGACGCGGCACACCCGGGCGGGGTCGGCCCGGCCGACGTCGATGCCCGCGACCTCCACCCTCCCGTCGATGCGCCCGCCGTGGAAGTGCGGCACCAGGCCGCAGAGGGCGCGCAGCAGCGTCGACTTGCCGCCGCCGGAGGGCCCCTCGAGCAGGAGGACCTCGCCGGCACGCACGTCGAGGTCGATGCCGTCGAGGGCCGTGGGGCCGTCGGCGCCGTAGGCGAAGCGCAGGCCGCGGACGCGCACGAGGCTCACCGGCGCAGCACCGCCGCGGCGCCCGCCAGCGCCGCGAGCACCCCCGCCGCCAGCGCGAGCGAGCCCCCTCCGCCCGGCGGGTCGAGGGTCGGGTAGAAGGAGTAGCCGCCCACCCCGAGGGCGACGGCCAGCGCGCCGAGCGCCGCGAGGGCGGCGCCCAGGACGAGCACGATCCACTCGGCGCGCACCCAGGGGGCCTCGCGAAGGCGGCTGCGCCCCCCGGAGCCATACCCGCGCGCGGCCATCGCCTCGGCGACGTCGAGGCCGCGCTCCAGGCTCGAGGCGAGCAGCGGCAGCGCCAGCGGAGCGGCCTGGCGCGCGCGGGCGGTCCAGCGGCCGTCGGCGAGGGCGACGCCGCGCAGCCGGGCGGTCTCGGAGATGGCGCGCGCGTCGCGCTCCAGGGTGGGCATCAGACGCGCCGCCAGCGCGCACACCAGCGCCGAGCGCGGGGCGACGCGCGCCACCTGCGCCTGGAGGCGGTCCGGGTCGATGTGCGCCAGCACCGCCCCGAGCAGCACGGCGACCCCGAACAGGCGCAGCCCCATCGCCAGGCCGGCGACGACCTCCTCGACGGTGACCTCGAGGTCCAGGAGCGCCACCTCCGGCCCCTGCCAGACGATGTGCTCGCCCTCGGCCGTGACCCACGGGTTCAGCAGCGCGAGCGTCAGGCCGCTGACCAGCCCGCCGAGCAGGAAGAGCCGCGACGGGCGCACGGGCGCCACGGCGCCGAGCAGCAGCGCCCCCGCGGCGACCGCCCCGAGCACGACGGGGTCCTCGACGGCGAACGCCACGACCATCGCCGCGGCGCCCAGAAGCAGGAGCGGCCCGGGCGCCCTCCTCACGGCCCGTCCCTCCCGCCGGCGCGCAGCGGCCGGCCGGCCCCGTCGAACGCCAGGGCGTAGCGGCGATCGAGCACCTGCGGCCGGGCGGCGATCGTCCGGGCGGCCGCGGTGGCGGCGGCGTCGTCGAGTCCCGCCACGACCAGGGTGACCCCCGCGGCGGGGTCGCCGGCCGTCGGCACGGCCGCCGCCAGGGCGCGCGCCCCGGGCACGGGCTCGCGCGCCTCGGCGCCGGCGGCCAGCGCCGTCACGCGGCCCCCCTCGATCGCCACCGTCAGGCCCGCGGCGTCCGGGTCGGCTAGCGCGCGCCGCCATGCGGGCGACCGGTCGGCGAGCCGCTCGCCGGCGCCCACCAGCACCCTCCAGGGGGCCGGTCCGTCCACCACCCGGGCGCCGGCCCCGGCGAGCGCGTCCGCCAGCGGCGGGTCGGCCTCGACCTCCGGGCCGTCGCCGGACGGCCGGGCGAACGGCGCCGGCCAGGCCCCGACGACGGCCGGCGTGTCGATCAGCGCGCCCCAGTCGCGGTGGTCCCACCAGACGTCGTCGCCGTCGCGCACGGTGATGTCCTTGGCGCCGACCGGCGACGAGACGCCGTCCACGAAGAAGAACCAGTCGAGCGTGGCGCCCACGTCGCTCTCGCGCCCGAGCATCGCCGACACGAAGCCGCCGCCGTAGAGCGTGTCGACCTCGGTGGCCCCGCGCAGCGCGCGCATCATCGAGTCGCCGGGCGCGACCCGCGTGCTCAGCAGGGGCTCCGCCCCGTACCCCGCCGTCGCCTCGAGGACCGCCCCGGGGGCGTCGGCGGCCGGAGCGTCCTGCGAGCGGGTCTCGCACCCGGCCGCGAGCAGCGCGACGGCCAGGATCCCCGCCACCAGGGTCCGCACGGCACCCGACCGTCCTCGCACCAACTGCTCCGTTCCTCGAAAGCGGTGTCGGTGCTCGGGCGGAGGCAGGTCTCCTGGCTTCCGTTCGCAGCGGCACCGCGCCTTCCCGGGGTGACCCCCAGTGGCTGGCTTTCCGCCCAGCCGCGCCGCTCCCGGTGACAGTGGCGGGACCGCGCCGGACTCGCACCGGCTTCCCTCGAGCGCCCTCGCGGACGACCACCCACCCGAGACGCCCCCAGGCTACCCCGGCTGGCGACGTCGCGCGCGACCAGCCTGCGAAAACAGGCGGTTGACAGCCAACCCGTCACTCGCTTAGAAACCCCCAACCTACAAAAACTTCCAAGAGCGCCAGCGTGCGGCCCCTCCGTGACGCGCGCGCCCGACGAGGGGATTCCGACCGCCGTGGACAGCGAGGGCTCCGCACGCCCACCACTCCCGTCGCCGCTTGACGGCGGCCGCGCCGCCGAGCCGATGAGCGACGAGCTGCTGACGCCCGACGAGGCGACCGCGCTCGTGCACGCGTCGTCGGGGCGCGCGCCCACGGGCCTGCGCAACCGGGCGCTGGTGGCCGTCATGTACCGCTCCGGCCTGCGCCCGGGCGAGGCGCTGGCGCTGCGTCCGGCCGACATCGACCTCGATGCGGCCACGGTCACCGTGCCCCCGCGCAAGGGCGGGCGCCCCCGCGTGACCGGGCTGGATGCGACGACCCGGGAGCTGATCCGCGACTGGACCGCCCGGCGCGCCGAGCGCGGCATCGGCGACGACGCGCCCCTGTTCTGCACCCTGGCGGGCGACACGATCAAGGCGGCCTACGTGCGCGAGCTGCTGCCGCGGCTCGCCCGCCGGGCGCGCATCCGCAAGCGCGTGCACCCACTGGCGCTGCGGTACGCCAATGCCGCGGAGCTGGCCGAGGAGGGCATGCCCGCGTCGATGATCGACCGCCACCTCGGCGTCGCCCCGTCCGGCGCGGCGCGCCGGTACCGGCGGCCCGTGCGCGACGAGGACGTCGCCGCGATGATCGCCGCGCGGAGCTGGATCATCTGATCCCGCCGGCCGGTGATCCGGTCGCCGCCCCGGTTCGTAGAGTGATCCGAGATGGCCACCGACCCCGAGCTCGCGCGCCTCGCCGACGAGGATCTGCTGACCCTCGTCGAGCGCGGCGACGCCGACGCGTTCGAGGCGATCTACGACCGGCACGCCCGGGTGGCCTACTCGCTCGCGTTCCGCCTCCTGGGCGACCGGCAGGCCGCGGAGGACCTGGTGCAGGACGCGATGCTGGCCGTCTGGCGCGGGGCCTCGGGCTACCGGCCGGCCAAGGGGAGCGTGCGCAACTGGCTGCTCGCCATCCTCCACAACCGGGGCGTCGACCGCCTGCGGACGCTCGGCGCCATGTCGCGCCGCCAGGATGCCCTCGAGCAGGCCGAGCTGCGCCGCCCCGACGAGCCCGACGCCGCCGCGCTCGGCATCGGCAGGGCACTGGCGGGATCGCTGCGGGAGGAGCTGGCGTCCCTGCCCGAGGAGCAGCATGCGGTCCTCAAGCTGGCGTACTACGGCGGATTCACGCACCATGAGATCTCCGACATGCTCGACGTCCCCCTCGGAACCGTGAAGAGCCGCATGCGGCTGGGCCTCGAGCGCCTGCGCCGGGGCCTCGGCGCGGCCGAGGAGGTGGGGACGTGACCCGCGAGCACGACGCGCTGCGCGACCTGATCGCCCCCGTGGCGCTCGGCGCGGCCGAGCCCTCGGAGATCGCGCGGGTCGAGGCGCACGCCGCCGAGTGCGCGGTGTGCGCGCACGAGCTGCGCTCGCTGCGCGCGAGCGCCGACGTCCTCGCCGTGGCGGTCCCCCAGCACGCCCCCCGCCCCGAGCTGAAGGCCTCCCTGATGACCACCGTCCGCGCCGAGGCCGCGGCGCGGCAGCCCGCGCCGGAGCCCGGGCCCGTGCGGGCGTCGCGGTCGGCGTCACGACCGGGGTGGCTGCGCGGCGGGCTGCGTCCGGCGTTCGCCGTCCTCGGCGCCGTGATCGCGCTGTTCGCGGGATGGGGCATCGCCACCCAGCTCGTCGGGGACGGCGGCGGCGGCGAGGTGACCACGATCGCCGTCGCCGGCACGCCGGACGCCCCCGGCATCCAGGGTCGCGTGGTCTACGTGCGCGACGAGGACACGGCGGTGGTGGAGCTCGACAACCTGCCCGTCATCGGGGCCGACGAGGCCTACCAGCTCTGGGTGCTCCGCGACGGCGCGCCACCCCGCTCGGCGGGCCTGTTCTCCCCCACCGGCCCGGGCCAGGCGCGCACCGTGGCGAGCGGGCTGCGTGGCGCCCAGGGCCTGGCCGTCACCGCCCAGCCCCGGTCGAGCCGCACGGCCCCGGAGGGCCCGATCCTCGTCCAGGCGCCGCTCGACGCCTAGCGTCTAGGCGGCGCGCTCCTCCGTCGCCGAGGCGAGCGTCTCGGCGGGGATGATGCGCACGACGGACGGTGTGGATCCGCTGCGGCGCCGCCACGCGCGCATCAGCAGCCGGGCACGGCGCGCCCGTCCCCCGACGGCGGTCTCGAGCTCCACCCCGCGGAGGGGTCCGGACGTGATGCGGACGGCGGCCACGGGGGCGTTGTTCGGCGGCGACCGCCGGGCTCCTTCCGGCGAAAGTCCCCCCAGCGACGTGCCGATCCCGTAAGGATCGGGTGCCGGCGCGCCGACAGAGGGGGTGTCCGCCCCCTGCCCGAGGTCGATGGACCCCCGAAGCGCCGCCCCGAGCGAGACCACCTACACCCTGAGTCAGCCGGGGCGCCTCGTAGGCGTCCTGGAGGAGTGCATGGCGCGCCGGCTGCGCCCCCACCGCTCCGGCTGGTCGGCGGCGCACCACCTGGGCCGCGACCTCGAGCGCCACTTCGGCGTGCAGGCCCCGCCGGGCGCGATCGACCGTGCGCTGCGCTCCCTGGCGCGGCGCCGCCGGGTCGCGCTCAAGGTCGATGCCGACAACGTCCTCTGGTATCGCCTGGCCGACTGAGCGGCCCCGCCCGCCGCTCAGGCGGGGCGGACCTCCACGGTCGCCGACGCACGCTCGACGCCGTTGACCAGGACCTCCAGGACGTGCGGGCCCGGATGCGCGGCGCGCGTCGTGTGGTGGGCCAGCGAGACGCGCCCGGCGAGCTCCGCCGCGCCGCCCGGGGGCACCTCGCGCTCGCCGAGGGTGAACACCCGCACGCTCGCGCGCCCCCCGGGCCGGGGGAAGCCCACCCGCAGCCGCACGGCGTAGGCCGCGGGCGCGGTCCCGGGGTTGGCGACCTCGACACGGACGCGCAGCGTGTCGCCGATCCTCGGGCGCTCCGGCTCGGCGCCGGCGATCCGCGCCGTCGCGGGGGCGTCGGGGTCGTGCCCGAGCACGGCGAGCGCCCCGGGGTCCCCCGCCGCCACCCGCCCGCGCAGGGCGTGGCGCAGCAGGCGCCGGCGCTCCCCGGGCGCGTCCGCGGCCCACTCGCGCGCGATCCGGACGAGCAGCTCCGGGTGGTCCTTGCCGATGTCGTTGAGGTGGTTGGCGACCGAGCGGCGCACGTAGGCCGAGGGGTCGTCGCGCAGGCGCGCCAGCAGCGGCAGCACCGGAGCCGGATCGCGCTGGAGGGCGCGCAGGCGCGCGGCCCACGGCAGGCGGGGGCGCGTCCCCTCGCTGACCAATCGCCGCACGTGGGCGCTCGGGTCCGCGGCCCACTCCGCCAGCCGGGCGAGCGTGCGCCCCTGCTCGGCCGCGATGTACGGCCGGATGCAGAACTCCGCGGTGAACCGCTGCGTGAGGGCGTGCTGGGCGTCCATCGCCACCTCGAAGCAGCCGAGGCCGTGCTCGGCGATGACGAACGAGTGCGGCAGGTAGAGGAAGGGCGCCATCCCCTCCGAGGGGCCGTCGGCCGGGCGGGGCGGCCCGAGCGACGCCGTCAGCGTCCGCAGCGCCTCGGCGTCGTCGCCGGGCAGGTGGGCGCGCAGCGCGGTGCCCCAGTGCCGGCCGCGGTCCATCAGCCCGAGCGGCTCGTGCCCGTCGAGGGCCGCGACGAGGAAGCCCTCCGCGTCGAAGCCCGGGTCGACCGCGGCGACCATCGCCGCGATCCGCCGCGGGACCTCGGGGCCGAACGAGTCGATCAGGCGCGTCGCCACGTCGGTCAGGCTATGCGACCGCCCGGAGGACACGGCCCGGACGGCGTGACGGCCGGGCAAGCCAGTAGCGGAGGAGGGACTCGAACCCCCGACACGCGGATTATGATTCC
>VFQN01003921.1_pt1 | contig 20362 bp, 34 predicted proteins | sample 3512371 | NCBI WGS metagenome assembly VFQN01 (sample SAMN10412370, study PRJNA504923) | tailings metagenome | isolation source: Replicate 2 from Balatoc abandoned mine | place: Philippines: Itogon, Benguet | collected 2017-08-28
AACAGGGGAATGGGAGTCATCCACCAGCTGATGCCCGACGGTTCATCATCCACTGGCAGGCACCTGCCACCGTCACGCCTTCCCTGTGGGTCCGGGCAGACCACACAGGCGGACGAGGACTTGAATCTCGCCCGAGGTAGCTGCCAACTGGTACACAGTCATTCCGAGCACAAGCGGTTCCGCCAGAGTGGGCCTGCGCAGGGCGTACACTTCTGAAATGCTGCACCGACACTTGGACAAAATGCGGCGGTCATGTGTGAAAGCAACAAAAAGTGCAAGTCAGTGAAACACACGCGCCTCAACACGTCCAAGAATGTCAGAGCAGGGCTCGGTACAGCACAGCACCGCGTGCGGCCTGCTCACGATGACCCTGGTCGCAAATGCATACGGCCGCCGGCTGGCCGCCGGCATGCACACATTGGGCTATGTGAGGTTACATTCATATTTTCCATACATTCCTGCAGAGAGGCAGATGCCCCGTGCACACACCAACTTCCGGCAAAACGTCCGTTGCTCCGTCAGACGAAGGGCCTGGGCCGAACACCGGTAGACACCGACTGCAGCCATTGGCGCAATCTGGCCCGAGCTGCCCTTCGCACATACTCTGTGCTCCCACTGCACCAACGACTACCGGTATGGACGTACACCTGTTTTACCAACGTCCACGTACCTCATGTACCTAACGGTTCTAATTGCAGTAGGAGCTACTGGTGCTGACTGGTGTGTTCCACTGCACTTGCCTTGTGTTGCCGCGGTTAGTCATATACGCCATCCTACGTGCTGCCACGTCCGCTCCAGTGTACCCACGCTTACTTGCTTAACTTGCTCTGTGCTAATTCACGCTGTGACATTCAACCACATGCCCGTGCCGCCGTCATCAGTACAGCGCCTTGTCCGGCACTGCCCTGGCGCAACTCCGTATCTCTCGTACTCGGCCCTGGTGCAGAGCAGCACGCTCCATGCGCCATCGCTGTTTAATACTATACTGGCACTGCCCTGCCGAGCCTCCGTGCGTGCCGCTTGTGCGCGGCCCTGTGCACGCCCCATGTCCCATCTGTCACCATCACCACAGCGACAGGCCAACGCTCCAGTTCTGCAGAGGGTACACGTCCCGGGCCCACGCAGCCTCCAGGGCCAGCCGCCTGCGGTGTGTAGGGGGTAACCCGGTATCACAAGCAGCACGCAGGCAACACGGTCGGAGGTAAGGTAGACGTGAGACGATCAACGCAACGTGGTAATCTGACGTTATCCTCATGCTAGCCGTGATGCAAGCATACAGACCTGCGCTGTGCTGTTGTGCAAAGGGTGCTGGTACCGCCAGGGTACTGCGGTGAGGGTTTTGGGCCCAGTGTGCCCAACGCAGGCAAAGGTGCACATCAAACGGCCAGGCAGCCACAGGTGGGCAGCGCTGTATTGCAGGGTGTGCGTAGCTATGCGCAGGGAGTGCTTGCGGTACCTGAGGCAGGCACGCAGGTGCTGTACTGCAGGGCTCGGGTAGTTGGGCCAGCCTTGACAAAACCGTGTCGCCTTGGACACCTACAGTATGCGCCGCTTACCTGAGGCCGGGCGGCAGGGCGGCCAGCAGCTGGTCGGCTGGGGGCTGGGGGCCTGTGAGCGCCAGCGTGTTGCGGCCCACCGTGATGAGGGACACCTCGCCTGGGGGGCCAGGGTGGGGGGCGAGTGGGGACGAGGCAGCGGGTTTGTGCAAGTGGTGCGAGGGTACGCAATCGCGGGCCGATGGTTGAGCTGCACCGACCCAGGCCGCCTGCCTTCCTGGCTATCCCGTCCAGGTCTTCCCCCCTGCAACCATGCACGTGACCTGTGGAGCTGTGGGCCTCACGCCCGCAGCGTGAGTGATTGGTTTGGCGCAAATCATGCACGACGTGCACCAAACGAACTTGTCGCACGTGTGGCGATAAAGATGCCCGCACGGCTTCCCATCCTGCAGCCCTCCTCGTCGTCTCCCCTGCCTACAAGCACCTGCGTAACCCACCGGTGCCTCACCGTCGTACGCCACCTCAAACGCCTCGTGCGCTATCACGGTGCGCGACGCATGCAACCTCTTGCCCTTGCCCCACATGCAGGCACACCAGGGACCCAATAACCCACGTGTATCCCAGTGACCCACGGGTCTCTTACCGTCGAACGCCGCCTCCAGTGCCTCATACGCCCGCAGCGTGGTGTATGCCTCGGGGTGCCACCGCATGCCCGGCACCCCAGGAGGCGCCACGCCCAGGTTGGCCATCAGCCGGGGCACCGCCAGCGGCTGCCGGTGGTGCTGGTGCTGGTGCTGGTGACCGGGGCTGCTGTCGTGCTGGTGGTGCTGCTGCTGCAGGTGGTGTTGGTGTTGGTGTTGGTGGTGGCGGCCTTGGTCGTGGTGGCTGGAGCTGCTGGGGCGCTGTTGGTGTTCTTGCCGTTGGTCATGGGAGTGGGGTTGGGTGTGGGCGGGCTGGGGCACCAGTCGCGCGCGGATGGCCTCCCATGTGGCGCGCTGCGTGTGAGGGGCGGGGGTCAGGGGTCCATCAGGTCAATAGAAGCAACCTTCTCGCACTCTTGGGGACAGCTGTGCCTGAGGAACACCGCAGCCGGTACACTGGTGCAACATCATGCTTACCTTCGGTATATGTTTTGCATCACATGCCGGTACATGAACGCACGCACCCTTGTGAGCTGCAGCAGTAGGCGGTCTCCCGCAAACATGTCCACTATGCCGCACACACGTGTGCATACACGCAGTGTATTGGCATAACAACACACACTGGCCGGAATTCATCAATAATCATGCCATCGTGCGACTGGCACACATACCTTGGTGAGTTGCGGCAGCAGGCGATCCCCCGCGAACATGTCCACGATGACGCCGCTGAAGCCGCCAGGAGGGTCGGGCTGTGACGGTCGCAGCGCGTCACCAACGTGCACCACCTGCAGGGGCAGGAGCACGGGGGTTGCGGCTGTGATAATGTCATATAATCACATGGCCCATGCTAGAGGCTTGGCAACATGGCATGTCAGTATCCGTGAGGTAGGCGGCAGAAAGGGGTGGAAGCGCGTCGCCCACGTGCACCACCTGCAGGGAAACAGGTGGAGTCTTCGATTGCGGGCTGGCCTGGGACGTTGGGAGGGGGAGGGATGGAGTCCCTACCGGCAATTGAGGGCTGGCTTAGGCCAGGCTAATGTGCGAAGACGCGCTCTTAAAAAATGGCTTAGCGGTGGTTTATGCCTGTGCAGAGGCCCAAGAAGAGCAACGTAGTCCCTCTCCTGCGCACCAGCTGCTGCCCACCACTCACCAGCTGCCCCCGTCGCTCCATCTCGTCCATGCCCATGCAGCTCCTGGCCGCCTGCACAACCGCCGGGTCCAACTCCCAACCGTGAACCACCAGGGCCGGGGAGGTGGTGGTTGAGGCGGTTGGGGCGGTTGGGGTGCGGCGGGTAGAGAAAGAGGAAGAGGACGAGGAGGCGGTCGCAGCCAGGTCCCGGCCGCTGCACCAGTGGGACCGCGTGCTGCCAGTGTGTGTGTAGGCCGGCAGTGCTATTGGTGTTTGTGTTGCTGGTGAGCTGCTGTGGTTGTTGCTGCCGCAGGGGTAGTGGGCTGCAATAATGCGGGGAACGGTGCCGGCACCCTACAGCGGAGGGTGGGGCAGGCGGGGGGCGGAAGGTTGGGGGCATGGGGCAGGAAGGGGGGAGCATTGGTATTGGGTTGAGAGATGCGAAGGCACGCAGGTCAGTGGCAGATGCGCGTAGGGCAGCGCTTGATCTGCAGCAGCGGCACAGGCGAACACGTGGTCGCTGTGCTTTTTCGTAGATACGGTAGGGGCGGGGTGTGAGGAGTCGGTGGCAGCCTGTACGACGGTCGTGCGCATGGCAGATGCTGGGGGGCTCAGGTGCAAACGGGCCTAAATAACCGCACAACAGGCCTGGAAAGGAATGGGAAACTGTGCGATGTATGACGCTCACCAGGCCTAGCATGGCGATGGGACCGGGGGGCACGAGGGAGGGCAGCGTGGCCAGGTGGTCCCACACACCGCCGCTCAAATCAGTCAGGTCAGGTTGACCGCTGCTGTTGCTGTTCCCAGAGTCGTTGATGGTGCTCCTGGACTCGCCGTTGGGGCGGTACACGCTGTGCAGGTGGCCTGCAGTGATGCGCCAGGCGTGCAACAGAGCAGCCTAAGAACATGGGCACTAACGCTACAGCATTCAGTAGTGCTTCGTACATGCGGTACTAGCTGCCCGACCCCAGACACAGTACTGGTACCCAGCAACCCGGTAGTCACACGCCAGACTATACAGTGGCAGCATGCACACAGAGCCAAGGCGCAGGGAAGACTTTGCGTACCGCATTGGCTGCCCTGTCCTGCGGTGTTGTACCTGAAGTGCAGTGAGTTGCATGTCGTTAAGGGACTGTTGTATTGAGCGGGGGCCGTGCAAGGCGCGGCCGACTTTGCATTTCCCGCCGAAACCTAAAAACGGACAATTAATGGACACATTTCCTGCGTGCTATTCGGAGCGTGCGGTATGGCGCGCATTTGTGCGGCAAGCACAGCTACTCAGCCATACCCCTAACGTGGGGTATGCTGCCCTAAAAAGGCTGTCAAGCAGCCCTGGCACACGGATGGCTGTGCGCACTGAAGGCTGCGCGCCTACCGTCATGGTCCAGCAGCAGCAGGCGACACCCTCCGAACGCCTCGTAGATGCCACGTGCTCCGTGGGGCACCTGCAGGCAGACACACGAACCGTCAGACACCATTATATGTACGTTACCATACAACGGAGCTTTTACAGAGCTGCAAAAGCCGTGACCTGCGGGGTTGAGCTTTAGGACATTAGGACATTAGGCGGGATGCAGGGCAGCATGCAGGGAGGACCCGCGGCGCAGCCCACAGCGAGCAGGACCACGCGCGCAAGTCTGCCACGTGCTTGCTGCCACGTGGCAAAAGCCCCACGCGTGCAGGCCCTCGGAGACTCGCAAGGGTCTTACAAGCGCTAGCATCCAGACGCCGTTACTTGCTATTTGCCTAGAAACTAGACTCGCGCTATTGCGGTCGTAGGCGTCGTCGAAAGCCAGTCGCCTCGACGCGAAGCAGCGCGAAGAATTCGAGAACCCTGGTCAGGCATCCCTTGCCCGCACGTGCAGTGCAACGGCCTGAGACGCACCTCTAGGACTCGGACAAACGTATTGTAGTCTGACTCGCTCTCAAAAATGCAGTAGGGCTCCCGTTCTCCGGAGTGCCACTCCTCCCATTGCCGCTCGACGGACGGCGCGACAGTCAGCGTCGCGCCTGAATTGTAGGCAGAGCAGCGAGTGACTGACCGTCGAATGTTAGTCTGCACCCATATGCTGCGTGAGCGTGAGAGCGGCCCCTTGGGGCGACCCGCAAGTAAAGCAGCCATGGGCACGTGTGTAGCTGCACGAGTGGACCTGATGCCTACTACACTGCAATAAACGCGTACACCGTTTTGAATTACCTGATAATTATGAGCTGTTGGTGCAACCTTGTGTGTCGTCCGTGGCCGCATGGAAAAAGCGAAGCTCTGCCCCCGATACGCAACACGGCGCGATCCCCTCTGACAGTGCCTGCAGGCACAAAGTGATGCGCTCTGAGTACAATATAATAATACGAATATGCATCCACTCGAAGTCGGCGCTCAATACCTCCCGACAGAATGCTTCGTCTTCCAGAAGGTCAAGCTCCCCTGAGGTCAAGCGTGTCAGGGGCTTTACAGGCAGCTCTAGCACCCTACATGCAATTGCCATGCAGGAGAACTGCACATTTGTTTCATAGGGCTGTGTGTTCTTCTGGGCGTGGGAGTCGAGCGGCTTTCGCTTGCAGCTGCTTGCACATGCGCTTGCTTGCGTCGACCTCTCTCGGCCCAAGGGCCCCACTCGCCCCGCAGTCCTGCGCAGGCCCTGCCCCATACCGCATACATACCGGTAAACTGGCACAGAAGCGCACAGACCTCGTCAGTATCGGTACCATCAAGCTTTGTCTAGGGCTCCCTACGAGCCTGAGCGTGCACCCCAGCATTGACCACCTGCGGTACACGTCCCTGGCACAACCTTACGGCATGGCGAGCCATACCGGTAAGCGTAAACACGGTAGCCGGTCCACGCATCCACACATAGGTAGAGGCCGAGCTCGGTCCTCTGCAGTCCAGGGGTAACACCAGGTGCGGTGGCACGTGTCCGTGCCCCTCTGCCAGCCACGCAACTGCAGACCGCTGCATGGGGGAGTCTATGCCCCGCCACCTCACGCGGCCGCATGGCACACGTTCCAGTCACAGAGGACCGTGCGGCCACACCGGCTGGAATGGTTATAACACAAAATGCCAAGTGCCAGAGTGTACCCAACACCACAGCACGAACAGTCCAGCCATCCTGATGACCAATCCGCCACTCCGAGCGTCTATGACCGCTGCTAGCAAGTCAACCCAACGCCTGGCAGCAAGGTTAATCCCACGGCAGGATCCCTGCAGCACTCAGTGGCTATCTATGGCACACAGCAACGACAACAACACTATGCTGCACACTTCCAACAGGCCACACGAGTGTGGTGATTGCAAAATGGTTACCGCTGCCGGTGCCGTACAGCCTTGAAACGCTGTGCGCTGCCGCCCGTGTCCCCCTGGTCCACTCCTCGCCGGTTAGCCCTGCCATGCCATGCAGGCCCCTCCACCCTGCTCCACCCCGCCACGCAAGCCAGGGCTTCACACTACCCGTTACGAGTCATAACCGCAAGTGCTCCTCACTGCCCCTATTACGCGGACGACCGCCGCCACCGGCCAAACGCCAGCCGCCCCCTTGGTCAACAGGAAGGCACAGCTGTTGCCCCGCCACAGCTGTTGCCCCTGCTACCCTGGCGGCCCCCGAAAGCCGCCGCCCGAGTTGCCTTTGTTGCGGTTGCTGGTGTCGACCTTGCTACCGCTACTGCTGCCCCTGTTGCCCCTGCTGCTGCTGCCCCTGCTGTGTGGGCGCCGCCCCGGACGCGACGTTGAGCCGCACGCCCATCATCTTGGCCAGCTGCCCCAGGGCCGCCTGCGACACGGCGACACAGCGGGCAGAACGAAGCGGTAAGTGACCGTCGACCAGCTGTCCGTGAAGCGTGACCGGTTCACCGGAAGGGCCGACGGGGTCCAAGGAATAGCTAAAGGTGTTCTTAGGGATACAAGCCGTTAATCAAGGCAGGGCACACCGTGTAGAGTGCCGTTAACCAGTAACAGCGCCACAAGCCAGGCCTACTCCAGGCAGGAAGGCGTCTGCACTTCGCACACCTTGACCCAGCACCACATCCAACGCCCCACACCCGCCCACTACCCCCACCTGCAGCTGGTCCGGTGACAGCTGCTCTGGCCGCACCACATTGCCGCCCTCCGCCTCCGCCTGCGCCTCCACCGGCCCCGCTGTAGCAGCAGTAGCCTCCCCTGCTGCCGCCTGCTGCCCAGCTGCCTCCACCTTGACCGGGTTGGCCCACCTGAAGGGTCGGGGCGATTCCGTTGACGCCGCAAGGTATCATTTTTTGCCCTCTGGGTTCACACATCGCGTGCAAACAGGGCATCACCTGAGCAAGATAAAAGATACACCTACACAATTGCTACATCTGAAGGTCATGCCAAGCTACCAACCCTGCGCACCTGCCGCCCTGCCTGCCGTACTCTGCGTCGAACGCGTCGCGCGCCTCGTCCTCACGGCGTAGCAGCCCCGCCAGCTTCCCGCCAGCTTCCTGCAGCTCCGGCCCCAGCGGCGGCAGCTGCACCCCCGCGTCCAGCCAGCGCAGCAGCGAGTCGCTATCGTACCACGGCCGTACGATCACGTCCGCGAGGGCGTACTCGCGCTGTAAGGCAACGTGTGGGGTACAGGGGACACGGGGACGGTCGCGGTGAACTGAGAGCCAAGCGGCCGCGGGTGCTTAGTAAGTGTGGCGAGGGAGGGCCTGGGCGAGGGGTGCGCCAATGCACGCTGGTGGAAGTGCACCCAATCGTGACTGGCGAACACGAGGGTCGCAGCAGTGCAGCAACGCCTGCACCGTGGCGGGTACCCAGCCCGAAACGTACATGCCAGCTTTGCTCCCCCACATCCCAACAAGCGCAAGCCCCCCTTCGCCAACCGTTGAGGTCCGGTAAACCCACACAAATCAACACCAAAGCATCTCAACACAAATACACCCGTGCAACCCTGACAAGGTCGCAAACCACCCCACCGTCACTCCTCGCGCGATGGCCCTCTCCCTTTCCCCTGCCGCATCTGTTACCGCCCCTTGCCCCCGCCCTCCCTCGCCCCTGCCGCACCTGTCTTCGGCCCTTGCCCTGCGTCACGCGCTGTGCTCGGTCCCCGCTGGGCACCAGCTCCACCTTGAGCACGTGCACACCACCGGCAGGCTGCTGCTGCGGCTGCTGCTGCGGCTGCTGTCGTGCGGACGGCAGCGGCGTCAGCCGCGCGGGCTGGCTTATGACGCTTTGACAGCTCCCTACAAGGGTGCAGAAGGCAAAGCGAAGAGGTGAGAGGCGATCGCAAGCAAGGTCGGTAGCATCGCCACGTGTCTTCCCCAACCCCGACCCCACCCCTTACCCGGCGTCGCTTTCCCGGCCGCAATGCGCTCCGCCGTCAGCCCAGCCAAGTGCTTCCCCAGCGCCTCCGCCGCCCCCCGACCCCGCAGCTCCGCCGCCGCCGCCAGCGGCAGCTCGCTGTACGTTGTCGTACCAGCCGGGTTGACGGGCGAGCAGCCCAGGACCGACACGGCTGGCGGCGCAGCCGCCGCGGTCGCTGCCGTCGCCGACGTTGCGACAACCAGCTGGAACTGCGGTCGCGGACACGGTAAGACAGCCGTCGGTTCCGGAGCCTTCGGCGGCGGCAGTACCTTGGACAGTACGGCAGCGATGCCTGACGGCGCCGGGGGGGTGAGGTCGGGGGTGAGGATGGCGGCGTCGGTGCCAGTCACGTCCATCCACATGCGGCTTCGGAGCTGCTCCTCCAAGAGGCGGCACAGCTCCACTGTCGTACGGAGGCCCTCGCCTGTCGTACTGCTGCTGGTGGGCTCAGCGGCGGCGGCGGCGGCGGCGCCTGAGGGAGCAGATGGGGTCGCCTCCGCCGCGGCGGCAGCGGGGCCCTTGGAAGCGGCTGCTGTGGTGGTGCTGGATTCAGCTGTGGGCTGGGCGCGTGCGGATGCCGGGAGGGGCATGCTGGCTGGTCTTGCGGCGCCGCCGTGGGGCTGTGCCGCAACTGCCGCCGGCGGGCTTTGAAGGGGAAACCTCAACCCCCTGGCGGCGCTGCCGATGCCGTCGGCGGCGGCGTTGAGGTGGCCTGCCTTGATGGCCGCCGCCAGCGGCACAGCAAGTAATGCCAGCAGCCCCACCAGCCCGGCCGCCGAGTTGGCGGCGCCGCGCGCCGCCGACAGCAGCCGCTCCAGGGGGCTCAGCGTGGGTACGACGAGCGGCGGCGGCTGGATGTTGTACAGGTGCGGCACCTGCCGCACGACCTCCGTGAAGATGTTGATAAGGGACAGCAGCTGCGCCTGCGTCAGCCGGATGGGGGCGCACCAGACCACTGGCGGCGCCGTACCGGCTGCCGTACCGCCGCCGGCTGCCTTACCGCCGCCGCCACGTCCCACAGCCCTTGGCGCAATGACTGACCGCGCCACGGGTGCTGGTGCCGTCGACCCGCCCGCTCCCTTGCCCTTGCCACCGCTACCGCTGCCTGCCGCTGCGGGCGCCGGCGCGGTTGTGAGGGTCGCACAGCCCTGCGCCCACCGGATCTCATAGCAGCTGGCTTCCAGCGCCTCCGGCAGTACCGCTGCCCCTGCGTTGGCCGTGCCGCCGCCGACTCCAAAATCCGCTGTTGCTCCTGCCCCTGCCATTCCGCCGCCCAGCTGCTGCCGCTGGTCCGCCGCCGCCGCCGCCACCCTGCTCCCCACCGCGCTGCTGACCGGGCTGTAGCGGATCTGCAGCGCCGTGGAAGCTGCCGGAAGCCATTCCCCAGACGGCGCCGCCGACGCCGCCGCCTGTCTGGATGCGCTGTCGGCGGTTCCACCATTGCCGCCGCCGCCTAGCGCCGCCGCCAGGTCAGCGGCACCGCCGCCGCCGGCATCACCCACGTGCCGCGGAATCAGCTCCAGCAGCACCAACAGCAGCTGCTGCAGCTCCGCCGGCGGTACGAACACCTGCAGCTCGGTGGTTTCGGAGCCTCCCGCGCCGCTGCCCCCCTTTTGCTCCTTCTTCTCCGCCTCCGTCGCCGCCGCCGCACCCGCCGCCGCACCACCGCCGCCGTCGCCCCCTGCCGTACCGCTGCTGCTGCTACTGCTGTTGTTCTCCCCCATGCCGGCAGGCAGGGGCAGGTCGTCAAAGTCCAGGCTGCTCATGGACGTGAGGTTGGTCATGTCCTCGATGGCGCTGGTGGCGGGCTCCTCGCCGCCATGCTGCTGCGCGAGCGCCAGCAGCCCGCCGTCCGGCACCTGCCAGCCCGCCAGCGTGAGCGACACGACCGCCGTACGGCAGGTGGGCGGCATGCTTACGTAACGGTCCCACAGGCGGTATGCGTCGCGCCAGTACTCCCACTCGCCCAGCTTGGACATCTGTCGCGGGTCGCGGGGTGCGGACGGGACCGGGCGGCCGTTCAGGTGGGTGGAAGCCACAAGAACAAGCAAGCAAGACTCGAAATGAACATCATCCTTCACAGCACCTAAACACCAATGTGTGCCGTTGAAAGTAATACCGGCACCCAGCAGGGCGCCCCATCGTGCGAAACCAAGCTACACGTTGTCTCAATCAACCGGCTACAGGCCCGCCACACAGGGCACACCGCACCGCACCATGTCCACACTACGCTCCCATCCCAGTGGCATTTGCACTTGCACTTGAAGGGAATTGAAGTTGCCTTTGCAGTAGCCCTCATCCCAGTAGCACCTCACGTGTCCCTCCACATACGGTGACCGCTACCGTGTCCAGTAATGTGGCCGCGCACCTGCCTCGCACCCAAAAGCCAGTCTACGAACTGGGCTCCACTCCAGTCTCAACACAACCGCTACAACGCTACAACCATTCTGCAGGGCCCCTACTGCGCGCTTGAACACCACCGCCGGCTGCCCACCTGCTTTAGCGCCGTCGTGTGCACCATCCCCGCTGCCCTTCCAACAGCACCTGGCATTCCTCCACTCAGCAGGCTACCCACCTGCTTTAGCGCCAGCGGGTGCACCACCCCCAGCATCTCCCCGCCCCTCCGCCACGCCAGGGCCCGCAGCCCCGCCAGCTCCCGGCAGCAGCCCACCTCCAGCTTGCTGCGCCGAGTGACCTGCAGGGTAGAGCCGCGTGATACGCTGGATGCACCGATACTAGGTTTCCTGGGATTGTCGCGATCTTTGCCAAGGAGATACCGGTGCAATGCACTGCAAGGATACATGGCGTGCAGTGCACCTGGGACGCTGGGAGTACCGTGCAGACACGGGCTTGGGCCTGCGGCACGCCGAAAGCAACTTGCCACGGCGAGCGGGGAGGCACAGGGAATACTCCTTCATTATCAAGTGCATGCAAAGTGAGGACAGGTCTACTGATCTGGAACGGTCACTGTGATACAGCCCAGTTGAATCCGGTGAACGGCACGCAGCACCAACACACACGCCCCTATCCCGTGCGCCCTGCTCGAGACCCTTTGGTCCAGGACTTAAGCCACACCCGCCCACCTGCAGGGGGTTCACCGAACGCAGCGCAACCATGTGGTTGCAGCGCGGTTGGTAGAAGCCGCTGGGCAGCCCCTCCTCGCTCGCCACCTTGTGCTGGGGCTGCTGCTGTGCGGGCTGCTGCTGCTGCTGCTGCTGCTGCTGCTGCTGGGACGGGTTGGGCTGCCAGTGGCCGTGTGCCATCACCTGGCCCCACAGGTGGCTGGTCAGGTGGTCCATGAGGGTGGTGCGGTGGAGGCGGGCGAAGGCGGACATGGCGGCTGGGGCAGGGGCGGGGACGCGGGCGTACGGGAACACATGTGTGTTATAAAGCGCTTGAACCTCACCATCACTACGTCATGGCTAAGATACTACTCAGACTTAGAGGAAAAGTGGGAACAGCCGTATACCATGAAGCACCCCTGACTCACCTGCCGGCACCTGCGTGCTGATGCGCCCCATCCACTCCGCCATGGCACCGTCCAGAGCCTTGAACTCCATGCGGTCGATTCCGCCGTACGACGACGATCCGCACGACCCGCCGTACCTGCGTACGGCAATGCGGTGTACGGCATGACTCTAGTGCTCGTATGAGGCTTGTGTTGGCGCTAGCGCTCTCTCTACGCGCTCCGATGCAATGCTGATACTGGAGCGCCCCGCCCTGACCTACCCCTACGTCCGTACTACCCACCCGAACACAGCCCACCAACCGCATCACTTAACCCAACAATACATGGCCGTCCAGTCCCCCGTTCCAGTTAATATTGAATAGGGTCGCCTCAAGGCCATACCCACCTGTACATGGCCGCCCCTGGCAGCGGACGGAACGACGCCACGCCGCACCTCGCCGGCGTCAGCCCCCGCGCGCCCGCCCGCCCCGCCGGCGCCGCCGCCGCCTCCCGCCGCGCCTGCTCGTCCATCCACGGCAGCGGCACGGCGGCCAACTGCCCGCTGTACAACCGGTCGTTGACGGTTTTGGCGGTTGTGTCGGAGGAGGAGGCGGGGGCCGGGGGCGCTGCGTCCGGTGGGAGCCACATGGACTTGATGCTGCGGGCAGTTGGGGTGTTGGTTGTACATACTACTGTAGCAACATTTGAAATCAGAGAGGCTGCTGTAAGAGCGAGTTTAATAGTGTTCATGTGTAATATTCGCAAACGGCGTCTGTCTCCCTGCGGCGTCCCAACTCCTGCTGCCCACTTCCTACCCTCGATCCACAGCCTTCCACATGTTTCCGTCACAGGCCGCCCTTACATCATCTGTTATTTCTCAGACTCAAATGCGTCCAGCTGCCAACGGTGTCTGTCTTGGGACCGTTCAGCGCTTTCGACCCCCGCCCGCTGCCCACCTGCGCGCCTGCTCCTTCCGCTCCCGCCGTGCCGCCTTCTGCCGCCGCAGCTCCGCCTGTGGGGCAGGGCAGCATGGCACACACGGTCACACGGTTGCACATTTCACCTCGTAGGCAATCACATCCACACATCCAGCATGTGTCACAGCGTCGCGCCGCACCTACGTACGTAAATCCGCGCAGTGCGACATGCATCCCCTGCCCCATGCGTACGCTGTGCAACGTCTCCGCCTAAGTACTGCGTTCGGTCACCACAGCAATGTACAAGTAACGCATACCGGCCCCCTCACCTGCAGCTGCGCCGCCTCCCTCATCCCGTCCCCGCCGCCTCCCTTGCTTCCGTGCAATACGACAAAACACCTTACAAATTACAACAGGTGCCACAGTCAATGAACGTGCAGCAATTGTCACTCCTCACCTGCAGCTGCGCCGCCTCCCTCATGTGCGTGGCCCTGAAGCGGCCCAGCGCGATGGTGCGCACCACACTAGCCCGCAGCAGGCCCAGACCGCGGTCCAGCGCCGGAACCAGGTCGTCGCGCCCGTGGTACGACGGCTGTACGGCGCGGTACGGTAAGGGGACGGGGGCCAGGGTGTAAGGGAGGTACGGCAGGTACGGTGCACGGTGGGAGTGTGGGAGGGGGCAGTCAGGGCAGGTGGGTGCTTGGGTGGATGGATGGGAGCCACGTATACGGGCACCCACGGCCAACCCGCCAGCGCCAGCACCTGCCTCCCCGTGGCCTCCAGCACACCGTCCAGCTGCTCCACCCAAAACCCGCTAACCCACAACCTTTGGGGAGAGAGACAGTCAGCTGAGGCACACTTGCCGTTATCCCACGCGCGCCGTTAACCCACACCCACCAGCGCCAGCACCTCCCTCCGTGTCGCTTCGAGTACGGCGTCCAGCTGCGCCACCAGCTGCTCGGGGGGCGTCAGCAGCACCGCCAGGGATAGCAGCGCGGGGCCGTCCAGGGCCTCCGTGTCAGGGGTCAGAGCGGTGACCCCGCGGCAGCTGCGGACCTGGGGGCATGCGTATCAGGACCTATTTGGTGGTGGGGGTTGCAGACCAGGGCCGCCATGTTGGGGCCAGGGCTGACACCTGGAGCTGCTACTTTCCGTGCATTAGGTGTGTGTTGGGGCGCCTGCACAACGTGATGGCCACCCACCCGCTCCATGACCTCCCCGGCAGGCAAGCACGGTACCTTGGGGAGCGGGCGCGCAACGGGCGTAAAACCGTGCCTGTACGCTCCTAAACGCGTACTACTTGGTGTGTATTAGGTGCGTTGGGTACCCACCCGCTCCATGACCTCCCCGGCAGGCAAGCACGGTACCTTGGGGAGCGGGCGCGCAACGGGCGTAAAACCGTGCCTGTACGCTCCTAAACGCGTACTACTTGGTGTGTATTAGGTGCGTTGGGTACCCACCCGCTCCATGACCTCCGCCGGCAGGTACCCGGGCCGCAGCCGTTCCACGTCGTCCACCAGCCGCCCCAGCAGCGTGGAGCGGGCCACCAGCCACTCCTGGCGTGGGTTAGGGGGAAGGAGGGGCTTCGTATTTTTTACATTGTAAACACACCCTTGACAACGCGGGCTCTGCACCTCATCCGCCAGTCCTGCTTGCCCGCACTGCCATCAGCCGCCCGCCGTGGGCGTCCCCGAGCTTCCAGCTGTATCTCCGTCGCTTGAGAGGCCCTCGGGTTGCCCGCAGCTACACGTACTCGGCCTGGCACGCCGCCAGTAACACCATGCGCTCTTGCCTCAGGCACTGCCAACACACATCCCGCGGTAACACACCTTGGAGCTAATACACAGTCCCGGTAAACGGAAGGCGCCCCACCTGATACGCCGCCAGTACCGCCATGCGCCTTGCCTCCACCCGGCCATTGCCTGCAACGCAATCCATGAGTGGAGTGAGTGGAAGGGGGCGTACAGGTGTGTAGCGGGAGGGACAGGCTGGGGACAGGCTCATCCCTTTCCCTTTCTGTAGCCGCTGTACGCACTCCCGCCCGCCCGCCTGGCTGCCCGGCCGAATGCAGGTACGCACGCTGACTACGCGCACATGTACGACTCCGCGCCATGCCGCTGAAACGCAGCAGGTGTAGGAGCTCCTAAGGGCCATGACCATAGCCCCCCGACCCCACCACGCCCCACCCTAGGTGTCGTCATACCAGTGGCCTCCAGGCCCCAGCGTGAATTACTTGACAGTGCATAGCGCACCCATCCCCAAGCCCACAGCAGCCGGCCCCGCCGTTGGCACCTTTGTTGCAGTGCCCTCCAGCGTGAACCACGCAGTGACTGTACCGTGTGCTCTGCTCTCATTCCCGAGAGTCCATTGCAGGCCCCACGCCCCACCCGAGCGTCGTCCTTCCAGTTGACTTCAAGCGTCTTACGCTTGATTTGCCAGAAACAGGTACTGCAGCCTAGCACCGCAGTACGCCCATCCTCCCCAAAACACATGGCCCTCCTCACCCGAGGCGTCGTCGTCCCAGTTGGCCTCCAGCGTGACCCCCGCGAAGGCCGTGGCGAAGACACGTGTCACGCCCACCGACACGCCCCAGCCCTGGCGGTCCAGCAGCGCCAGCAGCGGGACCTGCGGCCGTGCGTTGGTTGCGAGGCAGTTAGTGATCCCGTAACTCCTTAACGCATCGCCTGTTCATGTCCAGGAAGGGGAAGTGCGTTGGGTGTGTTAGGTTGGAGGTGGGTGCAGTGCGGGAATGTGGTGTAAGCAGCCTGTTGGCACGGGTCGGCGTTGGAGGGATCCTGTGCGGGCAGCGGCACGTGCTGCAGCAAGTTCCCAGGCGCCGCCTTTGCAGAACGCGGCGAGGAGCCAGGGACCCCTTAGGAATTTAGGTAGCAGGTCTGCTCGCTGGTTGATACCGGTAGTGTGCTAAAACACGCACGGTGTTTCACGCCGCTGCCACCAACCCCTCCAGGACGGGCTTGGCTTGGGGGGGTTGGGGCTCTCACGAGACACGGGGCCAGCTGCCAGCAGGCCGTGATTTGGGTCGGCAAGAGAACCACATTCCAGTGCCGGATACTGCTTCCATGCATGGTACATTACAATTGAACATACGTATGATGGTCCACGCGGGGTCGGGCGGCCTGGCTGCACCACCCGTACAGGGGAGGGTGCTGCGGGCTCGACGTCCCAACCCTACTTCCTCTGTGCGCCCTGTCCAGCAACTGACCGGCGCTGTGCTCCGTCTCTCTTCATTGAGGACATCAGCGATGATTTCGGAAGCACTGCTCCGCGTAACCGTGCCGCGCAAAGAGCTGGAGTGCGCATTGTCGCCATCGATGGGGTGTGCTACCCTTTGCCCCAGGCGGCGCGGATGAAGATAAGCTCTAGGGTATACCAAATGTCTTAAACATGCATGTGGGGCTGGCCACCCGGTTTCTTGCCGCCAGCCCGCCAAGTTCGGCTGGGCCAACATTTGGGCTAGTGATGGTCCTAGGTTGTCATGCTACATATACCATTCAAAATTATTGGATATAAGGTACACGATAGATCTGTGTTGCATAGAACATGCGCAGCGACTGTTTGGATCGCTCTCGAGACACATGAAACAGGCGACCTGGACGACTCAAAGACTGCTGACAGTTTAGCACAGCGTAAGCAAATATGCGTATAGCTGCTGCAAGTTTGTAATGCACCTCTCTAACACAAGGCAGCTCGCACGCAGCGTGCGCGACGATTGGCGACGGTTCGGCCCCCGGGCCCCTCTACCGCTTCCCGGCCGCACCCATTTGCCTCTGCGCCATTGTCGTACTCCACACCATCAGATCAGCCAGGCGACTAGCAATGCAGCCACCCCTGTCCCTCGGCCCCCGGCAAGATGGCGCGTGCGCGCTGCCTCGCTCCTCCTCCTACCCGTTCTCCTCCTCGCTGTCATACGATGCCTAACGATTCTAGCAAAAGGGGTGGCCGACTCTTCCTTGATCTGCATCAGTTGGTTCGGGGACGCGTTCGACCCCATCGGCGTTGACGTTGATGTCAGTGCCGGCACAGATCCCGGCAGCTCCTCAGAAGCTGGCAGCGGCGAAGTCAGCGAGGCTGCCGACCTCAGCTCGGACGGCCTGCAGCAGGCGATGGGCACCGCCGCGGCAGTAGCAGCGGCCTCGTCAGACCCTGCCGTACATGACTTGTACGGCCAGCTGCTGACGTGGCACGCAGCCTCCGTGGTGACTGGGGCGCTCCGGGCCGCCGTGCTGGCCGCATGGCCGTTCCTGGTGAGTGAGCTAACCAGCTGCCTGCTGGCAGGTCGACGACAACCGAGCCTAAACGGCTGGCCGGAAAGCGCAGCGCTGGGTGTCGGGGAGGGCCTTGACTCATGACTCAGTACGGTACCGTATGTCGGAGCCAAATGCCGGCGTGTGCATTTTACCGGCACCCAGGTGGCGGTGTTGCTTCATTCCAGCTGTGGGGCCCGACACGTAGGGCAGCCGCATTTCTCTGCAGCTTGGGCTGTTGAGCGTTACAATGGTACTGCCTCTCCTGCAGCACGTTACCGGCTCAGCCGCAGAGCATTGCAGCTGGACTGCCCCGTGGGCTAGTCCCCAAACGGTGTCTCTGGTAACAGAAGCGGTTCCCCTGTGACTGCCCCAGAAGTGTGTTGCCTACCGTCCAGGCGCGGACCCTCTGGCGCCCTGTGCCCCGGTCCTCCATCCCCGACACACACACCTCCGCCTGATACGTGTTCTCCGCGTTTTGCGCGCATCCCCGCCGCACCCCCGCAGGAGCAGATGGTGTTTTGGAGGATCACCATAACCCAGCACCACGCGGGCATTGCGCTGTACTGCCTTATGGCCCTCCTCCCTGCGCTGCTGCTGCCGCTGCGCACCACCTACCTGCCGGCACTGCTGCCGCGGTGGCAGCTGCCGTGGCGGCGGCGGCGAGGAGAGCAGGGGACAGGGGTACAGGCACGTCCTGATGCGGTACTGCTTCATCAGAGCGGGGAGGGTGCAGGGGAGGTGCAGGAAGCACCATTGGGGGTGAGCATGGTCAGCAGCAGCAGCAGCAGCGGCGGCGGCGGCAACAGCGTGAGCCCACCCCTTGCAGGTGCAGTGCTCAATGGCGCCGAGGGTCAGGTGGAAGGGGCGCATTCGGGGAGAAGCAGAGGGGTGCTGGCGGCTGGGGTGGTGGCAGGGGCAGGGACAAGGGGAGGGGCGGCTGGGGCACCGACCTCTGAGGCGGCGGCGTTGGGGAGACAGCCGGCGGGGCCCCATACGGCCCACGGACCTGTAGAGCTGCAAGCAGGTGGGTGGCCTAAGGAGCAACAGCAGCAGCGGCAGCAGAGCTCAGCGCGGGAAGAGGCGGCAAGGGCTGTGTGCAGCACGAGCACCAGCGCCAGTGGCCACGGCTCCTTGCACGTAGGGGGCCACGCGCACCGCAACAGCAACGGCAGCTGTGCAGGGCACCACGGCCATAACGAGCACGCCAGCACCGGTAGCACGGGGGTGGCGCAGCACCACCCCCTCACGCTGGGCCATGACCCGCTGCACGGGGACAGAGTGGTGGACGGTGGCGGCGGCCGCAGGCGCGAACCACCTGAAGGACCAGACTCAGATGCTGCACCAAACGGCAATATTTGTAGCAAATGCGCCGCCATCCATAGCGGCGGCGGTGGCGGTGGTGGTACTGGGGCCACGGGGCCCACCCCGACCGCCGCCGCCGCTTCCGCCGCCGCCGCCCCGGGCCCCAGTGGGCCCCATGCCCAGGGCCAGGGACAGGAGACTCCCCTGGTGAATCCCCCGAGCCAGGGGCAGGGGCAGGAGTCTCCGCTGGCGGGCCTGGGGCAGGAGCCTTTCCTGGTGGTTCAGGGACAGGAGACTCCCCTGGTGGGCGTGCTGCGCGCCGCCACGCTGCTGGGCGGCTGCGTGGCGGCGGTGCTGGACCCGGCGGTGTGGCTGGCGGCGAAGAAGGTGCGGCTGCTGCCCTTTGCGGACTTCCTCTTGGCGGCGACAACGGCGGCGGCGGCGGCGGTGTACTTTGCTCTGGTGGGTTGCACGCGTTGCTGCGTGGGTGACGCAGCTCAGGGCTGTCAGTGCAAGGGGAAACGGCAAGTGACTAAGGGCTGAGGCTCGCGCCAGGCATGTGGTGTGGCACAACAGGTTTGGGGCCGCGTTGAATGGGGTGGTTCGGGGCTGGGGGCCAGGAGCCCGGGGTGCGCCGTGGCTGGTGGCCCTGGGGCGCGCGGCAGCCACCGGCGGCTGGCAGAGGTAGTATATGTACAAGTCTAAGACCAGAGCCGTAATGTTGTAGGGCGGAACCTGGTCTTGGAGGAGGGGTTGACATCCCGCCTTCGGCTGGCTGAGGTAGTATGCATTGACCTGGCGGGGTAGCACGGGCGGGTTGGGATGTGGCGGCAGGGGCTGAAAAACGCGTGTTGAGGGTCGTGTTGTGCGGCACATCAGCACACGTTCCCAATGTGCGACAGCGGGCCAAACACGCGCAAGTAGCCACGTGCGGGGTTGTGGTAGATGCCTGGGTGCATGCAGCAGCACCTGATGCGTGGCCCACCTGCTGCAATGACATATGCATGACCCCTTGTTTCACCCACGCCGCCCGCCCCCCAGGCTTGGCGGCACGGAACGGACAGCTCACTCCCTACCACCGCCACTACGGCCACCGCCACCACGGCTGCAGGCGCCGCCGCCACCACAACCACCGCTACCAGCATCACAACCGCCGCCGTGAACCCCTTTGCCGAGGAGGCCATTGAGTCCACGCTCCGGCCCGCAAAGGCCCTGGCCCTGGCTTCCCTGGTGCTGTGCGTGCTGGCCAGGTGTGCGGAGGGCGGTTTGCTATTTGGGGAGCAGGTGGCGGCCGTGGCGCTGTTGGTCGGCGGCTGCGGGCCCTGCCGCTTCCGTGACGCACGCATGGTGTATTGGCACCTGGCTGGGGTTGCGCTTTCGTTTGTGCACACTGGTGCGGTAGGGATTGCGTTCACCAGATTGATGATGAAGTAAACGAGGGATAGGAGGGAGCTGCGCAGGAGCGGGGGCTGTTGGGATGCGGGAGGGGGCAGGGGAGGAGGAGGGGTGCGGTGTCATTGTTGGGGGCGGAGGGGCTGTGGCCCTGCAAGGGATTGTCTCTTATCCCACGAAGAGCGCTGGGTCGATGGAGTGGTATGGGCACGGGAGAGCTGGCGAGGGTGTGCGTCTAGGGTTTGGCAAAGCGGTTGCGCGTTTGGGGCGTGTTGAGCTGTGAGGAGTGGTGCAGGATGTTGGGCTAGAGGAGCTTGTGTTGCTTTTTACGCTGCCATGTGTATGGGCGATTTGCCCACATAAAACGACCCCGGGTCACCGAATTTCTGACAAAGTGTCTCGCGCGAATACGCCCCTGATACACGCCCTGGCAACATCATCGAATAGCCTATATT
>VFQN01003922.1_pt1 | contig 20359 bp, 35 predicted proteins | sample 3512371 | NCBI WGS metagenome assembly VFQN01 (sample SAMN10412370, study PRJNA504923) | tailings metagenome | isolation source: Replicate 2 from Balatoc abandoned mine | place: Philippines: Itogon, Benguet | collected 2017-08-28
GCACGCCGTTTCTGAAGAAGCCGGTGAAACGTGGGTGCAAACGTGACGTGGGTAACGTGGACTGTGACCGCGCGCCCCGTTCACGTTGCCGTTTCCCTGGGTAACGTAACGGCAACGTAACGTCGTGTGACCGCACCCTTAGCGGCCCCTCCCGCCCCAAAGCCTCCTGGCCTACACTGCATTCACTACCGTCGTTCAACCAAGGAGGCGAACTACCTGTTCCACACGGTGACTCTCGCGTCCCACGCGTGTTCCAGTATGGTAGTACATTTTGCATGACAAGCACCACCACTACCACCACCAACCACCCCACGCACCGGGTATGACCGCCTCCAGGATCTGCCGTACGGCGGGCGCTGTGACGATGTCCCGCAGCACGGGGACCGTGGCCAGCTTGGGCACCTCGATCAGCGCCTGTGGGTCAACGACCGACGGGGTAGGTGACCGCAGAAGATGGAAAGCTTGTCCCTTGCCGCACGCAGCGTGCTGCCGAAGCAACCGAACCGCTTGAGTCCGAGTGCGCCATCCTTGGGCAGCGATGATACCGCACACTGACAGGCAGCAGGCGATCCTCGTACGCTCCACATCCCACCCCGGCAGCTGTGCAAGTACGGTTAAGGGATGGCCGCCACCGCAGACCTACGGCATACTAGGCGCACTGGCTCAACAGGCCCCCACCTGGTGCATCAGAGCACCAGAAGTGGGCACGAGCATCGCAACACGATCCCGGTTCCCCACCTGCACCGCCGCCACCGGGATCATGAAGAACAGTGTCATGGCCACGAACGCCGCCCACAGCACCAGGCCCCTCCTCCTCCGCTCCTGTCCCGTCAGTCGCAGGTTGGCCCACAGCAGCTCGAAGGGCGCGGGCGCCCCCTCCACCACCCACGTGTCCACGTCGTTGGCGTGCAGCGAGCAGGAGGACACGGACTGGGACGTGCGGGCGCTGCGGTGGGGCATGCGAGCGGTGGCACGCAGCGGTCAGGCGCCAACCGCCAAACCGCCGGCCAAGAAGAAGCTCATTAGTATCACCTCGCATCGCGCAGCAACGCATACGGGTGCTCGCAGACTCCCCCCGTGCGGACAGATTCCCCGAGCGCTTACTTGAAGGTGACAAAGGCTGACGGCTCAGCACGTGTCAGGGCCCGCGCCTGCTCCTCCTGGATGCGGACCTAGGGGTGATGCAGGAATCAGAAGTGGCGCGGTTGGGTGAAAACGGCAGGAGGGCAAATGCTTTCCGGCTGCGCTTTGCTCATTTTGGCCTCGGGTTTGGCCTTCCTGGCTCTTGCTCTGGCTTTGGCTTCTTCGGCCATGCGACACGTGTCGCAAGGCCGCTCACAAGCAACAGGTGTGCCGCACCAGCTTGGCCGCAGAAACGGTAGAAGCTGACCAGCAACGATGTGTCAGTCCACGCATCGGTCGCTACCTGCCGATGCTGTCGCCTGCCTTGGCTCCCTACTTCGTCATGATACCCGCCTCTGCACTCCAGCACTGCGTCGCAGTACACGCCCGTGCCGGTGGACTGCTGTGGGACTCGGCCGCACCCCGTGGCACACCCGCGGACTGCGGGCCTGTGCTGTTGCCCGCCCTGCACCCCGCGGTCCACCAACCCAGATGAACCCCAACCCCACGCGTACCTTGAGGAACTTGAGCCGGGCGATCCAGAAATCGACCTCGTCAACCTGAAACCACCAACCGCCACACGACAACCGTTGGCATCCACCAGGACGTCACCCGGCAAACCATGCACCTTCACGGAAAGGCCAAGCAATGTCCCCTTGCCCAGCTGTAAAGGAGCAGAACGAAGCGGGCGGCTGCAGCATACACACGCAAGGGGCGGCCGCACGGCGCGTGCAGGAACGAGGTCTTCCCCGCCTCACCCGCTTGAAGCCACGTGTGCCCAGGTGCTCCGCCCCCCACGCGCCGTACAGCGCGCCGAGCACCGTCTTCTGCGCACATGCAAGGGAGACGTCCGGTGGCATGCAGCCACAATGGCACGATGCAGGGTTGCGGCCTTTCGTGTACAGCCGGGAGATAGGGGTAAACATGCTCGCTGGAGGTGCGGGCTCCAGCGCTGAGAGTATCAGTACTTGGCTCTGAACCAGGACAGTGCAGCATGCACGACTGGCACTTGTACGGCAAGCGCCCTTGTCCCTGCAGGAGTCCCGCATCAGGTCCACTGCCAATATGATGCAATTGGTGAATGCCACGGTATGGCCCCCTGCTTGCCTTCCTCCTCTTCATGCGCTTCCTGAGCCGCAGGTGCAGCCGCGCCTCGTCCAGGTGGTCCTCCAGCGCATTGACCAGCTGCGGGTTGTGTGTATAAGGAGGGCGCGTGTGTTAGCAGGGAGTGTGTATTAACAGTCGGCGCAGTGGGTGAGACGCGGATGCGGAAGGGCCGCCAGGTGCTCCTGCAGCGCCTAGACTAACAAGGGGTGCCAACTTGGTGGGATGGGCGACCTGGACACGCTTTCAGCTCCTCTCCTAGCAACCCTGATTGGCCCTCTGCGCCTGGCATGCCGCACTTGCCTTGTCGTACTCGGCCACCAGCGGCTCCAGCCGCCGCGTGTCCCGTACCATGTGTACGGCAGCCAACTGCTCGGGGCGGTACACCAGCTCGAACTCCTGCCGTACGAGCTCCTCCGGCGTAACGCCCGACTGGGTGGCGAACACGGTAGGGGGGTAGGGGTTTGCAGTTCAATGCATGGAACGGTGCATGCACGCACACCAACCTTCCTCCTGTTCAGGCCTACTGAGCGCGCATGAATCTCGCGCTGTTTTCAACCGTGTGCAACACCTACGGTAGTGCCACACCTCGCACACCCAGGGCACAACAAGCTTGACAGCACGTCACCCGTGTGTGAAGCTGCCTCGCTGGCCTGTGAGAGCACGCTGCCGTGCCTGCAGCGTGCGGCACGTCAATGCAACTGAGCAGAAAGCTGACAGGTACGTACGCCTGTCAGCTGCAGCGAAGCTCTGGCCCAGTGCCAGCACCGCCAGGCTGCACCCTTGCGCCAGGGCACGCGCTCCCCCGCCACCTACCTGCAGCTTCCGCTGTGCCAGCGCCGTGGGGTCCAGGCTGGCGTCGTACGGGGAGTAGCGGAAGCGCTTGGGGGGCCGCCCGGGGTCCCCGGGGCACGCCTGCTGCTGCTGCTCCTTAAGAGCCTGCTGCTGCTGCTGCTGCTGCAGGTGGTCCTGGGGCTGGTGCCGATTGTGGTCTTCGGCCTGTGAGGTGAAGCCCCTGTCGTCATCGGGCCCAGGCCCAGGCCCAGTGTCAGTGTCAGTGTCAGGGACGGGCACCACCTGACGGCGGGAGCCGAGCGACAGTCGGGGCCTTGGCGGCTGGGTGTGTGGGTGCTGGTGGTGGTGGTGCCGCTCCTTGAAGCTGACCCGTGGGTCTTCGGGGTAGACGGTGCTGGGGGTGGGAGCGGGATGCAGCCCCGGGAGGACGGTGTGGGTTAGGTCTCGGCAAAGAAGCTGCCATGGGCGTGGTGTGCAGGCATGAGGAAGGCTGTGCGGAGGCTACGGACACCGGTACTGTGCGCGGGGTTGGGACGACACGTACTGCTATGGAAAGGACCATGCCAGGGCTCGGCGGAGGAGGGCGTGACGGCGGCCTAGGGTGGCAGACAATGGTGCCAAGCATGTGCTTTACTACCCACCTCCGTCCGTCTTCTGTCACCCTTCGCGAGGGCGGCACCGAAGGCCACCAATGCTGCTCCTGCTGCTGCTGCTGCTGCTGCCGTGGCTGCTCCTGCTGCAGCCCTTGCCCCTCGCCCACCACTCCAGCTACCCCGCCGATGCCGTGGCCGTTGCCAGGTGTGGCGCCGGGTCCTCCAAGCGAGTTGTCCGGGGCGTGCTCGCCCTGTTGGTCCAGGCACACGAAGGACACGTGAGGAACACAGGAAACCATGGATGCACGCATATTGCATTCGTTCAATAATAGCCTAGACCTCCATGGCTTACAGCTGTACCTTTGACACGGCCAGCCAGCGGCAGGCCCTGCGCACCAACCCACCGGCAGCAGGGGCTCCTCGCTGGTGCGGCCCTCGCCGCCCTCCGCCACCGGCCCCGGCCGGCGCACCTCCTCTCCGGCCCGCCGGTACCACTCCTCCGAAAGCCCCCTGGACGCTACTGCGCCCTGGCCCTCGCCCTCCCCTGCCGCCGGCGGCGGCGGTTGCTGCAGCGGTTGCGGCGGCGGTTGCGACGGTTGGGCCGGGTACTTGACGGAGAAGCGGCTGCTGCCACGTTTCACGAGCTCCGCCGACGGGCCAGCGTGGCCTGCATGAAGGGGGGCACCACAGCTCACAGGGTGCCGGGAGCCAGCGCTTTCGTGCACATTGTATTTGGGCGCAGGCGGCGGGCCCGCGGGGCTCGCTCTTCGCCCGGGTGCCAAAATGTGCAAAGAGAATCTTTTGTTCAACACTCTGATGCGGCGTTAGCAAGAGCCATCAAGCAGCAAGCAAGCGTACCCGCGGGGCTCGCTCTTCGCCTGGTTGCCATAACTTGCAGAGAGTTTCTTGTGTGCAAAACCCTACAGCTAAACTGACATTGTTGGCAAGAGCCATCAAGCAGTGAGCAAGCGTACCTGGCCCGGAGGGGTGCAGTAGTGTGGAGCCGGCGGGGGCGGTGCCGGAGGACACGGCGGAGACGGGTCTGCTGCTGCCGGGGACGCTCTTGGCGCCGCTGTGCACCACGCGCACCAGGCGGGACACCTCGCGCCGCAGGCCGCTGGCGACGGCCTGGATGAGGTCCTGTGGGCAGGGAGAGGGTACCAGGGGCGCAGGATGGAGAGGCCGGTGTGTGAGGTGAGGTGGTATGGCCGTATCGTATAGCCCATCTGCGTGGTACCCGTGTGGCCCCTGAGTAACCCCCGTTCCTCAAGCCGCCAGTGGATTCACATATAGGCACAACGCCAACTGCACCCCGGCCACCGCTGGTAGGACGTAACCCCGCCCGCACCCGCGCGGGCGTCTACCGCCCGCATGTAGGCCCAACCTCAGAGGCCCCACTGGTAGGGCCGCACCCTGCACGCACCCACCGGGCTGACTCCGGGTATGTCGGTGACCAGCACGGTGTGGCTGGGCCCGCCCCTCTGTGCGTTGCCTAGGAACTGGAGCCGCAGCAGCACCGACTGGCGGTTGAAGCGCTGGAGCAGCTGCACGGGGGATGAGTGTTTCGCAACGGCAAGCAGTGACGGCATGGTAAGCAGCAGTAGCAAAGCAACAACGGGCATTAGGCCGCACGCCTGGTGGCCAACCCGCAGAACGGGCGCGGTCATGTCAAACCTTTCCTATGACAGAGGATGCCATGCATGCGGCCTTGCGCACAGTGGTAGCCAACCTAGCTTAGCTTGACCCATGCACGCAGCCTGTGCCGTTGCTTTCACCCCGGCAGCACGCCTGCTGACTGCATGGCGCAATCCCTTACCCCGCCCGCCAGCCCACGGTATCCCATTTGTACCCACTTACCCACACAGCCAAGAGGTGGACGGCGTGGCGCATGACGGCACCCCATGTTTCCCTGCAACAACAACCCGTCAGGCACTCACCCACAGCGTGTAGATGCTCACGACGTGCAGCGACACCAGGTGCACCCACAGCTTGGGGCTGCCGGCCTCCACGTTGCTCAGCGAGAAGCGGTCAAAGTCTGGGGCATGGGCGTGGGCATGGGCGTGGTGCGGGGGAGCAGCGAAGGGGAGGAGCAGGAATGCCGCCGGCGTGGGCACTTGGGCAACGCATCCACAGGTCAAGACTTGAATGCGCCATGCGGTAAACGGTCAGTGCCGGCGCCGAATACGCTACACTGGACAGTTAACTTGCGTGCGGGTGCAACGTGGTCACCCGTCTGCCCCCTGGTGCTGGGTTTCCGCGTGCTGCTGCGTGGACGGCCCAAGAGCCGCCACCACTGCCCACCTGTGAACCGGTAGTCGTTGGGGGACGACGACGTGTCATTGGAAGCAGTGTCCTACAAGGTGTTACGGATTAGGGCGTTGGCACAGCCACCGCCGTGACACCCAGATTTGAGGCTTATTCTTAGCCCACGGCAGCCGAACCGAGGCGTGTGGGGTATGGTAATGAGGGGGGGGACTTATCTGATGGTCACGGACAAGCCCCGACGGCTGCGCAGCTGCGCAGGTCCGCCCAGGACAGCGTCTATTACTCGATCACAGGGCGGGATATGGTGCACGCATGGCTCCCGCACTCGTCCAGTTGCAAGCCTTCGCCATGCTGTGCCCCAAGGTCCTCGTCGCACACAGCCAACCATTGCCGGAGCATGCCCACGGGCCCCTCCCGTCAACCACCTTTTTGCCACTCCCGGTGCGCCCCACCTGCTGCCTCAGCAGCCTGTCAATGTCCCTGCTGGTGAGGTTGGCGGGCAGCACCGCCGCCACGCACCACAGCGTCAGGCCACAGAACAGCAGTACGCCTGAGGTATAGGGGACAGCAGGAGCAGGGGGAGCAGGGGCAGGGGAGCGGTACACAGCAAAGGGAGTTAGCGGGGCATGCTCGCATGCGATGTGGAGCACGGAGCAGGGTCCATAGGGTGCCGCCGGAACACACCGCAAACGGGGTGCCCCTCCAGGGCCAGCGGACAGGCGCCGCCCTGTGGCGCCTCACCGAATTTCAGTATGCGCAGGTACATGGCTGCGTCCAGCCCCGCCTCGTCAATGACGTCCTCCTCGGGGTAGGTCAGGCAGGGCACCACCCAGCCCCACAGCGTGTCGGGCAGCCGCCGGGGGCGCAGCGGCAGGTCCCGCGCGTACCTGCGGCGAGGGGAACAGGGGCACGGACAGCCATGCTGCGCTGGATGCGGGAAACTCACTTAATAGCTTCTATACAGGGCCATTTAAGAGGAGGCCCAAGTTACGCCTTGGCGTGGCTAGACGCTGCCAGGGGCACAGCAGGGGGCACGGGTATGCCGGCAACCACATGCAGACCCACGGGACTGCGGTGCCCCTGCGGCAAATGCCAGCGGTGTAGTGTGGCGAGTGGGGGCCGGGATAGCAAGCCCCATGCGCTTATTGCTGTTGGTTGGTGTAAGGGTGGAGCTGGATGCGCTCGCGGCCGCTGGAGTCCAGTGGTATACAATTAGTAGTCGGACGTGTGGGCCCGCACCAGTTCAACATGGCACCATTTGTCACTCCCGCCAGCTTCGTGCCAGGTCTGTGTATGCTAGAACGTTACGTATGTGATGCTATTTCAACTGGAACGCATGCCTTCATCGCGTAGTGGTGATCGCCCACGGTATTGCGCTGCTACCGGCACCTAGTCGCGGAGGCCCGCGAGTCGAGCCCCCTCTGGTTGCAGCGGCTCACCTCCGGGGACCGAAGAATTTGCGCGCCCATTTCAACAGCCTTAATACGCTGAACAGCGCGAAGCAGCAGGCGCATATGATGCCGTTGAGGACGAGAGCCGATAACACAGCAGCGCTACCTGCTGCCATGATGCCCTACTTTCTAATTAATACACTTATGTTATGTTCATCCTCGTGGATTTCTCATGGCTTGGTGTTGTGCGTATTGCTTAAGGTGCAGTTTGCGGGCCCGACTAGACTCTATGCTGCATCCTTTCCCGCCATTTGCCATTTGCGGTTTAAAACCTCACTTGTGTAATTCCAAAATGCAGGCAACGTCACAAAAGGTCACGGGGGTCGCCGGTCGCGCCCACCGAATGTCAACTGCCGGGGGCCATGGGCCACGACCCATGGCACTTCATTGTTTCTGCCACCTGCACCCGACTTCCAAGCTACCGCAGGCAGACCTACACAACGCCTAACGACTAAGCGCAGCGACATTTATCCGCATGAACGCCAACACAATCAGTACTCCAAGCGTGCAAAGCCTTTGCAAGGACCCATGCAAGGATCTTGGCGTGCTCTGGACTGGACACTGGACACTGGACACTGGACACTGGACACTGGACACTGGAGGTGCCAAACCCTTGGTGCCAAACCCGTCAGACGGGTCAGAGTGCACAGAACCTAGCGCAGCTGCACCGGCAAGCGGATTACATCTCTAGCACACAACGGCTGTGCTGCACGCGCATGCCGGTGTCATGCCGTTCCGCCATTACGTGCAGGTGTGCTGCAGGCAGGCAAGAGTTGACGTATCAATGGGCCGCAGGAGCAGCGGAAGTCAATGAGACACACATCCCTTTTCGAGATACGAAACCAAGCATTACAGGACTTCTCGTACACGCAAATCTCTTTCCCACATGTTTACGGTACATGGCCGCCTGCGTCATGGGTACGGCAAACAACGGCAAAAGCCAAATCCTGTGTACTTCGTGAGGGGTGTGGTCGAGATCAGTGAGACTCGGATGGCCGCACCGCGTGGATTGTAACAATAACGGTAGCAAGGGGTGCAATACCCTAGCAAACCCAAGCGGCAGCGATACTGATGCACGCCGTGCCGCACGCACCCCATACGGTACCACTGGTTGCCCATGCCCTGTATGCCCCCCTGCCTCACGCCGCTGCTCCTCCTGTGCCGTGAAACTTACAGCTGCCACAGAAACCAGCGCGTCAATCTGTACCAGCACAACATGCGTACCATGCCAAGTCTCTTCCCCCTGGCGGCTAGGCCCAGCTAGACCCATCGTGCACGCAAACGCATACGTAAGACTGCCAACCTTACGACTAACCACAAGCAATCGAACTTGTATCAGAGCAGCCACAGTACCGTATGTGGCCAAGGGGCTGCTGGTATTGCGCAAGGTACAACAAAGTGTCAGCATCGCAGTGATAATGGGGAATGCCCAACGCCAAACAACAAATCCATTCCACAAAAAGGCTACACGCAGTTGTGCCCGTCAAGTAAGACAGCAAGAGTTGTGACCACACGGCCTGAAGCGTAACAAGCGTGAGTTATACAAGCAAGCGGTACACCACATTTGACTAGTCTAGCAACAACCTCTACGTAGTTGCAGAGAGTTTCCACACAGGGATGCATGGCAGCTGACAACGAGGTCTTGCTCATCATGTCACCACAAGCCGAGCTGGGAACGTTCGATCCTCCTGGTTCTTACGCGACCATTTCCAACGCTATGCAACAGCCAGGCTTGCAAGTAGTATGCTACTGCCTACCTCCCAGCACTCGCACCGAGCAGGGAAAACCAACAGTCCTCCAACGTCTGTGAGCCAGCACCATGCACTAAAGCAAACCATAGCAACGCCATCTTGTTGACAGTCATTGGGCCAACGCTTCCTGTTCCTGTTCCCGGAACCGGAGGCTGTGTGTTTGTAGCACTGCGACGGCGGCGGCGGCGGCGGCGGCGCTCGCACTCCAGTTGCAGAAGTCGTCCGACGCCTCACCGCCGCCGCCGTCTTCTACTCCGGTGGACCGGCCCCCGCCGCCCCGTCCCGGTCCCTGTCCCCACCGCCGGACAACGCTCCGCTGCGTGACCAGTGCCACGGCCGCTGTCGGTGCCTTCTGAACCCCTCTGTGGCGGAAACCCACTGCTGACTCTGCTCCTCACAACTCGGTGTGCATGCGGACACCAAGGCCGGCGCCCCGGATACGCATGCCTTGGAATGCTGGGGCCGAGGGCGGCGTCCAGACCGCGGGGCAGTTGAGGCCGCCTTGCAAGACCCTAAAGGCCAGGGGTAATGGAGAGGCAGGTGCAATACGGACCGGCAACGTTACGCAGGGCTCACCAGACGGGCGCACGTGTGGCGCCAGTACAGCTGCAGACGTGCCACTTTGGGGGCTTGAGGCCCGTGCATTTCTGTTGCTGTTGCGGCAGAAAGAGAGCTGATCAAAAGGGACTTGTGCACGCCTTGCCGGCTGACAACTTACCCTAGTCCGCTAGTTGCCCGCGACGGGTTCCTCAGCCCCTTCCGGCCGGTCGCGGGCGTCGCCCGACACCCCGGTGGCCTCCGCCTTCCTTGCCTTCTTCTTGGACGCGGGCGGTAGCACGAACAGCCACCGGTAGCAGGCATCGCCGGCCCCGCACCTGTTTGGTTGGAGCACGAGGGCACACCATGAACGGCAACCAGCGCACGCACTGAGGCCAGACGTACAGCGAGTGTCATCATGGCCGCCGACAGCTCTGGCCCGGCAGCAACTCGCAGGGCAGCCGCAGGCGACACGCTGCGATAGGGGCGCCCGCTTTGCAAGGATCCAGCCCCGACACCCACGTGCAGGCGACGGGCCCGGAGGGCAGGCTGCGCACGTAGTCCTTGAAGTCCTGGTCCCGCTCGCCGTAGTAGCACACGTACAGCTGCTCCCCCGCCTTGATGGGCCTGGTGACCTCCACGGCGGGGATCATGGACTTGCGGTCCACCTTGCCTGAGGACGCAAACACCGGCCCGCCGGAGCAAGCGGCACTCAAACTGGTATTGCACTAGGTGAAATAACCCAGGCCGACAAGCAGGGCGCAAGCTCTCCTCTTTAGCTGCAGGGCCCCACCAGCCCTTGTCGACTCAGAAACCGCATGCTTGTCAGTGGCCCCTACCCCCCTGACCCTTGCACGGCTTCAGGGGCCCTGACGGCCATTAACCCACGAGACACAGCCACACAGCACAAATCCTCAGCACCGGAACGCACGCTGGTGCCGAGTCCACCACTCCCGCCTACCTCGGCACGTTCAGACATGGCCCGCCCAATTGCGCCCATCCCCAACCCTGCCCCCGCTGCCGCCACCCACCGCGGCACGTGAACATGAAGCGGCAGTTGGGCAGGCAGTGGTGGTTGATGAAGCGCGCGGCGTTGCCCACGCGCGTGGCGTCCACCACGGTGTCGTCGTCGGGCTTGGGCAGCCCCAGCAGCTCCATGTCCAGCGTGTAGAACAGGCCGCACTCCTCGTAGCCCGCGTGGCGCTGCCCCTTCTCCTCGTACCCCACCTCCAGCGCCTCGGCCTGAGGCCACGCGGCGCAGCCAGGCGTATACAACGGGTCACACGTCACCGTGCAACTAGATATGACCCGCTGCGTGCAGGAGCAGGCAGCAAGTACCGGACGTCGCGCAGCCTTTCGGGTAGCCCCTGCCCCTGCCGCTCGCGAGACACAGCGAGACGCAGCGAGCACCGTACCACGTCCTGTACATGAGCTCACCTCGTGCCGCGCCAGGTGCACGCCCACGTACTCGAACACGATGGCCCCCGGATGCAGGTCCTCCAGTGCGAACACGCCCCAGCCCTGGCCGGCGCCCGTGCTCCGCACCTCGAAGCGGTGCCGCGTGCCCCGCTGCCGCAGCCAGCAGATCGCACGGCGAGCCCTGCGACCAACAGCGCCGAAACCCACCACACGAGGTTCGCTTTTCGGCGCACAGGCAGCCTCCGTACTAAACTCGTGTTGCACATCATCGGCAGAGTATCTTGCTTGTTCGTAGCTTCACAGTACCGTCAGCCTGTTTGTACTTTGGCCGACGCAACCGTCTACACTTCAGGGAATCTGACGCAGCCCACACACCCCAGCGCGCTTTTCCGCTCTGCCGTTTACCCCCAGCGCTCACCTCAGCCCCCCGCACTTGGCCTCGTCGCAGCCGCAGTCCCGAAGGAAGCCGTCCAGCACGTCGTCCTCATCAAGAGTCAGCCGCCCCACCGCAGCCCCACCGCCCGCCTCGTCCTCACTTACCCCGCTCCCCTCGCTGCCGCTGCCGGCGTCCCCAGAAGGCCCACCACGCTCCCTGCCCCTCGCCCTCCCCCTGCCCCTGCCCCTCGCCGCTCCCCTGCCGCCCTGCCCCTCAGCCATGTCCTCCCCTCCGCGCCCCCTGCTCTTGCCCCTGCCTCTGCCCCTGCCCCGCCCTCTGCTCCGGCAACCGCGCCCTTGCCCTTCCCCGCCGGAGCCTTCCTCCTCTTCCACCTCGCCGTCCTCCTCCCCGGCCACTGCCCTGCGCCTCTCCGCCCTGTCCTCCACTCGGTAAGGCCGAGTCGACCACACGAAGTGCGTGCCAGGCATGACCGACTTGATGGTGACTGTGTGGGTGGTGGGCGGGCGGGGCAGCCCCGGCCCGCCGCCGTGGAGCGGGTGCGAGTAGTACACCACGAATGGGGAGGAGCTGAGCTCTCTGTCCCCGGTTAGCAGGACGTTGTGCTCGCTGCTGGGCTTTCCAGAGGTGTCGTCGTACAGCAGGGTTGAGCGGTCAAGGCGGAAGAGGTCCAGCGTGGTCAGGTGCTGGGTCCGCTTCTTCCTGCGCCTGGCGGCCTGCAGGTGCCTGAGACGGAGGAGGTTGTCCGGTTCTACCGTGGGTTTCGTGTAGTCGTGGGGCACGAAGTAGAGGTTGAGGCGGGGCTGGGAGGCGGGTGTGGCGGGGACGGGTAGCAGCAGGACCTGCGTACGACAGGGTGCGGCGGTTGGGGGGAACCGTCGGGCTTGAGACGCCCTGACCTTCATGGTGCAGGCGGATTGCCGGGTAGAACACCACGAGAGTGCTATGTGATGCGCAGATTGAGAGCGATGCGACTTATTGCATACGTCAGCGGGCAACCGGTTGCGTTGCTGGGGCAGCTTGCCCGGTCTTGTACCTTCCAGTCCAGATTGGCGGTTGAAAGGCCGCAGTGCGCCACCAGAGCCTGTTCTCCAGAGTAGAGCTCACGGCACAGCATCCGAAGGTCAATGTCAGAGCCCTGGCTGGGCCCCGGCCCCAGAATCAGGTGCGGCTCGGGCCAGCCGCTGTCGCTGTCGCCAACGTCGCCAAATTGCGCAGGGCGAAAGACCGCCTCTGCAAGGGGGCCCAGGCATTTGACATCGTCGGAAGATCTACTACTCTTTCTCAAGTGCCACAGTTTTGCAATTATACCTTTCAGGTTGGTTGGCAAGGTAGGCGTTCCATTTCCGGTGCCCAACAGGGCCCGAAGCACGCCAAGGCCCGGAGGGTGGTCTAGTCGGGCTGCTACATCGTAGCTCCTGATGCTTGCTTCGCCGCCGGTGTCAAGCCTAAGCGCAAAGGAGTGCCAACCCTTTTCTTGTAGCTCAGAGACGAGGCGGTACGCCTCGCTCTGGTTGTTAGAGTCCATGGAAGCATACGTGGGCAGCTAGTCGAGTCTGCCCCCGCTCTTCCAAATGATGTTTCGACTATGCTGTGCTGCTGGCCCGGGGTGATCGCAGCATGCGGAGCACGTTGCCTCGGTATGCTCGACGCGAGAGCCTGCCCTTATGCTCTGCCTACGTTATGTTTGCACGTACTTAAGCCTTGCAAGGCAAATATTGCCTGGTGCTACCAGTTCGTCCAATGGTTGCCTGCGTTTCGGAATGGCTCTTGTTTCGGTCCACAGCACAGTAAAGGCCTGATCATCAATACTGTGTGCCTTCATGGAGCGCAAGCAACAAACGAGGCTTGGGTAGTTACTCGGGATGCTATGTAGTTACTTGGGAACGTCTGCCGCCCAGCCAGGTCCACGCCAACTGATAGCTGGCGGATACCTGGGGATACGTACATAGCTGTTGAGACCACACATGTGAAGTACAGGCACCAGTAAAGGCCTTGCCCTCAGGTACACAGCCTCAGCAACGCCTTGCGCAAACATGTTTCCACCGCTTGCGCCTGGCTATTGCCGTAAAGATTGGAACGTTGAAGTTTTCCCATCAGCAAAGTCAATTTTGGACGAGGTATGTTTGCGGGTGCGGAGTGTGTGGGTGTCGCCATAGGGTTTCGTTGTGACGACTTGCATGGTCCGGCTGTCGCCTCCTACCCTGCCACCCACAACCCACACGGCCCACATGCGCAGGCTGACAACACCGTCAAAGATGACGTCATGCTGCAGGTAATAGTGAGGTCTTTGGGGGTGGCGCGTACGCTACTATGCATTATCCCGTGCCGCCACGCGCCCTTGCGTGCACACGGCCACAGGCCCTCATCGACAACGGTTTTGAAGCCTGGCATCGCCGGACAAATCGTCAAGGTGCCAACCCTCGGGTCTCCATTGACTTCCATGACGGCAACACTCCCGCGCTGGTGGTAGAAGATAACGGACGGGGCATGTCGCTTCGTGAGGCAACCAACTCCATCCGCCTTGGGTACAGGGGCCAACGCCTCGCAGAAGACCCGGAGGCGCTTACTGGTATGGACCCCCACACCCAAATGACCGGCAAGCCCAGGTGGCCAGGTAGAAGTGCTGAGTCTCGGGGCACAAGACTGTGCTTAAATTGCTGTGCGCAGGCGATAGGGTCCTTCCCCTCAAGTCCTACCTCGACTGGAAGCTGGGGCGCTTCGGCCGTGGCCTGACACTGGCGGCCGCGTTCTGGGGCGGGCTGTGGACCATCGACACTGTCGAGGTAATGCTGCCACCTGGGCAACGACCAGCAGGGGATTGCCTGTGTCCTGGATCCCGGCAGCTACAAGTGCAGTCCCATCCGGGCTGCGGCATTCAGCCAAGCGCCCACGTTTTACCCCGCTGTGCCACTCATTGCCTGGCTGCGTCGCTCTTCCTCTCCTCCACATTTTACCACACGCGCCCCGCTGTACACCCTGTCCGCGACCCCAGGAGGCGAACCCGCGCGTGGCTAACAATGTTGTGTTTGGCATCGGCTCGGCACTGGAGAAGGAGGAGCGCGGCCTCAGCCCGGGCGCTGCGTGGGGCGGCTGCCTCCAAGTCGCCAGTAAGCAGCTGGACCAGGACAGCCCTCCCTTCACCAGGATCACGATCACAAACCTTTGGCCCGACAAGCTGGCAAAGCTGAGGGACCCGGGCTTCAGGGCCCTTATGGCGCGGCAGGTGGGGCGCGTCGGCGCGCGAGAGCCGTGCCCGGCATTGTGGTCGGCAGGCACTACTGCCACGCGGTGTGCTCGCACGCCCTGTTATCCTCCGCCTGCTAACAGGCAGTACTGCCACGCTGTTTGCTCGCACGCCCTGTTATCCTCCGCCTGCTAACAGGCAGTACTGCCACGCTGTGTGCTCGCACGCCCTGTTATCCTCCGCCTGCTAACGACACCTCGTACCGGGGCCGTTCTCTCTAGGTGTACCGCCCTGCCCCTGCTCGTTCGCAGCTGAGCGCCGCCTACTACCCGCGGGTGTACGGCATCACGCCACTTCTGTGCCAGCGCCTGCCTGGGGCCATTACACGTGACTCCGACGGCGTGTGGCAGGGTGAGGCACACCGTCCCATCGTCCGCCTGCACATGCAACGATGGCTACATGCATGCAAGGGGTCCCTCCTTATTGCCTACCTCGTTTTGAGACGGAGGCCGATTTTCCTGCTGCTGCACGGGTGCTGTGCCCGCTCAACGGCGCCGACCCTGCGCAGTAACGCACTCTGCCCGTGTCTTCTACACGAATACAACCTGCAACCTGCAACTACCGTCTCGCCCAGGCTGCACGTTGTTAAGTGTTTAGTTGACGTTTCAGTACCCTGGTGGGCCCCCAGGCTGCGCGGTGATCGACGTGTTCAGGGACCTGCCCGGCGGCTGCACGCTATCCGACGAGCTGCGCAAGCAGCGGCCGCAGTCCGACGTGGCGCTGATCATGGAGGCGGTGCACCACACGCTGGCGGACAAGCCCGGCGTGGACTTCTGCGCAGTGCCGCTCAGGTGAGGGCGGGGGCATGCCTGTCAGGTTAGGGCGCTGGGGGCGCATTCCGCAGGTAGCGGCGCGTCGTGTCACCAATGAAGGTGGCTTTGAAGTTCAGAAGAAGGCGTGGTGGGCACCCAAACTGTGGTCATGTGGCAGCCTCTGCGGCGGTGACTGTCAGCTGCAGCTAAGCCCCTTTCTTGTACGATACGGTGAGCTGCTGATACCCGCTGGTGCACATGCGCTGCAGGTACTGCCCACCCAAGGTGCCCGGTCCCGGTGCCGAGGGTGCTGCCGCCGCCGCCCACCCGCCCAACGGAGCCACGGCTTCGGGCCCCTCGGCAGACACCACAAGGCCACCCGGCGGCCCCGCAGGCATACCCGGCGGCGCGCCTCCGGGCCCCATCACCCCCGCCATAGGGGCGTCGGGCGGCCGCGGAACAGGGGTCCGCTTCGCGGCCGGGCCAGGGCCTGGGCCTGGGTCTGGTGCAGGTGCGGGGCCGTCAGGGAGCCATGGGGCTGCCCAAACGCCAGCGGCGGGGGGGCACGCGGGCGCGGGCGCGGGCGCGGGCGCGGGCGTGGAGCAGGTAGCCGCCAAGGACTGCCCTTGCGAGTTTCTGGTGATGCCGGTGTACCTGCCCAAGGAGAACAGGTGGGTGCAGGGGCCTTGAACGCACGCACGTGGTGCAGCATAACAGTAGTCCTGAGCAGGTTGGCCGGACCCCGGTGTACAACTACGGTTTCCACGTGGTCCGACACCGTGCTCCATGTACTGATGCTCAGCCAACCGCTTCTTCTCATTACTGTGTGCTCGCATACAATATCTCCTGTGAGCGATTGAATCCCGGCGTTCAACTCATGTGCTGGCATCTGCAGCCAATGCACCAAGCCGCTGCCCGTCAACGGCGAGGGGCACGACGTGCACTGCGTGGTGGTGTGGGGCGGCAAGGTGCTGACGGAGGAGCAGCTGGCGCGCAGCTTCCCCACCTTCATCGAGACGGCCGCGCGCCGCGCCAAGGACACGCTGGCAACACAGGTACTTGTAAGGGCCTTGGGGACGAACAGGTGCTAGCCACGTACCACTGCCGGGAACGTCACGTTGGTTCAAGCCACGGTGCGACACGGAAGAGGGGTGCATGGCGCCACTTAGCCGCAGTCGCTGTGCCCCTGTCGCATGTCTTCCAAGTGTCGTGCGGTGTAGTAGGGCATGGGCTTTGTCTGCATGCCCCGGCCACCCAACCACCTGCGTACCGTGCCCCCCTCCCACAGCTAATGGGCTACAAGCTGCGCGACCCCGGCCGCCTGGTGCTGCTGGTGTTCGCATCACCACACGTGCCCGTGCACCTGCACAAGGCGCAGCTGCTGGGCAACCTCAATGGGGCGTATGAGGTGGGTGAAAGTCTCAGCCATGCCGGCCAGGACCTGCCACCACGTAGCACTTGAGCCCTGAAGACCTACATCGGTTGCACAGGTGCAAGCAGGGCTTACTGTGTACAACTGCCAAACAATCCATTCGTTCCAACTCAACAGTACAGTAGTTGTGCCATCCCCTTCGTGTCTACTGCAGGGGCTGCTGTCGGCTGGGCCAAACCACAAGCGCCGTGCGCCCCTCACCGCCCCCCGCCTGTTCACCTACGTGGGCTACCACCGCCTGCGGGACGCCGAGGCGCCCACCGTCAACACCGCGGCGGCAGCGGCGACACTGGCGGACGCCGCGGACCCGCCGCCGGGCAAGGGCGGCGGCAAGGGCCGCACGAAGCGCGGCACAGCCGCAGCAGGAGGCTCTGGGAGTGGCGCTGGACCGTCCACATCCACTGCTCCACCCCCACAGCCAGCAGCAGCGGCAGCAGCAGGGGCGTTTGTTCCGGCGCTGGTGCCCCCGGAAGCGCTGGCTGCGGCGGGGGAGGTGCGGGTGACGGAGACTGGGTGGCGGCAGGATCAGGACGGCGGCTGGCTGGTGCGCATGCTGCTGGACGTCTTCGCGCACAGCTGGCAGCTGCAGGTGGGCACTGGTACACTTACGCGCGCCGCAGCCTGCCGCTTTGTGACTGGTCACTCGTGATGCACGCGGACGGCGTGTGCATTCGCACCGCACCTCAAAAGCGTTGCGTGTGCAATTGCAAGCTGAGCGCTGCCACATGTGTACTGCGTGCCACGTGTCGCCCTCCAGGACGAGGACGGCCACATCCTGCACGGCGGGCTGCCGCTGAGCGCGCCCCGCCCGAGTGCGGTGCCCATGGAGGAGTTGGAGGTCCGGGAGCCTGTGGGCTTCTCCCTTGACGACGTGGGCTACGTGGAGACGGGGGACGGTTACGCGTTCGGCGGCCGGGACTGCGACCCGCTGGTCCTGGGCGAGATGGTGAGCCCTTGGGCGGCGGTCGACGTTCGCGGATTGTCCTTCACAAAGGAACGAGCCAGCCGTAAGCAGCCATGCTACCTTGTGTGTTGCTTATCTGCACGCTAAGATGCCAGCACGCTGCCGCCTTGGCGGCCATAACCCTGGGGTCCATTACTCTGGGAGCCTATTGGGACGCCAAAACCACCTGAGGACGTCGTCTTTCCGTGGCCGCAGGTGTGCCTGGCGAGCAAGGGCGCGGCCGGGGTGCACACGCTGGGCCAGGAGGACCGGCAGTGGGCACGCAGGGCGGACAAGGTGTACAAGCTGGAGAAGCTGTACCAGAAGTTCGGCGTGGAGTTCGCGGTGGTGCGGCCGTGGCGGCCCAGCTGGGCGCCGCTGGCAGCCGCCATGCGGGTGCACGTGGGCCGGCTGCAGGTGGGTGGCAAGGAAGGGGGGACACGTAGGTACATTTGTGGAGTGCCAACTTGGATGGGCGGCAAGGAACGTAAGTAGCATTTTGATCTAAGAAGCGAAACCCGCGGTTAGTTCATTCAAGTTGATCTTGACCTGTGCTGCAGCCTCTGGTGGCGCTGAAGCACGGCGGCAACAAGCGCTCCAAGCGGCGGGCTGAGCAGGACAAGTACGTCCGGGAGTGGGAGGCCGTGCTGCCGTACCAGCTGGCCTTCGCGGAGCCGGTAAGGGCAAACGCTTGTCAGTCCATTGTGCACCGCGCCAGAGAGCGGAATCAGTTACCCTTGTCGGCAACTTACGCCCCTCGCAAGGCAGCTGCTAGTCTTCTTCGGAGCTGCTGCACTCACTGGCAGGGACCACCCTGGTGCGGGTGTGGCCAGTGGAACATTCGGTGCTGTTGCAGCCTCCCGCAGGCTCCGTAGGACACCCTGTAACGTCGCACGTCGCTCGCTTTTGGGTGTGCTCACGGTCGCTGCCTCCCGCAGGCCCCCCGGGACGCGTACGACACCGCCACGCTGTCGCACCTGCGCGAGCTGCCCGTGGTGCTGTGTGCCAGGGACCCGGGTGGCGCAGCACAGCCGGCGCCACAGCCACAGCAGCAGCAGCGGCGGATGGTGGTCAACATGGCTGACGTGAAGGGCCTGCTCAAGCACTACCAAGCAAGCGCCGAGCTGCTGCTAGAGTGAGTTCCGTGCACAGGATGAGCTAGGAAATGGTGGTGAGAAGGGAGCTGCAGGCCCTACCAGTACGAAACGGTGCGACCGACATCTGCCATATGATGAACGTCCTGTAGCACCGCAATGTAACTGTATGTACATGAAGTGAGTGCGAACATTCAGCACGATAGTAAGCGTGTTTGGTGACTGCTGCTCTTCAAGGAAGGCCTGGCCTTGCGTGCAGGAGACTCGGTCTCGACAAGTCAGCCCAGCACGAGGCAGTCGTCCACCGCGAGACCCAGGAGTTCGTGCACGGCAGGTGGGTGTCTTGCTGCACCCTGACAAAAATGTGGCACACGCTGCTTGTCACGACCCTGGCATGGCCACGCTGCCCACAGATACAACCACGCAGTTCTTAGCAGCACGTGCGTTGCATGTCCTTCATTACCAGTGCCGCCCTCCTACGCAAAGCATTATGACGACGTGGTCTCAATTTCCCTCTGCTCCCCCCGATCACACCCGGCACTGACGATCCGCAGGGTAGTGTTCAGCTTGGCGGAGCGGCTGCACGCCCTCACGCCCGGGGACTACCGCGTGACCGTGAGCTGCACGGAGGGGCCGGGCCAGGAGGGCGGTGCTGCTGCAAGGGGCGGCCAGGGGGCTGCTGCCGGGGACGGCGGCAAGGCGCCCATCGAGCTGCTGGAGCCCACGAGTCGGAGGGTGCAGCACGTCTTCAGGGTGAGGGGCCGCCATACAATGCAGCATAATTCTTGGTACCGGTTGTTCCCGTCCTGTTAGGTGTGGCACCAGGGCTACGTGCAAAGGGTCGGTAGGAACTCCAGCACCGAACGACATCAGGAGGACGCCTGCTGTTTTGCGGAACTGATGGCCGTGGTTTGTTGTGCGTGCCAGTAGCACTGTACGCTTCGGTGTCCATCCGAGGCCTGCACTTGCCGTATCATGCAGTTGTGGTGAAGGCGTCGTGTCGTGGCCTGACCTGCAGGTGACCCACAGCCCGCCTGTTGCGCTGGAGGCCGCCGTCCTGGACGCCGGCCCGGACACGGAGGTGCGGCTGGGCGAGGAGCTGCCCACGCTGGAGGTCAGGCTCACCAACGAGCAAAACGTTCAGGTGCGGGTGCGGTTGTCACCTGGGCTAGGGGCGACAGAATGTACCCGATTGCTGTGAAGGTTGACAGGATTGCTGCCGGTAGTGCTGTGCGCTGCACTTGGCGGGCGACGCAAAGCACCTAGAAAGCTATGGGTCACTGACATGATTGGCCCGGTTCGCTTAGGTGTTGGTTACCACGTTTGCCACTTTCCACCGTGATTACCCTGGCAGTTGCCCTTCACGCCTGAGCTAATCCGCCTCCTGGAGACCTGGCCGGGAGAGGCCAAGCCCGCGCTCGAAGGCGCGCCGCTCATGGTCGGCGTCAACAATGTCAGCA
>VFQN01003923.1_pt1 | contig 20350 bp, 32 predicted proteins | sample 3512371 | NCBI WGS metagenome assembly VFQN01 (sample SAMN10412370, study PRJNA504923) | tailings metagenome | isolation source: Replicate 2 from Balatoc abandoned mine | place: Philippines: Itogon, Benguet | collected 2017-08-28
GGGCCGAAGGCGGACCGCCACTTCAGTAGGTCTACTTTTTTACCTCCCGTCTCACCACTACTACCTCCTCCTCGCGTTACTAGTACTTTGTTTCCCCCCCCCCCCCCCCCCACCTGTACACCGGCAGCCCCTGCCTGCTGCGCACCACCACCCGGGGCAGCGCCTGCTGCAGCGCGTGCAGGCGGCTGTGCACGCCCACCATGAAGTCGTGGAAGTGCTGCCGCACCACATGGCGCGGTCCCGCGGCAGGCGTAGCAGCACCCGCACCCGCGCCACCACCCGCACTAGCTCCGGTGCCGCACTCCGCTGACTCTTCTGCCGGGCCGCTGTGCTGCGGCTGAGCGGGCTGGCTGCAGTCCTCGGCCGCCGGCTGCTGTGCCTCCTGTGCGAGCTGAGCGTGCAGGTGCTCCAGGCGCCGGCGGGAGGTGTCCACAAACAGGTCCATCAGCAGGGTCTTGCCTGACCCCACGTGGCCCCACAGGTAGGCCCCCGCCACGGCCCCGGCTCCGGCCACGCTTCCGCCTGGGCGGGCGTGATCGGCGGCAGCCTGCGCTACTGCTGCAGCAACCTCATGTCCGTTACCGGCAGCGCCGCTCCCCCCGGTATTGCCACTGCTGTTGCTGTTGCTGCTGCTGCTGTTGCTGGTGGTGGTACTGGTGGTGGTCGCGGAGGGTGCAGCCCGCCCCCGCTGCGTCTCCCTGTCCAGCAAGGCATCCTGCAGTACCTGCAGCGAGTATGCAGCGCTGGCCTGACTCTGGTCTGGCTGCAGCTGTCCACTCCTTAGCAGCCTGCAGCACCCAAGAGACCCATGTGGGTGGAGTCATTAGACGCAACCACACAAGCGCGAGTGGGACCGTCTGCGCTCCTGTTCAGTGCCCTCCTGGCCCTGGCAGCTGTCTGCCTGGAGGGCACACGGCGGTGAGGACGACAGGTCCTTACTCTGTGTATGCCCCGAAGACGCTACGGACGTCGCTATCCTTTGCAGCACCGCGCGTCACAGCTGTAAGCGTGGCAGGCGTGGCAAGGCTCCGGACCTGGCCCAGGCCTCCGCCAAAAGCGGCACGTGCCAGACACGATAGCTTCGCGAATGTACTCTTGGTATATGGGCGCATATCGGCCCAGGATAGCTGGCCTGCCTGCACTCGCTGTCCCAATGATGATGAGCACAATCGGATTTGCTAGAGTACTTGTATGTCCTGCCTGCGTCTGTACCTTCTCATTCACTATGTACGAAGCTGAGTGTTATCGTTTGCTGGGGCTAGTACAGCGCCTTGGATCCCAGTAAGCCATAACGGTTTGCCCTTTTTGCTCCCGCCGCAGCCCACATTGCAGCAGGGTATACCATTGAAACAAATTTGCCAGTTCATTACTATACATTGAGCACACATGGATGCGGACGTACAGAGCACCTCTGGACCCGGCGCCATTCCCGACGCTGTTTGGGTGTCCATCTTGCGGAGGCTGAAATTCCACCACCTAGCAAGCTTTCGGGGATGCTGCCGTCGGTTTCGTGCTCTCGTCAACGAGACTGTCCGCAAAATCCGGGCAAGTACTCGGTGCAGAACGCTTTCTGCCTACCGCTGTGGACGAGGCGCCTCGCAAGCTGTCGTCAGCAGCAATCTTACCAGTATATGTTGTGTCACCTGCCACAGGTCGACCCTACCCAAGCGGAGGATGCACTATCGTGGCAGTTGCACCAGCGCTTCCCACAACTGGAGCACTTTGAGGTGGGTTCAGGTCGGCTGACACGGAGGCCACATGGTCAGGCTGGCTCATAGCAGCTCGTTGGCTTCAGTTGTCATGCCACGGGTGAACATGGCTGCCACCCCCTTGAGCACGTGATCTCCAAGGGCAGCCTGCAGCTCTGAACCTGGGCTATTGCATCCCCACCCTATCTTGAGCTCGCCGCTCACTCTGATGTGCGCAGGTCATGAAGCCGAGCGAGGTGGACTGCTTTACCGACCAGACATTCGCGCAGCTGGCACTCAAGGTAACCCAGCATCAGCACGGGGGCTCACCCACAGCTCGTAAGCCACACGCCTCGTGATTCGCGTAAGCCGTTGGGTCTAGAATTACAGGTGTCAGTGGTGCTCCAGCAGCAGCACTTTGTATTCTGTCATTAATGGCTGCTGTCCTTGCGTTTTGCACTGTTGGGCACACGCCTGCAGGACCTATCGAGATGCAGCTCCCTGACCAGCTGCAACCTCGAGAGCTGCACGCAGCTCACTGTGGCAGGCATGTCTGCGCTCGTGCTGGCATGCCCAGCCATCAAGAGGCTGGTCATACCCCAGGTGGGCCGTACATGGTCCCCGCAGGGGTGCACATCTGTATATCACCCCTACGGAGTATGTTACCCGATCACTGGACTGCGCGTGCACTCCTCCGTGCGTTTGAATGCGGAATTATCGCAACATGGCTGTGGTCGCTGAGACGGATACGTACCGCAGCAGCCCACGAAGGGACAGATCTCTCAGCTGCTTTCCGGTACCCCGTGGCCCCAACCCAACCCTACTCACCAAGGGATGTCCATGCACCCCTTCTGAAAGCGCCCACCCTCGTAGTCCGCTCACACCAAGTTTGCCTACCTCCCTCCATGCCAGGTGTGCCAGCTGTGCATGAGCGACAGCATGCTGCTGGTGCTGTCCCGCCTGCCGGAGCTGAGCAAGCTGAGGGTGCAGTGCTGCAAGCACTGCGACGAGGTGGGTAACCGCAGAGCGGCAAAGTAGCTGAACTGGAAACCGTCAGCCTGCAAAGAGCGAAGTTAGTGGCGGACGAGAAGGGGGGGACGCGGGGGTTTGCGTACCCTGCAAGGGATGTGCGGTGCGCCAGCTGAGGCTGGCACCGGCGTGCGGCTGAAATGGATCGGCAGGTGGGCTGGCAGGGCACGGTACATCGTCTGGGCATAGGAGGCGCGTCAGGACCCGGAGGGAAACGAGCACTCAAGCGGGTATCCACGTGCAGCTTCTTCCACACGCGCGTACGGACTCGGCCACTTGTGAGCCTGTGCCGGCTGCGGGTCGTCCTTGTCCGCGGCAGGTTGCGCTGGCCTACCTGTCCGACCTGCGGCACCTCACGGCCCTGGAGCTGGAGGACTACGGCCAGGCGCTGAGGCAGGTGCGTTGTGGGGTATGGAAAATTATGACGGGCAGGGCGCAGGGCAGGTTACAGTGTTGGTACACACAGTGTTACTCCCTACTGAGTCCGTAGCGCGTGTAGGAACTGATAATGAGGGGGGGCGGTATCTGATGGTCACGGACAAGCCCCTACGGCCGCGCAGCTGCGCGGGTCCGATCAGGGCAGGCGTGCGCAGGCGTGACATTTCCCGTCACTACACCAGTGTCTGCGGCTATTAGTTGATCACGGAACTGCCCGAGCAGCTGCCTAAGTTTGAATGCCCGCCGTGCAGGTGACGCAGCTGACCTGCCTGACCAACCTGCGCAGCGTCATGGTGTGGAGCGACTTCCAGATCGACGTCTCGGAGCACGGCCTGGGGCTGGCCATGGGGCTGGGCGCGGGGCACGGCCACGGGCAGCTGCCGCTGCACGGCGCGCACGCGCACCCCATGCCACTGCCGGCGCACGGGCTGGTGCTGGCGGGGCCGGGGGCGGCGGCGGCAGCGGTGGATCAAAACGGCCAGGTAGGACGGCTGTGTTAGGGTTGCCATATGGCATTAACATGCAAAGGCTTTGTGGTGGGCAGCGACATATGCGGCCGTCGCGGTACGCTCAGGTGGACTGCGGCATGTTGTTCTGCGGTGACTTAAAATTGAAAATAGTTCTCGTGGTATATTGCCGGCTCTTATGCCAACGGTCTGAACGACAGCTGTGGCTTCACCCGGTCGCTTCCTTGTTTCCTGCAGCCTTTCAACCCGATCATGGCAGCTGCGGCAGCGGCAGCAGCAGCCGTGGCGCACCTGCAGCTGAATGCAAACGGTGGCGGTGCTGGCGGGGGGCTGGAGGCGGGGCCTGGCGGCGGGGGCGGCGAGGGCGGCGGCGGGGAGCCCCACGCAGCAGCGGGGTTAGCCGGGGCCGGAGGCGGAGGTGGCGGGGCAGGCCTGGCGGGTCTGCTGCATCACCCTGACGTGGCGTTTGCACACCAGCTCGAGCTGACGGAGCAGGTGCGCCCCAGGGAAGGGGTGCACAAATTGGGGCTGGTCGGTCAGCAGCAGCCAAGGTTGCATGTCCTGCTTAAGGCACAGCCATGTCAATGTGATGCCACGTGTGGCAGGGCTTGCGCTGCCGGTACAGAATTTCGGCCCGCCTACGTTCACTCCTTGGAGGCAACAACCGTGCCGCGTTGCCACGCCGCGTAGCGCATGGGGAGGCACATGCTGCAGCCGCGTCGCACCGGATCCGGCATGACCTGCTCGCTGCTCCATGCGACCCACCCGCCAAAACCGCGCCATCGGCACTGTGCAGGTGCTGAACAACATCTTTGCGGGCAAGACTGCGCTGCTGAGCTGGGTGACGGGCATGGCGGCGCTGACGCACGTGGACATCCAGCGGGTGGACATCAACAGCGGCGAGCTGGAGCAGTTCGCGGCGCTGCCGGGGCTGGTGCACCTGGGCGTGGGGGACCTCACCATGCTGCTGGTGAGGGGCCGGGGTGCAAGGGGAGCGTGGGATAAGGGGAGTGTGGGGAAGGAAAGATGTGTGCGTTGTGGGAAGGCGAGTTGAAGTATGGGGCGAGATGCAGGTTGTGGCGTGCCGCCTTGGGTGGGATGGGCCGCTGCACTGCGAGGCGAAGGCATGTCTGGGTGTGTACAGAGCCGTAGCACCTGGGAGTAGGTGGCCACCTGCTGGTCTGCGGCAGGACTGGGGCGGTGCGCGTAATTTTACCTGCTGCTGCTGTCAATTTGCGTGTCAAAATAGGAAGCATTTCAGACAGAATTTGGTCTTGGTGGAGTTTTGGCTGCAGTCAACGCCACTGGTCGGCCCGAGGCGCCATGCGCCGCACGCTGCACGCGCCATGCCTTGCGCGTTGCCTGAGCGGCCATGTTTCTCGCTGTCCACGGTCCTGTTCAGCTGTCTGAGCGACGGGCCCGGCACACGTGCACAACGGTAACAGTACCTGCGGCAAACGATGTGCTGCATCCGTATGCGCCCCTGACGCATGCCGCTCAGGAGCCCTCCCGCGCGCTGCCCAGCGTGACCAAGCTAGTCAGCCACAACATCCTCAACGAGCAGTACCTGCGGACCACCTTCCCGGCCCTGCGCGCCCTGTCATGCGACGCGGCCGACAGCGGCCTGGCGCACATCGCGGAGCTGGTGGGTGGCGGATGGGCACGTTTTTCAGCTGTGTGTTAGCATTGTGGGTGCAGGCGTGTTAGGTGTGTCCATGGAGGACATGAGCGGCCTGGCGCACATCGCGGAGCTGGTGGGTGGATGCGTCGAGGGACTGGTGATGGACTGGTGGTCAGCGGTGGCCAATCTCACTTTGTAGCTCAGCTGTGCAAGGCACACACCGTACTTGCGGAGGCGGGCATGTTGCAGGGCTGTTGCCAGCTTGCGGCATGCCAAGAATGACGACGGCAAGCTGTTTTCCCTTGGCTACTTTGCCACGTCAATGTGTGAAGCCTGCCGGCCCGTCGCCTTGCCATCTCACAGCCGCTTCATCAGTCGCTTCCTACTAGAAGCCCCATTACCTGGGAACTCCTGATCCACCCTTACCCCTTCCCGCAGACGGGCCTGGTGAACCTGTTCCTGTGGACGTCTCCCTCGGACGCCATCACGGACACGGGCCTGGGCTGCCTGGGCTCGCTGCGCCGCCTGGAGACGTTCCGCCTGGAGGGCAGCGACACGCTCAGCGACGCGGGCTGGGTGCGCTTCGCGGAGGCGCACACCGCGCTCACGCGCATAGACCTGGTCAAGTGCCCAGGGCTCACAGGTGTGGGCTAGGGGGAGACGGGAGGGGTCGGGGGGTGCTTCCTGGGGACCGTACCGAACTTGGACAGGTAGCGCAGGGGGTTCATTAGTTGGTACGTATGCACCAACCAACTGCACGGACGTTGTGCGCTTTTGCAACTCGTGCTTGTGGGGTGATAACTTGCGGCAATCTCCATCTTGCCCCTGGTGCTCTCACACTGCCAGCCTAGGCAGGTCACATTTTGGTGCTGTTCTCCCTCCTCAGCGTTCCCCTGTCCACTGTCCCCTATCCCTTGCGCCCTCCCCGCCAGACATCGGGCTGATCCTGTCCATCCGCCAGCTGTCACGGCTGGAACGCATATCCTTCGTGGACTGCCCCGGCATAGACACGCGCACCCTGGCGGCGCTGCTGGCCTGCTGCCCTGGCCTGGAGCACATCGAGCTGCAGGTGGGTTACCACTGGCCTCCAACCTGCACGCCTCCTGTCTCTGCCAAGCCGCTGTGACTTGCCCGAGGACCAGGCTCCCTGGCGTTGCGGCAAGGTCGCCGCATGCAAGCGCCCTCTGCACCACACCATGTCAGCTGGTGGCTCTGCTAGCCTACGATCCGATCCCCCAGGGGTGCCCAGCTTCCTCCTGTCAGTCGCCCTAATGAGCACCTGCTGCTGCTTCCGGTGCAGGACTGCGCGGCCATGACGCTCACAAGCCTCCGCACCCTGTTAGCAACCGTCAACCGTCCGGACCTCGAGGTGGTGTACAAGAAGTGAGCGGCGGGTATGGGTGCTGTGTCTTTGAAGTGCCTGGCCATTATGCAAAGTACGGCAGTCCCTGAAACCCGGGGTTCCCGGGCAACCAGGTTCTTGCGCTAAGGCAGAGTCCGGTATGGGGCTCACCCCACGGGCTCGCCCGTCATCGCAGCAGTGCACATACTCCCAGTGCACATGGCGCAGCGCGCAAGCTTGAGGAGTTGGAAAAACGGATTCTTACTGGCGATTGGGCGGTCTCCAAGCAACAGCCGCGTCGTCCTCATGGCGGTCCTGTGGTGAATGGCAGTGCGAACGGAGTCCCAGGCCCCAGCGCCCCCTTGCTTGACTAGCGTGCTGACATCCATGTCGAGCCTACTGCCCTACCCCGTTCCTGCGTGTGCGTGCAGGGGCGGGACTGCGCGGACGCTGCATGGGGGGAACGGCAGCTGAGGCACAACCGCGGCAGCTCCAACTTTCAGGTGTCGGAACCCGCACGGCAGAGCATGCGCGGTGTTGGCACCACACCGAATGCGTCTACTGCGCCCGCAGCTTCTTGTGGGCGCCTACCGTGGGGGTGTCTTGTGGGCTTACGCGAGTCCATGATAGGACTGGTGGAGGAGGGCTGTGGTCTAAGGGTCAAATGCAAGGGGAGTTTGCCAACGTCGCGACGCGGTAGCCGCACATGCATCGAGCATACGGTACGCTGGCATAGTGAAGCGGGGCTGGCGTCTGAATCGCATGGCATTTACCGGGATTTCGCGCAAGTACACATTTCCTTTTACAGGGGTGCGGTGATACACATTGGTGAGGTTGCCTCTGGTATAACCTGGTGTGACCTGGTGAACAGGTACCGGACACGTGTCACTCTGTGCTATAGTACAGAAGTCATCGCGCGCTCGTGTGTGTAGGCCGGGCGAAGAGATGACACATTGTTGCAATAGGAAAACTATACTTTTGGCAACTCTGACCGGCAATGCATGTTAAGGTGTCTGAGCTATGATTGTGCGCAGGATGCACGGGCAGCTTCGGTGCAGGGGCCGCAGGGGCCGGCGGGAACGCTTCGGACCGCTCGTCCCTTTATCGTCACACGCGCGCTGTGCGCTGTGTTTTGGGGCCATTCCCAACAATGGCTCTTAAACCCTTATATTAGAAGTAGTTCTTGTCGACCATTGTGGACGGCGTGTTTCAGTGTGCCGTAGTTTTCACAGACTGCCATACGGTCTGTGGCGGCAAGCTTGGCGGCAAGGGGAGCCCAACATGGGTTCCTCCATACGGTAGCTGAAGGGCGGTTCCTGCGGCCTATCGCAGCGTATGGTATGCAAGCAGTTGTATGCAGTCGCGAACCCTTGCAAGATGTTCCAGAGTGAAGCACAATTGGGACCGGTTACATGGGAGGGTAGGGGGTGCCGCCTTCTTTGGAGGTCCTTGCCTGCTGCCCCCTGCTCCCCCGCCTGGCCCTCTTTCCTTCCGTGTCTCCTGTCTTACTGGTCCATTACAGTGTAGTTGTACCGGGGCGGCACCCTGCGCTTATCTGTGGCAACCCGAGGCAGGTAGGACGGGGGAATGGGTGGGGACAGGGGAAGGGGAAATGGAGCTTGGTTTTCCTCGAGAACTGCAATCAGCCAACCAGACCTATGTATTTCCCAGGAATAAGGGAAGCGTTGCGTCCGATGCAGAGTGGGCATGGGCACGTGGTGAAGCCAAGGGGCGTGCCGAGGGAACCGCAGCGCCCTGCGGCATGGCAAACACGCTGTCATGCGCTTGGCCCCTGGTGCAACGGCCACGTCTTGGTTCTCCGGAGCTGGTGTGCGCATGCTCGTCTAGGAGGTGAACAGCCTGCCCTCGCTCCACTCAACGTGAGAGTTAGTGAGAGTTCATGCCTCTGTGAAGGTGTGAGGGTGTGAGATTCGGGCTGCATGGCAAGTATCGTAACAAGGTACCCTGGTACGACGATGCGGTGGGCGAGCTAGCACCCATGCACCTTGCAGCCTCACGGCACGAGGCAACAAGGATGCAGAGAAATGCATGGCCAGGCAGCAAGGCACCATACAGATGGAGAAGCGGCGAGGTTGGCGAGGCCCAGGGCAGGTGGGTGGGCGGTCCAGGGACCCTCACTCAGCGTGCAACAACCGGCGCACCTGGCACGGGCCAGCATCGTGTCACTTCAACAAGCACGTGGCACGGCCCGTCACGGCCCCGGCTGCGTACTGCTTGTGTGGGCTAACCCGCACCGTGCACCAGTAAGCACGTGGCAGATGTAGCTCGGGCTGTGACCCATACCGACGGCGCCACCTCAGCGTCCAGCTATTAACAGAACTGCAAGCTCACAGGGTCACATTTTTCTACTTTCACAGGGTCGGTTCTTGTTCACCAGGTTAGCGGCGTAGGGGGTGTGCCGACACGGCGCGCTAGCAATCGAAACGGTTCGTCGATGGCCAGCAGAGAAGTAAACCCACAAATAACAACCATGTAGAACGTAATGTTGTATTCTCGTCGATTAGCTTGCTCGGTTGTTGTTTATACCTGTCTGTGGCAGGGTGTAGTCCCGTCACAGCGGAACGGTGCACGCTGCGCGCAAGATGCGCAATGGCTACTCTTTGGATATTGATGCTAACCAAATGGCACAGTATGACTGGGTGTATGACTTTCCGGTGCCTTAAAGCGCCTCAGCCTCAACCACCCAACGGCTGGCGGATCGTACAGTAGTCCGACGAGTCCTCCCTTAACTTTGGCAACCTTGTACACCGCCCAATGGTACCTGTGATACACTTGTATATCCTTGCGGCACTATAAGAATTACTTGTTACATCCGCCACCAATAAAGTGGTTCGGTCCAAGAGCGCACAAAACGCGGACGAATCGACGGTGCAGCAGGCGACGCTATCAACCAGTTAATTATGCAGTTGTCTCATTGTAGTTGATTGGTAGGCGAGTGTGGAGGGTAAAGGAGCGTTTGGCGCTACCTCAAGAGCGGAGCCGAACTGCGTTGCCAGTGGAGCGGCTGAGACCCACGAACGCACAGGTATGCAATGCTTGTTGTCTTCCAGGGCTCTGCCTGCGGAAATGTGGGATTGAGAGGAACCTGCCCGTTTCGCGCGCTTTTGAAGAGGCTCTTGGCTGCGCGCAGTGCTCACCAACTTGGCACAGAGCTCGTCACTTGTTGATGTCGTGCTTCTTTGCTTGATCTAGTCAAGATGTCTGGGAAGGTGCCGTCACCAGTATGCTCAGGGGGTGTGGGTTGAAACCGGCAAGGGCCCCATCTTCCCACATTACTTGCATCGCAAGGCATTTACTAAGCTTATAGGAGCTGGGGACGCCGACCTGTCGCAGTTGGAGCAGGCTGGATGGTCGGCGTGGACGCGAAACAGAAAGCGGCCTATTTCAGCGACCCTCGCATGTATCAAGGGCATTCACCACCGCAGCAGCAAGCGCCGGGAGAGACAAACAGGCAAGTGCCGCGTTGCGGCTCTGGCGCGCTGGGTGCAAGGGGCATGCGCACCTGACAGCGAGCTGCAGTACTGGCTATCCCCCCTGCGCATCCACTACCATAAACTGGACATGTGAGGCATCGAGAGCACAAATGACGTTGCTTCATGCGGCTGCGTTCGACAGGTACACAGTCCTCAGCCTCATCGGGAAGGGGTCTTATGGGGTGGTGTGTGCCGCCAAGGACAACTTGACAGGGGAGCTGGTGGCAATCAAGAAGATACAGGTGAGCGACGTGGGATCGCCTGCTGAATCATGGCGTCTTCAGGTGTGACTACGGGCATTGCTGCGGCTGAACCACCTGCGAGCGTCCTCCCTGCGAGTGCACCCCCGCTTGTGCCCAGACCGCCACTGACCCCATGCGCCCGCTCGCAGAATGTGTTCGACAACGTGGCCGACGCCATCCGCATCCTCCGGGAAATCACCCTCTTGCGCCTCCTTAAACACCCGGACATGGTGGACATCAAGCACATTATGCTGCCGTCGGACCCCACCGCCTACAAGGACCTTTACGTTGTCTTCGAGCTGATGGAGGCAAGTAGTTGATTGCAAGGGCGCATTCGACCCTATGCAGGTCATGAGGCTGCATGCGTATGTGCCCGCCTTCCCCCATGAGCTTGCTAACCTAGAGCATGCGCCCTACTTGCAGTCGGACCTGCACATGGTGATTGGCGCCAACCGGGACCTGACACCGGACCACCACAAGGTGTTTCTGTTCCAGCTGCTGCGAGGGATCAACTACATGCACCTCAGCGGCGTCCTGCACCGTGACCTGAAGGTACGTCACCCTGCCGCGCCCTACTAGCACCCAGCCCGTCCGACACTGTCCATCTGGAGCAGTTGACTTGCCGTAGGGCTGCGTAACCGCAGGGCTGCTACGTCATCCAGCGTGTCCTTAGTCGTTGCGGGCAGACTAGATGAGAAGGCCGGGCGTTGCTGAGACGTCGCTTTCCTCAGTTAACACCCTGATTGCCCCCTCCGTATTGCTGCCCAAACCCTGCCACTCGCACCTGCAGCCCAAGAACATCCTGGTCAACTCGAACTGCAAGCTCAAGGTGTGCGACCTGGGCCTGGCGCGGCCCTACGTGGCGGGCCAGCAGCCCCTCACGCCCGTCATGTGGACCGAGTACGTGGCCACGCGCTGGTACCGCGCGCCCGAGCTGTGCGGCCAGTTCTACGGAAAATACACCGGTGCCGTAGGTACGCGGGGCTGCATGAAAATGCCCCATCGAGCGGGCTACCAACCACCTGACCACATGGCACAGCCTGCAGCTGCAGTACCCTTGGAGCGGTCGCTCAACGTAGCGAATGGTACAAGCGCCTGTCCTTTGCCTGTGTATCGAAGCGTGCTGCACCGCCTGAGCATGCCTCCCGGCTCCGTTGCTGCCCCTCCACCAGACATCTGGTCCGTGGGCTGCATCTTCGCCGAGGTGCTGCTGGGCAAGCCGCTATTCCCCGGCCGCGACCTGGTGCACCAGCTGCAGCTCATCACCGACCTGCTGGGCAAGCCCCCGCCGCATGTCATCAGCGCCATCCACAACGCCCGCGCCCGCGCCTTCCTGGCCACCATGCCGGCCAAGGAGCCGCGCCCCTTCGCCTCCAAATTCCCCGGCGTCGATCCGCCGGCCCTAGAGCTGCTCGCGCGCATGCTGTCCTTCGACCCGGCCGATCGACCCACGGCCGAGGAGGCCCTGGCGCACCCGTACTTCTCTGGGATGCCTTCGGGGCTGCAGCAGCAGGCCGACCCCGTCGCGCCGCACTTCGAGTTCGAGCGGTACCAGGCCAGCCTGACGGAGGCGGACGTGCGGCACCTAATTTACCGGGAGGCGCTGCACTACCACCCCGAGGTGCGGGAGGTGTACATGCGGCAGGCGGTGCGGTCGAGGAACCCCTACCCGCTGGTGTCCACGCCTTCGGAGAGCGTGAGCCTGCAGTTCATGCTGCAGAGCGACAGCGGGGACAGCAGCTCGTTCTGCGACCCGCTGTCGTCCGAGACGTGCACCAGCCACCCCGCCATGCAGCAGCACCACAACCACCAACAGCAGCAGCAGCACCGCTACAGCCAGCAACAACAGCAGCAGCGCGCGGGCTACGCGCAGCAGCAGCAGTACAGCGGCAACCAGCAGCGGCCCACAAGCGGCGGCTCGTCGGCGTCCGCGGCGCCGGGGTCCGCGGCACAGCACGCTGCGGCTGCGGTGGGGTCTGCGCTCAGCAGCGCACTGCTGCAGCCGGCTGACCCCGCCAACATGGGCGCCGCGGCCGCCGCAGCAGCCGGGTACGGGCTCGGCACGGTCTCTGCCAGCAGCAAGGCGCCATGGGACCCCCCGACAGTGGCGCAAAACGGCTACGTGCCGTGCGCGTACCCCCACCACCCCCCAGGCCACCTGTACTCCCAGCCGGGCGGCTACTCGGCGCAGCAGCACCAGGCCGCGGTGCTGCAGCAATACCACCAAGCTCTGCCCGCAGCACTTGCTAGTGCAGTGGGTGCGGCGAACATGGGCCGGTGTATTCCCGAGCCGCTAGGCGGAGCGGCTTACCCCTCCGCCGCGCACGCGACATCTTAGCCACTATACACCTCCGTGGGCTGCGCGCAGTGTCTGGGTCCGTATCATGGACCCTCGTTCCCAATGACGTGAGCCACGGCAGACTAGCGATCCGTTATGTAGCAGGCCCGCGATCCGGAATGGAAAAATGCTGGTGAAGTAGTGCTTACGCATGTATGTTGATGTTGCGTTGGCAGTTGTTCCCGCGTGTTGGCTTACGGGCAGCAGTGACGGCTGCAGGGTCCAGGTGCTCGGCACACAGACACGTGTCCCGGAGTGCGCGTTTTGCGTGTCTTGCGCTGGAGTCCCATTGTACAGGTACAAGCAATGGCTGCTGCGGAGTCCCCGTTTGGTTGCCTTGGAGCAGGGGCGTTGAGGGCGCGCAGGCGTGCGTGTTTTGACATTTAGCGTTGCGTGGCAATCGCCCGCCATAGTGGCAGCCACTGTGCAATGCTTGCGCACCACTGCCTGATACTCTGCCTGCATCTTAGCCATGATTGCTTCTTGACTGCGTTGCAGCTAGGGCGGCCTGGCAGGGTTGCGGGGTGTTCACGGCAGGAGGCAGAGCGGAACTGTGGGGGAGTGCGGGATCCCGAGGTGCTGCGTATATGCTTCACCAGGCGTGAGCTTCCCGGCGGTCCGGGTTACGTGACCAGGGCTAAACCACGTGGTGGGCTTTTTGCGCTGGGGTCAGGCTGCAAGATATATTTTTTGTTTCTGTTGCCTTGGCGTGATTGGTCCAGCGGGGACCTGAGACCAGGGTATGCATTCTTAATAGAGTATCTGTGTGCGAACACCCTACGGCGGCGTGAGGGCGTTCGAGGTTCGGGTGGGAGCGTGTGAACACAGGTTGGGCAGGTCTAGGCTCCTTGGCCTTCTGCTGCGACCCACGGGTCTGGCGGATGATCATCTATGCATAAGCTGACGGGAGCCGCGGAGGCTCTGCGCAGCTGGGTAGCTATCCTTTGCAGTAGGGGCATCTTTAGTGTTGGTGTACAGTGTTCGGTGCCGTCTCGTCATGTCGAGCAGGAGGCACGCTAGGGCACGTGTCGCGCATTCCGCGACACGTGTACGGCAGGTCCGCAAGGGGCCAGACGGTGCACACGTGTCATAACACGCACTCACCGTTTCAAGTCACACCATGCTCGATGCGTAGGTGGGGCATGTGGGTTTGGGCGAGTTTACGGCCACCTGCTGTTGTGAACGCCATCCTTTGGTGGTGAGAAAGCCTTTCGGGAATATGCCATGCATGTCAATGTTCGTTTCCTATCCTAATAAGTCATGGAAGCATGGGAGTGGTGTCTGAGTCGAATGCTTGGGCGGTGTGCCTATGCTGAAAGCAGTGCCTTTGGGGGCAGTTGGACGGTACATGTTCGTGGGCGTGACCGCAACAGGGTTTACAAGAGCTGGAGATTGATGCCAATGACACGAGGGGACACCCATGTAACAAATGACTGGAGTTTCAGAAAGAAGTTGGTCCATCCCTGATGGGTTACTGTACGAGGTGGCAGGGTGTAAACACCCAAACACTGCACGCTGCTACACCGCTTGCATTTGCACACCGAAGCGCCAGTGGCCACACCGTTTGGACGGCCCCATGGCCCCGATGTCTAGCCACATGCCCATCAACTAAACAATACCAAGCAGGTTGATTGGGGTTTTGACAGCAAGGCAATTGTTGCTAGTGCGGGCTGCAACGGCGGCAGACCAACGACCGCAGCGCCTGCGCTCCCGTTCGGCAATAAGAACAGCGCATGCAACCTTCACAGTGCAGCACCAGGCACCTTGCATTACCCGATCGAATGCCTGTACTTGCAGCACGCACACGGCATTCTTCGTGTTACGTGTCTGGAACGTCAAGTAGACTTGGCCTACACGCGGCTCTACCATACCGCAAACAGACCTACACTAGTGCAGACCAACAACGGTACGTTAACCTGTTCTAAAGACCCGTCAATACACAACTTCGCTTAGGCCTCTGCAGTTGTCCCGCTATGCAACCATCCAGCACCTACGTAGGGACAACTTAGCTACCAGCCTACCACCATCCTGCCTCTCCACTTCTTGCACTCTTCCTATGTACATAGTCAAGTCAGCACGTGCAAGCAGACATGCCAACCTATGGCTCGCAGTCCTCGCATCCCGCGCTTAGAACATGCCCTTTTGCGTGCTCCACCATTTGTGCTGCTTGCCCGCCAGCACCTGCTGCTGCATGTAGGCCCCCAGGTCCTCGCCCACAGCGCTCTGCTGCTCCTCCCCCTGCTGCTGCTGCTGCTCCGCCCCCTGGCGCGTGGGCCCACTGTCCTCGCCCTCGTCGTCATCGGGGCCGTGGGGAGGCTTGTCGGGGGTGTCAAAGTAGTAGGTGATGTCGGGGCCGTCGTAGTTCTCCTCGTCCATCACCTGCACAAGGGCAGCATCGGCGGGCAGGCAGGTGTCAGGTGATGGTGCAACGCAACTCCCTGCCCCCTTGCAGCCTCGCGCCTCAAGCGGCATGGCAAGCGCAACCGTCCTGCGCGCTACGCTGAGCATTGCTGGCCCTTACAGCGGCCCCAACACGAAGACCCAGGAGACGCGGCTTCCGGTGCGGCCCCCCGTGGCTTCCAAACGGTGTGCGTGCCCCGCTCACCTCGAAGCGTGCGGAGAAGATGGGCGCGGTGCTGTAGATCTGCATGGCAAGCTCCTGCTCCTTGCTCTCGGGCCGGTGGTTGCTCAGGCGCGCCTGCTCCATGAACACGTTGGACAGGTGCTGCGACACGCGGATGGCGTCCAGCGAGTGGGGCACCTCGTCCATGCCGAACTCGTAAGGCGGCTTCTCGGGGTGCCACTGGGTGCCTGCGGGTGCGGGCACGGGAGGTGGGGCGGCATGAGAAGGGCGTGTGGGCACGGCAGTAAGGGCGTGGCCGCAAAGGTGCACTGTGCCACGTGGCACGCATGGGATAGGTCCGAGGTGCATGCTGGCCGTACACGTGGCACACACCGTATGCAGGTGCAACTGGTCCGGAACCTGCATTCCGTGTCATAGATGCCGTGTGCTGCAAAGGTTGCCCAGGACACGGCACGGCGACATGGGCAAGCCACAGGCATGAACTGCATCAGCCCGTCCCCATAACCGTCCCCATGCCCACTTCCTCTTCGCTCGCACGCACTAGCGTTTCGTCGTCCCTAACGCCTTACTTCCTTTCACGCGTACCCCCGTGCCCACGCCCACCTCTACCGAAACACCAAATCCGACACCAAAGTGAGCTCCTAGGTCCCACGGTTCGCCAGTGCAAACGCCATGACACCCAAGGCGTGCCCTGACAAAATGCTGTCGCAGCCAAACGTTGCTGTTGCACCTCCTGCTCCCACTGCTGCTGCGCTTACCGAAGAAGGGGTACTTGATGCCCTCCATGGTGCTGATGTACTCGATGCCGTTGCGGTCCAGGGTGGTGCTCAGCGGGGTGTACCACTGGGACAGCACCGGGAACTTCTGGTAGAAGGGCGGCGGGATGCCGTACATGTGGTTCTCCAGCGCGATGTTGAACGTGGGGTCCGCCAGCTTGGCGAGCAGGTCGGGCTGCGCGAGGGCGTTCAAGGGCCATCGGACAGGTGTAGCAGCATGCGGTGAGGGGAGGTACAACGCATGTTTCAGAGCAAAGTTTAGTGGACTAGATCGCGAGGGCATGTGCGGTTACTATGCACGTAACACGTACGCGACCATTGAAAAGGTGTGTTGTAAGGGGGGCAGGCTGGGCCTGGCTCGTCTGTGTGCCGGGGCACAGCGTGTGGGCGGTGTGGATTGTAGCAAGTGTGTTGCAGCGGGGGTGGGCGGAACCCCCATCCGAATAGCGCCTGCCGGAGTAACACCGCGTAGTTCCCCTGGTAACCCGACGCAATGCCACCCCAGGCCCGCAGAAACCAGCCGCCTGCCTGCCTGCCGCAGTGTGCTGCTGCACTGTAGTTGACCCCAACACAGCCGGTGACGAGCTTCCCCGCCCCGGAACCCCTGCCCTGTCATGTGTCCCCCTCCAGCCCCAGCCCCGCCTCACCGCCATGGTGCCGAACAGCTTGCTGCTGTTGGCCGCAGGAGTGAACTGCAGCGTGGTGGGGTGCGCCACGCTGTCCGTGTCCACCAGCAGGTCGTTGCGGGACACGTTGGAGGCCAGGATGTGCAGCAGCTGGAAGCCCAGGCACGTGCCGTGGATCTGTGGAGGCCGCAGGGAAGGTGTCCTTGAACGCAGGGCAGGGAATTGATTTGATAACTGCGCTTGTGGGCGGTTTGTCTTGATTATCTTCCCTGCCTCCCGTACGTGCCTGGCTGTCCATGCAAACCCTGCACCAATGCCTGCCCCTCCCTCTGTACCTCAGGCCTCTTTGCATCGTCTATGCGCACCATCGCCTGCGCTAGTCACCGCCCCCAAGCAGTGGCCTAGCCGGCGGAATGCCAGCACAGTGTGTGCATGGCGTTGCCTTGCACGGTTCACAGTTTTCATCAGCATAAAGAAGTACAGTATAGTGGTTGTGCACCATGTCTGTGTCCGCTCTCCAGACCCACAGCTAAGCCCGGACCCACGCCGTAACCCCAACGGCCCGTCGTGCCCTGCGTCGTCCCCCGGAAGGCCCCTCCGTGTGCACATGCATGTACACGCACCGGGAAGGGGTTTCCCGCGTCGTTGGCCGCCAGCGCCCAGTTGAACAGCTTGCGGGCCGCGATGACGTACGGGGAGTCCAGCCACAGCCAGGTCAGGCCGCCCTGGGGGAAAAGGAGGAAGCCCAAAGGAGCCCAGGTGCACGTGCTCTCCCGGTTAATAACTGCACTGCGCTACAGCTGTTGCATGATGTGGACCATGCCCAAGTAAAACCTTGCATGCATGTCAGTCGCACTGGACTACAAATCAGCGTAGTGTTATCCAGGTGGGTTGAGGCAGGCTCATGCGGCTGGCCACGTGGCCAGATAGGGCAGAGGGGCTTACCGGGAACACCAGGCCGTTCAGAGACTTGAACAGCCGGTGCAGCTCCGCGTCAGAAGCGTAAAACCTGCAACAGACAGTTTCCCAGGGCGCAAGCAACCGATTCTGTTGGGCTTACCAAGCGAAACGGTTCGACCGACATGGCAGCATGCCGTTGGCCCGGCGGCCAGAGAACCACGTGGGTCGGTAGGAACGTGATACGCCCAGGGTTTTGAGTCTGTGTGCAAGCCGTGCTCTCCTGTGTGCCTTTACGTATCCTTGATTAACGAAAGGAACGCATCATCGGAGGCTGCCCGAAGCATCCATCAGACTGCTTCACTGTGTCAGGAGGACCCCACAGCGCCCCGTGCCTACCTGACAGGTACAGCACGACCACCACCCATCTCAATCCACTTGACGTAGCCGGCTGCGATGTAGGACTTCCCTGGGCACTCATGGCATGGCTGGGTCAGGATGCCTGCGGACAGCATCCAAGCGTAGGACGGTCGAGACTGAACTTTGATGGCAAGCTATTTTCAGTACTTTGTTTGTTTGGCCACGTGCTCAAGGGGCGCTCAACCGGTTGAGACTCGGCTTACGCGCTTACCGATGAGAGGCTTCATGTTACGGTACTTCTTGGGTTCATAGCCTACAGACTTGACCTCTTCACGTTTGATCTCAGATGATTGTGATCCTAAGCGTGCCGCCTCGGAGAAAGCTACTAGACCCAAAAGGACGAAGGCAACAGCCACGCGCGCCATCGCGTCCAGTTCTACTCTTAGCACCCAAGGCGCGGCAAGGTTTATAGTGATGGGGTGCACCTTTACGCCATATGGTTTCCAGGCCACATGAGGCCCTGGCTTTATTCCCTTTGATGCTGTCGTACACACGTGCCTGCGCTTTGGGGGTGGAGGCAGCGCAGTGCGCTCATGTGCGCGGTCGGCGCTGCTTCCGCGCCTCACTTGCGGCCGTGGAATCAAAGGGGTGTGGAGTGTTGTGAAACCATAGTGTATTGCGCTGTGTTACGGCACTGTGGCTGAAGCACGTGCTGCGATGGCCTGTTCCATAGGGGCCTAGGCGGGGACATCCCCTGATACACCCATTAGCCTCCCCTTTCCACAATGCTCGTCACCACCTGCTGCACTCCGGCAAACAGCCATGCGCCACACGGCATGCATAGCAGTAGAACTGTTTAGAATGTGCGCTTTTGGAAAGGGCAGCTGGTGTCTGCAGGTGTACCGGCACCGACCGGCACATGTGGAAGCGCCCGGCGGAAGCTTGCATGCAAACACCAAGCGAGCAAGTGAACCCCGGTGAGGACAGGTGGCAGTGGTCACGGTCATCGGGCCATGGTCCATGCGGCGTTCGCCAAAAAAGCCATAGCTTGGACCCTTACTCATGTCCGACGCACCTGCACACCGCCAGTCGAATGGACATCACCTACCCACAGCATCGCTTCTTGTTTCACTCACTCATCTGTCCCACTTCAGCCAATACAACATACGAGATCCTCCCGGGCAGGCGAGCAACACGCAGCCACTGGTACGCGGCTGCTGTCGTATGACACACAGTCTGGTGCACGCAGCCAACCTACACCCCGTGTCCGCCTGATCAACCGCGTTGCAGCAAGACAAGCCGGCTTTACAAGCCTGGATGGGAACTAAAGGTATCCCTCGTTGTGTGTTGTGGAGCGTTGGGTAGCTTCTGCGCAGCAGCACAACTCGTGCGGGCTGCTGTTGCCAATCCACATGAGCAGCCAGCGTTGCTGCATTGCGGCAAAGCACCACAAGCCAGGTGCAACCGCAGCTCCCTCACCTCCCTCCCATGCGTCAACCAACCGACCGCACACGGCAGCCCATGACGCTGCTGCTGCCCAAACTGACAACTGCTGCAGATAATAGCTCGTGCCGCTGCTCATCCGGACATGAACCTGGTCTTCTCCAGCAGCTGCTCCACCTCTTGTGGCGAGCCGCACGCCTCCAGCTCCGGCCCCAGGCGGCGGGCGGGGCCGGAGGCGCCCCACGCGAACAGGGTAGGCACACCCGTCAGCTTGAGGGCAGGGTCCACCCTGCCGTAGGGAAGAAAGCAGTACAGCACGATAACGGAACAGCCAGGGTACGAGGGTAAGGCAGGGCGGCTCAGCGTGTTGCCAGCTGCATGGCAGCAGTGCAGCGCGCAGCCCCTTACTTGCATGGGCAGGTGCCGTTCCAAGGGCAGTCGCACATTGAGATGTGGGGAACCTCCCGTGTTGATTTGCGGAACGCGGGGTCTGGACCGAGGATACTAGTACTCTTTCTGCTTGGCACAGGACCCAGGTCACACTGGAACTTGCTCATAGCAGGGCAATGCAGCACGTGGCCCGTGCCGGAGCCCATACCGCACACCGACAACAAAGGCAAGCCCGACCGCCGCGCCCCACAGCAGGCCCCACCTGAAGGGGTGCGCCGCGTTGCCCTTCCAAGCAGTGCGCGGCCCCACCGTCACCTCCAGGAGCGAGGCCCCGCCGCGGGCGGCCGCGGCGCGGATGGGGGGCAGCGCCCTCACGCAGTCGGGGCACCAGGGGAGGCCTGTGATGGGGTCTGGGCGGAGGGAGAGGGAAGCGAGGGGTGCGAGGGTATGCACGGCGGCAGCGTACGCGGTACGTGGCGGAGGCAGCCGTGCTGTAGGCGGCGACTGAGCGTGCAAGTTAGGGGGTTCCCGGGGTGCGGACACACTGTGTGCAGGGGTGCGGACAGGCACTGTGTGCAGGGGTGCGGACAGGCACTGTGTGCAGGGGTGCGGACA
>VFQN01001444.1_pt1 | contig 20349 bp, 14 predicted proteins | sample 3512371 | NCBI WGS metagenome assembly VFQN01 (sample SAMN10412370, study PRJNA504923) | tailings metagenome | isolation source: Replicate 2 from Balatoc abandoned mine | place: Philippines: Itogon, Benguet | collected 2017-08-28
GGCACGGAGGAGCATAAGCGCCGGTATCTGCCCGGTATCATCAGGAACGACACCTGGTGGTGCCAAGGCTACTCCGAGCCCGGCGCCGGCTCCGATCTCGCCAACCTCAAGACCAAAGCGGTGCGCGACGGCGACCACTATGTCGTCAACGGTCAGAAGATCTGGACCTCTCTCGCGCACTGGGCCGACATGATGTTCTGCCTCGTGCGCACCAACGACACGGGCAAGAAGCAGGACGGCATTTCGTTCCTGCTGATCGACATGAAGACGCCGGGCATCACCGTCCGCCCGATCATCGCCATCACGATGAGCCACCACCTCAACGAGGTGTTCTTCGACGACGTGCGCGTGCCGGTCGAGAACCTGATCGGCGAGGAGGGCAAGGGTTGGACGTACGCCAAGTTCCTACTCGCCAACGAGCGCGTCGGTAACGTCGAGATCTCGCGGCTGGAGCACGCGGTCGAGGCGCTGCGCCGTTTGCTCACCGAGACCAGGGAAGGCGGCACCGCACTCGCCGACGATCCGATCTGGCGGCGCAAGGTCGCCGAGCACGAGGTCGGCCTTGCGACCGTCAAGGCGCTGATGGCCGACCAGCTTGCGGCCACCGCCGAGGAAGGCGGCGCACCGACGCTGATGGGCGCTGCAGCACTTAAGTTGCGCGGCACCGAGCTGCAGCAGGCGGTCCACCAGTCCGTCATGGACGTGCTCGGCCGCTACGGCCAGATCTACCAGACCGATGCGCTGCACGGTGGCTGGAACGGCGAGCTGATCGGCCCCGCCGACACGACCGGCCTCGTCTACGAGCATCTCTACCGGCGGGCCGCGACGATCTACGGCGGCTCGAGCGAGGTACAGAAGAACATCATCGCCAAAGGCGCATTGGGTCTCTGAGGTTTCGATCGATGCCTGCATTCTCGAGTGAGGACCGCCAGCTCCTGGACGACAGCCTTCGCAACCTGCTGTCCGACAAGTATCCGTACGAGCATTTCAAGAAGGTCGCGCGCGCCGAGGACGGCCCCGGCTTCAGTCGTGCAGACTGGGCAACCTACGCCGAGATGGGCTGGCTCGGCATTGCGCTGCCCGAATCTGCCGGCGGCTCCGGCGGCGGCGCGACCGAGCTCGGTATCGTGATGGCGGCGGCTGGCCGCTTCCTGCTGCTCGAGCCGATGCTCGGCACGATCGTCCTCGGCGCCGCCGCCATCGAGCGCGCGGGCACGCCGGCGCAGCAGGCTGTCCTTGGCGACATCGCCGCCGGCAAGCTCACGATGGCCTTCTGTCACACCGAGCCCGACGCCGGCTTCGCGCGTGACTACGTGCGCACGATCGCAAAGCGCGACGGTGACGGCTATGTTCTCGACGGTGCCAAGTCGCACACCATTTCCGCCCACGCGGTCGACACGCTGGTCGTCAGCGCCCGCCTCGGCAGCGAGAAGGGCGCGGTGGCGCTGTTCCTGGTTCCCCGTCAGACCAAGGGCATCCACATCAGCCCGGCGCCGGCGCTCGATGGCCGTCGCGGCGGCGCGCTGACGCTGACGAATGTGCGCATACCGGAAAGCGCGAAACTCGGCGCAGACGACCGCGACATGCTTGCCGTGATCGGCGACGTGCTCGACCGCGGCGCGATCGCGCTGTGCGCCGAAGCCGTCGGCGCCATGGCCGCCGTCACGCAGATCGCCGTCGACTACCTCAAGACGCGCCAGCAGTTCGGCCAGCTCCTGTCGAAATTCCAGGTGCTCCAACACCGTCTCGTCGACATGAGCGTGACTACCGAGGAAGCACGCGCGCTCGTCCACGCGGCGCTGCAGGCGATCGACGACGGCGACCCCGATGCGCGCCGCGCCATCTGGCGGGCCAAGGTGAAGACCGCCCAGTGCGCGCGCTTCGTCGGCGGTCAGGGCATCCAGCTTCACGGTGGCATGGGCATGACCGACGAGCTGGTCGTCGGCCACTACTACAAGCGGCTCGCGATGTGCGAAACGCTGCTCGGCGACGCCGAGTGGTACCTCAAGCAGCTCGCCGCCGAGATCGCGTGATCAACGAGAAACGGCACCTCCAGGAGTACGAGACATGAACGACAAGCCCGTCGTCCGCTACGACGTCGAGGATGGCATCGGCGTCATCACGATCGACAATCCGCCGGTGAACGCGCTCGGACCTGGCGTCACCGAAGGCATCGTCGCGTCGCTCGAGAAGGGCGACGCCGATCCCAACGTGAAGGCGTTCGTCATGATCGGCGCGGGCCGCAGCTTCATCGCCGGTGCCGACATCCGCGGCTTCGACCAGTCGCGCCCGCCACCGAAGCGGCGCAGCTACGATCTGCTCGACGAGGTGTCGAAGCCCGTCGTCGCCGCCATCCACGGCTACGCGCTCGGCGGCGGCCTTGAGCACGCGCTCGGCTGCCACTATCGCATCGCCGTGCCGGACGCGAAGGTCGGCCTCCCCGAGGTGCTGATCGGCATCATTCCCGGCGGCTGCGGCACGCAGCGCCTGCCGCGGCTGATCGGTCCGAAGGCCGCGCTGGATCTGATCACGAGCGGCCGCCACGTCCCCGCGCCCGAGGCCAAAGAGCTCGGCGTCATCGACGACATCGTCGATGGCAAGGACCTGCGCGGCGCCGCGATTGCCTATGCGAAACGCATCGCGGATGCGCGTCCGCTGCCTCGTGTCAGCGCTCGCACCGACAAGCTCGCCGAGGCGAAGAGCGACCCCGGCATGTTCGACGCCATGCGCAAGTCGATCGCCCGCAAGGCTCGCGGGCAAAAGGCGCCATACGCCTGCATTGACGCCGTCGAAGCGGCGACCAGGCTGCCATTCGCCGAGGGAGTGGCCGAGGAGCGCCGCCTGTTCCTAGATCTCGTCAGCTCCGATCAAGCCAAGGCGCTGCGATACGCCTTCTTCGCCGAGCGCGAGGTCAATCGCATCCCCGGCCTGCCGAAGGATCTCAAGCTGCCGGAGATCAAGACGATGGCCGTCGTTGGTGCCGGTACCATGGGCGGCGGTATCGCCATGAGCTTTGCCGATTCGGGCGTGCCGGTGAAGCTGATGGACGCATCGAAGGAAGTTCTCGAGCGCGGCATCGCACGCATCCGCGACAACTACGCGGTCAGCGTCAAGCGTGGCAGCCTCTCCCAGGCGGAGATGGACAAGCGCATGGCGCTGATCACGCCGGTCGAGACGTACGAGGAGATTGGTGACTGCGACGCGGTGATCGAAGCCGTTTTCGAGCAGATGCCGGTGAAGAAGGAAGTGTTCACGAAGCTCGACGCGGTCATGAAGCCCGAGGCGCTGCTGTTCACCAACACCTCGGCGCTCAACATCGACGAGATAGCGGCCGTCACCAAACGTCCGGAGATGGTCGCGGGCACGCACTACTTCGTCCCCGCCAACGTGATGAAGCTGTTCGAAGTCGTCAACGCGAGCAAGACCGCGCCGACAACGCTCGCCGCCGCCATGAAGCTCGGCCGCGACATCAACAAGGTCAGCGCGTACGCCGGCAATTGTGACGGCTTTGCCGCCAACCGCAGCCGCATCCCCTTCGGCATCGAGCAGAACCTGATGATCGAGGAAGGTGCACTGCCCGAGCAGATCGACAAGGTGATGGTCGAGTTCGGCTATCCCGTCGGACCGCTGGCCGTCGCCGACATGTCGGGGCTCGACATTGGCTACGATACGCGCAAGCGCCGCAAGGCCGCCGATCCGAACTACCGCATGTCGCCGATCCCCGATCGCCTTGTCGAGATGGGGCGCAAGGGCCTGAAGACGCAGGGCGGCTGGTACGACTACGCGCCCGGCGACCGCACGCCACGCCCGTCTCCGGTCGTCCAGGAGATCATCCGCGAGGAATCGGAGAAGCTCGGCAACAAGCCTCGCCAGATCGGCGACGAGGAGATCCTCCATCGTCTGCTGTTCGGCTCGATCAACGAGTTCTGCAAGATCCTCGAGGAGGGCAAGGCAATCCGCGCGAGCGACCTGGACGTGATGTGGCTCCACGGCTTCGGCTTCCCGCGCTGGCGCGGCGGCCTGATGTTCTGGGGCGACACGATCGGCGCGCGCGAGATCTACAATCGCATCGCAGCCTGGCACCAGCAGTACGGCAAGCGCTGGCAGCCGTCGAACCTGCTGCGCGAGACCGCCGAAAGCGGCGGCAAGCTCAGCGAGATCAAAGCGAAAGCACTCAAGTAACGTTTGCCCACGTGCGCATCGCAAAGCGAAGTGCCGCCGGTTGATCCGGCGGCATTTTTTTGGCAAGTCCCATCGTGCGGGATCGATGGGCCGGCATCCCGAGGCTTGTTATTGTTTCGGATGCCGGCCATCCCCCTTGGGGCCTGCCGCAGGCCTGCTCATGATCGTCTGGTGTGGCCGCGCTCAGTTCGCTGGCAGCGCAGCGATATCGCGCAGCGAGCCCTTGAGCCCTGGATCTCGCCGACGATCGTCGCCTTGCCGCTGTCGAGCGCGACCGTGTAGAGCATCTTGTCGGCGACGAGCCAGGCGGCGCGAACCACAATCGGTCCGCGCCGCCTAAATTCCATGCCGTTCAGGCGCCCGAGCCTACTTGTCCAGCCAGGCGTTTTCCATCCGCCACGAGTTGTAGAGCGAGTTGACGTGGCTCGTCACGCCCTTCACGTGCGGCGCCCAGCACGTGGCCGCCTTGTTGTGCAGGATGATCGGGCGCGCCACGTCCTCGACGATCTTACGCTCGGCTTCCCACAGGATAAGCTTGCGCTTTTCGAGGTCGGTCTCTCGCGACTGCCTGAAGATGAGGTCGTCGACCTCCTTGTTGCAGTAGCCCGTGTAGTTTCGCTCCGAAGCGCAGGTGTAGTTCTCGACCATGTTGACGTCGGGATCGTCGACGCCGACACCGGTCGTGTTGAGGCCGACCGCATAGTCCTTGCGCGTGACCTTCGCATGCCACAGCGGCGTGTCGACGTTTTCGAGCTCGCCGTCGATGTAGATCGTCTTCATCTGATCGATGAAGATTACCGCAGGGTCGCGATAGAGGGGGATGTTTCTGGTCGCGACCTTGACCTTGAGCGGCTTGGCTGCGCTATAGCCGAGCTCTTCCATCAACTTGCGCGCTTCAGCCAGACCCTTGGCGCGGTCGGGGTTGTAGCCAGGCAGCAATGCCAGCTTCTCCGGTGGCAGCGACCACACACCCTCAGGCCCCGGCAGCATCACCGCGCCGATCGAGGATTTTCCTTCTGCGAGGATCGTGTTGAAGGCCGCGCGATCGATCGCCAGCGCCATGGCGCGGCGAATCTTCGGATTGTCGAACGGCGGCGCCGATGAGTTGACGATCATGTTGATCGTATTGTTCGACGGCACGAACTGGCAGACCGATTTCGGCGCCTTGGCTTCGACGTCCTTGAGGCCTGCGACAGTGATATCCGACACGAACGTCAGATCGACCTCGCCAGCGATGAAGGCGAGCACGCGCGTCGAGCGATTGGAGATGACGCGATAGTCGATGCCGTCGAGACGCGGGAAGCCCTTCTTCCAGTAGTCGGGATTACGCACGAGCTTGATCGAGTCGCCGCGCTTGATCTCGGCTACCTTGAACGGTCCGGTGCCGACCGGGTTGACGCGCATCTGCTTCTGCTCGATGTGGCAGGGATAGATCGGCGTGTAACCTGACGCGAGGAGCGCGAGGAAGCTCGGCTGCGGCGCCTTGAGGACAAAACTGACCTCGTTGTCGCCCTTGGTCGTGACCTCCTTGACGTTGTGATACCAGATCTTGCGCGGGTTCTTGCGGAAGTCCTCCGAGCTCACGAGGCCCGAGACGAGGTCGAACGTGCACTTGACGTCTTTCGCCGTGAACGGCTTGCCGTCGTGCCATTTGACGCCCTGCTCGAGCTGGAACGTCAGTGTCGTCTTCGCGCTGTCCCACGACCAGCTCTTGCCGAGGTCGGGCACGATGGTGTCCAGGTTCGCCTCCAGCTTCGTCTGGTCGAACAGCACCAGATTGTTGAAGACGGGCATGAACGGGAACACGGTCGAGATCGTGGCCTCCTCGTGGATCGAGGCGCTCGGCGGCGTGTCCCAGACGTAGGATTTGAGGGTACCGCCCTGCTTCTGCGCGTGCGCAGGCATGGCAAGCAACGTGCTGGCCAGGACGAAAGCGGTCGCCCCCCAGCCTGTGATAAGTCTCATCGTGGCGTCTCCCGGGTTCCGATCTATTGTCGGCCATCACGCCCGGTTTCGCCCGAGCGCGCGGTAAAAGAAGTATAGCACCGTGGCGGTGGACGGCTACAGCTTCACCTGCCTGAGCCGCAGCGCATTGCCGATCACGCTGACAGAGGAGAGAGCCATCGCGGCCGCGGCGATGACGGGCGACAGTAGGATGCCGAATAGCGGATATAGCACACCCGCCGCGACCGGCACGCCGGCGGCATTGTAGATGAAGGCGAAGAACAGGTTCTGGCGGATGTTGGACATTGTCGCTGCGGAGAGATGACGTGCCCTGACGATGCCGCCGAGATCGCCCTTCAGCAGCGTCACGCCGGCACTTTCCATGGCGACGTCCGTTCCCGTTCCCATGGCGATCCCGACATCGGCCGCGGCGAGAGCCGGCGCATCGTTGATGCCGTCGCCCGCCATCGCGACGACGCGGCCTTCCTTGCGGAATCTCTCGACAACCTTGCCCTTGTCCTCGGGCAGCACCTCGGCTTCGACGTCATCAATGCCGAGCTGGCGCGCGACCGCTCGCGCCGTCGTCAAGTTGTCGCCGGTCAGCATGACGACGCGGATGCCGTCCTTCTTCAATTGAGCGATCGCGGCCAGGCTCGAGGCCTTGATCGGGTCGGCGATGCCGATGACACCGGCGGGCGCACCGTCGATGGCGATGAAGATCGCGGTGGCGCCGTCGGCACGCATTGCATCCGCCGCCGCATCGAGCGACGTCGTATCGACGCCGGCGTCAGCCATGATCCGCCGGTTGCCGATCACGATTGCGCGGCCGTCGACTTTCCCGGTGACACCTTTGCCGATCGGCGTGTCGAAGTCCTGGGCCTCGCCCAGCGCCACGCCACGCTCATTCGCCGCCCGTACGATCGCGGCCGCCAGCGGATGCTCGCTCGCGCGTTCGAGGCTGGCGGTCAATCGCAGCAGATCGGTCTCGCTCATGCCCGACGCCGGCTTGATCGCTACGACAGACGGGCGGCCTTCGGTCAGCGTCCCGGTCTTGTCGATGACCAGCGTGTCGACCTTCTCCATGCGCTCGAGCGCCTCGGCGTTCTTGATCAGGACGCCGGACTGCGCACCACGCCCGACGCCGACCATGATCGACATTGGGGTCGCGAGACCAAGCGCGCACGGACACGCTATGATGAGGACCGACACCGCCGCGATGAGGCCGAAGGTGAAGCGCGGTTCCGGCCCCCAGATCGACCACGCGATGAACGCGAGAAGCGACGCCGCGATGACCGTCGGCACGAACCAGCCCGAGACCTGGTCGGCGAGCCGCTGGATCGGCGCGCGGCTCCTCTGCGCCTGCGCGACCATCTGCACGATCTGCGAGAGTACGGTATCGCGGCCGACCTTGTCGGCGCGCATGACGAACGCGCCGGACTGGTTCATGGTGCCGCCAATAGCCTTCTCACCAACGCCGCGCGTGACGGGCATGGATTCTCCGGTCACCATCGATTCATCGATGGCGCTGCGCCCTTCGACGATCTCGCCGTCGACGGGTACGCGCTCGCCAGGCCGCACGCGTAGCCGATCGCCTGCGGTGACCGCGTCGAGACTTACGTCCTCGTCGGTACCGTCGGCGCGGATGCGCCGCGCCATCTTCGGCGACAGGTCGAGCAGCGCGCGGATCGCGCCGCTCGTCTGCTCGCGCGCGCGCAGCTCCAGCACCTGCCCCAGCAGGACGAGCACGGTGATGACGGCAGCCGCCTCGAAGTAGACCGGCACGCCACCATCATGGCCGCGCATGGACGCGGGGAACAGGCCAGGCCAGAGCGTTGCGACGATGCTGTAGACCCACGCGACGCCGGTCCCCATGGCGATCAGCGTGAACATGTTGAGATTGCGCGTGCGGATCGATGCCCAGCCGCGCTCGAAGAATGGCCAGCCGGCCCAAAGCACGACGGGCGTCGCGAGTGAGAGTTGGATCCAATTGGATGTCTGCTGGCCGATCCAGCCATGCAGGTCGATGACGTGACCACCCATCTCGAGCAGGAACACCGGCAGCGTCAGCGCGAGGCCGATCCAGAGCCGGCGCGTGAAATCGATGAGCTCATGATTGGGCGCCGCATCGGCCGTCACCACGTCCGGCTCCAGTGCCATGCCGCAAATCGGGCACGAGCCCGGCCCGACCTGACGGATCTCCGGATGCATCGGGCAGGTGTAGATCGTGCCCTCGGGCACCGGCTCGGTTGGGGCCGCACTCGCAGGATCGAGGTACTTCGCGGGATCAGCGATGAATTTCTCGCGGCAGCGCGGATTGCAGAAGAAGTACGTCGTGCCGTTGTGCGCATGGAGATGCTTGGCGGTCGCCGGTACGACCGTCATACCGCAAACCGGGTCTTTCACCGGCGTCAGATACGACGCCGGATCGGTCATGAACTTTTCCCGGCAGCGTGGACTGCAGAAATAGTAGGTCGTCCCGTCATGATCGTGGCGATGCTTCGCCGTCGCCGGGTCGACGCTCATGCCACAGACCGGGTCCTGCACGCGCGCCGCTACCGCCTCCGGCTCCCTGTGGCCGCCGCAGCAGCTTCCCTTCGCGGCCGGAGTGGCGGCGTCGGCGTCGCCGTGCCCGTGATGGTGGTGATGGTCGTGATCGTGCGAGGCCATGGCGTGCTCTTTCGCATTCTCGGCGGATGTGAATTTGGCCGCATACCCGTCCGGGGTATCTCCGTTGACAAATATACCCTATGGGGGTATTAGTCAACCCATGCACAAGACGGGGAACAAGACCGCCAAGTCAGCGCGCCTTAAGCGCCTCAGCCGCATCGAGGGCCAGGTCCGCGGTCTCGCCCGCATGGTCGATGAGGACCGCTACTGCATCGACATCATCACGCAGATCGCCGCCGTCCGCGCGGCGCTGCGCCGGGTCGAGGAGGATATCCTGCGCGATCACATCGGCCACTGCGTCGAGCACGCCATCGTCAGCGGCGATGCCGATGAGCAGCGCCAGAAGATCGCCGAGTTGATGGACGTCCTCGGCCGCGCGAATCGGTGACCGGCCTTCCGCACGCCCATTGAGTCAGATTGTCGCGGCCTTGCCCATGGCTGGCGAAATTGTGGCGCCATGGCCACGCCGGCCAAGAAGACGGCCCCGCCTAACTCCCAATCTCAGTCGAACACCATTATCTTAACCCTTGCGAAGAAAGCTGATGGCGGCAGCTTAAAGGGGTCGATCTCTCGATATGTCGAGCGCACTGACACGCGTGGTTAGAGGCCTCTCGCTCGGCCTGCTGATGGCGTTCGCCATCTTCTTTTCGAGCGATGCGGAGGCTTCTGCCGCGCGGATCGCATCGGCTGCTGAGCTCTCCCTGGAACGGGCCATCGGTCCGGTGGCGATCGCGGACCCGGCCTGCCAACACAAGCCGAAAAAGCGCCATTGCCGACACGCCGGACGCGCGACCGCTGCGGTCATCGAGACTGGCACCAAGCGCAGAGTCGTCAAGCCAACCTCTGCACACGCTGATCTACCATTTGCGGCTCCAGCGGAAGCGGCCACTAGACACAGATCGGACGGGTTCCATCTGCGACAGAGCTATGGCTCGGTCTACGCCGCCACCCGTCGCATGCACATCTAGGCATCCGCCGCACATCCTTCACTTAAACCGCAAAAACATGCGCCTGCCTCGTCCGGGCGCGGATCAGGATGCTTCAAGATGACGAATACCCCCCTCTCGCGCCGGAACGTGCTCCTCGGCGGCGCTGCTGCAGCCCTTCTGCCAACCCAGGCGCTCGCACAAGCCGGGAACGCCCCGACATTCTTCGAATGGCTGAGCGGCGAAAGCGGCAAGAAGAACACCGTTGCCGATCGCGCCGTCGTGAAGTTCGATTCCAAATACGCGCCGGGCGAGGTGATTGTGAGCTTCGGTGATCGCCGCCTCTATCACGTCACGGGTCCCGGTCGGGCGACCAGCTATCCAATCGCCGTACCGCGCGCCGAAAGCCGTTGGGACGGCGCACTTCGCGTCACCCAGAAGAGGGTCGACCCGCCGTGGACACCGACCGCGGAAATGCGGCGCGAGAACCCTGCCATTCCTCCGATGGTACCCGGCGGCGATCCTCGCAACCCGCTCGGCGTGCGCGCACTTTACCTCGGCAGTACGCTCTACCGTATCCACGGCACGGACGCGCCCTCGACGATCGGCCTCAACGTCTCACGCGGCTGCGTCCGGATGCACAACGAGCACGTCGTCGAGTTGTATGATCGGGTTCCCGTTGGCGCCAAGGTGATCGCGACCTGGGAGCAGTTCGATGCGCGACCGATCGACGACGAAAAGAAGATCGGGCTGTTCGACTGGAAGCCCTGGTAACCCACGCGAGGAAACGAGATGGCGGCGGGAGCGGGGCCTGTGCCTCCGCTCCCGGAGCTTATCCTCCGTCACGCTGGAGCGGCTATATTCCCCGACCATCATTCCCTCCGTAGTCGGAGGCGGATCGCCGGAACTATCGGGCACACTTTCTGGGCGCCTCTGTAGCGGCACAGCAATCAAAATCACGCGAACAGGGATACTTCCGAGGCCGATTTGGCTTAGTAGAATATCTTGTCACGCTGAATTCGTACCCCGGAGCACCTGAATGACGATCTTTCGCAAGCTGGCTTTGGCCTGCGCCGTTTCGATGTTGGCGTTGAACAGCGCCCACAGCCAGGACAAGCCAGCCGCCTACGTGTACACGCCGCAATCCGGCCAGGCCGGCAAGGACGTGGTCTGGGTCCCGACGCCCCAGGCACTCGTGGACCGTATGATGGAAATGGCCAAGGTCACCAAGGAGGACTACCTGATCGACCTCGGCTCCGGCGATGGGCGGACGGTCATCACGGCCGCCAAGCTCGGCGTTCGCGCGCTCGGCATCGAATACAATCCGGACATGGTGACCCTGGCGCAGAAGAACGCCAAGGAGGCCGGCGTCTCCGAGCTCGCAACCTTCGTGCGTGGCGACATCTTCGAGTCCGACTTCAGCAAGGCAACGGTGATCACGCTTTTCCTGCTGCCGACACTCAACGTGAAGCTGCGCCCGACCCTGCTGGACATGAAGCCGGGCACGCGCGTCGTGTCGAACTCGTTCGACATGGGCGATTGGGAGCCCGACGAGCGCGTCGAAGCGGGCGGCGACTGCACCAGCTACTGCCGGGCCATGAAGTGGATCATCCCGGCGAAGGTCGGTGGCACGTGGAAGCTTGGAAATGGGCAGCTCCAGCTCACGCAGACGTACCAGAAGCTGGACGGCACCCTAACGCTGGATGGCAAGGCCGAGCCGATCAGTGCCGCCAAGATGGACGGCGAGAACATCGTCTTCACGGCCGGCGGCAAACGCTATACCGGACGCGTCGCGGGCGCCGCCATGACGGGGACTGTTGAAGGTGGTGGCGCGTGGAGTGCCGCTCGCGCGAATTGACCTGGGTCGACTTCACAGCATCGCGCCAAGCACCGCTCAATTGCGGGAGCTTGGCGCATAGTACGGCTGATGCTTGAAAGGAACGATGCAGGCCGCGTAGAAGCCACGCGAGGAAGCAGCACGTCCGCAAGATTGCGGCTGCGGGCCGCCAGCTATCAGCCCAACTCGGACGCTCTCCGAAGACTTGCAAGCATCGAAATTCGCTCCAGGAACTGACGCGTCCTGGCGGGATCGGCCATTGTGCTGCGCATCTCCTCGCGAAAGCTCTCCCGTTCCGCCTCGTCGCGTGCCTCGAGGTTGCGCTTGTTCTTGATCGTCGCCGTCTGCACGTACTCCGTCGTCACCTGCCGGCGCTGAAGATCATAGCGATCGAGCTCGCTCTCCGGAGACCGGCCCTTGATCACCGCCGCGAGCCTGTTCGTCAGATTGATCGCATCATGGATGCCACCATTCATTCCCATGCCACCGAGGGGATTGTTCACGTGCGCTGCATCGCCGGCGAGGAACGCCCTGTCCTTGCGAAAGCTCTTCGCGACGCGCTGATGCACGCGGTAGAGCGTTACGTGGTCGATCTTGCAGTGCTCGGCTTGCGGCAGCACGTAGCGCATGGCTTGACGGGCGTAAGGCTCGCTGCTCGCGACGTCGTCCGCCGTGTCCTCGCCGACCGGCACCATGACGCGCCACGCGTCAGGGATGCGGAGCAGGAAGTGCCAGCAGACCGGATCGGCGAAGTATGTGACGGATGCCAAGCCGGCGATATGCGCATCGAAATCGAAGGATGTGGTGACGACGAGAAATCGCTCGGGCCACGTGAAACCCTCGAATTCAATGCCCAGCTCATGACGCACGACGGATCGCGCTCCGTCCGCGCCAATGAGCCATGAGCCCCATCGCTCGTTGGATGCATTACCGCCGGTCACCACGCCGACACGACTGCCGTGCTGCTTGATCGCGGTGACCGGTTTCGAGAACTCGACATGGAAGAGCGGATTGTCACGCAGGCGGTCATGGATGATCCGCGTGAGCTTGTACTGCTCGGCTTGCAGGCGATACGGATGGCGCGTCAGGTCTGAAATGGCTCCAAAATCGAAGGCACCGAGGATACCGTCGGCCTTGGTCCGATACTGCACCGTTGGCGCTATCAGTCCTTGCGCGATCAGCGGCTTGGCGAAACCGAGATCATCGAGCATGTCCAGCGTCGGCGGATGGAACGTCGACGCGCGCGATTGCTCGCCGAGCTGGTCCGATGCTTCGAACACCGTGACAGGGATTCCTTGTCGCACGAGGTTCGCGGCCGCAACGAGGCCCACGGGACCCGCGCCGACGATGAGGACTCTATCTTCAGTTCTCATGGCCTGCCCCTAAGCATTCTGCGAGAGAAATTCCAGGACGTCGCGAATGGAGCCTTTGCTGAATTCGTCTCGGTTCACTCTCTCCGCATCAACACCCGGTGGGCTGCAAGCGAAATCCCGACCGCCGCTCGCCGGATGGAAGCATCCAATAAACGCCCCTCTATTGCGCCGCGGCATGGCCACGGAAGAGCCGCAGCTCGACGACGGTATCATGCGACTGCCTTAGACGATCCTTGCAAGGTTGGGATCGGACAGGCATTCTGGTGCCATAAGGGAGGAAAAGAAAGAAAAGCTATAATGAAGACGTATGTCGCCCGGCGCCTTCTGGCGCTGGTGCCGACGTTGTTCTTCGCGAGCCTGATTGTGTTCGTGACAGTGCGGTTGATCCCGGGTGACGTGATCGACCTCATGCTTAGCCAGAACGATGTCAGCGCCAGCAAGCTCACCCGCGATCAGCTGATCGCGGCCCTTGGGCTCGACAAGCCCATGTGGGAGCAGTACGGCCGCTGGATGGGTGACATCCTTCTCCGCGGCGATTTCGGACAGTCGCTTTGGCAAAGCGTGCCCGTGCGTGAACTCTTGCTCGCGCGCATGCCGGTGACGCTGGAGCTTGGTCTGCTCGCGCTGGTCGTAGCCCTTATGGTGGCGATCCCGATAGGCGTGTACTCGGCCGTTCGGCAGGATACGGCCGGCGACTACATCGCGCGCTCCTTCTCCATTCTCATGCTGGCCGTGCCGAGCTTCTGGACGGGCACAATGGTGATGGTCTTCCCCTCGATCTGGTGGGGCTGGTCGCCGGAAGTGCGCTTCGTGCCCTTCACCGAAAATCCCATCCAGAACCTCAAGCAGATGATCCTGCCCGCGATCATCCTCGGCACGGCGCTCTCCGCCGTTTCCATGCGCCTCACGCGGACGATGATGCTCGAAGTGCTGCGCCAGGACTATATCCGAACGGCCTGGGCCAAAGGATTGAGCGAGCGTCTGGTCGTCGCGCGCCATGCATTGCGAAATGCGCTGATCCCTGTCGTCACGCTCATCGGCGTTCAAGCGCCGCTTCTCATCGGTGGCGCCGTGATCATGGAGCAGATCTTCGTCATCCCCGGCATGGGTCTGCTGTTGCTCGACGCCGTGTACCAGCGCGACTATCCGATCATCACTGGCGTATTCCTTGTCGTCGGCGTGGCGATCATGCTGCTCAATCTCGTCATTGACCTGAGCTACGGCCTTCTCGATCCAAGGGTGAGGTATCGCTGATGGCGAGCATGTCGGAAGCCGCAACCGTCCGACGTCGAGGTCCGTTCGCCACATTCGTTGTGCGCCTGTTCAAAGAGAAGCCGCTTGGTGCGGCCGGCGCGATCATCTTCCTGCTCTTTCTGTTCTGCGGGATCTTTGCCGATCTTCTTGCTCCCTACGGCATGAACCAGATCTCGCCGCTCAATCGCCTGAAGCCGCCGTCGTGGCAGCATCCCTTCGGAACAGACAATCTCGGTCGCGATATGTTCTCGCGCTGCCTATACGGCGCGCAGCTCTCCGTGATAATCGGCTTCTGTGCGGCAGGCTTGGCGACGATCATATCCGTCCTCCTCGGTATCCTGACGGGCTACCTCGGCGGACGCTTCGACATGATCACGCAGCGCTTTGTCGATGCGTGGATGAGCTTTCCTGATCTCATCATCCTCATTGTCGTCGTTTCCGTTCTCGGCCCGGGAATGCCGCAGATCATCGGCACTCTCGGGCTGCTGCTCGGCATCGCCGGATCGCGCATCATTCGCAGCGCCGTCATCAGCGTGCGCGAGAATATGTACGTTCATGCCGCGCAGTCCGTCGGCGCGCGGACGCCGCGCATTCTCTGGCGGCACATCCTGCCCAACGTCATGCCGCCGATCATCGTGCTCTTCACCACGCGCGTCGGCACGGTGATCCTCGCGGAATCAGGTCTTTCATTTCTGGGTCTCGGCGTGCCGCCGCCCGCGCCGACGTGGGGCGGTATGCTTTCGGGCGCCGGCCGGACATTCATGTTTCAGGGGCCTTGGCTCGCCCTGGCACCAGGACTCTGCCTGACGCTCGTCGTCTACTCGACGAACATGTTCGGTGATGCGCTTCGCGATCTGCTGGACCCGCGCATGAGAGGATCCAGATAGCACTAACTCATTAACAGAAGCCGGAATGGCCACGTTGCAAACACTGGGAGGACGACATGCGACACCATTTAGCAGTGCCGCTCCGGTTCAGCGCCGCAGCCGCTATGACGCTCGCCTTGTCGATGGGCACGGCATCGGCAGAGAAACCAAAGCCCGGCGGCACGCTCACGTTGGGCACGGTCTATCCGACGCTGTCGGCGCTGTCATTCGATCCGGCCGACTGGAACTGGAAGCAGAACCACGACATCGGCCATTATTGCGAGCAGCTTTTTTCTGCAGATCTCACGAAATCGGTGAAGAACGGCGGCCCCCATCCGTTCTATGCCGATGCGTGGCTCCCCTCGGACGCCGTTCGTGGAGAGCTGGCCGAGAGTTGGGAGTGGAAGCAGAATCCGCTGCGGGTCGAGATCAAGCTTCGCAAGGGCATCATGTTCCCCGACAAGGAGGGAGTCATGAAGTCCCGTGAGCTAACTTCGGAGGACGTGCTCTTTTCCTATAGCCGGCTCGACGGGAGCCCCAAGCGCATACGGGGCTACTTCGATCATGTCGACAAGGTCGAGACGCCCGACAAGCACACGATCGTCTTCAACATGAAGCACCACTTCGCCGAGTGGGACTATCGTTTCGGCTGGGGCTACTTCTCGTGCATCTATCCGAAGGAAGTGGTCGATGCGGGCATCGCCAACTGGAAGAATGCCAACGGCACGGGTCCCTTCCTGATGACCGACTTCGTATCGGGCAGCTCGAATACCTACACGCGAAATCCGAACTACTGGGACAGTGAGACGATCGGTGGTGAGAAGGTCAAGCTGCCGCTCGTCGAAAAGGTGATCTACCAGACGATCAAGGACGAGGCGACGCAGCACGCGTCTCTGCGCACCGCCAAGCTCGATATCCTCGAGATGATCCGCTGGCAAGCCGTCGAAAATCTCAAGAAGACCACGCCGCAGCTCAAGTGGTCGCGATGGCTGAACATGTCCGGCACCTTCCTCGCCTTCCAGGTGGCGGAGAAGCCGTTCGATGACGTCCGCGTCAGGCGAGCGCTCAACTACGCCGTCAACAAGGAGGAGATCGTCAAGGCCTACTACAACGGCCATGCCGAGATGTTCGCCTATCCCATGCACCCCGACTACAAAGGCTATTTCCAGCCGCTTTCGGAAATGCCGGCATCGGTGCAGGACCTATTCAAGTACGATCCGGCGAAGGCGAAGAAGCTGCTGGCCGAAGCCGGACATCCGAAGGGGTTCACCTTCAAGGTGCAGGTCTGCTCGTGCAACGCGGATCACATGGAGCTTCTGCCGCTCGTTGCGGCATATCTCGAACAGGTTGGCGTGAAGATCGAGATCCAGCCGATGGAGTATGCGGCGTTTCTCTCGGCGATGACCGCGCGCAAGATGACCGCCGGATACTTCATGAATAACGGACATACGAATCCGACGACCACGATACGCAAATCCTTCACCACCGGCCAGACATGGAATCCATCCGGGTGGTCGGATCCCGAATACGACAAGAAGATGGACGACGTCTATCAGGAGCCGGATGAGGCCAAGCGTCAGAAGATGCTGAAGGAGCTGACGATCGAGATCCTCGACAAGGCGCCGTACATCTGGCTCCCGACACCGTATCTCTACACAGCGTGGTGGCCGTGGGTGAAGAACTACAACGGTGAGCTGCGGGCCGGAGCGGTGCGCCCAGGTCCGATCTACGCTCGGTTGTGGATCGACCAGGAGATGAAGAAGAAGATGGGCTACTAGGCCGGCCGCGGGCCGCGGTGCGAACCGCGGCCCCATACAGGGTAGGAGCCGCCGGCAGCATGAGCGCACCGATACTCAGGGTTCGCGGTCTCACGACACGCTTCCGCACGGATCGGGGCGAGCTGACTGCCGTCGACGATGCGTCGTTCGACGTCGGTCGCGGAGAGACGGTGGCGATTGTCGGCGAATCCGGCTCGGGCAAGAGCGTAGCGGCGCTGTCTATCCTGCGCTTAATTCCATCTCCGCCGGGTCGCATCGCCGCCGGCGAGGTCGTCTTCGAAGGCCGCAATCTCCTGGAGCTGGACAACGCCAGCATTCGCAACATCCGCGGCAACAAGATCGCGATGATCTTTCAGGAGCCCATGTCGTCGCTCAATCCATCACTATCCGTCGGCATTCAGGTCGCAGAACCGATCCACGAGCACAAGCGCACTCCCTGGGCCGCAGCACTCGAGAAAGCCACGGAGCTGATCTCGCGGGTGCGTATTCCCGATGCCAAGAGCCGTCTCGCGTCGTTTCCGCATCAGTACTCGGGCGGCATGCGTCAGCGGATCATGATCGCGATGTCACTGGGCTGTGCGCCGAGCCTGATCATTGCCGATGAGCCGACCACGGCGCTCGACGTGACCGTGCAAGCGCAGATCCTCGATCTCTTGAAGCAAATAACGAAGGAGACCGGCACGGCGCTCATGCTGATCACGCACGATCTCGGCGTCGTCGCGCGCTACGCCGATCGCGTCATCGTGATGTACGGTGGGCGCATCGTCGAAACGGCCCCGGCGCGCGAGCTCTACAAGTCGCCACGCCATCCCTATACCGTCGGACTGCTCACATCCGTTCCGCGACTGGATGGCGACACTGGCCAACGCCTCATTCCCATCGATGGACAGCCGCCGGATCTCGCACGTCTCCCACCCGGCTGCGCCTTTGCTCCTCGATGCCGCGCGGCCATCGAGCGCTGTCATCGTGAGCGACCGAACCTCGAGGCTGTCTCCGCGACCCACCATAAGGCGTGCTTCGTCGATGAAAATCTCGTCCAGTGAAGCGTCCGCCGTGGTCTCCGCGACCAGCGCCAACGAGGTGCTCAACGTCAGCGAGCTCAAGGTGCATTTCCCGATCATGAGCGGTGTCATTTTCAAGCGCGAGGTAGCGACAGTGAAGGCGGTCGACGGCGTGTCGTTCGCACTCAAGCGCGGCGAGACATTGGGACTCGTCGGAGAATCCGGCTGTGGCAAGTCGACAACCGGCCTTGCCGTACTTCGCATGCTGACCCCGACAGCGGGGCGTATCCTGTTCGAGGGCACGGATATCGCTAAGCACGACGCTGCAGCGATGCAGGCGGTCCGCCGGCGCATGCAGATGGTCTACCAGGACCCCTATGGTTCACTCAATCCGCGCATGACCGTGCGCGACATCATCCTCGAGCCGTTGGAGGTGCATGGCCTCGCCGATGATCGCGCAGCAGGCCGCGCGCGGGTCGACGAGCTGTTGCGTCTTGTTGGTCTCCTGCCCGATATGGCGGATCGCTATCCACACGAGTTCTCCGGCGGGCAGCGCCAGCGTATCGGAATCGCGCGTGCTTTGGCGCTCGAGCCCACGCTGATCGTGTGCGACGAGCCAGTCTCGGCCCTTGATGTCTCGATACAGGCGCAGGTCGTCAATTTGTTCATGGATCTGCAGGAGCGGCTGGGCCTCACCTACCTGTTCATTGCGCACGATCTCGCGGTCGTGCGGCATATCTCCAATCGCATCGCTGTCATGTATCTCGGCCGAATTGTCGAGATCGCGCGGCGCGACGAGCTGTACGCCAACCCGCTTCACCCGTACACGCAGGCGCTGCTTGCGGCGGTTCCCGTCGCCGATCCTGAAGTAGAGGCCGCCCGTCCGCGCATGATCGTGACCGGCGAGGTGCCGAGTGCACTGAGGCCGCCGCCAGGATGTCGCTTCCACACGCGCTGCCCATCCGCCATGCCTGTGTGCAAGACCATTGATCCGCAACTCATCGATCTGAGCCAGGGACGCGCTGTTGCCTGCCATCTTCACGCGGCATCCAAGTAGGGCTTGGGCCAGTCACGCGGTGCACAGTGGACTGGCCCATTTAGAGCCATCAAAGCTTCGTGGCGGCGCGAGAGAGAAGCTTCCAGTCTGCGCCCTGCTTCTGCCAATTCATCAGGATGTGAAGATTGGCGGAGCTCTTCGCCCCATCCGCGACAGCCTGACTTTCGTGCATCCAATGAAACCGCACAATGGCTGCGGGGCCGACGACGCGAATGACACGATCCTTGTATTCCAGCGACAGCATCTTGGATTTGCCGCTGGTGGCATTGGCGATGAAAGCCGCCTTGTCCTCCACAACGCCGCTGGAATGACTGTAGCTGAGCTCCGCTGCGCAGAGCGCATCCAGCGCTTTGGCGTCAGCCGCAAATTGCGCGGCGCGGAAGGCCTCGACACTCTTTGCGACGGCGTCTTCGTCAGCGGATGCGGCAAGCGCCGGGGCAGCGCCCAGCAGGCCTACGGAAAACGCGGTCAAGGCAAAGTGACGACGATTTATATTCATTGTCTCCTCCCTGTACTCTTCTGAGTTGTGCAGAGTTTAGCGATCGTCACCTCCTTTCCGAGGCGCGCCTCGGTTTCCCGGCGTTGGCCAAGCCACGCACGTCAACCACGGCATGGACGAGGCGCGTTCATGGCCTCGCTCCATCGATCCAGGTCACTTGGCCAGCCAAACCTGGTCGAAGCGCCAATTATTGTAGATGCTGTTTTCCCCCAGAACGAAGCCTTTGACGTGCGGCTGCCAGCAGGTGCCCGAGCGATTGTGGTAGATGATTGGTCGCGCCACCTCTTCCGTCAGAATGCGCTCGATTTCCCAGACGATCTTCTTGCGCTTCTCGATGTCCGCCTCCTGGGATTGCTCGTCGAGGAGCTTCTCGATGCGAGGCGTGCAATAGCCCGTGTAATTGGCTTCGGACTTGCAGGAGTAGGCGCCCTTCAGCACGGCGTCAGGATCGTCGATGCCGACGCCGGACGTGTTCATGCCCACGGCGTAGTTCTTGGTGGTCAGTCGACTGTTCCAAATGGAGGACTCGACAAGCTCCATCGACGCATCTAAGTAGATCTTGTTGAGCTGATCGACGAGGATAATGGCGGGGTCCTTGTAGGTTGCGAAATCCCGCGTCGTCACCTTCACCGACAGACGGTTGTTCGGCCCGTATCCCAGGCTCTCCATGATCTTGCGTGCCTCGGCTTGCTGCTGGGCGACGTCGCCATAGCCCAACAATTTAGAGCGCATGTCCGCCGGCATGCCCCACTGACCCTCGGGGGCGGGCATCATGTTGATCGCGACGGACGACTTGCCGCCGGACACGATGTCGATGAACGATTGACGATCCAATGCGAGCGCCATCGCACGGCGGATTTCCGGCTTGTCGAAAGGCGGCTTCTCAACATTTACCAGGATGTTGATCGGCACGTTCGTTGGCGCGAGCGTGCACACGGCATCCGGCTTCTGCTTGCTGACGTCCT
>VFQN01003924.1_pt1 | contig 20347 bp, 26 predicted proteins | sample 3512371 | NCBI WGS metagenome assembly VFQN01 (sample SAMN10412370, study PRJNA504923) | tailings metagenome | isolation source: Replicate 2 from Balatoc abandoned mine | place: Philippines: Itogon, Benguet | collected 2017-08-28
CACGTTCCCGTAAGTAGGCATGGGGGCCGGAACCGAACTTCCTACCCCCCCCCTGGCGCATGCAAGGGTTGTCAAGGAACCATTCGGCAGGCAACGCTCGCTCTTGCTCGTGTCGTTGTGTGACCCGTCCGGTCCTGGCCGTGTTGTGGTATACTGGCCAGTCGAAACGAAATTGTTGTGGTAAGTCGGAGCACGACTGCACGAGTGCAGCCAGGCAGGCTTGTAGGAAGACCCGCATTTGCTGAATGCAGTGCCGGAAACGGTAATGGCTGAAGGTAGGTGCTTGTGTAGTCACCTTCTGTGTGCAGTGGGAGGGGGAAGGGGAAGGCGGGGTTGAGCTGTTCGTGGCTTCCGAACGTTCCCATCCGAAAGCAACAGAGCAAAGGCCGACTACCCGTCTGCTTGCGCGCCGCATGGCCTCAGTAGTCAGTACTCCGCCCATACAATCGACGGTGGCCTCCACACTGGAAGCTGTGGTGAAGCACATCCGTCGTAACGTTGCACCTTTACCATGGCCCTGGTTAGGGCCGCTCACACGGCCCTGTTGCCTCGCTTAGCGAGACCACGTCTAAACGCGTATGGTAACAATCATCCACGTGATGTAGTTGGAAGCTTCGCCTGGATGCAGACCATGCACGTGCGCTCCGTTATTCAGCTTGAGCAATGATGAATGCAATGCACCTGCCATGATGACACGCAACACCACCGTGCACAACACAACGCCGCCAAAAAGGCCCCTCCCGTTCAGTCCTGGTGAACCGCTCCCTATCCCCTGCACCGCCAAGCACCCCGGACCAGCCAGCACAGCCACACCACGACCCGCCCCTGACCCTGCCCCGAACCTGCCCTACATAAAGAATCACCCACATTGCGGGACCTCACCCCGTCCTCTAGCACCCAACCAACACGACAACGACCAACCGTCTTAGCACACAAAGCAGACCAATGCGCCACGCCTTGTCGCACCGCAATGGCGGCCCTCATATCCGCGGGGCAGCCATTGCTTCCCGATAGTACATAGTATACAGCTGCGTCTCCGGGTTGGCGTGCGATGGCGCCCCGGAACCAGACCCAGATGGGCCTCCCCCGGCGCCCGCCGCACCCGCCTCCGCCGCTAGCCCCAGCCCGAGCGACGCTGTCCCATGGGCTCCCGCCAACGACGCAAGGCTGTGCTTGCTGCCGCGTATCCTGTACAGGAACAAGCACATAAGAGTATAGGTACAAGTGCGTCACAATGTTGCCAAGAGGGCACGCGATCTGCGTGTAGCGGAGAGTTTGCAACAGGAAGCGTGCTGGCTCCAGCAGGTTAGGGGCGCCACATGAGACGTGCACGACGCAGCAGTGCTCGGCTTGCACTCAAAGCGCCAACGCCTCTTCAAGCAAGTTCATATCAACGAATCCAGGCTGCCCAACCGATAGCGCGTAACGGCTGCCAGGGCAAGGGAGCTCACCGTCCCATCTCCAACGCCCCCCTTGCCCCTTGCACCTCGGCCGTACATCGCCGCACCTGTGTCTCGCTGCCGCCAGCGGCGCCGGCAGCGCCAGGTCCTGCATCTCGAAGGCGGAGGACCCCGGCCCCGGCCCCGGCACCTCCCCGTACACGATGTACACGGGCGGCACGGAGCGCAGCAGCCGCCGCAGCCCCGGGACCACCCTGCACGGGGCGCAAGCAACGGGGGCAGCAAGCAACCACGTCAACCAGCGCTTCAATATGCGTGATCCCTCCCTCACCCCGTACACGTTGACAGCTTAACGCCCACCCTTCGCGCATTCCATTGCCCACACACACCGTTTGAAGGCGTCCGTGAGTGGTGGCAGGCGCTCCCCCGCGCGCCGCCGCCTCCTGCGCGCCCACCCCCAACAGCCCAGCCCCACGGCTGTGGCCAGCAGCAGGCTGCCCCCCAGCGTGGGCCACAGAACCACGTGCAGCCGAGAGCCGCCGCGCCCTCCGCCGCCGCCCTCCGCCACCACCTGCTGCTCTACAATCTCCACCTGCGCGTGCGGAGTAAGGAGAGAGTGGGTGAATACAGCGAAGGTGCTTGGCGCATACTTCCGAGGACGGCAGGCAGCCCACGTTCATCAAGCACAGTGATCAATAATGCGCGGGTGTCAGGTTCACGTAGCCTTGGATTGTTCTCAGGAACACCACTGCCACCAGTGAAAGGGCCTCTTCGCAGCATGTGGGACGTCCCTGCCGGACACCCCGCCCTCATCCCCGCCCACCTGCACGGAGCCCCCCGTGGCCTCCTTGGTCCGCGGGAAGCTGCCGTCCGGGTTGCCCACCAGGCGCCCAATGATGTCGTCGGCGTCCAGGTCGTCGGGGCTGCCCGTTGCGCCCTCGTCGCCGCCACCACCCCCACCGCCGCCGGCCCCCGGCGCCATGCCCAGCGGCACGGTGGCGGACACGTTGACCAGGAAGGTGGAGGGGTTGACCTCCTGCAGCCGCCCCACGTGCACCTGGGTGAAGGCAATAGGCGCGGGCGCGGGAAGGCCTTGAACCGTGAGCAAGGCTTCAAGGACTCCACAGTGTCAGTCCTATTTTGCTGTAGGACAGGCTGGCGGACACCCGAACGTTGTCATGGATAAGGTACATTGATTGGGGCCCGCCGCACCTGCGTGGTAGGTATGCGCAGCATCTCGGAGGTGTCTGCGGCGATGAGCACCTTGACGATGTCGTCGCCGGTGGGCGCGTCGATGCCGGTGGTGTTGACGCGCAGGGACTGCAGCCGGAAGCCCTGGGGGAACACGGGGTAGGGGAGAGTGGCACAAGGGCGTCGAGTGCACGGCAAGGAATGGGTTGAGTGAAGGAGAAACGTCAACGTGTCAGCTCGGGCAATCAAGGTCCTACGGCACAGCGGACAGGAGGCACTCGGGGCAACGCCATAATGAACGGCCGCTGGGTGCAAGCCCGTCAATGACGAACGCGTTATGTCGGGGTCAACCGGGCACGCAACCACCAAGGGCTGCCAAGTGTGCCGCGCGAGGCCGCCCCTTGCCCACCTGCCCCACGTTGAGCATCATGCGGAAGTACAGCACCAGCGCGTACTGCAGCCCCCCGCCGTCGGGCTCGGGGCGCGCGGGCGGCACGGCGCATGCCGCGGCCCCGGGCGCCAGCGTGGTGGTGCCGTCGGCGCACACGCTGCACGACAGGGCGCCGGGGCGGGCGGAGAAGGTGCCGGCGGGGCACAGCCTGGGGGAGGAGAGGGGCACGGGGCAGAGGTGGGGTGCCAGGGCAGTCGTGGGTACAAATGTGGACTTGAGGACGAGACGGCTAGCTGGCAGCCGCATGCGTCCAGGGCGAACGTCACATGGCAAATGGTGGGTTGATACATGCGCACCTGCACACAGGGCTGCCCCACTGGAAGGCGTAGGTGCCCGCGCCGCACGGCGCGCAGGCCGTGTTGACGATGTCCCCGCTGGCGCTGCCGGGGGGACACATCAGGCAGGCGGTGGCGTTGGCCTCCTCGCTGTAGCTGCCCGGCCCGCAGGCGCCGCACGCGTCCAAGGGAGACCACGGCGGCGGCCGGCCCGCCAGCACCCAGCCAGACCCTGGCGCGCGCGCCGCCGTGCCCAGCCATGTGGCAGAGGCGTTACTGGCGGAGGCGTTACCAGCCGCCGCCGGCTGCGGTGGCGGCCACCGTGCCGATGACTCCGGCGCAGCAGTGCTGTTGTCCCCGGCCGGAGCCGTGCTGCTGCTTCTGGTCTGATTCACGCTATTGGAGCTATTGGCAAGGGGTGCAGGTGCGGCGGCGGCGCACTCGGCGGCCGCCAGCAGCGCCGCCGCCACGGTGGCTCGGTAGTCCTTGTACAGGTCCAGCCGTACACGGGCGGTGGTGACGCCGTCGGGGGCCAGCAGCACGGCGGTGAGCTGCCGGTCGGGCGTGGGCAGCTGACCGCCCTCACCGTAGCCGATCCTCGATCCACCCGTGCAGCCAGTGCCTGCGCTGCCGCTGCCGCTGCGGGCGGAAGGGGCGGGCTGCGGAGGCGCCGGCGCCGGGTTCGGCGCGGCCCCGCCGGCACCCAACGCATGGCGCGCCTGCTCCGGCTCCCCACTGGACGTCCCGTTCCCGCTGTCAATGCTGCTACTGGTGCTCGGGTTGAAGGCCTCCACCATCTCTTGTCGCAATAGACTAACCGCCGAGCCGGCGTCGCCGCCACCACCCACCTCCTCCAGCCGCGAGCCCTGCTCCCTGCCCCCCGCCGGCTCCGGTTCAGGCCCCGCCACCGGCCCCGCCACCGCCCCGCGCGCCGCCACCGCCCCACTGGCCAGCTCCGCCAGCAGCGCCCGCCCAACCACCAACGGCCCGCTGCTGCCTTGTGCGTCCGTACCGTTGCCGTACACCTGCAGAAGTACTGCACCGTCGCTGCTGGCGGCCACCAGCTCGCTGTCTGCCTGGGCGCCCGCCAGCAGCGCGCCGTCAACCACCTGCTGCCCTGCGGGGTCGCACCACTCCACGTACTGCAGGTTGTACAGCAGGAACAGCCACCGGCCCTGGCCGCTGCCGCCGGTACCTGGTTCGTGCGGCACCTCGAACCCGTCGTGCTCCGTGGGCGCAGTGCCCCAGCCCAGCGCCCCGCCTATACCACCGGCCGTAAGGTTCGCAATGAGGTCCCCGGCCTGTGAAACTGGAGGTGACGCCGGTGGCGTGGCATTGGAGGCGCCCTCAAGGTCCTCCACTTCGCTCCTCCCCCCTTGCAGCAGCCGGCGGCCGGACCCGCCACCCGGAGCCGGAGCCGGCGGAGAAGGCCGCGCCGACGCCGGCCCCGGCCCCTCCTCCTCCTCCCTCGATCCCGTGTTGTTAGGCGCTATTGCCGCTGCTGCCGCAGCTAACTCAGCTGCCGCAGCGGGCTCGTGCAGCTGCCGCAGCGCATCCCGATTGCCCCGCACCGCCTGTGCAAGCGTGGCCGCCACCCACGCCAGCTGCTCAGCCGTGGCCGCACTGCCTCCGCCTTCCCCCCCAGCATCCCCCGATCCTGTCCCTGTCTCATCTTCCCCTGCTAATCCGGCGGACACCAGGCCGTAGCGGCGTGCTGCCAGCGCGCGCAGCACCCCGGCGGGGAAGCCGCACAGCAGCAGCGTGCGCGGCGAGCTGCGCTCCCTCAGCATGAGGGACATGTGGGAGAACACGGCAGGGTCGCTCAGCGGCTGCAGCGTAATGTTGTACGCGCGGACGCGCTGCACGGGGGGCAGCTGCGCGGGGGACGGCGCCAGCGCATTGCTGCTGCTGTTCCTGGAGCCCCCCGTGGTGCCCGTCGTGTTGGTGTTGATTGCGCTGCTGGCGTTGGTTGCTGTTGGTATGGTGGTGTTGCTCGCGGGGCGGGGCGCGTCGGCGCTGCCGTCGACGGATGCGGTCGCGGGGAGTGGTGGGGAGTTGCGGGGAGTGGTGGTGGTGGTTGTGGGGCCCGGAGGGGGCGCCGGCTGTGCGGGTGCTGGTGCGGGTGCTAGTGCGGGCCGGTCGTACACGGCCACCGTAGCCCAGCACGGCTGCACCACCGGGGGCAGCGTCCACCGCGCCCATGCAGCCGCTGCACCGGCGGAGCACCCCTCGGCAGCAGCCTGCGGCAGTGTGTCCCCCATGGGCAGGAGCGACCTGGGGGCGTTGCCCCCACTGCCCCCGCTGCCGCCGCCGCCGGGGCTGCTGCTGCTGACAGTGACGCCTACCTTGCCAATTGCCCGCACAGTAGCCGCGCCGCCGGGCAGGCTGTCAGAGGCTGCTGATTCTGTATGCACAATGCGCCAAGCCGGGACGGCATCGCAGTTGGTGCCCAGCGGACGCACCGTCTCTGTGCTGCTGCGCAGGGGCAGGAACACGCCCGCCAGCTCTCTGTCGTACGGCACACGCAGCACCACCTGCAGGAGCTCGGGAGACGGCTGTTGCTCCTTCTGCTGCTGCTCCCCCTGTTGCCCCGCTTGCTGTCGTCTCCGCCTGGAAAGGCGGAAGGGCGACGGCTGAGGGGGGACCTGGGCCCTGAGCTGCGGTGGTGCGGTGGCGTTCGCCCGCGGCGGGCGGGGGCTAGAGGGGGAGGTGGTCGGGCTGGCTGGTGGCGGCGGAGCGGGGCAGGCGGGGTAGCCCTGGGAGCTCTGCACCGTCGTGGTTCCGTCCTCACAGGCTGTAGGGGAGGGGAAGGGAATTATGGATCACCTCAGAATGGAGGAGTAGCCAGGGTAACATGGACAGGCCCTCAATGATAAAGGAGACAATGGCTATCCGTCATTTATAGCAGAGCCCGCAATGCCGTACACCCGCGCAGCCCAACTAACGCAACAGGCGCACAAGCCCGGAATTCTGCTCCGCCCCCTGCCCCGCCAGCTGACGCACATGCCAGGACAGGCGTGAAGTCCGTCGTGGGGAGGTACGGCGCGAGCGCCGTGGCCTGGATGGCCACACCTGCACGGCACAACGCGGGACAACAGGGGACCCAGTTAGGACAAAGCAACGTAGCAAAAGCCATGGCCCCCCCTGCTGCGCCTTCGGGAAGCCGACTGCTGCCCCAAGGACATCTCAAGCAAAGCGGTGTTCCAAGCGGCATTTCGGACATGACAGGAGGGAGTTGCCGCACGGCGACACCGCAACCAACGTTGCAGCGCACAGTGCATGTGCACCCTCAGCTCCCCATGCCCCACTCACCGCTGCACCAGCCCTTGGCGCCCGGCAGCAGGCTGTGCGACCCCTCGCCGCCGTTGCGTCCGGCAGAGCTGTTGGCGGGCGGCGGCCGGGGTGGCGGCGGGCTCTGTGTGCTGTTGCTGGCCTGCGCCGCTGCCGGCTCCCGCCACGGGCCCCGCGTGCCTGCGAAGCAAGGTTAACATGGCAACGGTGTGAGGAGCCGCAAAATAGCAGTGCCGCTGCCCAGCGCCCGCTTGAAGTCAGCCAGGACAAATTAACTATATGAGGCCTTGACCCAGATGGCCATCGAGTTGGTAGCACCCGTACAGCCGTACGTGCACCGAATACTGCCCATGCACCGCACGATGGCAGTCGTCCTTCCACCCCTACCTGCGGGGCACGTGCCATACGTCGTACCAAACACGTAGACCGCCGTAGTGACGTTGGCCTCCGCCAACCCATCCCCTTGCCCCTGCTGCGCCCCTGCCGCGCCGGCCGCCGCCCCCACCCCCGCTGCTGCCCCTGCCGCCGCCGTCGCCCCCGGCGCCGCCGCAGCGTTGCTGACGGGCGTGAGCGCCAGGCCCACCCGCAGCACGGCCTGCTGCGGCAGCAGGCCCCACACCACCGTCACGGAGGCGGTCTCCTCGTCGTCGGCCGGCAAAAAGGTGAGGATGCCGCTGCCACGGACCGCCTGCTGGCACGTGGTCAGGTTGGGGCAGCCTGGGAGGCGGGAGAGGAGGCAAGGGTCAGCGACGTGGGTCAGGATGTTGGTTGAAGATTTGGGTCAGCATTGCGTGTGAGTGACAGCAGGGGCCCTAACAGGCCGCGGCAAAGGCGTGCGGGTTGGAGGTAGGAGGTGTGAACAGTGGACTTGCGGTCATCAAAGGGCACGTGCGCCTTATTCACTTGACCCGGTAAGACGTAGGCTGCCGTAGCAACCGGGTCAGCTCGTATCCAATTACCCGCGGCCAGACCTACGCGCAAGGCAGTAACACGGCCTTGGTTCCATCTGCCCACCTGTGGCCTGCAGCAGCACTGCCGTGTAGTTGAGCACGGATGGGAACGGGCTGCCGCTGGCGCGCCGCACCGGCACATCCACGGTGCTCCGGCTGCCTGCGTCCGAGCCCCGAACCCCAGAGCCGCCACCGCCACCGCCAGCGCTGCCATTGCTGGTATTGTTGTTGCTGCTGCTGCTGTTCCTGCTGGCAGTAACGTTGCCCCCTGTCCCAACGCTCTGATTGGACCCCACTCCCACGCCCAAGCCAAGGCCGCTGACGGCAGGCTGACTTCTGTACAAGGCCTGCATCGGCGCGACGCAGCACACACACTCAAGGACAGCATGATCATGTACACGCTTAAAACAGGCGGTACGAGTGGAATGCCACATGCCCGGGCAAGCAACCCTGCAGTAAAGAGACCCCAACTCCTTGACGAAAACAAGGTGTTCGCCGCTGAGTGTACGCCCCCAATGCCAGAACCGGGACCCACCTGGTTGCCCAGCACGTAGAAGGAGGGCAGCGGGGCGCTGACCACCAGCCGCGCCTGGCCCCCGTCGCTGCCGTCCTGTAGCAGCAGGTTGCTCAGCGGCACCGCCTCCGCGTACAGCACCGCCGCACTCAGCCGCCCCGCGCCGCCACCGCCACCCCAGCCGCCTGTGCTGTTGCTGCCGCTGCTGCTGCTGCTATTCCCCGCACTCCTGCTGCCGCCGCTGCCGCCGCTGGCGTCCGTGTCATTCCCACCGGGCCCACCTGCACCCACGGCGCCTCCGGCGCCGCCGCCGCCGCTGCTGCTGCTGCTGTTGGCCCCATTGCTACCGCCGCGGCTACCCAACACCGCGTCGGTTCCATTCCTGCCGCCGCCATCCGCCTGCTGCCCACCTGCCGTGCCATTCCCAGCACCCGCATCCAGCCTACCCCCACCGCCACCGTCCCCAACCCCTGCCGCTCCCTCCACCGCCCCCGGCGCCAGTACGCCCACGTGCTTGTTGAGTCGTAATGCAAACTGCTTGGTGGCCTGCTCCCCCGGCCGCCACGTCAGCACGGGCGGCACCACCTCCGCCGCGTCTGGGTCCGACAGCCGCAGCGCCAGGGAGGCGGGCAGCAGCGGCGGGCTGTCCAGGCGGGCGGACACGTACACCGTGGCGTGCGCGCTGTTGGCGGAGGTGGTCTGGCCCACCAGGCGGGCAACAGCCGCTCCCACCACCGTCAGCGTCTGCAGGGGTCGGGGATGCAGGGGTTGGCCGTGCATTGTCACAGCATCGGCTGGGGCAGGGCCCTATGCTGTGGCCAGCATTTATGGCTGGCCGGACAAGACCCATGTGGCACTGACCCAGATGGCCAGGAGGAGACTGAGGCTTACCGTGGTCACAGTGGGCGCGGCGGCTGCCACAGTGCGCGCCGGGAAGGGCAGTGGCGGGCTGCCGCGCCCCGCCGAGACGGCAACCGGGTAGCTTCCCGGCAGCACCGACTGGAAGGCAAGGGAGGTGCTGGCGCGGAAGGTGACGCTGCGGCAGTCTGCCGACAGCTCGCCCGGCACCAGAATGGCGTCGGTATCGTCGAAGAAGCCCCCGTCGTTGTGGTACAGGGTCAGGGCCCCGCCCGCCACCGCCGCTATGCCAGGGAACAGCAGGTACAGCGTGGGCTGAGCGCTGCCGGGTGGGCCCTGGGCAAGCGAAGGCAGAGGGAAATAATGAAGGGAAGGGGTTAAAGAAGAGCATTCAGCACTAGCCCAAAGTGCCCATGCAGGATGCGGTTTGGCAGGCGGCGTCAGTGGAAGCGCGTGCGTGGCGAGGCGGCCTGGGAAAGGGCGTCGACTGGGTACGGTTGGAGAGAGGCTGCGGGGACAACACGCGTCCAGTGCTGATACAACCTCTGCACCGCGACAGTGCACGTGCTAGGGGCAAAAGCGTGTGCTCCAGGAATCACGGAGGGGAGCAGCGTGGTCTGTACGAGTTCGGGTCGTGGAGCTGGCCCTGGCGTAAGCCGAAGCGCAACAACGGGGTCCAAGCCAAAGCGCACCAGCGGACATTCAGGGCCCAGAAGCTCCACGTGAACAGTTGCATTGCCGTCGTTGCTGACTGTGTCAGGTTCAAGACTAGCAACACTCAGGTCATGAAGCCAAGCGCTGTATCCAGCCCCGTCGCCCAGGCCTTGGAGGTCCTGTAGAAATATGAGTATTTTCATTCGATGTAAGTATGTGCTACCACTGCAGGGCGCATAGGGCATCGACTTGAATTGGCTTACCGCGAGGCCACGCGCGCCTTGGGCTGGCGGGTTCGCAGCTAAGCCTAAGAAAGTGAATAATATAAGGGCGCACGGCGCTAGCGGGGATGCGCAGGCCAACCGCATCACTCAAGAGCTACTCCTTCGCATTCGCATGTCTCCTGCTTCAGGCATTGCAAAGGTCATTACCCTATATCAACATCCCACTTATCCCTCGCGTGTAGGTGTAAGCAGGCCTGGCCTTCTGCCTAGTGACATTTGTTTGCTGGTTAGGCACCTGAGTGCTGGGCCATAATCGATCACGCCTATGCTTTGAAAGTATACGTTTCATGCAGCCTACGGTTGCTCTGCGCAGCAGCTCTTGTGAGGCACCTTCAAGGCCGCAGTACTGCGATGCCACGCTGCCACGCTGCGGGTTGCCAGTCTAGCCTGGGCATCATTTTCAAGGTATTCTGCCCTCCCCATGGCTTTTCGGTTGCTGAGGAGCAGGGCTCACATGCGTGCGGTTTCAACTCCGGGTTTTGACAGTGTGAAGCAGGGGAGACCCCGACTGTCCAAGCACCAAGCTGCAGCTGGCTGTGGGTATGCTCACGAGCATTCTGGAACAGTCAGCAGCTCAGCGGCGATGGGCGCTGTCCAAACGTGATCGAGCTCTCAGCCAGCCTCCACGTACTTGCTCTACTTGCTCCAGCCATGGTGCTCACCTACGGAAGGAGGCAAGGGAGCTACCCTGCCTGGAGGTGCTGAAGCGACCGCAAGCGCCCACAGGCTTCCAATCCACGACAGCACGTGTGTTCCAACAACGACACGTGATCCCCTGATCGCCGTATATAGCGCCCTGCCCTCCCGGGGGGGGGGGCGTTCCTTGCAACGTGGGTCCGGTCATCTACTAGACGGTACTTGGGTTGACAGCAAGAGATGTTTCAAGGTGTAGCGCTGCGGGCTGCAGCGCCTGATTGTATATGATTCCTGACACTTCGTTCACGCTTTGGGCATCACGCGCAAGCGCAAGGAGCCCCAGGCCGCCCAGCCTGACGTTCACAGGCCGCCCAGCGTGACGTTGAGCACCCCACAAGGGGAGCTCCCCGTGGACTTGCGCGCCTGCTGCACGTGCCCCCCCGCCAGGGTGCCCCGCAGCCTTGGAGAGCACATGAATGCCAGTAAATCTGTGATTTGTTGGCATGTTGCTCCCTGGTGGATACAAGCCCACGCTAGGGCTTTCGGGGTCACAGCGAGTTCCAAACTTCCCACCAGCAGTCATCGTCTGCTGTACTTCGGCGTACAACGGAGTACTTGTCTCGAGCATCTGGTCTCAAAATGGTTGCACTTCTGTACTATAACCAACAGCTCGAAGCCCGGGCAATCACCATTACCAATCATTCCGCTACCAAACATGCAAACATGCTCCGGCGTTTTGCAGGTGGCTGTGCTGCATTGCAGCTACTGTGCATCACAGACTGGACGATGCAAATAGGCTGCAAGTAGATGAGTTTTGGATCTGGTGGAGGGGCTGTGCAGCTGGTGCCACCGGGAGCTGCAGTCGGTCGTCTAGGCCCGTATGCACAGCGAGCAGATGAGGTCCTTATGGTATCAGCTGTGCGATCCACGCCGCTGCAGAAAGCTGCAGGGCGTGGTGCTGCAGGGCGAAACTCCAGGCTGACACCAACACGAGCCCCGAGCGCAAAGCCTGCAGGGTCAGTTCTTCGACACACATAAATGTATCTCGACCACTGCAGCTTTTGTGCATGAAGTTTAGGGCCGAGGGCCAGGCTTGTTCACACTGTCTGCGGGCTCCTTGTCACCCTTTCGGCTTCCCTTTCGGCTTCCCGCCAGCTTTTGTACCTGATGTAGATCCTACGCAAGTGGTCCAAGAAGTCCTAATGAAGGTACTCTCAAACTGGCTCCTTCCCCTGGGACTGTCCCTTGCAGTTTCAGCTGTGCAACAGGCGCTTCCTCCCCGCTCTCGGTGATCAGGGCACCCGTCGCGCCCACCAGCAGCGCCCAGTGCAACTCAAGCGGCAGCGCGCCAACAACAGGCCCTCCTAGCCTGTTTCTACCCAGCCCCACCGCCACATCCGGCCCAAGCTCCCTTTCGCCGCTCCAGCTGCAGCTCGCGGCCGCCGCATACCCCTCCTCCCCCTCCCCCTCTCCCTCCTCCCGCAAGCTCGTACCCACATTCAGCATGCCTGCGCGTGCCGCCATGTACCAGCAGTCCACGACCGGCCGCAGCACCAGCAACCCGCGGACGGCGAGCTTCCGAGGCGCGGGGTGGTCCGGGGCATGGCCCGGAGGATCCACCGCCGGAACGTCCGCCCTCTCACCCCGCACCGCCACAAGCCACGGGATGCACTCTCCCCTAGCCATGGCCTCCGCATTCGGAGGCTCCACCCCGACTGCACCCTCGGCCAGCAGCACAACAAGCGCGCCCGGCAGCAGCTCTAGCAGGCGGCCCGCCTCTGCCTTCCGGGCAATCCACGGGGCCCCCATGCCCCCACTCGTTGAGTCCGGGGTTGTGGCTCCCTGCGGAGAGGCGTCGGCGGCGGATGGGCAGAGCCAGGGACTGGCCTCGTCCCGCCCCTGGACCAGCCCCAGCACCAGCCCCGAGCTCGAGCCGCAATGGGGTCGCGCGGCGAGCTTTGACACGGAGGCAGCTGCTGGCAGGTGGAGCCTGAGCGCCAGGACGGGGGCGGCAGCAGCGGCGGCGGCAGCAGAGGGTGCTGCTGCTGCCACTGCCACCGCCGTGGTGCCTGCGGTGGCCGCAGCAGGCTCTCACCTGAACGGGTCTCCGGAGGCGTATCGGCAGCGGTCCGCGCGAGGCGTCGAACGTGCTGCACGGGAGTACGTTAGCAGCAGCAGCGAGACCGACCAGAGCCCCGGCAGCAGAGCCGCGGCTGCTGCATTGCCGGGGCCGCGTGCTGTGGCGCCGCCCACGCCGCCGGCCCCTGCACCGTCCCCCATGCCCGGGTTCGCCCCCATGGCGCTCACCGCCTCCTCCATTGCTTTCTCCGTGCAGCACACCGCGCAGGAAGCAGCCGCCCCGGCGTCTGTTAGCCTGCTGGTTCCGGAGGGCAGCGAGCGGAGGTCCTCGAGTGGGTTACAAAGTAGGCCGGAATCGCGCCGGGCCACGGCCAGTAGCCTGGGCGGCGCGCTGGTGCCCGTGGAGGGCCTACCCAGCCGACTGTACGAGGCGATCACGCGGGACATGGAGCTCGCAGCTGTGTCCTTTGACGCGGAGTGCCTTTGTGGTGGCGATGAGGTGGACGGGGGTCAACCATTGCCGCTGCTCCCGCATTCGCCTGTCCCTGGGGCGTTTCCGTTACGCTCACATTCGCTGCACGAGACCAACGGAGGGCTGCTGCCGAACGCATGGCACATCAGCCCACAGCCGCCGGCGCAGGCGCCGGGGGTGTGGCAGCAGCGGCCCATGCGGCACGGGACGTCGACCAGCGTCGGGTATGCACTACAACAGGAGCAGGAAGCGCAGCAGCGACAGTGCAGCTCCCTGCACCAGCAGGCGCTGTGCGGCCGCAGGTCGTGGAACGGAGTTCAGGTGGTGGCCCAGGGTGCGGTGCCTGCTGGCGGCTCCGTCAGCAGCACCACCAGCATGCCGCCAACCGCCGTCTCCGCCCTGCCACGACACCAACAGCAGCAACCGCACGGGCTCGGGCCTGGGGCGGCGTCAGGGTCCGGTGATGCCGCCCAGGGGACCGGGCCGCAGGAGTGTCCCGCAAACCCGCCCGTCGTTGCCAGCGGCACGCCTCCACAGATTGCTTCGCCCGCCGTCAACCGACCCTCCAGCAACGCACCCACCACCCCCGACGAGCACCCCCACCAGCCCCACTCACACCCCGCGCACCCCTCCCCTGGCCCCCCGCGCACCTTGCTCCCCTACAAGCCCGCCCCGCCTTCCGAGCTGCACGTGCAGGGCCACGCCCACGGCCCCGGGCACGACCCCGCAGCCCAGCTGTCATCCTCACCTCCCCACGCCCTCGCCAGCCCTGAGGCAGCGCTGGCCGCTGTAGCCGGCCTCGCAGCCGCAGTGGTGGACATCCAGGCGCACCTACCACACCGCCCGCGCCCCCACGCCCCAGGGACCTCCTACCGCCGCCCCTCCGCCGGCGCCCACGGCTTAGGCGGCCCCTTCACCCCCAGCCCACCAGCGCCCTCGGTTCCCCGGCAGCCACCCCAGCCCCCGAGCTTGGCACAACAGCAGCAGCAGCAGCAGCAGCAGCAGCAACAGTACTGCGGCCCTAGGCAGGGGTACAGCCCGCTGCACGTGCACGCGCAGCGGCAGCAGGCGCTGACACGGCAGCGCAGCAGCTCGGGGGCACCGGCGCCATGCGCAGCGGGCAGCGGCTCCGGCAGCGACCCTGAGGCTGCCGCAGCCCTGGCGGCTCTCCGGCCCCGCGGCAGCCCCAGCAGCCCCCCAGCGCACCCCATGCCCCAGCACGATGCAACGGACCAGCATGCGGGGCAGGGGCCAGGGGCAGCAGCACCCAAGCCCCCCGGCTACTATATCTCTGCGTCAGCTGTTGGTGCGCCGCTCGACTGGGACGGGCCCGACGGGGTGCTGCCTGCGTCGCCCCGCCGGCCGTACACGGGGCAGGCGGGCGTGCAAGGGCAGCGGGGGGCGGCGGATGGGTCAGGGCTGGCAGGAGCGGTGGCGGTCGCGGGCGGTGACGGATGGGGCTTGGGCGGCATGAGCGGCATGCCAGGTGAGGTGGAGCATCCACGCGTGGTGCTCTGGGGTCTTGGCGTATGGTTCGGGCGCGCGGGCGTCTTAGCATGCAGGAGCCAAGGAGCCATTAGGGCTTGGCATTGTGGTTTTGCCGTGCAGAGGCCAGAGGCGTGCCCCTCACAATTAGGTAGTTTTCCTGGCAACACTGCATTTGGGGGCCCATGCAGTCTGGCGGTCACCTTGTTGCCCAACGTGCCAACCGATGCACCCACACTCCTCGCAGGCCGCCTCGTCTCCAATCGCCAGGACCGTCGTGCCGCAACACCATCCGGTAAGAGCGCTCCCACGCGCCGCTCAGCGCTGCCGACGCCACCATTCCACATTTGCGCATGCGTTTTAACCCGTATGAAACGCAGCCATGCCGTTGTCGAACGAAACTTGCTCCTGCATGTTGAGCGCGTTTCGTCTGCCTTATGCATCACTTCCTCGTGTTGCATAGACACTGCTGCCCAGTGCGCTGCTTGCTACCTGCACAACGGTGTTATGCCTTGCGACTGTGCATGTAACCGGCACCGGCAACCTCAGGTGTGGGCCGTGCGCGGGCTGCCACTCCAGCGGCCGCTGGGGGCGGCGGCGGCGCTGTGGCTGTCGGCGGCGGCGGCGCGCTGCGGCAGCACCCGTGGCTGGAGGGCAGCCAGGCGCTGCTGGCGGCGGGGCAGGCGGTGGGGCGGCCGCAGCTGGTGGTGCACAGCGTGATGAGGTGGGTGGGGCAGGGTGGGGGGCCGGGGCGGGGCGGGAGACGCAAGGGTGGGTGGGCCTGACAGTGCTGGGTCCTTGTTGGGTGTGGGGAGGCAGGGTGCGACTGGATGTCTTCTGGCGGGGGCAGTCGGTGCTGGGGACAGGCTGACTTGGCCTTCCGTACGTCTTGGGATGCAACCCTCCGCATGCCTTGTTTGTTGCGACATGTCTGCTTCACGGCTAGTTAAGGGTGCGCCTGTGAATTTGCCGAGTGTACTGACGTACTTGCGCGTGCTACACGTGCGGGGCTTTCGGCGCAGGCCCCTACAGGAGGCGCCTTTGTGGCTGGCACGTGCAGCAGAGGCCCAGCCCAGCGGGTGGGAGACGGGGGAGGAGGACGCGGGACGGCGGGGTGCGGCCTACCTGCAGGGGCTGCGGGCGGGGTCGGGGGCGGCGGAGGCGGCAGTGGAGCTGGCGGAGGCCGAGGCGGCAAGGGAGGCGGCAGCAGCGGCGGCGGCAGCGGCGGCGGCGGCGGCCCCACCGGCGCAGTTGACGGTTGGGGCGCGGGTGCAGACGTGGCGGCAGCCGCCGCAGCAGCGCAGGTCGGCGCTGCGGAGGGACAGCAGCAGCAGTGAGGAGGACGAGGATGACAGTGAGGATGAGAAGGACGACGATAGCGATGACGACTAATACGTTGCCATTAAGGCACTTGCCGTTTGACACTTTTCAAGTTTATGGGTACTGACAGGCGGCGGACGACCTGACCTGCATGATCGTTGGCAGGATGGTGGAGTGGTTTACTGGAGTAGGTTGTTGCACACTGCAATACTTGTGCTGCTTGCATTGAGAGGGTAGAGAATCGAACAAGCATTACAGTTGTGATAGGGCCAGCTGCACTTGGGTAGGTCGGAGGCTGCTTCAGGCCAGCAATATACAACCGTGTGGAGACTGGACGTTGACCATTGACCGGAACACTACTCGGGAATGCGGTTGTGGTTTATTTGGCGCGGAGACAGGCGTTGCTTAAGCTTATAACTGCTGTGGTGGCGTAGGCAGGTAGGGAAGTGCTGTGCGCAGTCAGATGAAGGACGCTGGCCAGGTTGAGGCCATCGCAGGGAGCGCAGGCCACCACATGTGTGCTTGTGTGGTAAGAGGCCGTTGTTTGCGTGCCATTGTTTTACGCTGCACCCGTAGCCATGCGAGCAAACTGCTGAGACCTGCTGACCACTCGGTGTACTGTGATGACCCCAATGGCATTGCATTCTTGTACTTTGCTGTCGTGAACACTCATCTGTTGCATAGGCTGACATGGGGTTTGGTTGGCGGCTGGGTGCTTGCATAGACAGACAAAAAAGAAAGCTTGCTGTTGTGCACTGGTAGCCCAAAGGAAGGCATTTGGCAGAGTGCTGGCAGAAGGTCTTCGTCCTGATCACTCTTGAACAGTAGCTCAACTGTCACAGTAGGCCACGTGGCGGTCATTTAATTGCATTCTGCTTGCGGAGGGCTGATGGTGAGACGTTTTGTTTAGGACATGCAAGTCGAGTACCGTCACTGGCAGGGGGCCCTCTGGTCACTGGCATGCAACATCTCAGTTTACTTGGCGAGTGACAAGTGCAATATACCAGACTGAAAATCGCTGGAGTTACCAAACATTTTCAACCTACCGTTTGTACATTTCCTGCACCCCGGTGTCCTGGAGTGGGGGTGTGAAGGATTATTTCTTCGTTTTTGAGGTGCCGAAGGGTGGCACGGGTGGCCCTGGTGGCCACTTGCGTCTTGTACACCCCAATTTGACCAAGGCCGGAAGCGCACCCGGAATAAGGCGCATGTCGTATGCCATGACACCTGCCATATCATTCCCGTTCAGGCACTCACAGGAATGGTGGAATAGTGCGGCCCGGATCTCACAGGCGGGCACAGGTCAGACGGGGCACGGAAGCCGTGGCTTGGGCATGGCGCGCGCGTGGGGCTTGCGACGAGAGCCGCAGGCGCAGAGCACAAGTACAAGGAAGACGAAATACAGATCTCCACACTGGGGCGCTTTACTATCCATTCCACGTATTCGGCTATCGGAGAACATCTTGACTTTCTGCTTCCGTTTCCGAGAGCTATGGAATAGCAAAGGTAGAAGCGCTCATTAGTGAGCGCTAAGACTAGCTGTGACGGTGAAGTATATCATACAGGGGGACACGCAACCGGGGTAGCGACTACCGAACTGCAACGCTGCGTCAGCCCGGCGGCGAGACTGGCTCCGGCAACATGGATGACTTCGAGAAAGCTATTCTGATAACCTTCAGCTTTGATGGGTCCGTCACCCAGCAACTAAAGGTACTAGCGGGGTCGCGGAGCGCGACAGAGATGCGGACGCGGCGGCCTGTTGGCACTAGCAGCCGGAGCCCCGGGAAGCAACCCTAGTCAACATTCGCGGCAACTGAACGGTTGCAGGACCAAGCGGCCAGCTACATCAGCAACCTGAAGCGCTCTCCGGAATGCTGGCAGCTGTGTGTGCAGCGCTTCTCCCCCTCCGCCTACCCAGAGGTCAAGTTCTGGTGCCTCCAAACGCTTCACGAGGTGTGTTGCACACCCTGTGCTACACAGCAAATCATGACACACGACGCACCTTGGTTCGCATTGCACGTCGCACCTTCGCACGCCAACGAACTGTGGGTTGCAGCCGGTTTTGCCTCCCGCCCCCCTCCGCCCCCGTCACAAGTAAACCCCCTTCCCTACTTGCCGTTGGCGTCCCACAGCTCATCCGCTCTGGCTACACGCAGCTCAGTGAGGCTGACAGGGCAACGGTGAGCCGGTTGGGATGCGCAGGGAGCTGGGGCCCAGGCAGGAATGGGTACGTGCAGCAGTGGCACTGCCTTACGCACGAGCGGGCGGACGGAGCAGCGCCGGGCGAGGCAGGGGCAGGGGGGCCCGGTGGAGGAGCGGGGGATGCTGGAGGCCTGCGGGTCAGGGCGGGTCAGGTCCGCAGGGGTGTAGGCGGGCAGGGCAGCTGCAGAGGGGAGGGGCAAGCGATCGTCAGTTACGGGCGAGGAGGCCAGGATGTACGTGTAGCACCGGCAGCCATGAGCCGGCGAGTGCAGTGGTGCTGTGTTGCAGGGCGAGGGGTGCAGCAGTGGAGGGGCGCCCCAGGCACAGGCCCGGGGGGCAGGCAGGCCAGGAGGCAGGCCTGCAGGCCGGCGCCGGGTGCGTCAGGGGGCACCCTAGCCCCAGACAGGGCCTAGCCTCGCCGCCGGGCCTAGCCTGGGGCCCAGCTGCCCTCATGCGGCCGGTGCTGCCGTACCCAGAGGGGCGCCGGCGTGCCGACAAGCTCGGGGACGTGGGACCGGCGTCCGGGAAGGTGCCTGAAGCTGCCCCCTGGCTCGCGGCGCTCATGGCCGTACGCGGCACACTGCCCGCGCCGCAGGTGCACGTGTCCACACGTGCCCTTGTGCTGTGCCCACGCTCTTCCTGCTCCCGTGTGTGGTTCCCACTGCCCATACACCCGAGTGGTCGTCGGGGAAGGGCCCCGTCTGGGGCTGCACCCGTACTGGGGCCCCTGACAGCAGGGACGTATACTGTTGTACTAAGGCAGTAAGCCCTCCCTGGCCGTTGCTTGTGTGACCTTCGCCCCGCCTCCGCCCTCTCCCAGATCCGCGCTGCGCTGCTGACGTGGGTGCAGCGCGACTGCAACAGCCCTGCCGCCCCCCTGGCGCCCTTTCTGCGGAACAAGGTGGCGCAGACGCTGGTCGCCGTGCTGCAGGTGGGGGGGGAAGGTGGTTAAGCCACAAAGCAAGGGGGGAGGAGGGAGGGGCGGATGTGCAGTTGACAGCCTGGGTCTTAGGGCAAGAGCGGTCCTAGCGAGGGGGCCGAGGGGCACAGGCCGTCGTTGCCCCTGTCTTAAGGGCCACAGACGCTGGTGGCAGTGCTGCAGGTGCGGAGGAGGAGGGGGAGGAGGTGAAGGAAGAGGGGGAGGGGGGAGTAGTGGTAGTAGGAGGACATGGAGGGGGTGCGTGTGGTGAGCTGGGGCCTCGGCCTTGGGGTTTGGGGCCGGGCCGCGGGACGGGGCGGCGGTACCTCTACCGCCGTTCCTTGCAGCGGAGGGTAGCATTGGCCTAATCACCCGACAACGTGTTTTTGCCCCTTCCCGCGCCTCCCGCTTCCGGCCCCCTTCCCCGCAGTACGAGTACCCTGCGCACTGGCCCACGTTCTTCCACGACCTCATCGCCGCCACGGCCCAGGGGGACGGCGTGGTGGACATGTTCTGCCGCATCCTGCTGTCCGTGGATGAGGACATCGTGTCGCTGGACATACCCAGGTGCTTTCGGGGGCAGCGCTAATGCACATGCAGAGGCATTGGCACCACGGGTTTATCCTCTGCCGTCCGTGGACGAGGCCTTGTGTCACTGGACGCACCCAGGCGCTTCCGAGCTCTGCATCCCCTTTCCAGCAGCAACTCTTTCAATGATGCCAGCACCGTACATGCACACACGTCGGCCGCCGGCCACCCGGCAGGGAAGGTCCACATGCCCGACGCTCAACCAGCTGCTGTGCTACGCGTGTACCACCCGGCCTATAGGGCCCGCAGTTCACCCACTGCTGTGCCGTATACCGCACGCACAGGTCGCAGGACGCCGACCGGCCGCCGACCACCCCGCACGGAACAGCTGTACATCCCACCCACCTGCTCACTCTGCTGCCGCACCATGTGCCGTATACCGCACGCACATGCCGTATGCCGTATGCCGTACTGCCCCGCACAGGTCGCAGGACGAGAGCCGGCTGTCCATGCACGTCAAGGACAGCATGCGCGAGCACTCCATCGGCGAGGTGGCGGGCGCGTGGTACCGTCTGGTGGGCGAGCTGCGGGAGGCCAAGCCGGGGCTGGCGGCGGGCGTGCTGGGGGTCATGACGCGATACGTGCCGTGGATCGACATCGGGCTGGTGGCCAATGACAAGTGGGTGATGGGGATGGGGTTGGGGGAGTAAGAACAGCATAGCGCAAACAGGCGCAAGGTACACTGGGCTGGTGGCCAACGACGAGTGGGTGTTATGGGGATGGGGTGTGAGGCTGTGGGGGCGGCTGGGCATGAGGGGGGCGTTGCAGGTGTTGGGGG
>VFQN01003925.1_pt1 | contig 20343 bp, 14 predicted proteins | sample 3512371 | NCBI WGS metagenome assembly VFQN01 (sample SAMN10412370, study PRJNA504923) | tailings metagenome | isolation source: Replicate 2 from Balatoc abandoned mine | place: Philippines: Itogon, Benguet | collected 2017-08-28
AGCAGAATGGGATCGTAGATAAGTTGGCTCAAGAGCTGATGAACTCGGTGCAGTATACTATGGACTTGGATGAGAGTGGCTCGGTGGATAATAACATTCCAGCGAATCGCTCTTTCGATTATTCGAACTATCAATTTGGGTCGAGTGAGTTCCCTAATAATTTGTCTGGATCTAACCACAGTCAAGATCGCTTCAGATCTGATATTGAAGGGGGACTTACGCCTCAAATACGTCTCCCCACAATCGATGAGTATGATTCGTTCAGAGGAAGTCCTCTCAAACGACAGTTTTCTGACGAAAGAACAAAGCAATTATACGCTCTGCATAAAGCTTCAACGCGACGATTTGCGCAGTATGTCGCTAACAGTCAACCGGCAACTGATGAATTACAATCTTTTCAAGGAAGCCCTCAGAAGCGTCAAATATCTGTAACTTCCGTCTCTCACGCCGCCACTGATGGTCTTGATGAACGGACGAGGCAACTTATGGAGCAGCAAGGAAGATCTTCGAGAATCTTTAAAGTTAATCGTAATCATCATGGAACTGAAGCTCGATTAGGCGTTACCAGTATTGATACTAACCGAGGAGCTTTGTTACGCCGAAGAGCAGCGATATCACCGGCCCGGTTTGCCCAAAATAAGCAAGACATATCTTGGTATAAAAGAATCGGAAAATCATTCTCCCGAGATCGAATGTCCGAAGACCACCAAAATAAAGAACAGAAGGTTGAAGATCAAGGCCTTGAACAGTATATGTCATTAGCTGTCAAACCACAACCAAATTCATTCGTTGAAGATTTGGATTTATAGCTTCTTAACCCTAAAAAAGAAGATATATAGCCGTCCCATATAGACAAGATTAAATAGTTTTTTTAGTTTTCCCTCTTTTCATTATGAATTATTTGTACATAGATTGTACATTCTGTCAGTACTTGAGTTATTAGTTTTCCCTGCTTTCCCCCCACTTTCCCCTTGTTTTTTTTCATTTGATTTATGTTCATTAACCTGTTTGCAAAATCTTATTTTCAAAGAAGTCGAGTTTTCGATCATCCCCTCTTCTAACACTCATACCTTTCCTTTCAAAAGATACGATTGAAGAGTCTAAGAAAAAATGAAATGAAAAGAAAGGAAAGGAAGAGGGGAAGAGTTGAAGGATGAAATTCAATGATGTCTTTGTCGTTTAATTAATGATTAGCGTGTACATGAAATTAACTATTATTAGTTGAAAGAACAAAAACAATTTATTTGAAATCAAAAGTTAAGCCGTTTCATTATCAGATTTGTGTTTCTCCATCCCTGATTCGTTTTTTTTTTTTGTCAAAAATTCTTTGAATCTATTATATTCCTTTTCTTTCTTTCAAAAAATGCTTTCTCATTGTTATGTCGGACATTGGCGGTGTAGAGCATGGTTTATACCTATTCTATTAATTCTTATTTGTTTATGTTGTTGGTCAGTTTCTCGATGGATTGGTTTAACTCGCAACTTTAATGGCTTTGAAAGCTCAAGAACCGAAAATTGGATAATTATTGGTAATGAGAGTTTTAATCCTCAACAACACTGCTTTGTTTCAGCTTTCTTCGATATTGGCAGAGGATCCTGGAAATCCAAGTTTACAAGGTCAGTTGATCGATACTTTCTCTATTTTGATCGCTTTGTTGCTTTCCCTGAACCACTAGTGGTCTTTATGGACGAGCAACACGTCGATCGTTTAGTTGAGGTGGTTCAATTGTCTCGTCCAAATTATTTGACCATTATAATTCCTATCACCGAGAATTTTCTTGTGACTCACATTTGGAGTTGGTCTTTGCTTCCAAGAGAAAGAGAAATAATGAATAGTCCTGCCTACAAAGCAAAGATCGCTCATCGTATTAGTCATCCGGAGCATCACAACCCTCGATATACCTTGATCAATCATGCGAAGATCGACTTCGTTAACTATGTCATTGAAGAGTTTCCAAAGGTCTTTCCAAAGCGTTTTCATCCAATAGAGGGTGTCAATCGCTATTCATGGATCGACTTTGGCTATTTACACGACATTTCATATATCCCCAAGAAAAACTACCTTCACTTAGAAATGCTCTCACCATCCAATATAACCTATTTTATTATGTCTGAGATGCATGAGAAGTATGCTGATCCTGAATTTATTTTGGCTCATGCACCTGACCTCGTCACAGGTGGATTCTTCAGTGGAACGATCCCAGTCCTTGAAGAGTTTCAAAAGCAATACCATACTGCCCTCTTAGATCATCAAAAAATGAATATAGCGAATGATGATCAAGATATGATTCCTTTCATTTATTACAAAAAATGGGATCGTTTTACTTTTATTCAAGTCAATTCTTTTAAACATGCACTATTATATTTATGTGATTATCAAGCTAACTAAAGGAACTATATCTCTTATATTTCAGCAAGCTCTTAAACGAGATTAAAAAGAAACTGACTTCGTACTAACTTTCATTTGTTATATCCCACTACGCTAAAATAAATATGAAAAGCTTTAATTTTAATTGATTCTTTTGTATTATTAAAATATGCCGATAAAAATAGATGAACCAAAATGATTATCACCCGCTGAAACAGATAAACTCGCCTAAACCCAATTAACAGGAAGGATGAAATCTCACCAAGAAAAAGAAAGAACAAGAAGAAAGGGATTGTGGTAGTTAGTGATAAAGATATATAGCAACCAAGAAAATTTAGACATTTGAATGAATGAGAAGGACGAACAAGGAAACAAACAAAAGAAAAAGACTGTCCAATGAAGAATGAAGAAATAAAAGTCATCAATTTCAAAATATTAGTTTTATATCATTTCATTTTACGAGATTTATTTGATAAACAGCTTGCTGATAGCATAAGAACGGCATTTGTTTCAAACGTCTTTAATTCCTTTCTACTATACCAAATTTGACGATGAATCTTCGCTTGTCGATACTCCTCGATTGTTGGAATAAGCATTACTGTTGCTGTCGAACAGAATTGCACTCTTCTTTTCTTTTCTTGAAGTTTTTTGAGATTCTCATGTTCAGACAGAGGAATGTGAGCACAATTTTTGTTAACTGAAGAACTCGATGAACATTTTGAATCTTGATCAATCAATTCTAAAATCAATAATGGGGGTGGAGGGGGCTCAGATTTTTGAAAAACTGGACAAAATCGAGGCTTCATTAATCCTATCGTCAAAGCTTAACCAAATGTTTCAAATATTTAATATCCTAGTCATTCAACGGTAGTCAGAACAACGAATCCTTTTTCTTAACGATCATCAATGATCTTGACAACGGTACTATTTATGTAATGAAATATTATGAAGGAGCTCAGTCTTAGGTCTACACTTTTTAGAGTTGTTGAGTAACGATCTTTGAGATGAAAGATTTCTGAGAAGCAAGCAGCGTGAAATTACGGAATTGGATGAATTATCCAGAGTAGGAGGGAATGGAGAAACGTTTAAATTAATTATTCGTCTGAATTTTCCACTCCTTTATGACTGGAGGTTGTAGGTAAATGTTAGATCTTTTGAGATTTTGGTCTTTCATTTCATTCTCTTCTGATAAGTCTCTTAGTGTCTCCAGATCATCAACATCAACTGCAATTGAAATGATTTTAACAGTTGATACATATTCTTTTCTGTAATTAAATGGATGACACAGGCGAGAAATATGTTTAAGAAGGAAATCTTCGAGAGGGAACTGAAAGGAGAAAACTAAACAGTTTCCTAATTGCAACAAACATTTACACAAAAAGGTTTCCGTACTAATTGTGGAATATTTAGCAGCAAGTTCTCGAATAGTCGAGATGGAAGACATCACTTCATCAAATTTTTTATCTGTTAATTCGTCGAGGTAAGGAAAGAAGAATGATTCTTCTGCAGAGTATGGAATCTCTAATATGGTATTCAATCCAAATGAATGAATAAGATCCGTAGTTTCAATTCTGAAATTAGCAACAGTGTTTGATGAAAGGGTCAAGAAAACAGCATGAAGCTCAACTGCAAGAGGTTGCTTCTCTGATCCATAGATGTTAGGATCCTTTCCATGATCTAAATTTTCATCTGTTTGATTATAGATCATTGGAGTAAGAGGATTGGGAGGTTTCTTATGTTGGAAATTAGTATTCGATGCTTGAGTTTGAGTTAACTCTTGATAGGTAAGAAGAAAATAATCCAGATAATCATGCTCTTGAGCAATATTATTCGCGTTGACCCCCCAATAAACGGTCCTTCTACCCTCCAGCAGAAGGGGTGCGAGTGACTGTTGGATTGAAGATATGGTGAAGAGGATTTGTTTAATATTATTATAATCATCAACTCGATGATAACCATTCACCGACGATATTGACGAAGGGATAAGATTATAAACATGATGTGATGCTTTATTTGAAAAGGGTTCTAATTCTGAGGTTTGGTAAAGATTTTTCTCTTCGTGTAGTAGTTGGAAGATCACATACGTGACATAGATAAGGTAATTACTCTCTCTGGTAAGAGAAGATGTGGTCAGTACAGATAGGAGTGAAACTAATCGATCATTTAGGGTCGTGTGTAAAGGAATTTGAATGGAGAACATGTACCGCTGATAAACAAGCTGCTTAGACAGAAATTCTTTACTTGGAGAAATTTCTCCTTGAATCTTATCATAAGTTTCAAGATATCGTGATTGAACGAACGATTGCAGCTGTCTTAAAATTCTTTGATTATCCTTATCTGAACTATCACTACTTTTCAAATCATCAGGTGTAAAAATGATTAAGAAATGATAGAATAAGTTTTGAGAAAGAGATTGGTATTTCTGTAACTGTTTTGGACTCAGAGAGGACAGTTCATTGTAATAAATTTTAATAATAACTCGATGATATGATTCTACAATTCCATATGCCGAAGTACTCGTTGAATACTCACTCCAAGACATCCTTTTTCTTCTCCTCTCACAACAATTCAAAAGTTTGTGTAACGATTTCCTCAAAGAAGCGTAAATTAAAAGTAACAATTCCAAACAGTTTCTTTTTCTTCATTCGAGATTTCATTGAAAGATATCTCTGTATCCATATTGAAAAGGATCGTAAGATCGTAAGAAAACTGAAAGAAATCTCTTTAAGATATTCATTCTAGAAGAGAGGTAAGAGGAAGACCCATGAGTCGTCAAACAGCATCCCAACCATCAATATCACCTCAAGGTCGTAAAGCATTTATATCACCAAAGAATAATCTATTACAAAATGATTTCTATAAACAATTATGGAAACAATTTGATAAAGGATTAAATACTTCATTAGAAAGCTTTAAAAAGACTATGAATGTCTCAATCACACGTGTTGAACAACGTTTAAAAACATGTGAAGAAAATTTAATTAATATAGTGAAAAAACGACAAAAATTTTATGAAAAAGAAATGATATTTGCTGAAACATTAGTTAATAAAGAATTAAGATCAAAAGTCATTATATCACAATGGACAAATCAATTTTTAGCGATATCTGAAAATTCTGCTGCTTTAACCTCAATCCCTCCATCTGATGATCAAGCTCAATTAACAGTCGGGAAACCGCGTTCCAAGTCGAAGAAGGCGAAACAGCCGACTCTACCACCCCCGCCACCTTTACAACAGACTGTATTAGATCCAATAACCTTTGCAATTGTTCGGTTTGCATTAAATATTACTTTAAATTATCGTGATGTTCATTTAGAATTTATATTATATACCAATATCCATAAACATTTAATACATTTTATTTCATTAACAGATTCTTATTTAATTATTGGTCCATCATTATTAGCATTAATTCATATATCATTAATTAATAATAATATTAAACATATATTAGTAAATGAAGGTATCTTACAAAATCTCTTATTATTAATGACAAATGCAACATTATCCAATCAAGTAATATTATCATTATGTTGTAAATTGTGTTCATCATTAGCATTAGAACAATTGAATAAAACATTAATTGTGAAATCAGGTTTATTTCATGTATTATTTGATTTAATATTAGGTTCACATACAAATGTTAATGAAATGATACAATATTATTCGATTACAGCAATTGTAAATATATTATATAATAATGAAATTAATCGTAAATATGCAATTGAATTAAATGGTATTAAACCATTATTAACAATTATAAGAACAACTTCAGAGAATAAGATTATTGCACAAAGTATGCATGCATTAGCAAATATTGCCTATGGTAATGCATACACGGCGAATTATATTCTTGTGGGTGGCGGAGGAGAGATTCTTGCAGAATCAGTAGCAATTGTTGATATTTTAGGAGAATCTTACTTTATCGCTCAGAGTATCTATGCCGCTTATGCGAATATGTGTTATTCTGAAACAAATCAAACTCATATCGGTAATGTTGAAGGATTGCTTGATACTACGGTGAGGATCTGTGAAAATGGGAGGTAAGCAAAGGTTCTCGTCCTGGGCGTACCCCGTCTTATCCTGTTATCTTGCTAGGACTATTTCTTTAATTAATCAAGTTGCTCTATTTCTTCTTGGTTGTACATGGCAGAACTATATTAATAAGGTTCAATGATTATTCTCTTTGATTATTCCATTCATCTTTTATCTTGTATAGTCTCGCGTGGCGAATAGTGGAGGATGTATGGCTTTAGTCCGTCAGATTGTGCGCTTGTCTTCGATCGTCATGTCCATACAACCGCAACCTGATCCGACAAATGATCCTCAAAGATTTGAACAATGGCAGGAGATTCTTGTCTGTATCGAGAATCTATCTGTAGCACTCGCTTCCGTTTTGCTATATCCCTCCACTCATGAGAGGATCATTACAGGAAATGGGCTAGAAGAGATCATCCGAATTTGCAAAATTACATCAGAACCACTGATCCTCCAATCTCTTGCCAAAATCCTTGTAACAATGGTACCACATCCACGAGAGTTAGCGGTAAGTACCAAAGAGATATCATTTCCTTTGGTTATTAAGCTCTTCTGTTTGCTGTGTAGATATTTCATAAAGATAAGAACAAGCACGTTGTTGAGAAATTAAACGTCTTACCAATTTTGAAGAAAGTTCTCTTGACTGGCTTTGCAGACGTTGCAAGGTAAGTTCAATTGAGATGAAATCTCGTTTCATCATGTCGTGAAACCGATAGAGCACCGGAATGGTTAGAATCAGTCATCGATGTCCTTGGAATGAAGGATAGTGGTAGGTATCTGACTCGTTTATTCCTCAATAAATCATCATGAGTTGTTTGATTAGATTTAGACATTGCCCCTGATATCCCAAGGAAAGAATTTGTCGAAAAGTTATATTATTCGAAGGAATTTAGCACAGAAGTTTATCCAGATGCTGATATCTACCAACGACAAGAATTTCGTGGTTATATCTTCTCTATTTATTAAAGTATGTGTTACGCTTTGGATTCGCCAAAGTGAAAGCCATTTGCCTCTCGTTGTGGTGAGATGTTGAAGGGAAATTCAAGGGCTGCATCGTGCGGTCAATTAAAGATTTAAAAGAATGAAAATTTGAAGTTCTATTATATCAACTAATTGTAAACGAAAACTTCGAAGGTATGGTGAAATGGATAAAATAATTTTTGAAAGAGGAGAGATCTGTCAGCTGCCTAATTCGAATAGGTAGAATAGGTAGGATAGGTATGAAAATCCCCAAATAGAGGTCGGGAAATGCAGTGTAGGACAGGACAGAGTAAAGTGCGAAAGTGTGAGAGGGAGATGTCAATGGGAGGGTAATAGTGGTAGCCAGGGTGCGATCTGTTTTATACCCGAAAACCGAATTTTCGAAAGCACGTTTTTACTATAAAGTTATGTGTTTTATGACCTTGTAGCATTAATTACGTATTTTAAGGCAATAAAACAATTATTACAATCGAAACGACTCAATGACAAGTGATTCAAGGTAGTCTGAACAAAGAAGGGGAGTGGGGATAGCATCAACTGTATACCCAAGTATGCCAAGCACCATTTTCTGCCGTTCTGCCATTTTATCACCAGAAGAATGTTGATTCATACTAAAAAAGTCTTAAAGCCAATGAAAATCAAAGAAACGACAAAGTTTTGTAATTACGTTTTGGCGTGATAAGCTATAAGTTGTATGTAAATTTAGAAAGCACGTGCTCCATTTTCGGCATTTTGTTTGAACACGAAATTTTGAGTTTTCGTAGCTCCGAAAAACGAAAAAATCTATTTTCTTCAGATGGCAGAATAAAACACAAAACACACAAAAAGCATAAAAAACGTTTCATGATGCAACAATCGGCATCATATTTTACTTTGTTTGAGCTATTCGATTCTCCTGATAAAGATATTCTGAAGAATGTTTGTTGTTCGATCTCCAATATGACTACTCCAATTACAGAAGATCAAATTCAAGTAGTGATAGGGGCTGGCATCTTTCCGAAGTTATTTCAACAATTGAAGGTCAAACAACCTAAAATCCAGAAGGAAGCTGCTTGTATCGTCTATAATGCTATACAATATGGGAATCTAAATCAAGTTAGGTATTTGATCAATGAAGGTGTTCTTCTACGATTATGTAACTTATTACAAGCTATTGATCTTGAAGTTGTAATCTTCGCATTAGGAGGATTAGAGAAAATATTACAACTTGATAGTAAAGATTATGATTTATTGGTAACATTTGTTAATGTTCTATGTGATGAAAGTAATGGAATGGAGGCAATAGAAAGGTTGCAAAGACATCATGATCAAAGGATTTCTGAAAGCGTAAAGACTATTCTAGACTTCACTTTTGGGAAGCACTTGATCTCTGAGGATCCTTCGAATCAATTAGCATCCATGCAATATTATCGTAAGATATTATCGTCTGGTAAGGACCTCTCCCTCTCTATCTTGTGTCTCCCATCTCTCAATTGAATTTGAATTTGAACAGTGAAGAATACTCCAATCCAGCAGATCATTGATTGTGGGATTGTCCCGTACTTTGTTCGCTTCTTGAAAATTGATGAAAATCCTATTCTTCAATTCGAAGCTGCCTGGGCGATCACTAACATCGCCTCCTCTGAGACTTCGGATCATCTGAGATATTTGATAGATGCTGGTGCAGTTCCTATCTTGATTCGATTACTCTCATCTCCAAGTGACGAAGTTAAAGCACAAGTAGTGTGGGCATTACGCAATATAACAGATGATGTTAATGGTGAATATCGCGAGATAGTTCTAGCAGCTGGAGCATTACCTGCATTCATAGAAGCAGCGAAGGATTGTCAAGAACCATCAAAACTCAATATCATGACGCAGATAGCGAATGCGATATTATGTTTAAGTCATGGGAAACCATTCCCTGATTTAAAACAAGCTTTGCCATTGTTAGGAAGATTATTATCTTCCAATATCGAGGAACTGGTTGAATGTGCATGTTTTACATTATGTAACATCACAATAGGAGCGAATACTTCTTTCGACGATATTCTTCAGAAGGATTTAAATATTGTATCACGATTGATGGAAGTGGTCTTAGTAGGGAATAGATCGACCATTGTCAGAAGAGCAGCGATAAAAACTCTGGGTAGCATTGCCTCCGGTGACGAGAGACATACACAATCAATAATAGTGACGTTACCATCATTATTATGGTTATTGGACTATCCTGATAAAGGTATTCGTACGGATGTATGTTGGGCACTGTCTAACATGACTGCAGGTACAAAAAACCAATTACAAGCAGTGATAGATGCTGCAATCTTCCCAAAACTATTCGAACTAATCAGATCATCAGATCTTGAAGTTCAAGTGGAAGCAGGACATGCTGTAGCGAATGCAACAAGAGGGAATGAAAATCAAGTTTGGTATTTGATTCATGAAGGTGTTATTCCAGTATTCTGTAGTTTATTACAAGAGGAATATTTAGATTCTGTTGGAATAGAAATATTATTTGGTTTATCGAAAGTCTTACATGCTGGTAAGAAAAGAGGAAGGTTAGAAGATGTTATTCGCATGGTATTAGATTGTGATGGTATTGAGAGAATTAAAAAACTACAAAATCATGAAAATAATGGGATTTCAACACGCTCAAAGAAGATTGTTGATACTTTCTTTGGTTGAAACATAGAATGAGTGAATTTACTCGTGTACTGCCTTGGTTGCCATTTCCTAGGCTCTGTAGACGGTATCGATTTCTAATTCCCGTTAATACCAAAAGCTACAATAGTTTAAAATGATATAAAGGAAATAACAGAGTATGTATCTCTCAACCATCATCCTGCAAGATTCAATGGTAAAGATAGAGAGTCGAATCATTGAATATAAGGGAAGAATGATTTCTTTTAATGCGAACAATCATCGACAACGTTGACAATAATTTGAATATTTTAAATTTTACTAGAGAACTACTTATTATTACATGAAATGTGTGAGAGCTTAATAATGCAACAAGTATTAATTAATAATAATGACAGAAGACAAAATTGTTTCTGCTCTATGATTATGAACTAATACCATCACATCAGAAGAAAAACAAAAAGAACGAGAAAAAAGGAAAAAAAGAAGAATAAGTTCAAATGCTTTTAACGCTTTCTTTCTTCATTTACTTGGTATCGTCACCAATCTTCATTACAGGTGGTCCTAATACTTCTTCAATGATCTATATACAAACAAACAAACAACGAGAGGGAATTAGCATTCTCATAGTGTATATACATATGATAACTAAACTTACCTCTAATTTCCCTGATATATCTAAACATTTCTTAATAAATAAAGCAATTTCACCATAGGATGTCTCTGATCCATATACCTTTCTTAACACAGAATCAATATAATTACTTAACCATAACCATTTCATAGATGATGATAATACATTTGGTGAATTTAATTTATTAGCAATTAATTCTGCAGTTGTTTCAATTAAATCACGATTTAATGATCGAACAATTTCTTTATGAAAGATTGGTTCATTACCATAACAATGAAATTGATTAGCATATTTATTATTCATATATAATGATTGTTTTGAATATAATAATTCATATTTCGAATAATAATAGTTATTTGCATAAGTTTGTATATTCTGTATACCATTAATACGTGATAATACATGAACTAAATAGACTTGTGTACAGATAATACTTTCATTATGATATAGATGTTTTGATTCTGTGGATGATTGACGTTGTTTTCGACGTTTTGGATCTTCTTCTTCATCAGGTGGGATGAAGATTTTGGATCTTTCTAAGAGACATGGGATTGCCACTGATAGTATCTCGTAGAAAGAAACTTGTTCTTTGGAAGGTGATAATATATCTAATGACATGGATAATGTTTTTGCTTCAGTATAAACGAAGTAACCTGGTGGAACAATGAGTGCTTGACCTTTCTCTAAAGTCACGTGATAGGCAGATGAGATGTTTCTTAAGGTTGTTTCGATCATTTCTTTCTTGAGAGAAGACGAACCATCTGTAATCACTGATTTGGCAGCATTCTCAACGTAATGGAAGTTCACTTGTGACTGTCGTTTGAAAGGGTAATTGTAAGGGAAAGGGAAGGCATAACGGTTTGATGACAGTGGGATGAGGATATATTCTGCTACACCCTGTAACTGAACCTTGGTGGAATGATATTCATTATATCGGAATTGTAAAGCACATTGAGGGTATAATAGATTAAAGGTAGGAGCAATGGATCGTATCTCCGATCGATTGAATTGTTTTAAGGTCTCAATCACTTGTAACATCTGCCACTGAGTATCATTCTCCGTCTATCGATATCAAAAGTTAGAGTGAAAATAAAGATTTTGAAGCAAAGAAAGAATGAACTTACCTCAGTGAAGGATTCAAAGACCCGATAATTCGTAGAGTAGTAACGACAGACGTGAGGAGGGAGAACAGGAGAGTTTGTCTCTGGATCGACGAGGATTGTCCGATTAGGAAGAAGTTCATTAAGAAAATCCCATAAAAACACATCAGAACGAATCGAATAACGTTGAAAGTTCTCTGGGAAAGGTAATTGAGGTAAGAAATTGGAATTTCCTATTGGTGAATCTTGTTGTTGTGGATCAACATTCTCATCAGCAATTAGGAAAACTCCAACTTTATCCTCTATTCCAGTGATTCCACCTTTTCGGTTAGGGTTAGGAGGAAGAGAATGAGTTCTTTCCACTTCTAATACATGGTCTAGATAAGCCCAGCGAACCTGAGTAAAGTCCCATAAATTCCAGTCAAAAGCATTCCAAGAGTGACTGCGATCAATTAATGAAAATGCAGTTGGAAAACGATCCTTCTTGTATTCTCGATAGATTGAGGAAAGGTTTGTGGAAACGTCAACGAAGGGTAAGCGATCACAACGCTGAAACTTGGAGCAAAGTGAGGGAACACCATAAGACGCCGATTTTCCAACTTGAAAAGGATCATTACTGGCCTTTCTCTTTTGATCAACAGGAGTTGAAACAATTGGATCTTGTTTCTGAACCACAAGATTATTATTGTCTATCTTTTCCATACAAATCGCTTCATTTTGGGGTGTTCCAAGATCTTCCTTCACAAAAACTTTCACCAGTGCATTCAAGACATGCGTTTCATGAAGATAATACACAAAAATAATAAATAATTGAAGTAAAATCGTGAAAATACTCGTAACAATCGAAGGATTCATCTTTTTTTGGATTTCATTTCCTTTCCAGAAGAGAATCATCAATCAAAAGCGCTTTTCCTTTTTGGGCAACTAGGTAACTAGGTGGCTGAAGGAAGCTTCTGGGAGTCGTTAGGAATTCAACGGTCATGATAGGAGAAAATAGACCGTTAATGAGGCATCGTCTACTTGTTTAACGCGACAAAAATCCGCAAGATCAGCTCAACGGTCTCGCAAATCCAAAGGCATTAACGACTCTTTTGCATAACGAACGAACGTATAAGAAAATTTCTCTGGTTGTAGTGACCTTGAAGAAGCTCTATTATGGATAAGAAGTCTCAAGCGCTCATCTTTCGACCTGTTAACTCTATTAAGCTAAATAATTACAGCACCAAGAAAGGATTAAGCACAACTCAATCCCTTGAAGATTATAATAGTGAGAAGGAAAACAATCAAAATATCATGTTATCATCCACAGCCTTTCTCTCGCATTCTTGCGATGATAGTTTCCCAGAAACATCAACTACGATCGAAGATACCTTCACTCCGACTGCTAATTCTCTGTTTTCCCACAAACCACGATCAGTAATCAGAAAGGATTCTGATCTATTCTGTGAGAATATTAACTATTCGATTGATGAAGCATTCTTATCGTCAACAATTGATTCACTTGATCATAGCGGAAGTTACTTCTCAGCAAGTGTTGATATCGTGGACTATCCTGTTCGTCCAAGTATCAGCGAGACTGCTTACTTGATGAATTCTTTCTCAACTGATGAAATGAACTCTGTCAGACAAATTCCCTCTCAAACAACCAATACTATGATGGGAGCGAAGAAACTCTCATTGATTAATCCTTCTGCAATTAAAGGCATTTCTGTTCGAAGTACTTGGCAAGTAACAAGCCCAACTGATCGTAATTACATTATGTCACCATCCAAAGCCTTGAAACGGAAATATAAAAGTCGATCCCAAGAAGAATTTGGGGATATATAAGAAGTTACCTCTCACATCATCTGTTTTTAAGTTCCATGCAAAATAGGATTTGCGAAACAATCCCCTCTGCTTTTATTTTTAGTGGTTTCTCTGTTCTTCATAGTATTTGTTAAAAATTGAAAGATGATGGTAGTGGAAATCGTAAGCAAGGGTTTGGCTACTCTACAAGAGATTTTCCTTCCTGTTCTCATAGTTATAAAATAAAAGCGTAATGTGTTATGAAGCTAACCTTCTTTTTTTATTTCTAATTTGTGTTTCGTTTTTGCTTTTCGTTATTTTTTGATTGTTTGCTTGTTGTACGTCAAGCTTTTCGCTTCTCTTTCCTTTTCTTATTTCCACCTTGACTTGTTTCTTCGTGTGTTCTCTAATATCCAAACTTAACCCTTTTGAATTTTCTTCATGCACGAAGAGTCGGTCATTTAATTTGTAATCAAGCAATCCCAAAATAAAACGTTAATTTTATCAACAGTAAAGACTTTCTGGTTTCGTTTGAAGTGACAGAAGTTACTGACCATGTGAGGTAACAAATGCTATGAGAAAAGGAGGTTTATTCTTATCTTAATAAGAAATTGAGCGACTAGACCAATCATCAACTTATTTAATCAATTTATTCAAAAAAAAAAAAAAAAAAAAAATGATGATAATATATATTCTCTATTCCTATTCTGGATAATCCTTTGAGAAAAAAATGACATACTCCACTACACACGAGCAATTGATGGCTTCGTTGAGTGAGAGAAAAATAAACCAAAAATAATCTACCTTAATAATTATGAAAGAAAAAACAGAACAAGAACACAGATATTAGATCAAAGTGTTCAGTTCTTTTCTGAAAGGAAACTCTAAAGATAATCGCTTTATATATATAATATGTAAATGATATAATAGATTCACTTGTTTCTTTTGTTTGTAGTATAAACTATCATAAGACAAAACTGTTTAGACTATTAGCTATTATTATTGACAAAAATTAATTTAATAATCAGAATTACACAAAATTTAACAAAATATTTCCACTTCCTTTACATACATATACACACCACCTTTACACAAACCAGAATGACACCCAGGTAATCTCAATCATTAATCAGAAACTACTCAAATAATCAATAAACCTTTAAACAACATTGTCTAATGATATCCAATATCAGAAAGAAAGCAAAAATCTAAATTTATTCATAAAAGAAGAGAGAAATGTTTTGTTGTTTTTCTTTTTTGAAATGCGAATAGAATAGAATCAATAGATTTATATATTGTGTGAAAATATCTTGAAACTCACTTCAATTTCAACTGTGCACTATCAGTGCATCAGAATAAAATACGCATATCTTACACCACATACATATCTGAATCCCAACATAATAAAAAAGAATGTTAAATGACAATAACAAATTCTCTTTTAATAGTTCAGAACAGAACTATGGTCACTGTTAAATTGTTCTCTCTTCTTCTCTGAGCAATCTGAAAGAAGCTTTCGAATATCATCAAAACTTGAGAACGAATCATCGGAAGATGCCGTTCGTTCTGAGGAGGATCTTCTTCGGTTACATCGTAGGAATCTTCTAGGACCGAAGGATTTACCTTCGCCGAGTACAGGGCAAAGCTCCGCATCATTTTCAAGGTCAATAGAAAGGTCTTCTGATGAAGTATCCCCATAATTATTTAATAAATCATCACTTTCTGTGGTAATATCATCTAGATCAATTAGCTCTTCTTCAACAGCAATAATACTCGTCTTTTGTATAAAATTTAAATCATCCATATAATCACATATCTTCTGTATTTTAATGGACTCTCGTTCTAATTCAACCAAATCTGCACACCGATAACTTCGCTTCATATTTGTAGAAAATGAATAGTAATAATAATTTAGAATTGGTGAATAAAATTCTAATGAAATCAAACAATAAAAAAAAAAACAATTTTCAAAAGCTTCAACAACTCCTCATTCAACTGAACCTTTCAATTGTATTATTATTCTTGCATTCATCAGTGTAATTCCTCGAGGAAGTTCTCTTCTCTACTTAGTTTAAAGCGAATCAATGACCAGCAATCTCTATCAAGTAAGACAGAGACTGAGAGAGTTGAGAGTTGAGAGTTGATGGTGAAGTTGCATTCGTGCGCTGCTGCACTCATCACTCCCTGGCCACTTCACATTGAACACCTCACTCTCTGTCACCTCTTTGGTTGCAAAGGTTGTCTGAGAGGTGGCGAGGAAAGGAAACTTCAGCTCTCGATAGTACAGATATACGAATCGAATTCTTGTAATTTCATTCGAAAACGAGAAAACGGAACGTAAAAATGAGTGTTCATACTTTCCCAAATTCGAAATTCAATCTTTTGATGGAATGAAAACTCAAACAAAAACTTTGGGTTAAATATTAGAGGACTCCAAACTTAACCACTCCTCCTCACGTGCTCTTTAGAGGGGAAATTCAATGGGACGCGTACAAGCTGATAGACGGACTAAACTATTTCCCTAAATTTAATGCAATTTCGAAAGAAATCGATTAAATACTTTATCAACATCCTCTGGTGGACATCCCATTTCGTCTATATTGAATTGAGTCCATTTTCCAACCATCTTCTCGACAGCGCCTCGATTGATAGCGTTCCCTTTCACCAAACGGCCTACAACTGTTCCTAATAGCTCAGGCGCCTAGAACAAATTCATGTCAAGAGAATTTTCTTCGAGAGTTGGAAATCCATTTTACCTGAAGGATATCTACTGATGTGTCAACTAACTGCAATAATGGTGCGTATTGTTCAACTGCCTTCTCAACAACGAGACGGTTAGTTACTAACCAACTTGATAATTCACCATCATCTAAAATTGCTAATAATGTATCTCTTGCCTTCACACTACTAGAATTCGAATATTTATCCAATAAAATTTGAATAAAAAATCCTGTATGTAAGAAAGAGCTTTCCTTCAATGTAGCGGTTAATTCGCCAACTTCGATACCAGAGAGAACTTCATCTACAGAGCTCTCAACACCTTTGCGAACCTTGCTCTCAGAATCAAATTGCAACTTATCCACAGCATCTTCTGTTGGAACAGCTGTTGTACTTGGAGGAGCAAATTTGCCACTTCCTGCTGAGGAAGGAGGAGCGGCTTGGCGAGCAGGCGGCTCGTTGTTGCGATATCGGCGATCATCTCCACCTCGGCCACCGCCACGGTTGTAATCACGTTCGTCGTAAGATCCTCCAGCAGGAGCTCCGTATCTACCACTTCCACGGTTATCCTCTCGTCCACCACGGTTATCTCGTTCGTAAGGATCTCTTTGAGAGGATGGTCGACCACTGTTACCGCTGTATCTATCACCACCACTGGGACCTTCCTGGCGACTTAAAATTCTAGGAGCGTTGGAAGATGACGAAGCAGATGGAGCACCTCGTTGAGAAACAGGGCGATCCTCCTTTTGTGCTGGTTCAGCAGGTGTTGTCGTAATCGGACCCGTACGCTTCACCCAATTGTTACTTCTTAAATCAACAACAGCCTCGATTCTAAATCTAATACGTGAAATCAAACTACGATCTTTTGATAATAATTTTAATTTCTCAAAATATTGATCAAATTTCTTGACATAATCAGATTTTTCTTTATTCTTTAATTTTTTGGTTTTTGTTTCTAATGTTTCACCAACAGTTGATAATAAATCACATAATAATTCTAAATCTTCTTCATCATATGACTGTTTCCAATTTGGTGGATGACCTAATAATTCGACAATACAATCATGCATAGTCTCGGTATTTAATAACTTCTTTTTATATAATTCACCAACAAAACGAATATTTGCTAACATACGACGCTTAATCTTTGTTCGACGTTCTAAAATATCAGCTTCTTGGATTTCATATTCATCTTGTGAAATTGTTGCACGTTTTGCACGTAATTGCTTATACTCTTCATCAACTGCCTCGAATAAACTCTCATCCTTGACAGATTTCTGGAATTCGATCTCACAGCTATGAGCTAAGCGACCACGGAAAGATAATTCAGTCACGGCGTCCTTACTTGCCTCTTTATCAGAGGTAAAAAGGCTTTGGGATCGCTGCTCCACTGGAACAGCAGATTCAGGCACATAGGTGACAAACCATTCACCTTCGTTCTTTTGAACAATCTAAATACAAACAAAATCATGAAGAATCAAAAAGAATAAAATGAGAAGACTTATACTCACCTTTAAGAAGTGCGTTTTGGAAAGGAGGATTTCTTGTTGCTTGATATTTGAAGGGGAGATGGAAGATGGCTTCATCACAGGAATTTCAGCTGTTACACTTGGATTAAATACATTTAAAGCATCTTGTCTGGAGTAGTAAGGGCCTGCAGCCTCCTCTGGAAAAGTAAAATCACGGATCCAAAAAAATTCACCTTCTTCCACCTTCACAATTGTGAAGAAAGTCCAGGCCGATCGCTCTTTTAATTGTAAACATAATTCAGCATACATTTCAACAAATGCTGTATCATAAATTGCTTTCTCAAAGATTAATTCAACTACTTTATCTAACATAGCAGTATTCTTCAATGATAAATCTAACAACTTTTGACAAAATAAATCAAAAGTCTTTGGAGCAATTTGATTTAAAATCAACATGGCTTCATTTGCCAGAACTTCAATTGGATCTAACTCCTTCTTCTTTGGAGGAGGCACAGGAGAAGCGGGCTGCTTTCCTTTCTTTCCACCATGACCACCAGTCTGTAAAGGAGGAAGAGCCTCTCTAGCCCAACCAGGAGCTTCACCGGTAGAAGTTGGGGTTAAGTCACCACCATAATTTCCACCGCGACCCTCACGACCTTCGCGCCCACCACTAACACCGCGCCCACCTCGAGGATAGTTTCCACCACCTTTTCCATGACCTGAGGAGGCACCGCCATCAGCGACATAGTTGATACTTCCCAAAAGACTTCTGTTAAACTCACCATCGGGTCGTAAAGCTAAAATTTCTTGCTTGGTATAAACCTTCTTCGATACTGGTTGTGCTAATTTACCATGAGCATGCGATAATTTATTACCTTGGACCAATCTACGACCGAGCCCGGGTTGATCAGCAACAGGGGCAGGTCCTTGTGCTGATGTATCAACCTCTTCCCAATTTTCTGCTTGTACTTCCTTCTTCAATCCTGGAGGAGCAAGAGTTGCTTCTTCCTTAACTGGCTTCTCCACAGGGAAACTTGGTTGATCGATTTCCTTAACGGGGGATGGCTCATCAATCGTTGGGGCTCTAGCCTTCTTTGGTCTTGCAACTTCGACCGGTAAATCGGGGATAACTTGCTCTACGGATGGAGTCGAGGCGATAGGAGCGGTCTCCACCTTAACTTCTTCGACCTTTGTTGACTCCGCGGTTACAACCTGAACTTCGGTTGGCTTGTCAGAGTCGGTCTTTTCTTGGCTTTCGGTAGCTTGCTCCGCAACGGGCTGCGAAGGTTTAGGGACAGTGGCGGATTTTAATTTGCTTAGATCGACTTCAACACCTTCCTTGGTCTTAATCACAGGTCCTTTTCTCTTGGTGGGAATTTCAATCTTAGGCTTCACCTCTTCTTGTGCCGGAGGAATGTCAATCGAAGGTGGAGGTACCTCAGGTTCAGGCTTGGCAGCGACGACAGGAGTTTGAGATGGAGTGCTCGTGACAACCACGGGTGTGGTATTCACGACAGGAGAAGATTGAACAACAGGATTGCTTGCGACAGCAGGGGGAGCAACTTGTGGGGTGTGGTCTTCAGGATACTTGCCAGTAGGAGGGACATTAGCGTATCCAGAAACGTTGGCAGTTGTTGCGGGCATCTGGGCAGCTGGGTAAGCGTATGGGTAACCTTGCACCGCTACACCACCAGCTTGATAATACTGCGGGACCTGTTGATATGCCTGTCCATAATACATGTAATACTGTTGTTGCTGTTGTCGAAGGGCTTGGTAAGCTTGATAGTGTTGCCACCAAAAACTATGTTGATCAGGGGTATAATATTGAACGATGTAAGCTTGAAACTGCTGTTGAGGTAAAGATAGCAATGAACCGTACTGTGCATAAAATTGTTGAGTTTGTTGTTGTTGCTGCTGTAAATAATACATCTGTTGTGGTGTGTATTGTGTAGGCTGCTGTTGGTAGGCAACATATTGCTGTTGTTGGAGTTGTTGTTGTTGCTGCTGTTGTTGCTGCTGCTGTGGTTGGGTATTTGCTTGATTGTTTCTAGGGGCGCGATTATTACCCATAGATCCATTACCTCCCCACGAACCACTTCGATCAGTTCGTCTTTGAGTGTTCGGATCTCGAGTGCCTCGAGTGCTATTGCGGTACTCTCTTTGATCACCATCACGATTGAATTGGGGGCTTTTCTCAAGATTTTCAGCAGACACAGTGGCTGAAGGGTCATTGGAAATAGCTTGACCGGTGGTATCATTGGTCACAGGAGTAGTCACCTCAGGCTGAGCAGGCGGCTGAGATGTAGCAACTTTCTCAGGTTGTGGTTCTGGCTGAGGTTGAACTTTCTCTTGAGGTTGCTCGGGAGCAGCCTTTGGTTTCTGATCATTGCTCTCGGTCTTGACACCTAAAGCAGAACGGTAGCTATGCTCACTTGTAACTCCTGTCATCTGGCTTGTAGTTTTCGTTGGAACGAAGTGGGATTTAGGTGCATCACCAGGATGCTCTTCAGGAGGAGCAGAATTGGTTCTCACAGGAACATGAACCTAGCAGGGATATGTAAGAAACAGGGATTGTGAGAACAAATTTGAACTTACAGGTGGTTTACCACCAGCCGCGGCAGAGAAACTAG
>VFQN01003926.1_pt1 | contig 20341 bp, 11 predicted proteins | sample 3512371 | NCBI WGS metagenome assembly VFQN01 (sample SAMN10412370, study PRJNA504923) | tailings metagenome | isolation source: Replicate 2 from Balatoc abandoned mine | place: Philippines: Itogon, Benguet | collected 2017-08-28
GTATTTCTATCCTTCGGGGTCGTTGAGTGCGGTATTGACCGATATGTTTAATATCAAGTCTACGGTATTATCATTTGCCAAAGTACGGGCGGGGATAGCCCGCGTAGGAAACGACACCGATGCTTACCGTTTGATTCAAGCATACAAGTATGAAAACCCGTGGGGTAGCACACCTTCTTTGTCAGAAAACAACGCCATGTTGAACGCCAATTTAAAGCCAGAGTTGACCAATTCGTATGAGATTGGCGCAGAGGTAAAACTGTGGCGTAATCGCGTTGGATTGGACGTAACGTACTATGACAAACAATCTTTCAACCAGATTCTTGACGTAAATATTTCGCAATCGACGGGCTTCAATTCTAAACTTTTGAACGCGGGTAAATTGCAAAACAAAGGTATTGAGATTCAACTGAGCGCCACTCCTGTAAAAGCGGGGCCATTTCAGTGGGACATTGCGGTCAACTGGGCGCGTAATCAGAATAAAGTCATTGAATTGGCCGAAGGCTTAACTACTTATACTTTAGGAACAGTGCGAGGAATGAGCATCGAAGCGCGGGTAGGACAGCCATACGGAACTTTCTTTGGGCAAGGTTTTGCCCGTGATCCAAGCGGCAATATCATTTACGATAAGAGCGGTTATCCTACCTTAAATCCTACTCGTCGAATTTTAGGGAATTTTACACCTAAGTGGATTGGTGGTTTCCAGAATACTTTTACCTACAAAAATGTTTCTTTGAGTACCCTGATTGATGTCAAACAGGGCGGAGATATTTTCTCGCAATCGGTAAACATCGGCCGCTATACGGGTGTATTGGCCGAAACGGTACTGGGCCGCGAAGGAGGTATTGTTGGAGAGGGAGTTGTAAACACGGGAACTGCTACGGAGCCAGTATTCGTACCCAATACCACGCGGATTTCTTCGGAAGAATGGCACCACAAATACTACGCGCTGACCAACAACGAAGGAACCATTTTTGACGGAAGTTTTGTGAAACTGAGAGAAGTAAAGCTGACTTATGTGATTAGTGGTCAGGTGTTTAAAAAACTTCCATTCCGTGATATTTCACTCTCGGTGGTGGGTAGAAACTTGCTTTTGTTGCATAGCAATGTGCCGCATATCGACCCTGAAACCAGTTTTTATAACGATGGGAACCTTCAGGGAATTGAGAACGGACAGGTTCCAACCACCCGCAGCGTTGGCTTCAATATTAGTTTTAATCTGTAACGAGTTGTTTCAGACTTGGGAAGTCTACAAACTTCCCAAGTCTTGTTAATTCCGTTCTAATAAATTTCAAAATGAACATTCACATGAAAAATATATTTCACTCTTTTCGCTATAAAGCCCTAACGGCCGCACTGATGCTCAGCGTTATGGCGTGTACGGATAAATTTGATGAAATCAATACCAACCCCAATGCGCCTTCGGTGGCCACAGCCGACTTGTTTTTGCCACACGGTATTCAAAGTGCCGTTGATGCCTATTGGGGCGGGTCGTTGGGGATGGATATTGGCAATTTGATTCCCCAATACTGGGCGCGTATCCAATACACCGACATCGATCAGTATTCGATTTCCAGCGATGTGTACAGTAACGCTTGGCAAACCTTCCACGTGGAGGCGTTGCCCGATTATCAGCGGATTTATAAACTAGGCGTTGATACAAAAAATCCTAACTATCAGGCAGTAGCCATGATTATGCGCTCTTGGGTTTATTCGTTGTTGACCGATATTTACGGAGATATTCCTTATACGCAGTCACTTCAAGGATTAGAAGGTGTTTTACAGCCCAAATACGATACCCAAAAGGAAGTATACGCAGGTATCATCAAGGAGTTGAAAGTGGCCAATGACATGATTGATGCCGTTGACAAATCCAAAGCCATTGCGGGCGATATTCTTTTTGCCAATAACCTGACCCGTTGGAAGAAATTTGCTAATTCGTTGAGTTTGCGTCTGCTTAACCGGATGCTAAGTAAAGCCGATGCTGCAATGGACGTAAAAACCGAAATCGCCCGTATTTTGGGTGACCCCGCCAAATACCCCGTCATTGAATCTAATGCCGACAACATTCAACTTAATTATTTGGATGCCACCAACAATAACAACCCCATCAATCAAAACCGAAAAACCCGCGACGACCACCGCGTGAGTGCTACAATTGTGAATAAATTGGTGGCCATGAAAGATGCACGTTTGGGTGTGTATGCCGACAGGCCCGCCGATGGTGGTGATTATAAAGGCGTTCCGAATGGCCTTTCCAATGCCGATGCCAACGCGTTAGGCCTTTCTAAAACCTCCAAAGTAGGCGCTTATTTTGTGAGTGCCACGGCTCCGGGTGTTATCTTGAGTTACTCAGAATTACTGTTTATCAAAGCCGAAATGGCTTACAAAGGAATTACGGCGGCAGGCGATGTTGCGGCCAATTATACCAATGCCATTACGGCTTCACATACGCAGTATAAACTGACGGTTGGGGCTGATTATTTGGCGGCCAATGCGTTGAAAACGGGCGCAGACGGGTACACGCAGATCATGGAACAAAAATGGATTGCTTTGTTTGGACAAGGAATTGAATCTTGGACGGAGTTTCGTCGTACGGGAGTTCCTGCTTTGAAGCCTGCGGTTATTAACGTAAACGGAGGTGTGATTCCAACGCGTTTGCCGTACCCAGGTTCAGAAGAATCGCTTAACTACGCTAACTTTAGTGCTGCGCTTAAGCAGCAAGGAGGAGCAAACGACATGAAGTTGAAGCTCTGGATTGCAAAATAACTTTACTCCTTATTCAACAACAAGACTTTAGCTGTGGAGTTTCATGGGTAAAGCCTTGTTGTTTAGGTTTTTGTAATAAATCGTTATACTATACCAATCATGCTAATGAAAACCACGCTTCGGTCTACACTCATTTCCTGTTTTGCGCTCACGGCGTTGTCGGTGGCAGCGCAAGACGATGCCGCCTTGCTGAAAAAAGCGAAGAAAATTCACGAGAAAGCTTTTACCGTAGATACCCACGCCGACACGCCTATGTTGCTCTCTCGCGGTGGGTTTGACATTACTAAAGACAACGACGCCCGCACCACCAACAGCAAAGTAGACTATCCGCGCATGAAACGCGGCGGATTGGATGCTATTTTCTTTGCCGTCTATTTAGGACAAGGACCACGTACGCCCGAAGCGCACGAAGCGGCAAAAAAACGCGCTTTGAGTATTTTTGATGCGGTCAATACCACATTGAAACAAACGAGCGAATTGGCCGAACTCGCCACCACGCCCGAAGATGCCTACCGCATTGGAAAAACAGGCAAACGGGTGATTTTTATCGGGGTAGAAAATGGCTATGCCATGGGCCATGATTTACCAATGTTGCAGAAATTTTACGATTTGGGTGCCCGCTACATGACGCTTTGCCACTCAAGCAACAACGATATTTGCGATTCTTCCACAGACCCCAAAGGCGCCGAATACCAAGGTTTAAGCCCATTGGGAGAGCAAGTGGTCAAAGAAATGAACCGTTTGGGCATGATTATCGACGTGTCGCATGTGTCAGACTCTACGTTTTATGACGTGATTCGGCAGTCAAAAGTGCCTGTTGTAGCAACGCATTCGGGGGCAAAGGCCATCTGCAATCACCCACGTAACCTCACCGACGATATGCTCAAAGCGTTGGCTAAAAATGGCGGGGTGATACAATTAAACTTGCTGAGCGATTATATCAAGACCATTCCGCCAAGCCCCGAAAGAGAAGGTGCGCTGAAAGAATTGTACGCAAAATATAGCATCAAAGACCGTCGGGGAATGATGACGCTGCCAGAGGCGGAGCAACAAAAAGCGCGGGCTGATTTTATGGAATTGAATAAAAAATACCCGATTCAGTTGGCTACTGTCAAAGACGCTATCGATCACATTGATCACATTGTGAAGCTAATCGGGATAGACCACGTGGGTATGGGGGCTGATTTTGACGGCGGCGGCGCGTTGGCAGATTGCTTTGATGTTAGCCAATACGAAAATATGACCATCGAATTGGTGCGCCGAGGTTATTCTAAAAAAGACATTGAAAAAATCTGGAGTGGTAATTTCTTTCGCGTGATGAAGGCCGTTGAAAAAGGAAAAACGCGCGAATTAAGTCTCAAATAAGCATAAACTGATTAAAATCTGATACCTTTAACCGTTAATTTACACTCACAACAATCTGAAACGAAAAGAGTCGAGCACTTGCCCGACTCTTTTTTGTGAAATTTGGTTCAAGACTTTCCCTGACTAGGCGTCCCTGACTAGGCGTCCCCGTTTTTAAAACTTGGCAAGTCTTACAATGACGATTTTTTTATCTCAAATGTAAGCGTTTTACTGCCTGCTAAACCATTTTCAGTTATACCCTGAATGACTGCTTTGTACGTGCCTGGTTGGTCGGATGAATAGAAACTGAGCGATTGCTTACCCTGAGCATCTGTGATGACCTGCGGTGCCCAAAACAATAGGTTCCTGAAATCAGGTGTACGGCTTTTCAGTTGGTCGGGGGTGTCATAGACGGGCGCATAAAATGTTTTTTTTCCCTGAACGCCTTCGTACGACTGCACCAACGCCCGTGGGTCGAGCGGAAAGCCCGCCAAATCTCCTTTATAGGTAGAAAAGCTCACAATACCCGAAAACGCCATTGGGCCTAAGTAATAAAGACCACTAATTACTTCCAGTTTTTTGATTTTTAGCGGGTCAAACGCCATGATTTTGTCGGTATCAAATACGGGTACGCCGTCAACCAGCATGAGTGGGTCTTCTTCAAAAAAGACGCTTGGTTGCAGTTTATCAAAGACTAAAAAGTAGAATTTGCCGCGACGTTTGCGAACGCCCACACCTGGTACATATTCCCGCAAAACCTCTTCTACCGTCGGAAAACGGGTAAACGCATCTAGGAAATACTTCTCGTCGGGGACGCCGTAAAAAGCCAGCGTGTCGGTTTCTCCCATTGTGGTTTGCAGAGCAGATTTGGGCAAAAACGCGTTTTGAGCCTGCATATTGATGCTTCTTGTTAGCAAGTGGTTTTTCCAGCTAGCATCAAAAGCAAACGGAGGAAGTGAATACGACGAGATTTTGTCGGAAAAAGGACTATTGATTTCGATACGGTAGGTGCTGTCGTACTGGGTGTTGGTTTGAACAATGATTTCTTTTGGTCCGAAAAAATGCTTCACCTCGTACGAAATCCGACCAGCGGTGTCGCTGCGCGATACAAACAGTTGAGGTCGATTGCTTGGAGCGGCAAGATACGTCGCAACGTACGGGGCGGGCAAGCCCGTTTGTGCATGTACAACCTTGCCCGAAACAAAATGCCCACCCTGTTCAGGGAGGTAGTTATAGATTACTTTCTTATCAATATCTTCCCAATTGAACCGACGCCATCCGTGGGTAAGCATCAGGTTATCAAGAGCTTGGTCAACTTCCTGTCCTGAATCTATAAAATAATAGGAAGGCGACTCAACGGTTCCTTTCAGGTCGGAGGTCAGGGCCAGATATGTATCAATCAGGAGCGGGTCTTCTGTGGGGAGGGAGTCTACCAAAAACACCGAAACCGACAAATCGGCCACGATGGGCGTGTTTGACTTGAGGGAAGACGTGAGTTCAAGATTGATTTTTTCGCGGGTATTGTACTGCTTTTTATCATATTGGGCCGTGAGCATGAGCGATTGCGTGGGTCGTTTAAAATAAAGCCGCTCGCAAACGGGTTTTTGGTTTGCGTCAAAAATCGTAATGGCCGTAACACCATCTCCCAAGGCGCTTTTAGGAAGCGTAAAGGAGGCTTTCCCACTGGTAAAAGCCTTCTTTTCTGTCACTTTAGGAACAGATTTGGTATGCGACAAGAGGTAAACTTCCGAACCGCTGGTTTGAGTATGCGCCGAAACCGTGACTTCCAACGCCAACGTCGATTCTTTGACCTGCATCACATAGCCCTGCGTTTTGACGGTCGGTAGAGTATACGTAAACCATTGTCTTTTTGCATCCTGGAGCAGTACTCGGTAGGCTTCTCCTTCTTTGGGCGTAAAGGAAAAAGTGCCGATTCCGAACTTCAAAGGTTCAAAATGGGCAACCGTATCATTTTGTTGATTGACGATACTTCCCTTGAATTTTATGCCTTTGCCATCTTGACCCACGGCCCGAAAGGCTACATTGCTTTCCAGCCCCTGTACCAGATTTCCACCTTCGGGAAACAACTGCAAATCGTAAGCCAGCGTGGGTTTCGGAGGGGACGAAAGGCTAGGTTTGCTGAACGGATTAACGATGCTGATGGTGGTTTCGAAATAGAAATCGGGACTAAAATTTTTCATCCAGTGGGTATAACTACGCACCGAATACTGCCCACTTGGGATAAAAGGCGGAATAAAAACCGAGCCGAAACCTTTGCCACCGTCCAATGCAATTTTTGTTTGTAACACAGGGTTGTGGTCGCGGTCTAGTACTTCCAGATAGGCTACTTTGCTCATATCCAACGGTGTATGTAAGGAAGCATCCAGACAAAAAGTCTTGAACCACATCGTTTCACCTACCAAATACAGCGGTCGGTCGAGGTGGACAAACACTTTTTCCTGCACTGCCTGTTGGTTATATTGAACAAGCCGTTGAGATAGTGATTTGCTTTGTCCAACGCCAAAGGTGGGGGTCAAAAGACTCATCCAAAGTGCTGTTTTTTTTAAGAATGAAAATGGATTCATGGAGGCGAGGAAATTTATCATGACAGCATTATGGCCAAAAACTTGGACGGGTGGTATTTCCGCCCTTGGTGCGACAATCTCCGCAGCCAGGGTCACCGGTAATGTATTCAGGAATCCGTGCACCGTCGGCCCAGTATTCCGTAAGTAGAAAACTTTGGGCTTTGATGGCATCAGCAATGCTCAGGGTATCAAGTGGTTGGCACGATTGAGGTCTCCCCAGAGCAGGCGACAAGAAAATGCGTTTTTCTTGCGGTACGCCTGCGCTGAAAAAACCGAAAACGAGCTCCTGCGAGTTGGTGGTGCATTTAATGTTTCCAGTGAGTTGCGAAGGCTGCGAGTCAAATAACCCGCCCGTTGTTTCGGTGGTTTTGGCGAGTGCGTTCCAATATTCATAGCCTTCCTGCGTCAATCCGAATTGCTTAACGATGATGCTATATTTGACGAGCAACTTGCCAGAAGAGGCGGGAATGTAAGTGATGGGCGCATCCCGAATCACATCTTGGGTGAGTTTGATGGTAGAGCCAAGCAAAATAGTGGAAGGAGTTTCGGTACGCCAGCAGGTGTTAATGTTTTGAACGCGGTCAATGATGGCATTGTTCTTTATTTCATAGAGCGAATAAAGCGGCATGTTGTACTCCCAGGTTTCTTCAAATTTCCAGCGATAAAAACGCGTTTTATTGAGCGGGTCGTGGGTGTTGATATTGATTTGGAGTGAGCTTCGGTCGGCCGCAATTTTGTACGTAATGCTATCAATCGGCGGCGTTTGTTTAGGCGTTGTATAGTCAGAAAGGAATTCTTTTTTACCCGTAGTTTTAACTCTGATTCGAAAATTTTCATTGAGGTTAAAAGTTCTGGGAGCCAATCGATAAAGCCCTTTGCCGATTTCTGTAAAGAGAAAAGTGCTGCCTTTATCTCCTTCTACAATCACTTGGGCGCGTAGCTCGGGTGTAAACGAATTTTTGTTGGAGACCAATTGGGTGTAGGTCAACGTAATGCGGCTGCTGTCTTTGCCGCCCGTGTTCAGAAATCCATCGATAACCAAAAAACGGTCGGCCGCCGTAACTTCAGGTGGGGTAAATGGCAAAACGCAGCCATCCAACACCACCAGACTGACAACCACTGCGATAAGAGATAAGAGGGTTTTCATAAGAATCAATAACGAATAACGATGTTGGCTAAAATCTAAAATTGTACGTAACGGTCGGAATCGGTTGCCCGAAAATGGACAGCATGTAGCCTTTTACGACGCCGTTTTGACTTCTAAAATAAACGGAAGAGGGATTCTTACGGCCCAATACGTTGAAGATGGCAAATGTCCAAGAGCTGTGCGCTAGCTTTTTGATTTTGTGATTTCCTTCAATGTTCATCGAGAAATCAACGCGGTAGTAATCAGGAATTCTGAATTGGTTGCGGTCGGCGTAGTAAATACGCGGCACGCCTTCCAAAATGTATTTGCCAATGGGCGGCGTATACGGTCGGCCGCTGCTGTAAGTAAAATTGAACGAAAGACTGAACCGGTGCGAAAACTTATAATTGCTAACCAGCGTAAAATCGTGCGGTTTGTCGTAATTGCTCGGATAATAATTGCCTTTGTTGGGCGCGTCGGAAGAGGTGCGGTCGTTGGCGCGCAACAGTGAGCGGGCGTACGTGTAGCTTACCCAACCGTTGAGCTTGCCCGTCAGTTTTTTCAGCATCACTTCAATTCCGTAGGCTTTTCCCGTGGTTGAAATCACGGCGGTTTCAACACGATGGTTAAGAATAAGCGAGTCTCCGCCTTTGTAGTCCAGAAAATTCTGAATGTTTTTATAATAGGCTTCGACCGAGAGTTCCAATTTGTTGCCCCGCAAATTGCGGTACACGCCTGCGGCCAATTGACTGCCCAGTTGCGGCTTAATGTACGAATCACTCAATTTCCAGATGTCGGTTGGTGACATCACCATTGTGTTTGTCAGTAAATGAATATACTGACGCGTGGTATTGTAACTGACTTTGACCGAAGTACTGTTGTTAACCAAATACCGCGCCGAAACCCGGTATTCGGGTCCTTGGTAGGTTTTAATGTTTTGGCCGGCGGTGAAGGTTTGGCTGCCGTCGCTGTAAATCTTTTCAATCGGGAGGCCCGGCGTATAGGTGTAGACGGTTTTGGGGCCAAGGTAATTGAACAATGAAAAACGAATCCCGCCGCTCAACGAAAGTCTGGCATTTACGTCAAATCGGTCTTCTAGGTACACGGCACTTTCGATGGCCTGCTCGGACTCCATTACGTCTGGAATCAGCAGCGACTCGGGATGTGATGGCCGCAACGAGCCAGGGTATAGTTTGTAATAAACCGTATTGACCCCAAAATCCAACGTATGCTGACGATGCAAGAAATACGTAAAGTCGGCTTTAGCGGTGGATTGGCTGATGTCAAATTTTAAATCAAACGCGGCAGTGGGTACACGTTGGCTGCCGATGTCGTATTGATAGCGGCTGTAGGCAGTCGTAAAAACGCTGTAAAACTTGGGATTAAACGTATGTTTCCATTTCAATGAAGCCAATTGATTTTGGTACGAATAAGCCGTATCGCCAAAAAAACGGAACTTATCTTTACTCAAATAACCCATCAGCGAAAGGCTGTTTTTTTCGTTTATTTCGTGGTTAACGTGGAGATTTACGTCATAAAAAGAGGCCGTACTTTGACTAAACGAAGCATTCTCCAGTTTTTTGAGTACCCAATTAGAATACGTAGAGCGTCCGGCCAGAATGAACGAACTTTTCTCCTTTATAATCGGCCCCTCAATGGCAAAACGCCCCGTCAGGAGGCCGATACCGCCCGAGCCGACGAATTTTTTCTTGTTGCCGTCGCGGCTATTGATTTCCAATACCGACGAAAGCCGCCCACCGTATTTGGACGGGATGGTACTTTTGTAGAGTTCTACTTCCTTAATCACGTCGGGGTTGAAGGCGGAGAAGAACCCAAACAAATGCGAAGGATTGTAGACCACGGCATCGTTGAAAAGAATGAGGTTTTGGTCGGTAGAGCCCCCGCGAACGTTGAGCCCTACGCTACTTTCGCTGACCGCTTTTACGCCTGGCAAGGTAAGCACGGTGCGTAGCAAATCGGTTTCGCCAAACGCCGTCGGTACCTGTTTCATGGTTTTGATATTGAGCTTCACCTGCCCCATTTGAGTTCCTGCGATGTTGACGTCGCGGCCTGCGGTGATAGATACTTCTTTCAATGCCGTCACGCTTTCTTGCATTTCGATGTCAAGTTTGCCGTCGCCATACAGCACAATGCGCCGGTAGGTATCGCGCATTCCGATGCTTTTGATTTTCAGCGTTTGCTTTCCGCGCGGAATGGTCAGCGAAAATAACCCTAGTGCGTCGGTAGAAACCCCAACAGAAGGCGATTCAATATAGACCGCCGCGCCGATGACAGGCTCGCCCGTCACGGCATTCCGGACGTAGCCCGAAACCGTCGATTTGCCTTCAGTGATGCGTTGTCGTTGGGCGCCGATATTATACAGTTTGCTCTCGGCGGTCGATAGCAGTTTGTCTTGTTCTTCTGTAGTGGGCGCTACGTATTGGTTTTGCTCCGATTCTTTGTTGGGCGTATTCAAGTTAAACAAGTCGTCGGATAGTTGCGTAATGATTGGTTGCCCCGACGTCACAAACACCCGTTGTTGGTCATCAATTGAAAACTTAAACTCAGTGTCTTTAAATACCTGAACCAACACCGATACCAACGTTTGATCTTTGACTTGCAGGGTGATTTTGAGGCTGTCGAGCTGCGAAGCATCGTAGTAAAAAAAGTGTCCAGTTTGTGCTTCGGCTTCTTTGACAAATTGGCCAAACCGCGCCTCGTTTAAATCCACGGTTAGACGTTTTTCTGCCTTCGTTTGTGCCAACAAAGCGGAAAATGTCAAGGTGAAAAGGAGGGTTGTAAAGAGTAAAGAGTGTTTCATGGGCGTAGCTTATCATACTGAGTGGCCATCTGTACCAGCGCCTGTTCACGGGCTTTTCGGAAATTGATCCGGTCTTCACGGAGCGCTTTTCGGAGCGCAATTTTACGGTCGTTGTAGAGATTGAGGGCGGCTTTTTTGGAGCGAATGAGGTGATATACTCCGTCTTTTTTGATGTAAAAAAAGTTTTTTGGAGGAAAATAAACCGTGACTTTATTGTTCTCAATCTGCTCTTGTCGTTCTTTTAGGCGCCGGGCAAGTACTTGCGTTTTTCCGTCGTACAAAAGCTGATAAAACCCCGTAGGTACTTCTATCCCTTTTTCTTCATTTTTCTCTATTCTGATAAAATGATTTTCAGCGATTGAAAAATGACGGATTCGTTCGCTTTGCAATTGCACCAGTCCCGAGCGTTCTGGATGCCGGGCCACTACGTAGCCTTTTACAATGTCATAAAGCAGGGAAACATTCTCAAACAACTGCCCGTCGTAGTGCACGGAGCCTTTTTGCCAATCTTCGACCTGAAAAAACTGGTGCTCTTTTGAGCGGCTGTCATAAATATGATAGCGGGGGCCGTTGTACAAATGGGGCGAATAAATCGTTGCCGTCTGATAAAGGGCCAACGGTGAGTTTGCCGCATTTTTAGCAACGGTGCTTATATCTGCGCCTTGACCTCGACCCAACAAACTCATCCAAAGAGATGCGGTAAGAAGGAATAAAGATTTTTGCATATGGTGTGAATAACGCAGTTTTAGAATAAATAGAAAGTAGTTTAGTGTTGTATTTTACTCCTTTGATTTTCAGTGATTTAAAGGGCTTTACAGGAGTGTTGTAAACACTCCTGTAAAGAACCTTTTGCCTGTTTAACTTATCACTGACGCCCTTGGCAAATACAGCGAATAGCCCCGAAACTGCGGGTTTCGGCGTGCCATTCAAATGCGGCATTATAGCGATTGTTTTCCCAAAAAAACTTCTGTCGAAGGCGGTTATAATTGCCCGTTTCAGTCATGGTTTCGGCATCGTATAAGCGTCCGTTTACCATTACGTATTTTATGCTTTCACTGTTGCGAAGATTTTCCAACGGATTTTTATCAAGCACCAGCAAATCAGCTAATTTACCAACTTCTAGCGAGCCAATCTCCTTGTCCAAGCCCAAGGTTTTAGCAGGGCCCATGGTGGCTTGTTTGAGCGCTTGCAGATTAGATATGCCGCCCTGACCCAGCATCCAGAGTTCCCAGTGCGCACCTAAGCCTTGCAGCTGACCGTGTGCCCCCAAATGAACGCTGACACCCGCATCGGTTAGTTTTTTGGCCGTTTGTGAATTGCCAAAGTGACCAAAATCGTCGTCGGGTAGCATTTCGCGGCGGCGCGAACGGCTGTCGATAATTGAGCGAGGAGTGAAGCGCAACAAACGTGATTGCTCCCATACGTTGGTTTTTTGGTACCAATAATATTCCCCCGAAACACTGCCGAAACTCACAATCAGCGTGGGCGTGTAGCCCGTTTTGCTGTTACTCCACAAAGATACCACATCTTTATAAAGGGGGTCAACGGGGATATTGTGCTCAATGGTGGTGTGACCGTCCATAATCATGGTCATGTTGTGGTTGAAGAATGACCCACCTTCTGGAACGACCAACATGCCCAGTTCGCGGGCGGCCTGAATGATTTGCTGGCGCTGATTGCGACGCGGTTGGTTATAGCTTTTGACCGAAAAGGCCCCCACCGCTTTCATCCGACGTAAATGCGAACGGGCGTCGTCGAGGCTATTCACCACGGCTTTAAAATCGCCGTCTGCTCCGTACAAAATAGTTCCTGTGGAGTATATACGTGGCCCAATCATCCGCCCCGATTTCACCATCTCCGCTTGACTGAACACCATTTCGGTGTTGGAGGATGGGTCGTGAACGGTAGTGACACCATAGGCCAAATTGGCGAAGTACGACCACTGCTGTTGCGCCGATTTTTCGCTGCCCGTGCCGATGTGCGCGTGGGCATCAATGATTCCGGGCATCAGTGTTTTTCCAGTGGCGTCAATGACTTTTGCTTCAGCGGGAATTTTAACCTTTCCCGTCGCGCCAACGGCCACAATTTTGTTGCCTTCAACAACCAGTGTTCCGTTTTTAATTACTTCCAACTGCCCTTGGGCGTTTTCTTTCATGGTTAGAATGGTACCGCCCCTAAATGCGACGATGCCTTTGGGTACATCGGTCGGTAGCGTGAGCCCAATCGGAATGCCCGTGGAATCAATAGCAGGCAGTTTTTCGGGCGCACCCTCTACAAACAAAAAGCTTTGTTGTACAGAGCGTGTGAAATAATCGGGACCGATGGTCCAGTGCAGTTTTTGGCTATCGTTGGACCAATGCAAATAATCGCCAGCGTCGCGCGTGACTTTATAAACGGGAAAGGCTTTGGTGTTTCCTGACAAATCAACGGCTTTACCCGTGGCGGGGAAGGCGGCGATGTACAAATGAAATAATTCCTGAAAGGCAATCCACTTGTTATCGGGGCTGGGAACAAACTTGGTAGCGTATTGGGAGCTAAAATGGGTTTGCTCGTCGGTATTGTTGAGGTTTACGCTTTTAAAGGATTTGGTTTGTCCGTCTTCCAGAAAGAAAATGCGGTCGCCAGTGGCGTTGAAGAGTGGCTCTTCGCCGCTGTCGCGGAGCAAGGTTCCTTCGCCGCCAGTGGCGGGCATGAGGTATAATCCAGGTTCTTTGCCGAAGGCGTAGCCCATGTAGCCGTTGCCGGTTCCTTTTCGATAAACGATTTTGGTGCCGTCGGGCGAGAACGCAGGTGTTTGGTAAAAGCCTTTTTCGGTCGTCAGGGTTTCAACGGAATTGTTGGTCAGATTCAACTTTCGGATGCTGCCCGTCAACGAGTCATTCCAAGTGGTGTAAAGTAAAAACTTCCCGTCGGGGCTGAATGTCGGCTCATATTCAAATACATCGGTGGCGGCAGTGAGGCGCTCGGGCGTGCCGTTGGGTAATGTTTTTTTGTAGAGATAGCCCGCCGCATGAAAAATCAAGGTTTTTTGGTCGGGGGAGGTTCGGGCGTGGCGAATCATTTTAGATTGGAACGTCGGTGTAAAAACGGTTTGCGGAAAACGAACCGCTTCTTGTACCGTCAGGCTGGCATTGACCGTAAACGGAATTTCGGTGGCTTTGGCGCTGGCAACGTTTACCCGAAATAATTTACCTTTGGCCCAAATGACAATGTCTTTGCTATCGGGTGTCCAGTCGTAGTTGGGATAAAGACCCATGATGGCCCAGGCTTCCTGTTGGTCTTTGTTGAGTTGGTCAAAAACGGGAAATTCTTCGCCCGTTTTTAAGTCATGTATATACAGCACCGACTTGGTGCGCACACGGCGCACAAACGCCAATTGCTTGCCGTCGGGCGAAATCTGCGGCCGCACCGCACCGCCGGGGCCCGTCACGATATTTTTTAGCGCGCCCGTTTGGCGGTCAAAACGACGAACGACGTAAATCTGTCCGTTGGGGTCTTTGTTGTACTGAAAGAAAGGACCCGGGCTCATATCTTCGCTGAAATACACGTAGCGACCATCGGGTGAAACACAGGGTTCGCCCGCGTCTTGTTGGTCATTTTTGCGTTTGGTCAACTGCAATCCCGCCGTACCGCCGCTGGCGTGATACATCCACATTTCGCCCGCACCTAATGAGCGCGACGCCGTAAAGTGCTTACGCGCAATTAGGTATTGCCCGTCGGGTGTCCAGACCGCATTGTTGAGCAATCGAAAATCTTCGTTGGAAATTTGTTTCAGGTCTGAGCCATCGCGTTTCATGGTCCAGATATTATCGCCGCCGCCCCGGTCGCTCGTAAAAGAGATGCGTTTGCCATCTGGGCTGTAGCGTGGCTGGATTTCTAGCGGCAATCCGCCCGAGAGTAGTTTAGCCTCGCCGCCGCCGATGGGCAGCGTATAGAGATCACCGAGTAGGTCAAAGACGATTTCCTTGCCGTCGGGACTGACGTCGAGGTTCATCCATGTGCCTTCATTGGTGGTGAATTTTACTTCTTTAGAAGGGCCTTGGGGTTTGGATACGTCCCAGGTTTCTTTGGGTTTTTGGGCCATGGCCTGGCAAACGGCCAAAGCTGCCGCAAGGGCGAGGGTAGCTTTTTTTTTCAAGGGAAAAGGGGCTTGGAATGATGAAATGTATGCTAAAGATGGGCTAACCAAAGTTTCCCAAAAATAACGTTAATGTATCGTAATGGCAAGTGAGACGACGTAATGGCTTAAACTACCTCTTTTTTACCCATTTGTTGCGCAATCATACTGCCCACCAGTAATTGTAGCGCATGATAAATCATCAGTGGCAGCAACACCACCCCCAGTGTTACAGCATTAGGAAACAGCACTTTGCCCATTACAGCACCCTGAACTAGCGATTTCTTAGAACCACAAAACAACACCGTGATGGTATCTGGACGGTTGAAACCAAACCAACGACTGACCAAAAACATGATTCCGAACATGACCGCAAAGAACAGCAGCATCCAAAAGCCCAGCGCTACGATTTCACCCAAGGATTGGTCGCTGAACATATTGTTGGCAAACGATTCGCAAAAAGAAGTGTAGACAATCAACAAAATAATGACTTGGTCAAATATCCTTAGTGTACCGTTGTAGCGCTCGGTCCATTTGCCCCATTTTTTGTGCAGGAAAAAACCGAGGATAACGGGTAATAAAACTTCTAAACATAGGCGAAGGATGATGGACGAGATGTCAAAATCGGCGTCCTGTTTTTCTAGTAATCGACTCATCCACAGTGGTGTAATAAAAATGCCAATGATGCTGGAAATACTGGCGTTAAAAATAGCAGCGGGGATGTTGCCGCCTGCAATCGCCACCATCACCACCGAAGAAGAAACCGTGGATGGGAGCGTAGCTAAATAAAAGATACCCAACCACTTCAACGAAGAAGTATCAAGGTTGAAGGCTTTTCCAATGCCAAGAATAATGAATGGAAACAACACAAAAGTGGTCAATTGAATCACCAAATGAAGTTTCCAATTGCTCAAGCCACTTTTCAGTTTTTCGGGATTGAGTTTCAGACCGTAAAAAAAGAAGATAATAGAGACGCCATATTCGGCGATGTCGGGTAAGTGTAAAGGGCTTTGTTCGGTGCCGAAAGAGGGAAAAAAATAGGCTAATACTATCATTCCAAGCAAAGCGAAGAAAAATCCGTTGATGCCGACTTTTGCCAATAACTGAATCATTCGTATTCTATTTATCAATCGGTACAAAGTTAATCCGATAAAGCAAATAAGTATGAATGATCCTTTAGAATGGGAAGAATCAGTGAAAACAATCGGAGATTACGTAAGAATAGGTCACTTTTAGCGGATTAGTGCTCAAAAACCAACTTTTTTGTCCCAATAAATATATCGAACAAAAACAATTTTTTAGCGAAAAAATTATATTTTTGTTGTAAACCCTAAATCTTTATAAACGATGAAAACAACGGCAACTTCTAACGGTTCGGAGCTGAAAACGGTCATAGATTATTTTTATCAATGGGAAAAGACACAACCCAATAAGGTTTTTTTGCGCCAGCCTTTTGGTAAAAAATTCAAAGACTTTACGTGGGCTGAAACGGGAGAGCAGGTGAGGCGATTGGCTGGATACCTTGTTTCGTTGGGGTTAGAGCCACAAAGCAACATCGGGCTGGTTTCAAAAAACTGTGCAGAATGGATTATTGCCGACCTCGCCATCATGATGGCTGGACATGTTTCGGTGCCGTTTTATCCCACCCTCACGAGCGATCAGTTAAACCAAGTATTAACCCATAGCGGCTGTCAGGTACTTTTTGTTGGAAAACTCGATAATTGGCAGGGAATGAAAAAGGGTGTTCCCGCAGGCGTCAGCTGTATTTCTTTCCCTACGTACAATCCTGACCCTGTACATATACAGTGGGATGATATTCTTGCTTACAGCAAACCGATGACTGAGTCGCCCCGACCGAAGCTAGATGATTTATTCTCCATTGTATATACCTCTGGAACCACAGGTAACCCCAAAGGAGTAATGCTTACGTACAAAGCGATGGCCAAGGTCATGCACGTCACCCAAGATATGATGCTCTATCATTTGCCCGAGACCCGTTTTTTTTCGTATTTACCGCTATGTCATATTGCCGAGCGGAATGTGGTGGCAGTAACGGCCGTAGGCACGGGCGGAACCGTGTACTTTGCAGAATCATTGGATACTTTTGCCGCCAATCTGGCCGCTGCACAGCCCACACACTTTTTTGCGGTTCCACGCATCTGGACTAAATTCCAATTGGGAATTTTGGCAAAAATGCCCCAGAAAAAGCTCGATATGTTGCTCAAAATCCCTATTCTGAGTGGTATTGTCAAGAAAAAAATCCGTAAGGGGTTGGGCCTCAATGACGCGAAATTTATTTTGACGGCGGCGGCTCCGATGCCAGTGTCATTGATTACGTGGTTTCGTCGCCTAGGAATAAAAATTCAGGAAGCCTACGGAATGACCGAAAACATGGGAGCGGTATGTATGGCCCCCGCCGATGCGCCCAAGGATGGAACGGTAGGAAAGCTGTATCCAGGGGTAGAAGTAAAAATAATGCCCGATACGGGTGAAATCCTGACGCGCGCTGAATGGAACATGTTAGGCTATTATAAAGAACCCCAAATGACTTCGGAAACCATCGACGAAGAAGGGTGGATTCATACGGGTGATGTGGGCGAAATTGACAGTGAAGGTTATATCAAAATTACGGGCCGGGTAAAAGAAATGTACAAAACTTCCAAAGGTGAATACGTGGCACCGTCGCAGATAGAATTTGGATTTGCAGACAATAAGCTGATTGAACAAATTTGCGTAGTGGGCCAAAGTTTACCGCAGCCAATTGCGCTGGTGGTTTTGTCGGAAATAGCCCGGTCCGTTGAACGCGACGCCGTCGCCCAAAGTCTAGCTGCTACGCTTTCAGATGTGAATCCCAAACTTAAGTCTTACGAGCGCGTACAAAAAATTGTCGTAATGAAAGAAGCTTGGACGGTCGATAACAATATGCTGACGCCCACCATGAAAACCAAACGCAATGTGATTGAAAAAACCTATGGGCAAATGATGGAGCCTTGGTACGAAGGAAAAGAGAATGTTATTTGGGAATAATTGGTGTACTGGTGTGAATGGCGTGATTTTGCCCTTTAAAGGCGTAGTCCTGAACCTATTTTTTATAATTGGTTATCGTTCTCAAATGTATTGAGTTGCAGGTAGAAAGAAACCAGAAAAGGTGAGGAGAAAAGGACTTTTTTGTAGTATGTCGAATTATCTCAAGCAAGGATGTTGCCTTTTTGCTATTTTTAAGGCAAAAAAACGACACCATGTCTAAACCCCAAGGACTCCTTACTATTGATCAACTACGCGAAGCTGTAGACCAACAAACCATTGAAACCATTATTGTAGCCTTTACTGACCATTACGGGCGGCTCGTCGGAAAACGTTTCGACGCTGATTTTTTTGTCGATGATATTTATAAACATGGCACCCACGGCTGCAATTACCTCCTCACCACCGATATGGCCATGGACCCCGTACCAGGGTTTTCGTTTGCCAATTGGGAACTCGGCTACGGTGATTTTCATCTTGTGCCCGATCTTTCTACGCTGCGGGTAGCGGCGTGGCTTGACCGCACCGCGATGATTATCTGCGATGTTAAAAACGAAAAATCGCACCAATACGTTGATATAGCGCCCCGTTCTATCCTGAGAAAACAGCTTGATAAAGCCGCTCAACACGGGTTTGACGTGCTGGCTGCTTCTGAGTTGGAATATTATTTGTTTGAAAACAGTTTTCGCGAAGCGCACGAAACAGGCTTTGCCCAACTGCGCCCCGTAGGCTGGTACATCGAAGATTACCATATTTTGCAAGGTACTCGCACCGAGCCGTTCAACGCGGCGGCGCGGCGTTATTTGAAGCAATCGGGCGTGCCCGTTGAAAACTCCAAAGGAGAGTGGGGCTTGGGCCAACATGAGCTCAATGTACGCTACGCCGAAATACTGGACATGGCCGATCGCCACGTGGTGTACAAACAATGCTTAAAAGAAGTAGCCGATGCCATGGGTTGGAGCATTACGTTTATGGCTAAATTTGCCGCCGACCGTGCAGGTTCTAGTTGCCACATTCACATCAGTTTGTGGAAAGATGGCGAAACCGCCTTTGCAGGCAACAATACGCTGGGACCCGTGCAATGCTCAGATACATTCCGTTGGTTTTTAGGTGGTTGTATTGCCCACGCTCCTGATGTTATGGTATTTTATGCCCCAACTATCAACTCCTACAAGCGTTATGTAGATGGTTCGTGGGCCCCTACGCGTTTGGCGTGGAGTTATGACAATCGCACCGCTGGTTTTCGGGTAGTAGGTCAAGGTAAAAGCCTACGAATTGAGTGCCGGATTCCGGGGGCAGACTGTAATCCTTATCTCGCTTTTGCGGGATTGCTGGCGTGTGGATTGGAAGGAATTGAAAAGCAGATTGAACCACCAGCCATTTTTGAGGGTGATATCTATGCCGCGGCGCATTTGCCGAGGGTTCCGTACACCTTGGCCGAGTCCATTGCGATTTTCTCCAATAGTGAGTTTGCCAAGCGGAGTTTTGGGCCTGAAGTAGTGGAGCATTACACGCATTTTTATAAAACAGAGCAGGCGGCCTACAATGCATCCGTGACGGACTGGGAGCGGAAACGGTATTTTGAACAGATTTAAGGGGTTAGAAATAGTTGCTAAGTGAATTTTTAAATTTTTTCTTGAAATAATTCATTTAATCAATTTATCTACTACTTTTGCAACGATTATTTCTAAACCTCTACTACAAATACTTAAAAAGCCTTCTGCATCGCGCAGAAGGTTTTTTTATTTTTACGCAGAAAATAACTTTCGCTGCTTTTCTTGCGTTGTATTCTACGTAATATTGCACATCATTCATTAATCAACTCTTTTTAGCAAAATGACAACTAAATTTCTCCGCAATGCATTTGCAATAGCATTGGCCGCAGGTTCGTTGCAGGCTATGGCACAATTTACGCAGGCTCCGCTTCCATACGCATCGGATGCTCTTGAGCCCAATATTGATAAGACTACCATGGAAATCCATTATGGACGTCACCATAAAGCCTATATCGACAATTTGAACAAGGCCGTGGCGGGTAAACCAGAAGAAAAATTGACTCCTGATGCCCTCGTTAAGGGAATTACGAAAGAAACTGCTCCCGCAGTGCGTAACAACGGTGGGGGACATTGGAATCACACCTTCTTTTGGAGCATCATGGGGCCCGGCAAAGGCGGTGCGCCCAAAGGAGCATTGGCAGATGCCATTACCAAAGATTTTGGTTCATTGGACGAGTTCAAAAAGAAGTTTAAAGAAGCAGGTACTACCCGTTTTGGTTCGGGATGGGCGTGGTTGATTGTGAAAGATAAAAAATTGGTGGTCACCTCTACGCCAAACCAAGACAATCCATTGATGCCCGTAGCGGATGTACAAGGTGCGCCGATTTTGGGCGTTGATGTGTGGGAACACGCATATTACCTCAAGTACCAAAACAAACGTCCTGATTATCTAGACGCTTTTTGGAATGTAGTAAATTGGGATAAAGTAGCCGAATTGTATGCGGCAGCAATGAAGTAAAGACTTGATTTTGCCTGTAATATAAAAAAAGAGAAGGCCCT
>VFQN01003927.1_pt1 | contig 20341 bp, 11 predicted proteins | sample 3512371 | NCBI WGS metagenome assembly VFQN01 (sample SAMN10412370, study PRJNA504923) | tailings metagenome | isolation source: Replicate 2 from Balatoc abandoned mine | place: Philippines: Itogon, Benguet | collected 2017-08-28
TTCTTCGGCAATCACGTGTACTTCGTCCCAACCAAACTGAAGTTTTTCGGCCAAAAAAACTTCCCAGAGACGGTGCTTCCGAATGACCAACAACGCAAGCCGCTCACCTTCTTCGGTCAAGGTGACACCCCGGTATTTTTGATAATTAATCAATCCTTTCTCTGCCAACCGCTTAAGCATATCTGAAACCGACGCCGCCCGCGTATTGGTACTGTCGGCGAGGGCATTGGTTGAGACACCTTCCTGAGTCCCGATTGACAGGTAAAAGATGGTCTTGAGGTAATTTTCTTCCGTGAATGAATACAAGACTTTACAGTTTGTTTCAACAAAAAAACAAAATTTCGCTCACTTTTCTGCACTCACCATTCCAACATCTTTGGTAAAACCCTGAATTTCAGGGAAAAATACTTGATAACTTTCACCAAAAAAGAAAATTTAGAAACGATAAATAAAAAATTTAGACTAATCTAAAAAAATTATTTGAAACCCCTTATATTTGTATTGCCTATTATTAACAAGCCATAAAAACACCTCGGTGGCACAGCTGTTTTGAGTACTAAATACTGTGTCGCCACAAAACGAACAAAACAATGAAACTAATACTCTCTACCCAAAATATGCCTCTCGACCGCCAATCCCTTTCCGAAACCAACGCAAGCATTGCCGTACACACAAAGGGCAGTTTTTGGAAAAAAATGTCGGCCTATATTGGGCCAGGTTTAATGGTTGCCGTTGGATATATGGACCCCGGAAACTGGGCGACCGACATCGCAGGCGGAGCGCGCTTTGGCTATACGCTGTTGTCTGTTATTCTTATATCCAATCTCTTTGCCATGCTTCTACAACACTTGTCGCTCAAGCTGGGTATTGCCACGGGCATGGATTTGGCGCAGGCTTGCCGCGCTTATTTTCCCAAAAAAGTAGCCCTCGTTTTGTGGGCATTGGCCGAAATAGCCATTACAGCCTGTGATTTGGCTGAAGTTTTAGGTTCCGCAATTGCCCTCAATCTGCTATTTCATATCCCTTTATCGGTGGGGGTAGTGATCACTACTTTGGATGTATTGCTGATTTTATATTTTCAGAACAAAGGGTTCCGCATCATCGAAAGCATTGTGGGTGGGCTGATTGCCGTCGTATTGATGTGTTTTGTGTACGAAGTCATCGTTTCTCACCCCGAATGGAGCCAAGTAGCGGGTGGATTGATTCCGCAAAAAGAAGTGATTACCAACCCTGGGATGTTATACGTAGCCATTGGTATTTTGGGCGCTACGGTCATGCCACACAACTTATATTTACATTCCAGCATTATCCAAACTCGCGCCTACGCACGCACTGATGAAGGGCGTAAATCGGCCATCCGTTATGCCACTATCGACTCAACGGCGTCGCTCGGCATTGCATTTTTTATTAATGCGGCCATTTTGATTTTGGCGGCGGCTACATTTCATACCACAGGCAACCAACAAGTAGCCGATATTACCGACGCCCACCACCTCCTCGACCCGCTTCTGGGTAGTCGATGGGCCAGCGTGCTGTTTGCAGTGGCTTTGTTGGCCGCTGGCCAAAACGCCACCATCACGGGCACCATGGCGGGGCAGATTGTGATGGAAGGGTTTTTGAATCTACAAATGAAACCGTGGCTTCGCCAGCTAATCACACGGCTGATTGCGATTGTTCCGGCGTTGTTTGTTGCTATCCAATACGGCGAACATGGCACGAGCGAACTGCTTGTTTTTAGTCAAGTAATTCTCTCCATCCAATTGAGCTTTGCCGTGATTCCCCTGATTCTTTTCACCAACAAACGCGACTGGATGGGTCGTTTTGTCAACTCACGTTTACTTTCGACGGTTAGTTGGGTAATTGCCGCCATCATTGTGGTACTGAATGTATATTTATTGATAGATACTTTCACTTAGCGGTATTTTACCTAAAAAATACCTGAATTCCGGTATTGTGCACCGCTAGATAAACATAGATATTTGCACTCATAAAATCTGGTCCCCTTTTCTATAAGACACAGTAACAGCATTATCATTTTTCCTATTAGCAGCCTTTTTTACTTTTTTTATCGTTTTCAGCAGCTTTATGATGTTGTATTACATTTGAACCACAAAACAAATCGGCCAGTAAAGAGCGTAGTTCATCACTGGCCGATTTGTTTACTCTTTTTTCGCTAAAACCCTTCTTTCTCCTCTTCTTTCTCTTTTTTCTTAGCAGGAACTTTGGCGGGCGTCTGCGCTACTTTTGCCCCTGGCTTGGCCTTGGGGTCAGTCGGCTTAGCCGCTGTTTTTGTATCCTTTGCCGTTGACGTTTTCGGGTCTTTCTTGCCCTTGGCAGGAGTTGCTTTATCGGCTACTTTTGTATCGGTTTCCTCCGTTATTTCTTCTTCGGCCTCCGTCTCTTCTATTTTAGGTTCTTTGGTTTTGGCGGGAGCAGCGGCCGCAGTTTTGGTTCCGCCGCTAGGAGCGGCTTTGGTAGGAGTACCCTTAGCGGGTGTCTTGGTATCTTTGGCCAATGTAGGCTTTTTAGGTCTGGGACGGTACATTGACATAAACCGGCTCACAAACATATCGCGCTCTTCTAGTCCGATGGGCAGTACCGTTGACTCCTTTTTATCACGTGATTTGACCGTAATAAAATCATTCACTTCCTGCACCGACGACACCATTGCCAGTTTTCCTTGCTGCCAGTCAAAGTAATACCAAACATCTTCGGACGACTCAATGTAGATACTCACCTCATCTCCCCGGGCGTTTTTGCGGATTTCAACCATTCCTTCCAACTCCGCATTTATGTCGGTGTTACCGAGGTTTGACACCCCGATTTTACCCACACTATAAAACGCATTTTGCGGCGCCGACCACCTCAAATCAACATTTGATAGTACCAACGACGCATTAAATTTGGGCGATGCATCAAACAGCGGCTTATACGCTGCCGCCGTACGAGCAATGTAGCTATCGGTGGCTTTTCGACCTATTAAGGCGGTCAATTTTGCCCCTAAACGTTCAAAATCAGGTTCTGCGGGGTCGCTGTTTTGTTCATCCAGATTCGTTTGAACAATATTCTCTGCGGCTTTGGTGATAATCTCCCGATTGGCGGGAAAATTCATCGAAAGCAGGGTATTAAAACGATACGAAGTGCTGTCAATGTTTGTTTGCACACTTCCCGACGCCAAAATCATCTCTTCTCCTTCTTTCTCGCCTCGTTCGTTGATCAAGTTAAGTTTTCCCACATAACTGATGGTGCCTTTGGCATCGTTGAAGGTGTACGCATTTTCCTCATCCACTAGCTCATCCGCTGATTTGGTCTCGGGAATGATTTTAAATAATTTGCTCTTCGCATCAAAACGTAATAAACCATGTGCTTCAAAAATAGTCTGGTCATTGCGGGCTTCTTTGGGCGATAAGAACGTACTGTATAGCCCATCAGCTCCTGCACGATAGTGTAATCCGACCGAAATCGGCAAATCAGACTCGTTTTTGAGGGAGGGGGTTACTTTCAACGCCACATCTTTGGTCGGCGTTTCTTTGAACGGAATCCAAGATGCAACCAAATCGGGGCGTTTTTTTATAATGGGCTTGATGTAGCCATCAAATTGCAGGTTTGGTTCGGGGGCCAACATTGTCATACCACCTTTGTACTGCAACCTCGGTCCCACCACAAAATTATCGACCTCCACAATCTCTGCCCGGGCAACGGTCGAAAATACCTTTGTTTTGTTCTGTGGAGCGCGGGTACTGGTTGAGGCCGAAGCCGTGGCTATCTGACGCAAATCAAAATTGCCCATTTTGACGGGAATGGTGTCATTGGTTACCGTAGCATATAGGTAGGTGGCATCACCCGAGAATTTTGTGCGGGATACAATCTGAATATTTCCGTTTTTCAGGCGGTGGTATTCATGCAGCGTATCAAGAACCAAACGTGCGTTTTTAAACGGTGTCATTTCTCCGTTGCGGCGCACCACCACCAAACCCTTGTCAGGTAGCACCTTGGCATCAGCGGCTTTGATAAACGGAACCCCTCCGATGTTGAGCGTCATTTTTTCAATCTCATACAATGCCGACGAGCCGTTGAAGGTCAAGCCTTCTTGTTCGGGTGCGGTCGCCGTAAATGTTGACGTAGCCACATCGCCTTTCATCGCAATGGTTTTGGCATTAATATTCCATTGCGCGCGGTTGATAGATGTTCGATACGAGGCAAACGGAAATTCCATCAATGTGTTTTCCAACGAATTTTTGTTCGTAGCAATCCCCACCAATCCTTTCACGATGTTGAAATCAATGTCTACATTTTGCCCTAACAACACTGGCCGGGTGGCGTTGGTGGCTGAGATAATTTTATACTGCGACTCTCCCGCCAAAAACCCTTCTTTGTTAAATTTAATATCCTGAGAAGTAAGCTCGGAGTCGTCGCGACGCAGAAGGCCCTTGCCGTATAATCCCGTAGAGCGCAGCACAATACGCCCGTCTAGCTTGGTGGTAGCGTTATAAAAATTAAAGGTATTTCCTTTAGTAGTCAGCGACATACTATCGGCTTTGGGCATCCAGCGTAGGCTATAATTGCGCAGCTCTACTTTCGGAAAATAGGCTTTGCCAATGGTCGCTTCTTTGATTTCAGCCTCCGCTCCACTGGCAATCAATGAATCAGGCATAAACAACATGGCCTGGGTCGGAATGCGCGCACTCAAGTGGGCAATTTCGCCCTGCGAGCGCAACCCTTGCTTATCCATTACCAGTTCTTTTGTAAACTTTACGGTGGTATTGGAACCGTATACTTTATAACCAGCCGCGGGAGGCGTATAGTTAAATCCTAACGAATTGTCGGGCATGGAGCGCAGTTGTGCCTGAAACGGCGGGAAAATTCCCCCCGAATTAAATGTCCCGATAAACACAATGTCCTGTGTACCGAGGCTGTCATAATCCAATGAGGGTATCTTGAAGAATACTTTTTTATCGTAGATGAGCTCTCCCCGATCGGGTTGGTCAAAATAAACCGTCATTCCTTCGGGCACACTCAGGCGCGGGAATACCGAGTTTTTCTTACCCCCTGATTTATTTCCGGGGTCGTTTAGATAGATTCTCCCTGATTTTTCGTAGACAATATCTCCGCCCACTTCAGTCGAACTTCCTTTATCATAGGCTTCTTTGGGGATATACGTAATCTTGTCAATTTTGTTCAGGTCTACAAAAAACTTGTCGTAATTAAACATCAGATCGCGCCCATTGAACCTAAAGTTAGCTGACATTAGCAAGCCATTCATCATAAAATCCCGATTCTTGTAGACTTTGATTTGCTTGTCTGACGGAATAGCCACGATTTTTAGGGAATCACTAATGGTAAATTTATCAACCCCCCTAATCGTTAACACATTGTCTTTAAGGTCAATAGAAGCATTGGCAGTGGTACTGTTGGCGGGATAGAGCGACGACACCAGAAAATTGTCAAAGTCGGTTTGTTTGTTATTGGCCAACACGTACAAAAGCCCTTTACTGGCCATTCGGTACAGTCCCGTCTTGGGCTCAATAGCCAAGTACCCATCGACATTCAACTGACTAAAGGCAGTACGCAGCGCCGCGGGGTCACGTTTATAAAACAGTGCGACATCTTCGGCAAAAAAGGTCGGTGTTTTTTGTTTAGAAATATAGTTGGCCACCATCAGCAACGGATGAAAACCGTATTGTTCGCTCATGGCCCGAAAACGCTCTGGCTTGAAAAAACTAAAGGATTCAAAACGGACCGGAACGACATTTTTTCCCGCAATGACCGAAAACTCAATTTCATTTTTCACAAAACTCCAGCGTACCATTTCGGCGTCGATGTACATTTTGTGGTAAGAATCAGTAAAAAGGGTATTTTGATACCCCGTTCGCTCGGCTTTTTGAACCTTCACCAGTCCTTCCGAATCGTTGTAAGAAAGCCGAATGGCGGGGTGATACAAAGAATCTTTGTCGCCCAAATAAGTTGCAAAACTTGCCAACGGCGACGTAATGAGGGAGTCGGCAAATTCGAACCGACGGCTCGTTGATTTAAACGCTGTTTTGTTGCCGTTGCTGATAATCAGCGTTGAAGGCTCCTGGCTTAACGAACCGCTCGACAGTTTCAAACCCACCAACGACACGCCGCCTTTGTAGCGCATATTTTTGCTCAGTCCTTTCAACTGCGCGTTGTTCTGATAAGACACAAACCGTGGATACGGCGACGGCTGCCCCTTGGGCCGCCGCTTGCTTTCGTACTCAAAAAGTCCATCAATGGGTTGGTCAAGCTTGGCCGTATAGTTCAGCTTCGCGTCGTCGGTAATGAGTTTTGGTAGACCTACGTTAAAACTATAACCACCAAATGTAACGTAGACATCGGGGGTGCCCGCCATCTCCCAGGTCATTTTCCCGCCTTTCCCGAGCCAAATTCCTTCTTTGACCGCCAACTGACCGTTGGTTTGGGTGATAGGAACGGAATCATTGGCGGTGGTCATGACTAAGTTTACATTTTTGAATTCAACAAGCGCCCCCGTCACGGTGGGCAAAGGCTTTTTTTCGTAAGCGGTGGCGCTGCTGAGCAACCCCGTCGAATCGGCAGTCACACTTCCCCATCCGTCATTGGCAGCGTCAGGTTTGGTCGGGTCGGTGGGTTTGATGGCATCGGCAGCCGCATCTACAAAGCGAAAGCTGAACGTACCCTCGAAGGCAAACAAACGGTTAAAATTTGAGAGATAAATCAGGCGATTTTCGAACAGGTTTCGCGCCGTTTCGAAATATTTAAGCGCGCTTTTTGTATCATAGGTTTCTACCACTTGCGTAGCCACGGTCAGGTAATTATCGACTTCGGCGGGGTTAGCGTAGGTTCCGTTAAAGGCCGCATTGATGCCGCTAAAAAACTGCTCAAAATGCGGCATTGCGGGTTTATAGCCTTTGGCCACCATGCGCCGCGAAAGCGCAATGATACTTTTCTGGTGATTTTGCGTCATACGACTGTCTAACCACAGCGTTTCTAGGTTCTTAGCCGCTTTGACATACGCCGGACTGCCACTCATCGCCATCATTTTTTGCGCATCGGCAATAAACTGCGCGGGGTCTTCGGAGAGCTTTACGACTTGGGCTTGTGTGTTTAAACCCAACAAGATAAAAACACATAGTATAAGTAATGAGAACGGTTTCATAGACAGGTTTTTAAAACAAACTCTTAGGGGTATTATTGAAATCACTTGGCTCCACTATGTAGACATGCACATGCCCATAAACACAACGTAATTTGAAGAAAATAAACCATTTAATATAACTCAATTTAAGACCTTTTTATTTTGAATCAACGCCCATGTCTGAAGATTTTCTGTATTTCCTGTGGCAATTTCAGTATTTCCAAAAAAACAACCTGCAAACCGTTACGGGTGAGGCGCTTCAGATTTTGGCCGTGGGGCTGCGCAATACCAATGCAGGGCCCGATTTTCTGAATGGACGGGTGCTCATCGACGGATTGGAATGGGTGGGCAACATAGAAATGCACCTACGAAGCTCCGATTGGCACCGACATACCCACACGCACGACCGCACCTACGACAGCGTCATCCTGCACGTGGTCTGGGAAAACGACGCCGTTATTGCCCGCCCCGATGGCTCGTTGGTGCCTACACTCGCGCTCAAACCGCTGACATCCTTGGTGTTACTTCAAAAACACCATTCGCTCATCGATAACCACGAGGTGATTCCGTGCGCCGGTCAATTTGAACACGTACCCGAACTCCAAAAACGCTCCATGCTCGACCGCGCACTCCTGCAACGCCTCCAACGCAAGGCGGCCACTGTGCATGAAATGCTGGTGCGAAATCAGCAAGATTGGGAAGAAACAACCTATCAGTTGTTGGCCCAAAACTTTGGCTTTAAAATCAACGCCGAACCGATGCTTAGATTGGCGCAGGGACTCCCCCTCAAAGTCTTGCAAAAGCACCGCGACAATCGTACCCAACTGGAAGCGATGCTATTGGGCCAATCGGGGTTGCTTACCAACGCGCAAAATTCTGACGATTATTCCCTTACGCTAGAGCGTGAATATACTTTTTTAGCGGCCAAGTATGGCCTGAATTCTCACCAACTCCGCCTGCACGAATGGAAATTTTTACGTCTGCGTCCCGCCAATTTTCCAACGGTGCGCCTTGCACAATTGGCCACCCTGATTCAGCAGCAAACAAGCTTTTTTTCGTTGTTCATTCATGCCGAAAACGTTGAACAATTGAGTCGGTTGCTACGCGTTGAGCAATCGGCTTATTGGCAAAAACATTATTTGTTTCAGAAAGAGGCGTCGGCAAAAGTAGCCCTATTGGGCAAATCATCGGTTGAAAATATCGTCATTAATACTGTCATTCCACTTTTAGTGGCTTATTCGGAAGCCCGCGACAATCGTGTTTTTCTGGATAAAGCGATGGACTTTTTAGAACAACTCCCTACCGAAAAAAACCACATAACAGAGATCTGGACCGCGTTGAAACAAACCACGAAGACGGCATTTGATTCTCAAAGTATTATTGAACTTTACACGCATTTTTGCCAGCCCAAACAGTGTTTAAATTGCACGATTGGCACATCCCTTTTACGACATACCTAACCGTTTGATAATTACTTTTGGCGCGAAGAAACGATAATGTCTGCTTTTTTGTATTTTTATAAGTTCTTAACGCTTCCACAACCCCGTATGTATCGTCAAGTTTTATCTGCTTCTTCAGTAAGCCTTTTGTTGGTCGCTTTGTTGGCTTTCCGAGGCGACAATGAATTCGTTTCTTCCTTCCAAAAAATCAACGAAGATATCCTTAAAAACAGCCGAGCGTACGAAACTTTAGGCCATGCGGTATCTACTATCGGCCACCGACTAACGGGCAGTGTCAACGGTGCCAAAGCAGAACAATATGCTTTTAATTTATTCAAAAAGTACGGTTATACGGATGTAAAATACCAACCGTTTGAAGTTGAATCATGGATGCGCGACACCGTTACGCTCGAAGTTGTCCCCAATAAAAGCGATAATTTTCGGAGTGTACCCGTCGTGGCCTTGGCGCACTCGCCCGTGCAGGCGCGGGTCAATGGTGCCATTGTTGATGTTGGCAACGGCTTAGAAGAAGACTTTGAGGCGGTAAGAGAGCAGATTAAAGGCAATATCGCGATGGCAAACATCGGCTTGGTCAACGGAAAACCCGGTCAAAAGAATCTTCACCGCTCCGAAAAAACGGCCTTGGCCATTCAATACGGCGCTACGGCGATTATTACGGTCAATCAAGTGCCAGGCAATGTACTCCTAACGGGAACCGCCTCCGTGACTGGCTCACTGATTTCCATTCCTGCCGTGAATATTTCTAAAGAAAGCGGTGAAGAAATTAGAAATTGGATAAAAGTAGACACGGATTTGCACGCCATTGTGGATATGCGCAACGTCAGTAAAAAAATCAAAGCCCGCAACATCATTGCTACTTTGCCTGGAAAAACCGACGAGCGTATCATCATCGGAGGACATCTGGATTCGTGGGATTTGGCCACGGGTGCCACCGATAATGGCCTCGGTTCCTTTACGATTATGGACATAGCCCGTGCCTTTAAAGCCCTTAAATTAAAGCCAAAACGAACCATTGATTTTGTACTTTTCATGGGTGAAGAGCAAGGATTATTGGGCTCGCGTCAGGTGGTGAAAGAACTCGTAAAAAATAAGCAGATTGACAAGGTAAAATTCATGATGAACCTCGACATGACTAACAATGTACAGGGCATGAACGTAGGTGGCCGCGATGAGCTAGTTCCTTTTTTTCAGGCCGTTGGCGAACAAATAAAGAAAGTAGACGCAAACTTTGCCAACTTGGTCGGCAGTCGTGCGGCACTGCATTCAGACCATCAGCCTTTCATGCTGGAGGGCATTCCAACGGGCGCACCTGCGGGTCGTTTAGCGCCTAATGTTTTCGGCTGCTACCACGCCGACTGCGACAACTTCAACCTTGTCAATCGAGAAGAAATGACCAATGGTGTGCGTTTTTCGGCCATGTTGCTCTACGCACTTGCCAACGCCGACGCGCTTCCTGCCAAAAAATTGGACAGCAACAAAACCCGCGATTTGCTCGTAGCTCAAGGCCTTAAAAAAGAATTGATTTTGGGAAAAGACTGGAAATGGAACGATAATTAACATCATTTATTTTCGGGACGCCCTAATGACGTCCCGAAAGTAACCTCAATCTACTTTGATTTTTCCACCTCCCGAATAACTTCTAAAATCGCCCGAATACATCGCATCGGCCGAAACTGGGCCGAGTGTGAACGTTCCTTTGGTAATTACCCGCACCATGTAATAAAACGTCTTCGGCGCGTTATCGGCAGTAGTATAATAATTGATGCGGTCGTCGCGAATATCGAAATGATTTGGGATGCTTGGTGCTTTAATCCACGGCATCTCGCGCGGCTCGGTCAGGCGCGGGTTTTCAATTTCAAAGGCGGCGGGAAGCAGGTCCGTGACCACCACATTTTCCACGGGCGAGCCATCGGTACTCGTCAGCGTGATTTTCACCACCACCAAATCATTTTGACGGAAGGTACTCAATGGCTGGCCGTTACGACTCAAAAACTGCTTGCGTACCCGCAGACCAGCATCCTCTTCTACATACGCACCCGTGGCGCTCAGTCCTTCGCTTTGCGCAAACCAGTAAAGAGACCCTTTGCCAGAAGCTGTAATTTGTAATTTACGGTTTGCAATTTGTGATTGTAATACCAAATCTTTCCCATCAAATGCCGCCAACTGCTTACTGCCTACTGCCAACTTAGCCGTTACCGTCGAGCCGGCATTTTTCTTAGCCAGTTTGCCTAATGCCAAAAACGAGAACGCAGCCTCTTGCGTATTTAAGTATGCGGTCGAATTGAGCGCCTGCGACAGGCGACGCGCCAAGGTTGGAATTTGCAGGTTGCTCGGATCGGTTTCAATTAATGTATTCAGCGTCAGTGCTATATTCCGAATAGGCGACGCAAAACTGCCGCTCAGTTGGCGCGCAGAGCGGGTTTCGGCCAAAGCAGTTGGCAACAAAGCAACATAACTGCGCTCATCCCCGATTTGCTTAAAAGCCGCCGCCAGCAGATAGCGCGTATCTGATGTCAACAACTGTTGATTTTGTTTGTAATAATTCATCGAGGCGCGATTGGCTTTTCCGCCCAGCGCCAAGGCATACAGCGAGTACAGCGACGAACGGCTCGCAATTGTTACCTGCGTGTAGCCGCTTGCTTCGTCGTAGGTGTAACCATACTCAGTAGCGGGTGAGCCCGTTTTAACGGTCAAATAATCCAACATGCGCCCCAAAGCCGATTGATTGATTTCAAATCCCGCCCGTTGGGCTTCGATGAGGAAATGAGTAGCGTAAGCCGTTCCCCAAGCAGACTCTTCGGTACTTGCGGGCCAGTAGCTCACTGCACCGCTCGGCAACTGCATACTTTCTATTTTTTGAATGGCCGCCTGTACGTTGAAAGTGGGATTAAAATCACTCTCTCCGCTTTTAACCACGTAGGTCTTTGGCGCAATCGACTTGGCGATGTCGGCAAAATACAACTGCGGAAATGCTTTGGAGATCGTCTGCTCGATGCACCCGTGCGGATAGCCCAACAGATAATCCAAGGCTTTGGCGTATTGCACCATCGGCGAGCGGCTTACCACCAATTTACTGCTTACGGTAGACGGAATAAAACCGTTGCCGCTGAGATCAACCGTCCCAGCGCTTCCGCCGGCTATCACGCCGGATTGTGATGTTTTCAACAGGGAAGTGGCCGGACGTATCGTCAATTCCGTTTTTTCGACAAACTTTTCTTTACCGTTGCTCACCGTCACGGTCACACTGCCGGTACCCATTGCCTGTGCCGCTTTTACCACAAATGCAGTACGACTTTCTTTTTCGGGTGCAATGCTCAGGGTTTGGCTTTTGGCCTGCAGATTCTGAAGCTGACCGTTCACACTCAGGCTTACCTGCACGTTGGCAGCCGTTTTTTCGGTGTTGGTTACATTGACGGGTACAATCAGTTCATCATCGGGGCTCAGGAAGCGCGGCAAAGCAGTGCTGATTACGATTGGGTCTGCCACTTTCATGTTTTTGTTGCCCGAACCAAAACCATTGTCTTTATAGGCTACGGCCATGATGCGTAAGTCACCCGAAAACTGTGGAATATCGACTTCAAATTCAGCTTCTCCGTCCATGCCAGCGTCCAGTTGCCCAGACCAGTAGGCCACCAAATTGACCCGTCCGTTGGAAAGTGGATTGATGCGTTTTTCTAAATCATAACCATCTCCCCCCACGCTGCTGGTGGAAGCCAATGAAAGTTCGGGAAACAGAAATGGGTACAAATCGTGGCTACTAACCTCCAAGGCACGTTTTTGGTAAAAGAACCCATGAATATCTGGCGTTTGAAAATTCTTGATTTGCAAAATCCCTTCATCCACTACCGCCACGGTCACCTGCGCATTGCGGGCCGTTTTGATGCGAATCTTTTGCTTGGTTTTAGAACGGGATTTTTCCACGGCAACAATCTCTACAGGCAATTTCGTATCTTCATCTTCGACCTTGACCGAAGCAAACCCGTGCGCTACGGTCAGCGGCAGATTGGAATTATCCAACGGTCGAATCAAGGTTGCGGAAATAAAGACATTAGGCAAATGATCACTGCCTACGGAGAAGCTGAATTCGGCAGATTTGTTATCGGTCGTTAAATAGGTGTGTTGCAATATTTTATTACGCTCGACCGTAACCAATAATTTGCCCACAAACGGTGTTTTGAACAAAACCGTGGCTTTGTCGCCTACTTTATAACTTGGTTTGTCAAATTCCATCAGCACTTCACCTTCGTTGCTCACCTCAAACGAAGAGGCCGAAGTACTTCCCCAGCCGTAAGCGTAAAAGTTGACGGCCGAATACCCCGTGGTTGGTGCCCCGACCACCCCACTCGTACGCCGTATCCGCACTTCATACTCGCCCGATACCGTAGGTACGTAACGAACTTCCGCCAAACCGTTTTTGAAATTCACGACGTTGGAATACACCACTTTTTCGCGCTTTTTGGAAGAATAACGCAATTGATCATTTTGCTTTTCCACCACCGTCTGGTAGTCCATGCGAATCACCTCTACTTGCGCCTGCGCCGTTGATTTGGGCTTGCCGTCTTTGTCAACCGCCAGCAACCCAATAGGCACTGGCGCATTGAGCCCCACGTAGTTATCGGCCATTTTTACGCCATAAAACACCTCCTGCGTAAATACATCAAAGCGCTTGAGGCGATTGACGGGGCGGCCCGTTTCGTCAAAAACCGTGACGTAAATCTTTCCTTCCAATACCCCCAAATCCTTGTATTCGACAGGGAGCGAAAATGCTTCTTTCACTAATCCATTATCATCGGTTACGCCCTGCCGCAGTACATTTTCAAATTTAACGGCATTGTCGGGCATATCAAAAATGTACTCTTTATAGTTAGTCGCAAAAAAGGCTTTGCGCTTGAGCGAAAACTCCATTTCATAATTACGCCCCGACGCGGGCGGGCCAAACAGGTTGAGCGCCGTCGCGTTGAGCGTAATGGTTTGGCCCGTTTGGTAAAATTCCTGATTGGTTTTGGCATCTACCTTGATGCGGTCGGGCATAAATTCCTCAATATTGAGCTTTTTAGAAGCCAGCAATACCTCGTTTGCGTTGTATACTTCCACGCTGTAGCCACCCGTCACGGCCGCTTTGTCGAGCGCTAAAGACGTTTCCACCGCACCTTCGCCGTTGGTCGTTACACGATAAGTTTTGAGTTCTTTACCGTTGGGTAGCAGCACTTTAATTTTGAGCGGTACCTCCCCCACACTTTTCCAGTTTTGTTGACGCACCACGGTATTGAAGTGAATCGTCTCGCCAGGGCGATAAATATCGCGGTCGCCGTAGATAAAAGCTTCAAAACCCGAATTATTGTCGCGCTTGCCCTCCACTTCAAAACGCGACGTTTCAATCTGCGTATCTTCCAGAAGGAGATAATTAAAATCAGCATCGCGACTTTGGGCTTCACCGCTGTGGGCCACGACCATCGCGATGGAAAAATTCGGGGCTTTTTCCGATAATTTTTCAAACTTAACCACGCCTTTAGTGTCGGTTTTGCCCGTCAGTACGGTCTGATTATTGGAAGAAATAAGGCTGATCTCCAGCTTATCGAGCGGCTCGGCGGTTTTGATGGAATTGGCAAATACCCAAAGCTCGTCTTTTCCTTGCTTCGCAATCAACCCAATATCCGACAACGAAACCAATTTATTCGCGCGTTGGTATTGCTCATCTTTCGACTGAACGCTCACCAAATAAATTCCACGAAAAGCATTGGGCGCATCTGGCAAGCCCAGATTAAGCGCCGAAACACCTTTTACTTTGGGCAGGTTATCGGTCTCCACGGTCTTATCCACCACAAGGTCGCTGTACGATTGGTTGTCATCTTCCTGATAATTATACGCACCCGTAGGTCCCCAATTATCTTCCCCGCCCAAATACCCGTACTCTTCGTAGCGGTTATTTCTCAGGTATTGCAAAATGTTGTTCTCGTATATCTTCGCGATCTTTACCTGCACTTTAGGCACGTTTACAATTTGAACGCCTACGTTGCGTGCGCCTTTGGACGAAAGATAGACCGCTTTTTTATTGACAAAGGCAATGCTCGCGGGCATCATGCCAAAAAACAGGTCTTTGCTGACCGCCTCTTCCAAATTCGCCCCCAAAACGCCTTTCACTTGGTCGGTGAGGGTCAACACGTAGGTGTCGGTTTCGTTAAAATCTCCCCGAATGATAAACCCGTTTTCGGTCAGTTCAGCTTTGGTCTGCACAGCGGGCTGAATAGTATAAAAGGTCGACAGATCCACATTTTGGAGTTCCTGCGTGGTCACGACGCGCACCATGCCTCGGTTGTTCTCAAAACCCGTTTTTACTTCTTTTACTTCGAGGGTCGTGGCGGAGGGAATTGTACTGGAAAGCTTGATGTCTTCTTTACTGACATAGGCGGTATTGGGCACTTTCAAGCCCTTTTCGACCGACACTACCAGCGGTTGTTCATTTTTATCGGCGGCGGCATCGGTCAAGGAAACCGTAACGGCTTCCGACGTTTGATTTTGGGTAACGGAAGAAGTAAGCGGTTTGTCTTCACTTTTCACCTTCAACTTTCCGCCCACCTCGCTGCCGGTAACGGCGTAATTGAAATGCAGTTTGGCTTTGGCCAATGCTTTGCCCGTTTCTCGCGATTTGGTCCAGTAGGTTTCGGCGTCGGTGAGTTGGAGATATGGCGTATGAAATTCGATCTCTTCGCCCGATACATCATAGCGTTTTTCAATGGTTTTCTTTGCCAGCTCCTTGCTCAGCTCGGCGCGGTATTCGGTGGCGGGCTCAAAGCCGCTTGCGGGCGAAAAAATCAGTTCGTTGGGCGCGGTCCACTTAAATTTTCCCGCCACGGCAGGGATAAATTCCACAAATTTTGTGGATTCCCAGCTGTTCAGTTCCGATACGGGAACAATGTCTTTGTTGAACGTAAAAACCAGATTTTGCGCCAGATTGATCTCATCCTCAAAATTTCGCCCTACCACCCGAATTTCGTTGAGTTTTCCACATTGTGTGAAGAAAAGTGTGGAAAAAAGGATAGTAAAAAGGGAAAGGCGAACGAACTTCTGCGCTGTTACGGATTTAAAATCCGTGACAGAACTGATTCGGGATTTTAAATCCCGAAGAGCGAGGACAAAAAAGCGACTGCTGAACAGGAAGCGCATTAGGGTAAGAGGTTTAGAATGTAAGCGTATTAACGCTGAAAGTACGCGAAATTGTTATCACAAAACAACAAAAGAATTTGCCATTTATTTGGCGGCCTGTAAACCCACTTCATCCTGTCGTATGTACCTTTTCGCCACGTCATTGAGGGCATTTGCCACCTTTATTTTCAAGCTTCATTGGGTTGTTTTTGATTTGCATCATCATCCTTATCTTTACCACTATGCAAATCAACAAATGGCGACTTTTCGGGCTTCATTATGCTATCATTCTTATCTTTTTGCTCTTATGGACTTTTGCTCTACATGATTATCTCTGGATTTATCGCACTGAACATGTAAACGCCTTTATCCCTTGGCAAACAATTCTAATAGACTTATTTGCCAACAAAAATGCTCCCTTTATCAATGCGTTTTTGTTGGCTTCAATATCAACTTACTTTTACTTGTATATTTTTCAGGATTTGATCCAAAAGCAGTTTAAACGTTTTGCAATTAAATTTTGCTTATTCCTCGGGTTTTTGATATTACTTCAAATCTTTCTTTGGGCTTTTCACGATTGGTTACTGTTTAATTACACTTACGAATATGAAAAAAATCAGGCATGGATAGAAACTCAAAAAATAATGGTAATCTCTTTCGTCCATTTTTTTCTCTTTTAATGGATTCTTTTACGATTCTTACTCAAAACGGATTCGTAAGTTTGTTACTTGGACTAGGGATTAATGATATTATCTTTTATCTCCTCTACACCGCCTTCTTTACCCTCATCATGTACGTTTGGCAAAGCCGCAGGCGGGAAGCAGAATTGGAGAAATGGCAACGCGAAACGGAGATTCAAACCCTGAAAGCGCAGTTGAACCCGCATTTTTTGTTCAATTCGCTCAATACCATTTATAGCTCGGCACTGACCGAAAAAGATACCTCCACGGCGCAGTTGGTCCAACAGCTTTCAGGGATTTTGCGGCACAGTGTCGAGGAAGTGCAACAGGAGAAAACAGATATTCAAAAAGAACTGACGTTTATTGAAAAATACATCGCCCTCCAGCGCGCCCGCTTGCCGGAGCACCCCAATGTTTCGATTCAATCCACACTGTTTTGGGATCAGGAACCGGCTGACATTGCGCCGCTGCTGCTGATTCCGTTGATCGAAAATGCGTTTCAGTATGGCGTCAGCATTGATGAGCCGAGCTTTGTGCGCGTGGACTTGCGCGTGGAAGACCGAACACTGCATCTTAGCGTTGAAAACAGTATTACAACTCATCACGCCGAAAAAAAAGGCGCAGGAACGGGCCTGAAAAATACCGAAAAACGCTTGGCGTTACTTTATCCTGACCAGTATTCATTACATTGTGGCCGACAAAAAGATACCTTTAAAATTGATTTGACCCTTCAGCTGTAAGCTATGAAAATCTCCTGCATCGCCATTGACGACGAACCAGCCTCATTGACCGTCATTGAACAATACGCTGAGTGGGTGCCGTTTCTGGCCTTGAAACAGACGTTTGTAAGCGTCAAAGAAGCATTAGCTTTTCTTAAAAATGAGCGGGTAGATTGCGTTTTTTTAGATGTAAAAATGCCAGATCTGCCCGGTACGGAACTGGCGCATATCCTACGCGGACAAACGCAGATCATGTTCATCACCGCCTATTCCGAATACGCCGTGCAAGGATTTGAAGTTCAGGCCCTTGATTATCTGCTGAAACCCATCGAATTTGACCGTTTTTTGCAGGCGGCCAATCGGGTTCATGCGCACCTCAGCCAACGCGTGGAAGGCCAAAGTTCGATTTTTGTCAAGGAAGGCTACGATTGGGTACGGGTGTCTTTGAACGAGATTCAATACATTCAGTCCGATACAAACCTGCTGTTTATTTACGAGCGCAATCGCCGCATCATCACACGCATGACCATGACCGAGATGTTGAGTTTGCTGCCGTCGGAGCGATTTATGCGTGTTCATAAATCGTTTATTGTCGCGATTGAAGCCATTCAGAAAATAGAACGTCATCAACTCACCATGGCCAAAGGAAATGTGCCGATCGGCGAACTGTACCGCGAGGGCCTGGAGCGGTTATTGTTGCGATAAAAAAGAGAGCCGCCCTTTTATTGGACGGCTCTAATTCTAACAAAATTTTCGTCAATTACAGAAAACGCATTGTGAAACTGCACTAAATATTTTTTAAAGGCTTCACATACAATTTCCACCTTTTCTGTGGTTGGCATGGTATCCTTAAGACGCACTAATACGATTCCTGTATGCTTCATTCTGTCTCTAAATACCAAATCACCAAAGTCTTTATCTCGGGTCAATAAAATACAATTATCAATTGAGGCAAACTCCAGGACGGTAGTATCAGGGACCGAGGGCATCAACTCTGCAATGTAAAGAATTGTGAAACCAGCCTCTCTAAGTCCTAAAACCAGACGGGCTTCTATACCTTCATCAGCAACAATTTTCATGAAGCCAGTTTGTAAAACTTCATTTCACGAACTGCTTCGGCCGCTAAACTCAATGCCGCATGAATAGCTTCTCGTGTCAGCCTGGGGTAATCCAATAATAACTCGTCTTCCGTTTGCCCGGCGGCCAGTTTTTCCAATACCAGCTCAACAGGAATACGGGTACCCTTAATGACGGGCTTTCCAAGCATCACGTCAGGATTCGATTCGATATAATGTGAATAGTCCATAGATACAGCGATTAGATTACCGATAAGCTTGCTTACACCAACTCCCCATACAACGCCTCACGTTGGGCTTTTACGCGGTCGTCGGTGATGTATTCGTCGTAGGTCATGAGTTTATCAATGATGCCGTTCGGCGTAACTTCGATGATGCGATTGGCTATTGTTTGAATGAATTGGTGGTCGTGCGAATAAAACATCATCGCACCTTTGAACTCGATTAAACCGTTGTTAAGCGCGGTGATAGATTCCAGGTCCAAGTGGTTGGTGGGGTCGTCGAGGGTTAGGAAGTTGGAGCCCGAAAGCATCATTTTCGAGAGCATACAACGTACCTTTTCACCGCCTGAAAGCACACTGGCTTTTTTGAGCGATTCTTCGCCCGAAAACAGCATCCGACCTAAAAATCCGCGAATAAAGCTCTCGTCTTTTTCTTTGGAAAACTGACGTAGCCAATCCACTAGGTTGTCGTCGGTTTGGAAATAATGGTCGCTGTCTTTCGGGAAATACGCATTGGTGACCGTTACGCCCCATTTAAAATCGCCCGAATCAGGTTTGATTTGCTCCTGAAGAATCTCAAACAAGGCCGTGATGGCCAAGGTATTGCGCCCGATAAAGGCCACTTTATCTTCCCGATTCAGACGGAACGTAACGTTGTCAAACAGTTTGGTTCCGTCTTCGGCGGTTTTGGAAAGACCTTCTACGCTCAATACCTGATCGCCGATTTCGCGCTCAGGTTTGAAATTGATGTAAGGATACTTACGCGACGAAGGCTTGATTTCGTCGACGTTGAGTTTTTCCAACATTTTCTGCCGTGCCGTTGCCTGCTTCGACTTCGCTACGTTGGCACTGAAACGACGAATAAATTCCTCCAATTCTTTCCGCTTCTCGTCCGATTTCTTGTTTTGGTCGGCGCGTTGTTTCAACGCCAATTGGCTTGATTCGTACCAGAATGTATAGTTACCGCCGTACATCTGCACCTTGCTGAAATCAATATCTACCACGTGCGTACACACTTGGTCGAGGAAGTGGCGGTCGTGGGAAACCACGATAACGATGTTCTTGAAGTTGTTCAAAAAGTTTTCCAACCACATCACCGTTTCCACGTCAAGGTTGTTGGTAGGCTCATCCAACAGCAAAATATCAGGGTTACCGAAAAGAGTCTGGGCCAATAACACCCGCACTTTTTGGCTAGGATCGAGGTCGGTCATCTGGGCATAGTGAAGGTCTTCTTTGATACCCAAACCGCTCAATAGAGAGGCCGCTTCGGGCTCTGCTTCCCAGCCGTCCAACTCGGCAAATTCGGCTTCCAAGTCGGCGGCCTTTTCGCCGTCGGCTTCCGTAAAATCTTCTTTGGCGTAGATGGCGTCTTTTTCCATCATGATGTCATAGAGGCGTTTGTGCCCCATGATCACCGTTTGCAACACCTGAAACTCGTCAAACTCAAACTGATTTTGTTTCAGTACGGCCATGCGTTGGCCGGGCGTAATGGCAACCGTACCCGTCTGTGGGTCTATTTCGCCCGACAAAATTTTCAAAAAGGTGGATTTCCCCGCCCCGTTCGCCCCAATGACCCCGTAGCAGTTGCCCGGGTTAAATTTAATATTTACTTCGTCGAAAAGCACCCGTTTACCGTAGCGCAACGACACGTTTGATACCGTTATCATTAATGAATTGAAATTTTCTGTAAAAGATGCTGCAAAAATACAAAATTTTCGGGGGAATGCCGATTATAAATATACCTGTTCAATGGCCTTGCTTGTTCTGGCCATCTCCATTGGTCAGCGAAAGAGATAACCCATTTTGGTGACTGGCAGATGATTTATGATTCATCACAAATGCCCTGGCTGTTACAGATTTTTTTGTAGGTTGACGCTTACATCTGGATACAATAAAAATATCTCACT
>VFQN01003928.1_pt1 | contig 20338 bp, 21 predicted proteins | sample 3512371 | NCBI WGS metagenome assembly VFQN01 (sample SAMN10412370, study PRJNA504923) | tailings metagenome | isolation source: Replicate 2 from Balatoc abandoned mine | place: Philippines: Itogon, Benguet | collected 2017-08-28
AACACCTGCCCGCCCACCTCCACCTCCACGTCCGCGCTGCCGTCCGGCTGCCGGTCCAGCAGCTCGCCCAGGTCGGAGGACAGGGTGCCGGGGGCTGGGCTGACATGGTGGGGCTCGGAGCTGGATGTGGGAGGCGTGAGGCCCAGGTGGAGCAGGAGGACTTCCTTGCATGAATTCGACAGGGGCGCCAGTGACAGGCAGCCATTGCCTAGGACGACCGGCGAGTCGTACAGAGATGTCCGGGCGCTGTCGGGGAGGGCAGGTCCCGCCAGGCCTGCCGGCACGGTCACGACTGCGCCCTTGGGGTCCACCCGCGCCAGGCGTGTCGTCACGTCGCTCATGACAGAGATCTTGTCCAGCACCCAGGCGGCACCTGCGCCGTCGACCGCAACCCCCAGTATCTTCCAGAAAGTCGCGCCTGCCCCCACACCGTCCCGGAGTTCAGCCTCATAGTCCTCGCTGCCCGCCACTAGCACCGGCTGGTGCACAGCGCCTGCTGCCGCCGCCCCCAGCCCCGCCACCGGCAGGCGGTACACCGTCCTCTTCGAGCACAGCACCAGGCTGCGGCTGGCGGGGTCGTAGGCCCCATGCCGCAGCTGGCCGTCCAGGCCGCCGCATGCTACGGAGATCACCCGCACCTCCCCTGCGGGGAGGCCTGCAGCAGGGTCTGCCCCTCGACTGTCAAGCTGCCGCTCCTGCTGCTGCTGCTGCTGCTGCTGCTGTTGCCGCCCTTGCTGTTCCTGTCGTTGCTGCTGCTGCTGCTGCTGTGGCTCCTGGACACGGCCCATGGAAGGGGCACGCCGCCAAGCTGTGGGGAGCTTCAGCAATCGGAGCACCCCACCGTCCAGCAGGTACAGGCGGCCCTGGCCGTCGGACATGATGCTCCTGCAGTCACTGAACCGCGCGAGCAAGCCAGTGCCATCACGTGGCTCCACTTCCGCCGTCTGGTGTCCTGCAATGACCGCTGCGTCGCCATCCTCTGACACCCGCAAGACAACAGCACCATCTGTCGCGTACGTGTAGCCAGAGAAGCCATCCCAGCAGGCATGTACGATTCTGAAACGAGCACCAGCATCGTGATCTGCACGTTGCCTGGGGTCGCGGATGCGAATGCGGCGTGGCTCGCCCAGAAGGAGCCCGCGACAGTCCCAATGAGAGGAGACCTCCAGCCTTGCGAAAGAGCCGTCTCCAAGGAACACCAATGCTTGCACGCTTTGATCGTCGTAGGTAGCAGCAATACAGCGTACGCTTGCCGGTGCGTCCAGAACGCAAGCGAAGTGGCGCTGATTCAACGCTGCTTCAACGCTCATCGCTCACATGCAGTTTGATTTCGGCAGCGGAGGCCTCTTATATCAGTTAGGTTGTCAATTATCTGTAACCCTAAAGGAGAAGGATTGAACTGGTTTCACCGCTCCAGAACCGCACAGTCCCAAGCTATAACACATTCAAGCGAGCTCAGACACGAGAAAACCTGGGGCCTCTTCACTTTACAGCCTGGGTGCCCCGGAGTGCTTCATATCGCGGAGGCAGGGGAGAGGCCAGCGACTCAACCGACATCTGTCGCCGACAGCGACTTGTGCATGCTCGTACTGTTACAGCGTGCACGCAACACAGCAACTCAGAACACATCTGCACTCCACAAACACACATCTGTGCTTTGCGCTATCCTCGGCTTCCCCGCCGCCCGTAGCGGCACATTACCTTCCCCGCCGCCGCGCTGGGCCCCGAGTGTGCAAGTTAGGGGAATGTTTGTCCAGAAAGTGAACCCTTTAACCGGCGAGGCGGACTGGGTCCTGGTCAACGACCCAGGTGAGTGCCTGGGTGGCGGGGTGGCCCTGGGGCCCATACAGCAAGCCATTTGCCCCGTGGCTGATCGCTTGCGCCTACTGGACCTGGGTGGAAACTAATGTGCAAAGCTACAAACGCTCTTCATTCATTGCTTGCCTGGCAGCTAGGACGCCGTGCTGCAGGCAGCACGGTCACAGCATGCGCCTTGAACATGGGCTGTCACCCCGGACAATCCCTCCCTCTTAAAGGCAGCCTAGTTGCAGAAGCCCGACAGTCAAAATTCCTCATCCCCACCACCTGTAATGTCAGCTCCTCTGTCACGCTGCTGCTGCCCCCGCTACAATGCTCACCCACACTGCCATACACCGACAATTCCCCATCCCTGCCCCCGTGCCCTACCCCTCTTCACCTCGCCCCACTTACTCAGCCCTGTCCCCCTGCACCCCTGCACCCCTGCACCCCTGCACCCCTGCACCCCTGCACCCCCGCACCCCTGCACCCCTGCACCCCTGCACCCCTGCACCCCTGCACCCCTGCACCCCTGCACCCTCCTCCCAGGCCTGGGCGACGCCGACGACGCCTCCGCCGACCTGGTGGCCACCTCCTCCTACCTGGACATGCTCACGGACAGCAGGCGCAACGCGGCGTACGGCGCGGCGCTGCGGGCCGTGCTGCCCGCCATGGCGGCGCGCAGGCGCAGGGAGGAGGCGACAGCGGCGGCAGCAGCAGCAGCGGGGGCAGCAGCGGGGGCAGCAGCGGGGGCGGCAGGAACAGCTGCCCCGGATTCGTCTGTTGGAGACCCTGGCCCTGCCGCACCTGCCGCCCCTGCTGTCCTTGGGGTACAACAACCCGTGGGTCTGCGTGTGCTGGACATCGGCACCGGCACAGGGCTGCTGGCCATGATGGCGGCGCGGGCGCAGCAGGGGGCGCGAGGGGAGCAGCAGGGGGCGCAGCAGCAGGCGGCGGGAGAGGCGGGGGCGGAGGCGGAGGCGGAGGCGGGGGCGGGGGCGGAGGCGGGGCCAGCAGGCCCGCAGGGTGTGTCTGTGTACGCGTGTGAGGTGTTCCCGCCCATGCAGGCCCTGTCGCGGCGGGTCATTGCTGCGAATGGCCTGGCGGACGCCATTGCCGTGCTGGACAAGCGGTCGGATGAAATCACGGTGGCAGCGGCAGGGGGGGCAGCGGCAGAGGGAGGGGCGGCAGCAGCAGGAGGGGCAGCAGCGGGAGGGGAGGCGGCGGAAGGAGGCGGCGGCGGCGCCCGCGCTCGGCGAGCAGCTGCGGCTGCTGCCGCTGCGCCGCCACCCGACCTGCCCGGCCGCGTGGACGTTGTGGTCACTGAGATCTTCGACAGCGAGCTGCTGGGGGAGGGCATGGTGCCCAGCATGAGGCACGCCGCGCAGCACCTGGTACAGGTGGGGGGGCGGGGCGGGCGAGGAGCGGGAATGGAGGGGAGACTGGGTGGCAAGGATCGAGTAGGGGTGGGGAGGCAAGGCGTGGGGCCAAGACCGCGTAAGGGTGGTCATGTGCCGCACAAGCGTGTCGTTTGCAAGGGGTGTGCCTAGCCGCCTGCGCCTGCTGTGGTGGGCCTCGTCCCGGCCCCATTCTGTGGGACTAGCCTTCCGTGTGACCACGCTGCCATTGTGACGAGTGCGTCGAGCCTAACTCACATGACGTTCCCTACCTTCCTATAAGCCGCTTGCTCCAGTAAACAAGGCAAGCCCCGTGCCGCTAGCCATGGCCTCACACTGCGCTGTGCTCCTCAAAGCTTATTGCCCCTACCTCACCCTACTGTCCCCCTCCACTGCAGCCCGGCGGCGTGGTCATCCCCGCAACCGCCTCGCTGTGGGGGCAGCTGGTGGCCTGCCCGCTCATGCACCACATGGCGGGCCTGAGGGCGCAGGCGCAGGGGCAGGAGGGGCAGGGGCAGGGGGCGGAGGACAGTGCGCCGTACCCCTGCCCCAGCCAGCCGCTGGGGCAGCAGGGGGACCGGGGGGGTGAGGGTGGCTCGCTTTCGTGTCGCGTGCTTGGGGCGCTGGGGTCGTTGGACGCGGGGGCAAGGGCAGCGGCGTTCGCTGGCGACGAGCTGTACGAGGTGGGCATGGGGGCATGGGGTGTTGGGGGAGCAGGGGCCGGGCAGGACTGAGCCTGGACATGGGGGCGTGCGGACAGCAAGGAGGCGCGGTACGTGGGGGCATGGGTATGCGCGGGGTGGGGGACTGGGGCACGCGGAGGGGACTGAGCGTGGGTGTGGAGCGAGAGCATTATGGTTGGGTGCCGAGTAGGTGAGGCCCAGGCTGGGTGCGGTGAGTGTAGTGGGTGGGTAACGGTGGAAGTCAATGGTGAGACGCATGGTAGCGAAGAGGCGATGGGGATCGTGCCGAACGTGTCTAACGCTGCTCATGCGGTGCATGCCAGGTCCGGGAGCTGCACGTGGACATGCTGCACGAGCACCAACAGCAGCAGCAGCAGGAGGAGGGAGGCGCACCAGCCCAGCCCCTCATCACGCCGCTGTCAGAGCCCTTCCGGGTGTTTGACTTTGACTGGCTGCGGCCGCCGCCGCCGTCGGGGCGCAAGGCCACAGTGCAGGTGGGCGTGTGGGACTAGCGAGTAGGGCTGGGGCCATAAAAATACGAGGACTACTTGATAGTGTCTAGAGTGTCAGCAGGTGCAGGACTGGCTGCTTCACGGTGGCGTACTGCAAGTAGTGGGCGTTGGGCGGGGTGCGCGTGCGGGCCCAGGGGGCGTGCTGGGGCAGAGCCCATAGGGCCGAGCCCCGGCAGGAGGTGATGGGGCGGGCTGCTTGTGTCTCAGAATGCTAGCGGGTACGGAACTGGCTGCTGTCTCACTGGTGTGCTGTACGTGTCCATGCTACGCAGCACCAGGCGGCTGCCCCTCCCCTGCCTCAAGCACCATACCAACGTGTCCTCTACCCACGCTCCTACCCATACATACATTCCCTGATCCACTGCACAGGTCCCAGTGACGCGCGACGGCACTGCCCACGCGGTGCTACTGTGGTGGCAGCTGGGCATGGTGGACACCGGGCTGGAGGCGGAGGCGCAGGGGGAGGGGGGGCAGGGGGCGGAGGGGTTAGGGCAGCAGGAGGCGGGGGAGGGGCAGCAGCCGCTGTTGCTGAGCACGGCGCCCGGGTGGGTGGGCCCCGAGCCCGGTGCTGGGGGCGACGGCGGCCCGCTGGGCGGCACGGAGCAGCGCTGGAGGGACCACTGGAAGCAGTGCTGGGTGCAGGTGGGGGCGCGGTTGGGGCGGTTGGTAGGGGCAGCCTGTGCGGCCCCGCTTGGGGCGTGCACTGACTTGTGAGAGCTGCGGGTACAACCATGCTTCAAGGCCCCACCGCCCCGGCCCCACCGACCCGGCCGCTTGCCGACACCCTATCACCCATCCCCTGCGTGTCCCTTGACCTGGCAGCTTGCGGACATTGGGCTGCCCGTCACTGCGGGCGGCCAGCTGCCCATCCTGACCCACACTCAGCTTCCGGCATCTATCCCCCGAAATCCTAGCCGCCTGTCATTACCTACCCATTTTGTATTTTTCTCCCCACACCTCACCCATATTGTGTTTCTCTACCCACCCCTCAGCTGGCGGACGTGGGCCTGCCCGTCGCTGCCGGCGGGCAGCTGCCGGTGGCCTTCGAGCACGACGACCTCAACCTACGGGCCAAGGTGGCGGCGGCGGTTGGGGCAGTTGGGACACGAGGGGCGGGCGGCAACGGAAATGGAGACAGCGCGCCTGCGGCAGCGGCTGAGGGGGCGGCTGGGGGCCAGGGGCAGGGGGCGGCGGCAGGCGGCGGCGACGCCAGGGCGCTGCTTGCTGCGCTGCGTGCTGAGGACGCGTGTCGGCAGCAGCTGATGCCGCTGATGGGCTGCCTGGGGCCGCAGGTGGGGCGTGGGGTGTGGGTGTAGGAGGTGGTGTGGTTCCGCTGCCGTTGGCCACAGTCAGTGGTATTGCATGTGGACGTCTGTATGGGTTTAGAGGCCGGTGCAAGGCTGGTACTGTAGCCGTTCGCTGTGCCTGGCTGTGGATTGACACGGAAGTTCCATGCGCAGGAGCTGCCGTGTGGCTTTGCATGCATGCAGAAACTGCAACAGCTATGCCGCCATGTGTGCGCGTCACAAATGGCAATCCAGTGATCCAATTGTGGAAGCGGCTTCTGGATGCACCACAGCGAAGTATGCGCGGGCTCTATGCCCGGGTGCCCTGCCCATGTGCCGCCCTCATACTCCCCCACACGTTGCCCACGCCTTCCGCCACCACCCCCTCCATCCCCAGGCGCTGCTGCAGCTGGGCGACGTGTCGCGGCTGGCCGTCTACGAGCGGGCGCTGGACGCGGCGCTGGGGGCGGGGCCGGCGGGGGCGGATAAGGCGGGGGACTCCCCTGCTGCTGCCGCTGCCGAGGTGGTTGTGGCTGACGGCAGCCTGGCTCTGGCGCTGGTGGCGGCGTGCCACCCGGGGGTGGGGGCGGTCACGCTGCTGCAGGTGGGGAGGGGTTGGGAGGGGCGGCGCTGGAGGGGTGCTTGATGGGCGTTGCCAGCCGCTTCCATTGTCCTGGCGGTCCTGTCCGTTGGACCTGCTCTGCCTTCAGCGCTGTTCCACCTTTGAGCCTCGATGGTCTCAGGTACTCTCATTCCAATGCTGTCTAACCTACACTGTGCCCGCTCTTCTCTCCTTGATTTCTGATGAACCCTGCAGGAAAGCAGCGTGGCGGCGGGCCAGTGGCTGTCCGCCGCCGCCTCCCGCCTGGGCGTGGCGGCCAAGGTCAAGGCGGTGCGCTCGGAGGCCTACTTCAAGCGCCTCGCGGCAGCGGGCAAGCAGCAGCGGCCCGCCGCCTCCCCTCCTTCCTACTCATCCACAGCACCGGGCAGCAGCAGCAGCAGCAGCAGCACCACACCCCAGGGTCCGCTGGTGCTGCTGGCTGAGCCGTACTATTCAGAGTTTGAGCAGCTGGTGCCGTGGGCACACCTGCGGTTCTGGAGGGACGCGGACGTCATTCGGGGGTCCGCGGCGGCAGCGGGCGGCGGCGGCGGCGGTGGCGGCCGGCGGCGGGTGGTGGCGCTGCCGTACAGGGCGCGGCTGGTGGGCGTGGCGGCGGCGCTGCCGGAGCTGTACCGCACGCGCACGGCGCTAGGTGGGTACAGGGGGCAGGCGGGAAGGAGGGGGCCACACAGCAGCGGGGCGAGGAGTGGAGGTCCTCGTGAGCCTAAAGTGGGAGTGTGCATGCAGGGGGTGCACATGCTACAGCTGTGCACGCAATAGGGTCCTTCAGGCCACCGCAGCGGCACTCCCACCCAAGTATCAAGCGAGACAGGGCCTTTGCTTTTGAGTCTTGATGTTTGACCCAAGCTGCTGTAGCCTGGGGTTGCTGTGGCGCTAGACAAACGACGACGTGTTTGCAGAGCAGGCATGAGCGCTGCTGGGTCAGCCACCGGTGCGCCCTCGTGGGTGCCTGCAGGAGGATACATGACGGCCGCTTGCCCTGGTCTGCTCCCTATGCACTGAACGTGAAGTAAGGGGACGCCCCAAACGCGCTCCTCGCTTTACCTGTGCATGGCTTTGCCCTCTCTCCGCCCACAGGTATGATTGAGGGCCTGGACCTGTCTCCCGCCAACAACGTGTTGGGCGTCGTTGGCGGCGAGCAGGACCAGCAGCAGCAGGAGCAGCGGGCTGACGCCCACAAGCAACCGCACATGGACAAGAGCCAAGCGGTTGGCGCTAAGGAGGATGACGACGATGACGTGTGGGGCGACGGCGGCAGCAATGGCGATGACGAGGGCGGAAGCGCGGGTGGCGGCGCCCGCCAGCAGCTGCCCGTCCTGCCGTACTCTGCGTGGCAGGCCGGCGGCGGCTACGTGGAGCTGTCGCAGCGGGCGGAGCTGCTGCGGCTGGACCTCAGCGGCCACCTGGGCGACGCGGAGGGGGCTGCCGTACTGGAGCTGGCGGCGCCGCCAAGTACGGCAACGGGTACGGCAGCGGGTACGGCGGCGTGCCACGCCATTGTACTGTGGCTGGAGTACGACATGGTTGATCAGGGAGAGGGGAAGGGGCAGCAGGTGGCAGTTAGCACGGGCCCCAGGGCAGACGGCGGGCCGTGCCCCACGGTGCAGGGTGTGTACCTGCTGCAGCAACCCGTGGCTGTGGGGCCGGTGGGGCAAGGGGGCGCAGGGGGTGCGGGGACGGGGGCGGGCCGGGTGCGGCTGCACGTGTCTGTGTCGTTTGACGGGCTGGACGGGGACGTGGAGGTGGAGGTGACGCAGCTGCCGCCGGGGGCGGGGGGAGACGGCGCGTGACGGGCGGCGTAGCGGCGTTGACAACCCGACGCGAGGGTTAAAAAACGGTGAAGGCTAGGAGCTTCTGGGATGAAGCTTTCAGTTGGGGTGACTGCGCGCGTACAAGCACTACAGGACATGATTTTTGGGCAGCAATTGATTGAGTGGTACTCTGTGACTGATGGCTGGGGGTGAGTACTTGTCCTTGGGCGGCGCCTGGTGAAGGGTCTGGTTGAGGGCCTGGGCCTTCCCTAGGTGGCAGGCGTCTGTGGGTGACCGTGGCAGCATGGTGCGTTGATGTGCAGAGCTGCAGTGACCCAGGTTCCGATGCCTAGCCTCCGTATGCAGCGGTACTGTGTTGCACATCTTGGTACTTTGCGTGACACCGGGGAGCCGAGGCGTCTTGTACGGTAGCCCACGTGTTTAAGGAGGGTAGCATAGAGCAAGACTTGTCGACGGTGTCCCCTCAAGCGTGCACCCTGCGTCGCCCTGTTTATCTACCTTCTGTGATTATGCGAGGGCTGCGAGTTGTGAGCCGCAAGAGCCACTGTTCGCCAGGAGTTGTAGGGCAATGCCACTAAAGACAGTCCAGGCAGGTTGCGGCGTGCGCCGTGCGGGCATCATCTGAAGTGGATGTACGACAAGGAGTTAGGCTGAAGGCCGTAGCTGCCAAAGACTATGCTGGGGGTCAAGGGCGTAACCGTAGCACACTACACACATGCAATCGGTTCCTGGTCGGCCAAAGGAGCCAATTCCACCAACAGTGCACCGAGTGCTGTTTCTGGCTTTCTGCAGCTTTTGCCATCCAGATGGCGCGAGGCCGGCGAGGGCACATGCGCGTCCCAGGCACTGCCCACCAGCAAAGACTGATACGGTGCGGCAAGGCACGGTACAGGGTACACCAGCCACCAGGGGCCCCTCTGTTCCTTAACGCCACCTGGCGCAATGCGAGGCGCGAGGTGCCTACCAACGGCACGTACCGGTAGCCGAGGCCACCACATGTTGACATGGGTATGCATGGCACACGCCTCGTTGTTGGCAGGTGTTGCGCGAGTAAGGAGTCAGGAGGCTTGAAGGCGGTCCGTGCTGCAGGCACGCGCACGCCCCTTGCCTGGTGGCCATGCTGCATGCACTGCATGCACGGCATTTCAGCCTGCAGCCTCCAAGCTCCACACGTCAAAGTGCGCCCCTGCCCATGATATTACATATAGTTGCTTTTATGCATCACAGCTTGGCAGAGGGCGAGTTCTTTGCTTGGCCCTTGAGCGCGCGCGCATACCTGTTTTCGGCGAAACCTGCATCAATAGTTATTCAATAATACGACCGTACTATCAATACTATCTAGCTCTCAGGACTGCTTACTCCGAGGCGTTTGAGTTCAAACTCGGGAAATGGAGGGCCAGGGCCCGCAGCCCAAGCGCGCTCGCATAGCGCCGACCGAACAAGTCGTCAACCAGAACAGTGATACACCTCATACAGCTGGCGTTGCCAGCGCGACTGCTCCCTCGTTCGTCACTGGCGCGACCACTCCGGCGGTAGCCCTTCACAGCAATGCTCCAGCAAAGCTAGCGGGCACGGCCGTAGCTGGCTCTGCTGCTGGAGCCTCTCAGGACAGCGCAGCGTTGACGACTAGCTGCGCGGTCCAGGCCGTGGGCTCTGGCCCGGCCGCTGCGGGCCCCGCCCCCGCCAAACCCTCAGCCGTTCCCGGCCCTGCCCCCGCCCAGGCAGCCACCAAAAAGCAGTCTGGCACCGCAACAGGAGTCGGCAGCGCCTTCCTGGCCAATGCGCACGAGGCCGTCACTTTCCGCGCAGTGGCATGCCGCCATGCCGCTGCGCTCGAGGCCGAGATCGAGTCGGGCGGCCGGCAGTTCTCCGTGGAGTTCATGCACCAGCACTTTGGCGACGACGAGACCATCCGCGGCTACTCGGGCCTGCGCATCACCATCTGGGTGCACGTGCAGACGTACCACGCCTGGGTGGACATCCGCTACGCCGGCAAGCGCCCCGGCGCGGACAAGCTGTCCGCCATCTTCGAGGGGGCCTTCCCCTGCGGCTACTGCCGCTCCAAGGAGGAGTTCCTGGAGGCCGTGGCTGCGACTTCGGCCGCCCTGCCGGACCTGATGGCCTCTGGAGAGACGGTGGGCACGCTGCGGCTGCCTGCGGGGCCGGGTGGTGCGCCGGCGTTCGGGGCCAAGGCCGCAGGGGCCGTTGGCACCGCTGGCGCTGCTGGGGCGACGGCTGGTGGTGGGGCAGGTGCAGACAAGGAGGCGGACAAGGGCCTGGTCAAGGTGCAGCGGTGGCTGCTGGTGGACGCGCCGGAGGAGGTCAAGGTGGGTGGGTAGTCAGTCAATGTGGACGGGTGGGCCTGGGGGCAGGGGTGTTGGAAAGGGCGGTTAGGCGGGTGCGATGATCGGTTGGCTAGCTGGTCAAGAAAGATGGCAGTGGTACGCAGCCGGCATGCGCTTAGTCTTGAGCCCTGTCGTGCTGGAGCACGTGTGCTACGCTGTGCGTTTGCTGCGCCTGTCCCCCACCGTTCCCTCCCTTGCCTCGCCCCCCTTCCCCAGGCCCTGCACCAGCGGCTGGAGCCGCTGCTGCTGTTCACTATCGACGGCGCCAACTTCATCGACGACCACGACAGGCAGTGGGAGCTGCTGCTGCCGGTGGCGCGGGCGGCGGACGGGGGGTGCATGGTGGTGGGTGGGGGAGCGGGGGTGGAGGGGCGGGGAGTGGGGCGGGGAGCACGGGATACAAGGACGTTGGGGTGGGGTGGGCAGGGCGACGGAGCACGTGGCGACAGCGCGTGGGTGGTGACACCGGGGCCTGACGCATGAGCTGGGCTGGCAAGCGCAGGCTACCTGCGTCTACTTGCAAATTCTACATGGCTTCACTTGACGCCTTTGCTTTAGCTTGAGCCCGCAGCACCTGGAGCACGTCACGGAGGCACGTGTGTGGCTGGACCGCATTTGCCCCTCGCTCCCAAGCCGCTCTGACGTCCCTCACCACCCCTCCTCCCACTCCCCATTGTCCCCGCGCAGCTGGGCTTGACCACGCTGTTCAACTTCTTCTCCTACCCCGCCTCCTGCCGCCTGCGCGTTAGCCAGGTGCTGGTGCTGCCCCCCTGGCAGGGCGGGGGGCTGGGCAAGGGGCTGCTGCGGGTGGGGTACCAGGTGGCGGAGTTGCGGGGGTGCGCGGACCTCACGGTGAGAAAGGGGGGAGGGGGGCGTGTGGGCTGAGTGGGGTGCGTTTGTGGGGTGTGTGGGGTGCGGTAGGGTGAATGCAAGTGGTAGGTGTCAGTGTCACATGTGGCACCGCGTGTGGTGAGGCGCACCGGGCTGTACGGCTGGTTTGGGTTGCGGTGTGTTGCAGCCGGCCGAGGGACCTTGCCAAGCTGTGTAAGGGCATGGCTGCTGCTGCCTTGCGCGGGTTCGCTTGGCCTCCAGTAGCAAAATACCCTTGTACTCCCTTCCCGCAACGCTCCCATCCTTCCTACCTCCCGCGCTCGCCTTCCAGGTGGAGGACCCCACGCCCAACCTGCAGCGTGTGCGTGAGAAGCTGGAGGTGGAGATGATGCAGGGCGTGGACTGGGTGGCGGGGCAGGCGCGCAAGGTGGGTGGACGGGGAGGGGGTGGGGTGGGTGGCGGGGCAGGCGCGCAAGGTGGGTCGGGGGCAGCGGGGTACGCGGTGGGGTCCTGGGCCCACAGGGGTGCCCTGCGCGTGAGGCATCTCTGCGTCTCAGGCGCCACAGGCTGCTGGGAAGGCAGCCAGCTGCGCACCACACACTTGGCAATACCTGTGAACAGTCGGACTGGCTCGCATCCAGCACTGTCCCGTTGCTGTGCACAACTGATTGGTGTGCCTTGCAGTGGCCCTTGCCCAGTGTAAAGTTGCCCTCGCCCACTAACTTGCTTTCCTCTCCCGCCCCACCTGCGCAGTGCATCGAGGCGGCGGCACGCGGGGAGCGCAGCTGGCCCCCCGCAACCGTGCCCCCACAGTTCCTCGCCCCGCCCTCACACCAGCCACAGCACCAACCCCTTGCAAACGGGGCGGCCGGTGGCCCAGGGCCCGAGGTGGCCCAGCCCCAGGAGGATGGGGTGGCAGCGGCGGCAGCCGCAGCCCCTGGCGCCGCATCCACCTCCGCAGACGGTGGCAGTGACGTGCCCATGTCGGAGGCTGTCGGGGATGACGCAGAGGGGCAGCACCAGCAGCAGCAGCAGGGCCAGGGAGAGCAGCAGGAGGGGAGAGGGGAGCCAGGTGCGTCAGGTCAGGGGCAGCCGCACTCGCTCCTAAAGGCGCACGCGTTCTTCCGGGCGCTGGCCGCCCCGCCGCCCCCCGGCCGCGAGATCCCGCCTGCCACCCTGGCGGAGGCGGCGGAGGGCGAGGCGCGCAAGCGGGGCAGGCTGGCGGCGGCGGAGGCGGCCAGGAGGGAGGAGCGGCAGCGGCGGCGGGAGCAGCAGCAGGCGGAGGCGGAGGCGGGGGCATCCGGCTCCGACGCACCTGCTGCTGCCGATGCTGCGGCTGCCCTTCCTGCTGCCACTGCTGCCCCGGCTTGCGGCGCGCTGGTGCCGCCTGCGTCCTTCATTGCCGCGGTGTCCCGCTGCACGCGCATCCACGCCGGGCAGGTGGGTGTGTACCGTATGTGTGTGCTGAACGGGGCGGGGCAGGTTACCGCAGAGCGGCATCGTGACGGAAACGGCAAAGAGTGGAGCCCGGGCGGGGCTGGGCTCCGGGTGGTGGAGCTACAGGATGTGGGATATAGATATGCCTCTGGCTTGTCAGCCGCCTTGGACAAGCGCAGTGCGGCGCAAGGGTATTGGTGCTGGGAAGGCGTTGTGGCAGTCGCACGACAGGACGGCCTTCCCCAACCCACTTACCCACGGCGACGGCACAACGAAGCTTGACAAGGTGCAGCACAAGCGCAAGGGGGAGGTCGAGAGCATTGTCCAGTGAGCTGAGAGGCCTCACCTCGCTGGAACGGCGCTCTCGATGGCCAGCTTGCGCTTGTGCTGCTTCTTGGCAGTCCTCGTCGCGTCGTCGTCGTCGGTATGTGGTTTGGGGATGGGTTGCTTCCAGTCGAGCGTCCCACGGCCTGAGCGGCCCCTCAACGGAACATACCTGGCGCGTGACCTGTCAGACTTGAGGGCTATAATCAGCAAGCTGGACATTCCCAGGCAATACGAATTGCGTCCTTGCTTCCTTGAACTGCTGGCCGCTCAACATCATTGTACCGCCCTGCCAGTCAACGCACAGTTGTCAGTGCCCCGCTGGTTGACCTGAAGCCCGCGCGCCTGGACATTTAAGTGATCATGCCGCGCAGTCCTGAGCACCGACAGCACAACTGCCAACAGTCAGCCGGCCGCGGTGGCTATGGTAGCAAGTGCGCCGACACCGTGCAGGCGGTTACCCTGCCGGCCTTTACTAGCATTGGCGCCCTTCCCACAAGCCCCGACCGGCTCCTGCTGTCCCCGCACCTCGCCTCCCGGGCACCCCCTCCCCTCCCAGGTCCGTGTGGTGTGGGAGGCTATGCTGTGGGCCACCGCCTCCTCGCTGCCCGGGGGGCTGGCGGCGCGGCCCGCGGTGCGCTCGGCGCTGGCGGCGCTGGTGGAGCGGCGGCTGGAGGTGGGGCGGGGTGGCAGGGGAGTGGAGGCCAGGTGCCCTGGCCCGGGCGGGGTCCGTCCTTGCCCGCCCTTGCTTCAGCCATCGCTGCACCCCTATGATGCCCTGTTGGCCGGCGACACGATTGGGCGGTTCACCGCCGTCCAATGTTGGCGTCCATACCCATGTCCTCGCCCTACCCGCGTGCCCCTCTCCCCCAGGCCCAGCACTTCTCCTCCGTGGGCCGCGCCGCCGCTGCCAAGGTGCTGCTGGATCTCGCCCCCAGCGGCAGGAAGAGCAAGAACGGCAAGGACGGGGCCGCCACGGCAGCAGGAGCTGCAGCAGCAACAGCAACAGCAGCGGACGCGACAGATGAGCCACAGAACAAGAGGCAGGAGGAGGCGGGTAAGGGCCCCAAAGAGGACGCGCCGGCCGACGGCGGCAGCGGCAGCAAAGGGGCTGGGGAGCAGGAGGGGGAGGACGCGGAAGGTGACAACGACGAGAGCAGCCCCGCCAACTTCAGCATGTACCGCCCGCTGGCAAGGCAGCAGCAGCAGCAGCAGCAGCAGGGAGGGGACAAGGCCGGGGGCGGCGCTGCGGCGGCGGACAGCGGCGCCATCGCCACCGGTCGCCTCAACCTCACGACGGTGGGGCCGGGGTCCAAGGGAGACCCCTAGTGGAGCCGGGCACCGTTGGGGGCCAGCTGGGTCCATGTGATGTGGTGGAATCGTACGTGAAAGGGGCACTTCGTACACAACCTCACGACGGTGGGGCCGGGGGCACCTTGATGGGGGCCGGGGACCGTCAGGAGCCGTCGGGGCCTAGGGGACGTAGTGGATAGGTTGCGCGCAGCAGGCTTGTGGATGGTAGGGAGGCCACGGCTTGCTGGGCGGGAGGAGAGGCGCACGAACGCCGGCGTGCCGGCAGCCTTCCACGAGTCCTCTCCAACTTTGATGTGCACGCCGTTGCAATGCCCCTCACCCGACCCTCGCTCCAGCCCCGCTGCGTCCCTCCCCGCACCCGCCTTGCACGGTTTCCTCGCGTTTCACACGTACCCTGCCCCCTCCCCCCACCCCTGCTCCCCGCAGGTCAGTGCCGAGGACAAGGCGGTCCGCATGGCGGAGCTGGCGGCGGAGCGCTCGCAGCAGCTGGCGGAGCTGGCGCGGCTGTTGGGCAGGCGGCGCGAATGAGGGCACAACAAAGGGCTTGGGGAAGTGGTAATGCATGCCAACTGTGGAAAGGGAATGGGGGCCGCACGCACTGGGCACTTGGAGCGCGGTCCACGCTGTGGGCTCCTGCTGCGTGCTCAACGGAGGAGTAGAGGAGTGGAGTGAGCACGGGGAGCGCCAACGCAGGCAGCCTGGCATCGTTGTGTGGCGCCAGGACCATGAGGCTTGGCGACCGGGGCGCAGCATCATTTGGTCTAGTCTTTGATGCAGCGCCATGGTCCGGATGCGTTGATGGAGTTTCGGGGAGTGATGAAGTCCGGTGCAGTGGTAGCACGGGCCGGTGGGTTGCGGGGAACGAGGGCGGCAGGGAGGCACAGGGGGGCCAGGGGGGCACACGCTGCTACTGCCTTACGAGCCAGAGGCGTGTCGGTGTGTTGCTGTGGCACGGGTGACATTGCCACCACATGTTTGTCCTGTCCGACGCGTCAACCATGTGGTCGGGACCCGAAAGGGCCGTACGGCCAGGTGAGAACTTATGTCACTGTTATGCCATAATGGCAGGCCTCTGTTTCGGTACGCACCAGGCCCCTGCCTGTGCTTCAGTACGCACCGTGTGCTGTGCTCTGTGGAGCGGCCACGGAGGACGGGCGCAGCGGGGCACGCCCGACAGGAGCAGCAGCGGCAACTGCTGCACGCCACGTGCCAACGGCACCGCGTGGCAGGCAGGGGCACGGCTGGGCGGGCCAACCTCCGTGGTGATCTGCGTGAGCGGCTGCAGCAGGTGCTAGGGCGTGCATGGCAGGCGCCTGCTGCCCCACCGCGACATGATGCACGCGAAATTGGTAGCATTGTTCACAGTCCATTGCTTCCCATACTACCCGGTAGTCATGCAGACAGGCATGCGCAACCCGTGTCAGGCCAACCGGCCCAGTCCCCAGTGGCCCTCCTTTCAACCTGTTTCAACAGCAGGGCGACGGGCAAGGCCTGAACTTACTTGCCGCACACACTTGAGAAGGTAACCTGTCAGTAACCGCCTTTGATGGGGGTTCCCAGCTTCCCACCGCCCAACCTGGCTCAATACAGGAACCTCGCCTTTCCTTCGCCCTCTCCTGTCCTTGAACCTGCTTTAGGATTTGCTTTTGTAACCACGCAACTGCATCGCTACACAGAAGCCTCACCACGGACACCACCATCCCTCAGCAGCCACCTTCTGCTGCATCAGGCTGCACAACGCCCCCCTGGTTTCCCTCCCGCAACCTCCCGGCCGTACGGCACAACGCCGTACGACACGTGGTAGTGGCAGCACCATGTCATGCGGTGGGTTGCCATGTACCGTACGCACCGTCACCGTTTGCAGGCACAACACCTTCACTTACGCCGCTTCGCCGCGAAGACACCAACCAGATTACCAGTTGTCTGAAACAGCAACCGTCGCACACACGCGCCAGCCTTTCCCTTACTGACGGCCGACGAAAACCGATGTACAGTACATATGCTTCAAGCAGCAATTCCAATTGTGTCCGCCACAAGTCGCAACACGCGGCTTGATCCGCGCAGAACAAAACTCGACCCGATCTTCCACGAGTACCGTACAAACTGTACAATTACGCGCCGCGCACGCCGCCCGCGGGCATCCCCAAACGACACCCCTGCGTCCTTCCAGCACCCCCTCCCCCTGCGGTACTCCTGCACTCTACCAGGCACACCGTCCTCGCCTGCCTTTGTCCACCCTTCCAGCCTGCTGCTGCCCACTCCCAGCCACCGATCCGGCCGTCAATGATGACAATGCACAGCGCCCGCGTGTCCGTTCCCTCTGCTCACTCTACAGTCTACACCAGCCCTGCACCGGTGACTCCCAACGCCCCTTGAGTTCTGGTGTTCAAATGCAGCGCACCTCCTGCGCCCTTTGCCTCCACCCAAGATGCAAGCCATGCTCAACGCCCCCCTTTCGGCATACCCGCGCGTATCTTCACGGTGTATAACATTACTTTTGACATAGCTCGCTTCGGGCAAGCAACCAAGTGCCTGCTGCCGGTTGCCCTGCCAGGTTGCCACCGAAGGCCGGAACCCAGCTTCAGCCAACAACTTCATGCACCAGTGCAACAATGTAGGGCTCCATGCAAACACAACCCAAACACCTCGCGGTTGCAACTCCAACCCCAACGCCGTGCGGTCGCATTACACTCCTACAAAACACCTCGCGTTTGCCCCGTGGCCCTTTCACTCGCGCTCACCCAGCCCGCCGCCGCCGGCTGCTGCGGCTGCGCTGCTGGCGCCTGCGGTGGCGTGCAGCGCGGCGGTATGCGGCGGTACTGCGGCGCCAGCCGCCGGTCCCGCGGCGGACGCACGTGCCGAGGGCGGCGCGGAGGGCGGCGGCAGCTCCCCCAGGGCCTCGTGGTGGTGGTGGGTGGGGGAGGGGGCGGGGTCGGGCGCCGCAGACTGCGGTGGGGAGGACACGCAGTGCAGGGACATGTCACGTCGGCAGCAGGGCTTCATGTGGGCAAGGCTGTAGGGGCATCGGGCCGCAATGGCACAGAGTGAGAGGCAAGAGGGCGCGCCGCAAGCAGGTCCCTATCGGATGTGCCCACGCCTTGATTGTGAACCGACGCCGCTGTTCTGGCCGCTGCCTCTCCCCCCGCGGCCGCGGCCCCTCCCCAGACTAAAGAGATTCCGCCTCACACACACCTGCGCGCCCCTACCCTCCTCCCGCCTCACACACACCTGCGCGTCCCTGTACATCACCATCATCTTGGCGGTGCTCTTGACACGTGCCGCGTACTGGCGGGCGGCCTCCGAGATGCGCCGCCGAGCGCCCAGCGTGTCCACGCCCAGCGCCTGGGGGAGGGGAGGGGGGCGGCAAGGAGGCGGACGGTGGCGACAACGACGTGTTGGCGGTAGCAAGGTATGTGCGGGGGGAGCATCGGGGGTGAAGGCACTGCGCAGCTGGGAAAGTGGAAGGACAGGCGGGCGGCCTGGGCTGTGTGGGTGGGCGCGGCGCACTGTGCTGACGAATCGCCACTCATGGCGGCCGCGCCGTACAGCCTGCGGTGCTTGCCCACGTGCCCGCCCCGCGCCACGCGAGGGCTTGCCCGTAACTCGGCACATGCAGCCGCTACAAAGCCCCATGCACCGCTTGGCCGTCATGCCCGTCAGCACCACAACAACGTGCAGCGTAACACACCACAGCTACTACACACGCGCCCCCGCCCCCCCACCTGCAGCTCCCTGTCCTTCATGCCCGCCAGCACCAGCGGCGTCACCTCCTGCGCCCTCATGGCCTCGCCGTACTGCGGCAGGCCGATGTCCTGCACACCAGGGGGCGGGGGCCGGTCAGGCAGGTGCTGTTAGGAGGGCCCAAGGGCTGGCCGCCAGTGGCGCCATGCCTGTTGCGGCCCCGACCGCGTTAATCCTGCCGTCCATAACCCACGGCATACGTCTTGCCGTTCGCCCTACCTATGCCTTCCCCGGTACAACCGTGTGGCTGTAGTGCATGCCCCAGCACCATGTGATACCACCACCAACCCACCAAAGACCCACCTGCAGGAACATCTCAATGGGGTAGGCCACGTTCCAGAAGCTGGACACCACCGCCTGGCCCGCCGTACTGGCAGTGGCGGCGCTGCCGGACTCGGAGGGCGAGGCGCGCAAGCGGGGCAGGCTGGCGGCGGCGGAGGCGGCCAGGAGGGAGGAGCGGCAGCGGCGGCGGGAGCAGCAGCAGGCGGAGGCGGGGGCGGGGGCGGGAGCGGGGGCATCAGGCTCTGGCGCACCTGGTGCTGCCCCTCCTGCCCCTGTTTGCGGTGCCCTGGTGCCGCCTGCGCCCTTGATTGCCGCGGTGTCCCGCAGCACGCGCATCCACGCCGGGCAGGTGGGTGTCTGTATGTATTTGTCGAACGGCAGCGGCAGGTTACCGCATAGCAGCAAAGTAGCGGAAGCGGCAAAGAGTGGTGCCCGTGGGGCTGGGCTGGGCTGGGCTCCGAGAGGCGTATTCACTGCATGTTCGGTGTAATTATGCCTTTGGGTTCCGAGCCGCCTTGGACAAGCGTAGCGCGGCATAGGGGTGTTGGCGCTGGGGAGGCGTTGTGGCAGTCGCATGGAAGGTCGGGCTTCCGCAACCCACCTACGTACCCACGGCGACGGCACAACAAAGACTGTCGATAAGCAGCACAAGCGCAAGGATGAGATCAAGAGCATTGTCCGGTGCGCTGAGAGGCCTCAACTCGCTGGAACGACGCTCTTAATCTCGTCCTTGAACTTGTGCTGCTTCACGGCAGTCGTCGTCGCGTCGTCGTCGTTGGCAGGCGGGTTGGCGTTGGGTTGGTTCCAGTCCAGCGTCCCACGGTCTGAGCGGCCCCTTACCGGGACATACCTTGCACGTGACCTGTCAAACTTGAGGGCGATACTTAGCAAGCTGAGAGTATCCAGGCATCACGATTTGAACCGTTGCTTTCTTTAAATTGCTGGCTGCTGAACGTCATCGTACAGCCCTGCCAATTCACGCACAGCTGCCAGTGCCCCTCCGGTCGACCTGAAGCCCGTGCACCTGGACCTTGGTTATGCCAGCCGCCTGCCACGCCGTCCTAAGCACCAACAGCACAACCGCCACCATTTAGCCGGCAACGGTGGCTGTGGTAGCAAGTGCACCGACACCATGCAGCCGGTTACCCTGCTGGCCTTCAGTCACCGTGGTGCCTCTGACCGCCAAGCCTCTGACCGCCCCCGCACCTCGCTTCCGCCCCCGCCCCCCCAGGTCCGTGTAGTGTGGGAGGCGCTGCTGTGGGCCATCGCCTCCTCGCTGCCCGGGGGGCTGGCGGCACGGCCAGCGGTGCGCTCGGCGCTGGCGGCACTGGTGGAGCGGCGGCTGGAGGTATGTGTATGTGGTGTTGTTATGGTGGTGGGGGTTGTGATGGCAGGGGTGTCATGCTTGCTCGTCGTCTGGCGACGCTGGTGGAGCGCAGGCTCGAGGGTGGGCAGGGCGGCCGGCTAGTGCCCTAGCCGGGGCGGCAGGGTGTCGTTTAGGGGTGTTGAGCCTGCCCGTCCTAGTCCTGCTTGTGCAACAAGTGTGTAGTCACGTGCGGGAGCCCTGCTCTTGCGTTCCTGCAATGAGCCTACCAGCCAGCCGTCACCTCGCCCAACTTTTGTCCCACTGTGCGGTTGTGTGAAGCGCGACTGTCCCCATCCATGTGCCAACCACTCACGCCCCGCGTGTCGCTTCCCCTCCCCCTCCCTCTCCCCCTCAGGCCCAGCACTTCTCCTCCGTGGGCCGCGCCGCAGCCGCCAAGGTGCTCCTGGACCTGGGCCCTAGCGGCAGGAAGGGCAAGAACGGCAAGGACGGCACCGCCGCCGCAGCAGCAACAGCAGCGGACGCGACCGACGAGCTGCAGGACAAGGCACAGGAGGAGGAGGCGGGGAAGGGCCCCAAGGAGGTGACGCCTGCCGACGGCGGCAGCGGCAGCAAGGGGGCTGGGGAGCAGGAGGGGGAGGACGCGGAAGGTGACAACGACGAGAGCAGCC
>VFQN01003929.1_pt1 | contig 20336 bp, 32 predicted proteins | sample 3512371 | NCBI WGS metagenome assembly VFQN01 (sample SAMN10412370, study PRJNA504923) | tailings metagenome | isolation source: Replicate 2 from Balatoc abandoned mine | place: Philippines: Itogon, Benguet | collected 2017-08-28
GGAGTTAGCCAATAGCGGCCCCCCGGATGCTGCCTTCGCACCTCCTCCATCGAAAACCCAAGGGCCTCCCACGAACACAGGCCCCACTTGTCCAAACAGGTGCCTCATGTGGATTGCATGCCCAGTAAGATCTCGGCCAGGATGACACCACATGACCTGCGCAACATGTACCATAGTCCCCACCCTGCTGCACACTGCGATTAGCACACCGCCCCCTGCACTTGGGCGCGGGGGTCGTGCGTCGAGTCGGTCATGGTACCGCACAAGGCGTGCCACACAGTGGAGAATGCAGCGCTCCCTCCCATGCGTTGCGTCCGTTTTAGCCCCCTGTCACACGTGTTAGGAAGAGTCCGGCATGGTCAGACGTACAGTGTACAGGGGCTGTACACCAAGGCAACGCACGCGGCAGTTTCATGCGCACCACGCCAGCTTGCATGCCCTTGGCCACATGACACTTTAATGGTACCTACGTGATCAAGTGTTAAACTGTGGGCAAAAGTCGGGGGTCCATAACCGGACCGAGACACATCGATGGCCTTGGGCACGAGCCGGGAGGGCTCGAAACACGGGGCAACGCCCGACAGCACACCCGGGGGACCAACGTGTTGGGACCCGCATCCCACAGCGCCGAAGTCAGCTCGGACTCTCGCACACAAAGCCGTAAAGCAGCCGTACTTCGGGTAGATGGCAGCGGCACAGTCTCCTTCCACACAGACGCACACCGCACTGGGAGATCTCTCGCCGCAAGGGATTCTGCCTCGCACGTAGGGCACCACCGTCTGCCGGTGTGCCCTGCACTGCCCGCCACTCCCCTCGCCTGATATCCCCGCTACCCCTCCTCCTGCACCCGCAACCCTTGCCCATGCTGCCCCCCTTACTGCTGTCACTCCGCTGGCAGCTGTTGCCGCAGGCCGCCGGCCCCAAGCCCCCCGCCTCTAAGCCCCCCAGCCCCACAGCTCACAGCACGGCGAGCTGCTGCGTGAGGCAGTCTGTGAGCACGTGCCGCAGCGCGGGGCAGGCGGTGCGCACGTGCGCCCCGTCCGGCCGCAGCAGCAGCACCGCGTCCGTGCCGTCCAGCGCCACGCGGGTGGTCTGGAGGTGTGGAGGAGACAAACGAATTGCTTGGTTGAACATAAAAGGGTTCAGGTACCGTACCCGTCAGCCGTACCCGTCAAGCCACAGCCGACGTTTTCCGGTCAAGTCTGGCACAAAGTGCACTAATGGGATATGCACGTGAAACGTGTACTAGCACCGGTACCTCATAAAGGCAGCACGCATTCATGCGATCCGCCCTGCGTTCTGCCCTTGCACTCCCCCGGCCCTGCCCACCTCGCCCTCCGTGCTGACGGTGACCCTGCTGACCCCGTGCTGCTCCCCCAGCGCCTGCAGCACGCCCCGCAGCGTGGGCACACCCAGCAGCAGCGCGTCAGCCGCCGCCGCGCCGCCGGCCGCGAAGGCGGCGCCCGCCGCCACGGCGTCCGCCGACGCGGCGCCACGTGGCACGGGGTCGGCGTGCCAGCAGCCGTCGCGGAACACCAGCAGGCAGTTCAGACGCGCCACCTGCAGTTTGCAGTGCAGGAATCCCAGCAGGTGGGAATCGTCATGCCAGGCAGCGTGGCAAGAGCAACACCGGCACCTTCGGATGTCACGTGCAGCAGCTACCCGACGGGTACATTAGGCACCCCCGTATCAGTCTGTAGGGTACCTATCCCGGCTCCAGCTGGCGCCCCTGCCTGCCGTACCTGCACGTCCGGGCCCACCGCCAGCCACTGCAGCCTGTTGATGAGGTCGGGGGAGATGAGCGCGGGCCGCGTGTTGCGCGGCAGTGGCAGCCGCACGCGGTGCAGCCAGCGGTACGGCACCACCGACCCGCGGGCCAGCGGAGGGGGACTGGAAGAAGGGGGAAGGAGGATGGGTAATGCAGGACGGGTTGTGAGGCAGGCAGGGTTGAACTCAACTTGGATGTCTAAGGAAGTGAGGAGAAGCGTGAAAATGTATTCAGAGGGAGGTCCTGGTTGCCGAGGTGCAAGATGCAGCGCGGTACTTGCGAGGTTGCATGACCCAAGCTATCCCGGCAGTGCATCTGGGCGCGTTTTGGAAGTGCAACGACAGGCATGCAGCGATATTCGGTGACAACTGGAAAGCGGAAAAGCGGTTTGTGCTCTAGGCATTCAACACCGAGCGTGGCCCACCTTGCACCTGCTTGACGCTGCGTTGGCAGCTGCCCTTGGCCTTGCAGCTGTTGCTGCGATTGTGCCTGCGCCTGCAGCAGCAGCCCGTGGTCCCGCTCGCTGAGCATCAGGTGGTGCGGCTGCAGGCGCAGCAGCAGCTCCAGCAGCAGCTGCGGGCTGGGCCCCGGGCAGCCGCCCCCGCCGTGCAGCGGCACGTGCGCCACCGCCATGCGGCATGCACCGCCGCCACTGCCACCGGGCAGCCCGCTTGCCCCTGTCACCTGCTGCTGCTGCGCTCCTGCTCCCAAGCTGTGTGGGTTCCAGGCACCTGCCACAGCCCCAACAGAGCCTGTGCTGTTCGGCCCCGCCTCTCGGGATTGCACCTCTGCCTCCGCCGCCGCCCGGTCGCACAGGCCTCTGAGACCCCGCAGCACAGCAGGAGGGGCAGCGTGGGGCAGCAGCAGCAGGTTGCGAGAGTCGCCCGCCAGGCATCGTAGCAGCTGCCGCCCTGCGTGGGTTAGCAGCTCCTCTGCAGACAGGAAGAGCACCGCAGGCCCGGGCGGCCCTTGCTGCGCGTTGGTGCCGTTGTGACCCCCAGCAGCCATGCGGGGCAGGTAGCGGGGCAGCTGCGGGTCGTCCAGCCCAGTGAAGGCCATTAGGCGGCCGGCCTGTGCACAGGGAACGGATGCGACGGAGCAGCACGATGCAGATCAACAGGCTTGCAAAACAAGTCGGAACCAGAGGTGCTGGGCTAAGGGCAACAGCGCATGTGCACTTACAATTCACCATCAGACCGCCTCACACACCTTTCCTTAAACGCCTGCACAGCAGCAGGCGCCGCTGGCCGCCCTCCTCCCACCTCCAACGCGCCCGCGCCCTGCCCTCACACCACCCTCCCGAACTGCATCATCCACTAAGGCACCCACTCACCAGCATGAGTGCGCCGACCTCTGCAGATCCCCATCTTACGTCCGGAGCCTTGCCGCGTCACCCCAAGCCCGCACCGTACGGTACCCCCCACAGTACGGACCCGCATGAGCAGGCCCAACACTGCAACTTCCGCCACAATCCCCACCCCGCGCCATGGGTTATCATTACACTTCCATGCCGTACAGCACGCACCCACCCACCCGCATGAGCGCATCAAACTCGAAGGGGTGCGCGGGGCGGTACACCGCCGCCTGGCGCTGCGGGCCCAGCGCCTCCATGGACACGGCCGCCAGCGCCAGGGAGGTGCGCGCGCGTGCGCCCACGTGCAGCAGCGGCACGTGGCACAGGTCGGAGCTGGCCAGCGCCCCCGCCAGGCCCTCGATCAGCTCCCAGGCCTCCCCTACATGGGGCACAGGGGCCACGGCGGTGCCACGTCTTGGGTACCGTCCTCGTGCACACGGGCTATGTGAGAGTACTAAAATACTCAAGGGTCAGGACGCCAGCCTACTCGGTGTGCCCAGGGCTGCAGGCTGTTAACCCACACCTACCTGTGGCGTGCACCGGCAGCAGCGCGACGCCCCCCGCCACCGCAGCCCGCAGCACCAGCTCCTTGATGCGATGCAGCGGGGGGTGCCGAGGGAGCGGCGGCGGCGGCAGCGCGGCCGGCGGCGCGTTCTCCCCTTCGCCAGGACGGCCCTGCCCACCCCCTTGCTCATGCCCCACGTCTGCATCCTTCTCCTCCTCCTCCTCCGGCTGCCGCTGCTGCTGCTGCTGTTGCGGTTGTCCTTGTTGTTGCTGTTGCTGCTGCTGCTTCGCGTGCTGCAGCATGTCGGGCCCCAGCAGCAGCACGTCCGGCTGGCGGAGGCCGTCCAGCGGCAGCGGCGAGGCGAACGCGTGGGTCGGTGCCGCGTGCGGCACGTACAGCAGCGTACGGCAGCGTCTGTTGGAGAGTGCGGAACCGGCACAGGGGCGGAAACATGAGAGCTTGGTAGTCCACATGTGGGTATGACGGGACGGTACACGTTGGTTACGGCGGAAGGCTTGCCAGGCCATGTGGGTATCGTGTCTTGACTTGGAAGGACGCCCGCAACTCGGCGCAGGCAGTGCTAACCACTACACTGCCGAACATTGGGCCTAGCCGGTGCGCCGAATCATAGCCCTACGCCCGTCCCAAGCACTCTTCCCCCACTCACTGGTACCCGTCCAGGATCTGCCACACCGCGTGCCCGAAGCCGCTGCCGGCCGGGTACGGCACCGCCGTCAGCTCGTACGAGTCCAGCGACACGACCTGCCCGTACCGCACGGGCCGTACGCGCTCCAGGCAAAACCGTACGGCATTGCGCCCGCCGCGGCTGCCGTCTCTGCGCCGCCAGCACGCTGGCGTGAACAGCTGCTGCTGCGTCCCTGCCGCCACATGCACACCCATGCCACCCGCACTGGGCAGCTGCCCAGGCACGCTCACTCCTTGGGCTGCTATGCATGCTGGCTCTGCCCCTGCAAGATCCCTCACACCTCCTGCAACATCCGCGCGATGGGCTTCCACAGCAATGGTACCAGCGGTGACAGCAGCTGCTGTGGGGGTGGCGGCGTCTCGGCGCTGCTGCCTGCGCTGCCTTTTCGCCTCCACCGCTGCCTCTGCCGCCACCCGTGCCTCTGCCACGTGTCTTTCCGCAGCGAGCTGCTCCGCCGCGTCCAGGGCCGCCTGGGTGCAGTAGATGGGCCCTCGGATGGGGCCCACGTGATGAAGGGGAGAGCGGACCCCACCAGCACCCACATCGTCAGAACTATCTTGTGGAATGCCAGGCCAGTGCTCCAGGAGGTACGGCAGGGCCAGAAGGCCCTCGGCGCTGCTAATAAGGGCAGCGTGGAGATCCAGCGTCTGCAGCAGCTGCAAGGGGGCGGGGTACAGGTGCAGGTGCACTTCAGCAGTGCCGTACCGGTGTGTACGGCCAGTGTTATGGCCGTACTGTGGGCAGGTGGGGTTGCCACCTACAATGCTAGCTACCCTCTACACCACGCCTCTTTCCCCGCACGTGTGCTCCGCAATCACCCCTTTTACTCACTGGCAGGAAAGGCGTCACGTCCCATAGCTGAGGCACCGTGGGCCCTGGCTCGGCAGCCGCGGGTGGCACGCCGAAGGAGGCATGTAGCGGTGCCGCACAGTCAAGCAGGATGTTGGCCTTGCGGTATCGCAGGACCAGGCATCGGCAAGGCCCAACGCCGACGCATAACTGCGATAAAACATCAAAGCGATCCGTTAAACTATTGTGTCGTTGCAGGATTGGTGGCGACGCTCTGCATGCTTACCAGTTTCATTCTGTTGCCGGAAGGAAACACCACGCATCACATCGCTGTAGATGTATTGTTTTGCCTATACTACCTACTGGTTAATCATCCTCTGCCTCACGCATGCGGTATGTCGCTGTGTTCCCAGGAACCGCTGGAACGTACGCGCGAACGCGAACACCGCGGCACGACAACAACTTTTTCCATTGCCAAGTTGACAACAGTCGTAGGACTTTCATTATACTGTACTGGGTACGTAATGGTGCACGGCGCGGTCACCTTGGCCACGCAGGTCAAGACACCGGGCACGCCAGGGCACCACATGGAATCAAGTTGCATGGCCCCGACACGATGCGTAGCCCGTACCGGTACTGGTGCGTGAGCCACGCGCCCTCAACAAGGGCTGTAAGCAACATTGTCCCTAGCGGTTAGGGTTGTGCATTACATCGGCCGCAGTGCGTGTACCGGTACTGCAAGTTTAGGAATCCACGCCACGGCAGCGCCACAGTTCAGACAGTTTGTGCCCACGCGTCCCATTGTTGCAGCATCCACTATGCAAGGGAAGATCAACCTCTCCAACAACTCCTCCACATCTTAAAGTTGTATACAAACTATGCATACCGTGCTACGGCTCACATATGGCAAAGCGTGTCGGCCTCAGTGTGCCTCGCACGGCACAGCAACCGCCACCAAACCAGGCTGGCAGCAGGGGAGCCATCCGGGCTGCCACGGACGGGCAGCAGCAGCAGCAGATTCCGCGGGCCCCCTCAGCTTGCGCCTTGCCGCCTACTGCTACTTGGTGGAGGGCAATACGTTGGCGACGTAGGCTGCGTCGTCCTGTATGTTGCCCGGGGGCCTGAAGTGGCACGCCACCACCTGGGGGGCACGTGGCATGTGACACGTGGCAGGTGGCACGTGACACATGGTCGCCGCAGAAGGCATGCATGCAGAGTCAGAAAGGCTACTACACATGAGAGCGGAAGGGCAATACACATGCTCCAGTACGAAGCCTCATGCCGGCATATCAGCAGGGTAAGAGGCAGGCATTCAAGTCACCAGGCGGTAAGTGCATGGCCAAGCAACACACAGTGTGCCGAACATCGAAATCGAGCACCGCAGCAGTCCTGGGCATTCCTGCAAATTAGTGAGCCGCAAGTACGCCGTGTGCTGCTGTGCTCCGTTTGTGCTGTCAACCACTGGGGACCCACCCTGCAGCCGCCGCTGCCGACCCCCACGCCGCAGCCCACCGAGGTGCTGCCGACCCACACCAGCTGCGTGAAGTGGCCGGTGGACCTGGGGTTACGCATGAAACGCGAGAGAGCCGTGTAAGGCGTTGGGGGCGCAGCACGGGCAGCAGGCTGAGAAAGCGGGTGCAGGGTACCGTATGTATCTTGACGGAGCTGCTGCTAACCCACACCAGCTGTGTGAAGTGGCCCGTGAACCTGGGTAGGACCTGGGGCAGATAGGGACCAAGATGGGCGCTATATGGTTGCGTGGGTGGGAGGATACACGAAGGGAAGAGCCCTACCGTTATGGGGCTTGTCATGCGGTAGCCAGTGATGCTGCTAGATGCCTGTGTAACTCAGAGCCTGTCGCACAGCCGAGCTGTGCCATTCGTTGGGGATGTTGAAGGCTTCGTGCAGTACCGGTCTGCGGGGCGTGATATCAACACTCTTTGTACTCGGAAATCAGGACGGCAGTCATATGACCCACTTGAAATCGTTGTCCTCGATGGGCGTGGCCGTGAAGCGGTAGTTGCTGACCTCGCTGTACCAGCTGTCAATGGCGTCAGCGCACACCGGGTCGCCGCTGCCGCCCTGCAGTCGACAAGGCCGGACAAACGGGCAGGAAAGTACGCTGGTGGTCATGCGTTACCGTGCAGACACAAAGGGCTTGGTCAGATGGGCGGTCGTCTGAAGGCTACGAAAGCACAGAGCAGAAGCAGTCTGAAGCAGGGCGGCCGACGGGGGGAGCATGCCAAAAGGTGCAAAGGCAAGGGCTTCACAAGACGGAACAGGCTGAGGCAACGTATACACGGCCTTCAAGTGTATGGCTTTCAATGAGTACGAGTACGGTACCGGTGTCGGTTTAGCCAGGGTGACTGGACAGTACGCACCCATGAGCCGTACAGGTTCTGTCCCGCGCCGTTGGCCCCGCCGTGCTGCAGGCCGCAGCCGGCCGCAGCCAGTTGGCCCGCCCAGGCCGCTGCGTCCGCCGCCAGGCCCGAGTCCCAGGAGGCGGCGGGCGCGCCGTGCGCAGCGCGGTAGGCGTTGATCTGGCTCAGCGTGCCACTGGCATCACTGCATGTGCCGCCAGCGCCAGAGGTGCCTGTGGGGCCAGACGTGCGTTCAGAAGGTGTACCAGCATGTGGAGGACTTGGTCTACAAGATTACCGGCTGAGTAGATGCCAATGGTACGTGGGCCTGCGTTGGTCAACGCATGAGTTTACCGCTTGCATTCGCAGTGATAGGCCGCCAAAAACAGCTTACATGCACCATACAGCACCACGCAAGACACAACCGTGCGTTGACGTGTCCATGTAGCGTACACCCTCTCTCACATGGTCGCCTATAACCACGGGCACTCGATGCGTACCCCTGCGCACCTGCTGGGGCCTCGTTGCCCTGGCCGCACGTGCCGCATGAGGCGGGGCACACCACGTCCGCAACGGACTGCCCGTTCCAGATGTAGCCGGATGCACAGTAGCCCTTTCCCGCCCAGTCGGGGCAAAAGTCCTCCTGGTCGCTGCAGGCTGTGGCAGGTCACGTAGAGGCCACGTACATACAGAGAAGGGGAGTCGGAGTGGGCAGGGATGCCGGGCAGCCAGGGGGCAGTGATGACTTGGTTGGCCGAGGTGATGAGATGCTAGGGGGCTAATGATCCACTTGGCAGTGTCACTCCCATTGGGTCCCACCGGACCGCCATGAGGGCAAAGTTGCGTAAAGCGCAAGACCTAACCGCTTGGGCACAACCGTTTGTAATAGGTGTGGACTGTAAGCACGCCTCTCACATGCGCAAGTTCTGCACGTCAGCACGAGACGCAAATCATATCGCTCGCCAAGGAAGACGCTTACCCTGCAGCACGAGCCTCTTAGGCCCATCCGTCACAACGCTTCCAGCAGTGGGCGAGAAGGGGCCGTCGCGTGCCTCGACACGCGCAGCACTCGTTAGGAGTGCGCCAGTGAGTACCAGGAGCATGAGCGGCGCCATACGGGCGACGAGCCGGGGAGGGGTCATAGGTGTTACAGACGACTTCCCACTGAGAAGGCCGGGTAGGGGTAGCTTGGACTGCTGTTAGGGTCTGTGGTTACCGAATATACGTACACAACGGTGGCCAATATCAGCATATATAGGTGGCAAGGCGAGCAGCCTTGTAGAGGAGGCGACGAATTACCGGGCCTCGGTCCTAGAACCAGGACCTGCAAGGCCCAGCCGGGTCCACCTCGTAACCTTATTGCCTAGCGACGAATGCAAAGGCACGCTTGCTGTGATGGCACAAGGAAAACAACAAGCGCGCAAGTATTCTATGGTCAGCATACGACTGGTACACAGAGTTGACCAGAATATTCAGCACGAAGCCGTTACACATACCACGATGTGTCTGGTGCACCAAGGTGCATAGCGTACATAACATACGACTTTTATTGTTCATAAATCTATCAGTTACGTTTTGTGGGCGGCGCCCATAAGGCAACGTGTTCGCTACAGACCCATGGGTCTCTCTTCGCTGGTGGGCAAGAGCCGACGCCAAGAAATAGACAAACCCTATCACGCTGGCCTTCGTATGTGTCAATGATCGCTGTCAGAAGCACAACGTGCAGTGGACTGCGGCGAGGAAACAACAAGCGCTTGAGACGGTTATACGCCGGTCAGGGGAGCCATGGGTAGCTCCCACGAGCTCCCCTGCCCCATGCATGCCCTCCTCAGCCACCCGAAGCACAGTACGAGGTGTTCAGTTACCATATATATGCGGGAAATAGGCAGCGCGGCAAAGACACAGTACCCGGTAGAAGGGATTACATCACGCCATGGGCACACGCAGCCCCATGCTGGCCCGTGCTCCCTTCAGCAAGGACGATGCAGGCGAGGAATGGCCAGTTGCCGTTTGGTCTAGGCCCCATGTGCCAAGGACAAGGTGTTCAACGGAAGGACCTGGCTTACTATGCAGCAACACCCGCAGTTGATGTATCTGTCAGTCACAATCTTCCCTGCAAGGACGCCCGCACCCACAGGAACGAAGCGGGGTGTTTATCAGAACCTTCCCTGGGGCATCAGCCTGCTGCCTCCTGCACTCCGCAGTAATTACATCATCACATCACTGTCAACCGGCCCCCGCCTATTTGAAAGCGCGCTACCCCATATTTACGGAAATACAGCCGCCGGGAACGGTGTCAAAGTGCCGAGGTGCCTGCTTGGTTAGGTTTCCAGTCCCTGACCCTGCACGACCGGGCAGTCCACTATTCGTTTTGTGCGTCACAGCTATCCTTACGCGTATCAGCGCGCACGGAGGCCCCCAGTCCCCGGCTCCCCAGCCCCTGCCGCACCGGCACCGCAAGCAACCACGCCACTACATGGGCTTGGCCACCGCTCGCCCGCGCCTTTCCCGCATGACCAGCAGCTCCTTGGCCACCAGCTTGACCAGCAGCAGGCCGGCCGCCAGCGCGCTGGCGTACAGCATGGCGAACACCATGTCGAAGCCGCCGCGGTCCGAGATGAAGCCCGTCAGCATGGGCCCCAGCGCGGCGCCCAGGCTGCCCATGCCGTCAATGATGGCCGACACGGTGGCCAGCGCCTTGGCGTTGCCCTGAGGTTGCGGGTAGGGGGCCGGCATGGGATCATGTTGGCCTAATGATCTGGGTCAAGGTTGCAGAGCAAGTCGCTCATCACGTTGACTCGCGGCGCTCCACCTCAGCGGCGCTACGGTTCCCTTGCCGCACCATGCATCCACGAGCGCACGCTCGCTCTAGGTGTTGCCAAGCACCATGCGCCGGAGGAGGAAGGGATCCAGGTGCAGCTGCTGGCGGGCCCGACCTCCCCACCTGCAGCGAGTCGTGCGTGCCCAGGTCAGCCGACACGGCGGTGGTGATGAGCGCGTAGGGGCCGTTGACGAAGAAGCCGCTGAGCATCATGAGCGCCACGTTGGCGGCCATGGAGGTGTAGCCCACGGTGCGGTACAGGTAGAGGCAGGGCACAGACAGCAGCGTGAAGGAGGTGGCCACGGTGGCGGAGGCGCCCGACTTGTCCGACAGGTGGCCCGCCAGGACGCCTGGGGAAGTTGGGTACAGCAGTGGGTGGTGGGAGATCAGAGGCGGCGGCAGGCCTAGAGGCACGCCAGCAGGTTCGCAGGTTAAACGCCCTTGACATGCGCTAGGTGCGCCTACGCAGCAAACCCCTGTGTATGTTCGGAATTGTTGAGTGTACTGCAGCCTACGCGGCGCTCACCTCCCGCAACACCGCCCACGTCAAAGAGCACCGACAGGTCTCCCGCCTCCTTGGCGCTGAGCTTGCGGCCCTCAATGGGCGTGGACTTAATGTAGTACGGAAGCCAGTACAGGAACGTGTATGCAATCAGTTTGGAGAAGAAGAGGCACAGGGCGAAGGATGTGACCCCGGGGATGCGCCACGCGTCCATGAAGCGGATGGACTCCACCTCCCCGCCGGTGTGAGAGTGGGTCGCGCACTGCAACGGGCACGAGAAAGGAGTAAGTCAGCGGGTACAGACTACGGTCTGGACGGTCGATGGACGGGATCAATACCCACCCATGCACTACCAGCTCGCAGAGGCGGACTGACCCTTGCGTGCGGCATAGCAAGGCCAGCCGCCCTACCCCTACGCAGACCGCCGCGCACAGCGTTCCCTCGCGCCCACTTCTCGGTTTTGCCTAGTCAAGAAGTCGCCGTCCGAATGGCCACTCTTCCCCAAAGTTCACTCGCCACCCCCTCCCGCACGCACCCTCTCGCGCACGCTGTGCTGCCTGCCGCTGGCCGTGCTGGTCACCGTGACCACTTCCTCCACGCCGCCGTCCTTCCCGCTGAGCGGGATCATCTCCTCCGCGTCCATCTTGGTGGATGGGCCGGACCTGTCATCGGGGTTGCTGTGGCCCACGTCGCTGGGCTGCACCACCAGCCCCGCGAACACCAGCAGGCCCAGGCCGATCATGAGGAAGCCGGGCACCACGAACGAGTAGCCCCAGCCCTGGGGGGTGCGGAGGGCACGGATGCAATGCTGTTGCCGGAAGACAAGGCAGCAGGGAGCTAGCACGAGCTGCGGGCAGCTGTTAGTGGCGCATCTTCACGTCCGCCTTGGTCGTGTCAGCCGACAGCGCCAGTTAGTGCCATTGATGCCTTCATGGACGCAACCGTGTGTGGATACGGACCAACGAGCATGCCACCTTTGCCGTGCGGCATCCTACTCAGCTGCGCAAAGCTGATTACACGCAGGCAAGGCCATACCCGAATTGTGACACGGCCGACTACACACGTGAGCCGCAATTTCTCATGCCGCGCGCACCCTCCGGGCCTTACCCTGGACAGCATGGCTGCGGCGATGACAGTGCCCAGGATGTTGCCTACGCTGGTGTGGGCGTTCCAGATGCCCATGATGAGACCGCGCTTCCCCTTGCCGCTCCAGTTCGCCACAATGGACACAACGGACGGCCACCCCGTGGACTGGAAGAGGCCCGCCAGCACGCTGACAAACACGTAGTAGCTGAATACGTGGAGGTCGTAGAAGTAGCCCTGGCGGGATATGTCACATGTGCCCGGGGGTAGGGTTGACTATCAGGGTAGGTGTTGCTTCCACGGAGTTGGTCGCCCGGCCACATACATCTGGAATGCTTTCACACCATGCTGCACATCAGAGTTGAGACACACAGGCAGCCAGGCCGGGTAGCAGTTGTGTACCAGACCCCGACCACTGCTGAACCCAAAGAGAGTCCACAAGGGCCGCGCAGGAAGACTGTACCAAACACTTACCATGCCAAACATGGCAGTGAAGATGCCGCTGAAGATCATCCCTGCGGACAGCACGGGGAGCCACCAGTATGAACGCTCGCAGAGCACCATGTCCTTAAATCAAGCACGCACGCCAATCCAAGCACGAGCAACACAAGCGTATCGGGGCAAGGGTCCAGGTCTATGCCGACGGTTGGACACGCGGCACACCTGCGGTCAGGAACCACCGAAGGTCTAGCCGGTCCCCCAGGTGCCCGGCAAAGAACATGCCGATGGCGTATGTGCCCAAGAAGGCCAGGTCAACCTGACCCAAAAGCGTCTGCAATCGTCCAGGGACAGCGGCAGTTGGTCAGTGGCAGGGGACGATCCCGACATACCGCTTTGGTGGATCCTAACTTTCAATCCAGCACCCAGCCGCAGGAGAAGCCATTCGCGACACGGCGAGCAAACGGAGCATAAGCTACCGGTGCTACTGCTGCCGTACCTGGCCATTTGATGTGTTGAAGGGCGCCCAGCCATTGAGCGTAGTGGGATCCGTTCCTGTCACTGCCAAGCCTCCGTCGGCCATCAGTGACCGAAGGCCTTGGACGCGCGGGGGACTGCCGCGCAAGATGCTGTGGCAAGAGGGGGCTGTGAGTGTGACTGGGCTGTTGCAAAGCAAATCGAGTGCCGCGCAGGGGGCCGCTCCAGTGACTAGAGAGCAGCTTGTTTTTGTTAGTTCCACGTGAAGCTAAGGGCCAACGACCTTGCTCAAAGGCGAGGGCAGACGAACACAGCGTCCTCCATTTTGCAACCCCTACCTTTTCACTATGCTTGGCGGCTTGCGAGCCGCATGGTAGCCCATGTAGCATAAAAACGTCAGTAAGAGTACCTGCCGTTGGAAAGCGGCGTGTTGATGACACCGGTGCAGTTTGAGCTCCAAACTCGCGCGCGGACTGTCGATCTCCTCGCCCGTAGCCGGAACCCCGTCCTTACCGAGCCCTTGTACCAGTTGTATGAGAATTTTCTCCCTCCATTGCAAGCTTGCAGCGCCTCGATGCCCCACGGCACGTTGCGAAGCGCAATACGTCTGGCCCGCTCCATATTTGCCAGCGGAGCGTTGGCCGTGGACGAGGCTAACTTGTACTTATTGAAGCTTACTCCCGTGCAGAGCCAAAGCTATGTACGCTGGAATTGCAGGGTCGACCAACCCTGACTCTATCACAGCCTGGGGTTCGATTGTGCCATGGGTAACTGACAAGTATGGAACTCACTGTTAAACTATAGGCAAGTCCAGGTCTCCAGCCTAGCGGCTCGGTGGTCACAAGTCGGTTGCAAGCCTTCCTCCGAAGCCGAAAATTTGCTTCACCCGCTCAACGACGACGAGTCAGTACATATTAAATTTATGTTGCCACCTACGTTGTGATTTGCTTGAATTTCATACGTATCTCCCGGAATGCAGGTTGCTCGTAAATTAGGGCCCGCTGGTTGGACTTTACGTCGCTCGTTCATAGGATGCCCCTTGCGAGACAGCTGCCCTCCCCACGTACCAGCTAGTAGCAGCAGGTGCAGCAGCGACTGTGGCACCCTGGTACCGGGAGGGCGAGCCCGGCGTGTGGTAACAGAGGCAACGAAAGCCGACGCGCTCGCCTTCGTCGACCCGGCGCACCGCAAGGACGTCGCTCGTGTAGTTGAGATTGCTGAGCGCGCATCAGAGCGCTGGGAGGTGGTATGGACGGACTTCTTGCCCCCACCTGTGGTGGCGGACTCTATGGCCGCGCTCCACGGACGCTCCGACGTCATTTGTGTCCCATGGGGAGGCTATGCTCAGGCAGAGCGCTGCAGGTATGGCCCTGCTGTCAGTCACGAGAGGCTGTGCTCTGGTGGGCGTAACGAGTAGGCGGGGGTGCGTCGGGTGCGGCCTGGCACCTGGTGCCACCGGACATCCCAAGCAGCACCCGCAACCTGAACAACACCTTGCATTTATACTGTAGGCGGGCGAAGTCAAGGGGGGTAAGCCGGTAGACACACACTTTCCGGCCAACCCAGTATCTGGGGCTCCCCTGCGGTTAGCACTCAGGTCGTCGCGGGGGCACCTGTAGTTGCACGCAGGAGGATCAAGATCCTTTCTTGCCAGTCTATGCCTGGGGGCTGGTTCTGTCCGAGGTTGGTCAAAAACGTATTGCCACGTAATACCCTGTCCCAAGGCTGGCCTTCGGTCGTGAGGAGATCATGGACGCGTTGCGGGCTAACCCCGACCAGCTGGACGGCGTGGCGGCCTTGCAGGTGGGGGCATAGCCAACGGGCCACATGTGCTGCAAGTTACAATGAGCATGAGGTGGCATTGTGGGGCCATGCCCAGCAAAGGCGCGTGCAGGCTACGCTACTGAAAGAGGCAATTTAATGTTGAGGAGCTTGCCAGCAATCTGGTCTCTGGTCCATACCATTGACTCTTTCGTGCCCCATGCTCCACGGTGGCACGCTGGTACCGGCCGCACCCGCAGGCGAGTACCCGTGCCTGTTATGCTGCAGCTCCGTCCACCATGGCACTGTAACTCGGTACACAGGGCATGGGCGGGTGAGCGCGTGGCTAAGACACCGGGCAAGCCTACATGCCGCCGCGGGGCACCAGCTTTGTGCCGCGAGAGTTGCTTGCTGGGAACAGCGACCAGAGTCTGCTGTCGGCGTTGCGTGGCCGCCAAACCCACCACACAGGATGTGCGTATCTTAAAGCACCCGCTTGCATTTACACAGAGCTTCGCTGCTCGCTGCAATGGCGGCACTCACTGCCAATAGCAAACACGTTTTGCATTTCATGCTATGGTCTGTTGGCGCTGCTCTCGCGCGCAGGTCAAGGGCAATTTTATGTTCGACCCCGCCAAGCACCCCGACTTCCTGGGGGCTGTGCTAGGGACAGGTAAGGCACTGTGGGTCAGAACAACTTGACACTCCTCCCGACGGTGCCTGCCATGGGCACCTGGATAGCTGAGTCACGAGTGCGGGCTGTCAGCTTACCGTGCTCCAAGGCGTCGTGTGGCGCATCCAGCAGCCTGCCATGTAGGAGCACTTTGCACGTTCTACTTACCCTGCCTGGCGGTGCGCCCCCTAGGCATTGACCCCAAGGCCGATGCTATGACGCCGGAATGCCCTCGCGCCTCACCGCATGCCAATGAATGTTAAGGTCCCAAAGGGCTCCCTTTGCGCACTTTGCCTCGTGCGCTTGCGTACCTCCCTTTCATCTCCCCCACCAGGCGTCGTGCGCGACAAGGTGGGCGACATCCTGGTGCAGGGCGAGGCGGGGGCGCAGGTGCTGGTGGACCCGGAGCTGGTGGAGCACTTTGAGATGAGCCTCACACAGGTGTGGGACGGGGTTGGTGCACTGGCGATAGGGACACACAGGTGGGGAGCTGGAAATGAAGAAGGACAGGTGTAGGCAGGACACCGGGTGTTGCTGTGGGGGGCCAGGGCAGCATCGCGGCAGCTGGGGCTTGGTGTGGTGCAGGTACGGGCAGGTGCGGATGAGAGGCTGGGCATGGCCGCCTGTGGAGCACGAAGGCGGACGAGAGTGTTGAGCCAGCAGTACTGGGGCCCCTGTGGGGTGGCAGTAGCGACAGTCGCTCCCGCACGGGACACATTCGCAGTCCGCAATGTCGGGTCTTAAAAAAATGCTGACTCCCTGTAGCCGGCCCCCTGTCTCAGATCGTCGCCCCACCCCATGGCTGGCCCTGTACTCACGCTCCCTTGCACCCCGCTGCGTTGCCTTCGTGGCTGCATTCCTTGCTTACCCCCACACTCCTCACCGCGCGCTTGCACGCATCCGCAAATGCCCCGCTGCCACCGCTCCACATCGCGCCCACACCCAACGTCCCTGCAGGTGCGCACTGTGCCTGTGGAGGTGCGGCGCATCCCGCTGTCGGAGCTGAGCGTGCGGCCGCCCCGGCAGGAGGAGGTCAGCAGCGTGGAGGCGTCGCTGCGGTTGGACGCCATAGCCAGCGCGGGTGGGTGGCGGACGTTGGGAAACGACGTTGGGGCTTCGGGCATACATGTGCATCCACGGGCGCCGTGGCCAGCGCAGGTGGGCGATGGGTGCCTGGGAGGGGTGGTTTTGACTGCAGCAGAGTGGAGGCGGCATACTGTGCAAGCGCGAGGCAGCAGCAGGACTTTTGTGCAATGAGGCACCATGGGCATGGGTAACTCCTGCACGGCGAGGGCATGCGAGGGCGGCGCTCGGCAGAAGACGCCCGTGCGTGAGTTCAACGACCTGCCGCCGTTGCTGCGGGTGGACGCCTTAGCCAGCGCGATTGGGGCCGGGTTGTGTGCAGGCGGTAGTTGGTACACGGGGCAACCGTACGAACGGTGCTGCTGTAGCTCATGACCAGCGCAGGCAGGCTCGGGGTGGTGGGTTGGTGTAACGGGCGCAGGTACATCCACATACGCAGCAGGTATCGGAGGCGATGGGCATAGCAAGTGCGCACCATTTGCATCCCTCCAGATGGCACGCCGTGACTAGAACGTGACCTCCATCCGGCCTCCAGCCGCCCCGTACCGCGGTACGGAGCGGAGGTCCCACCCTCCTGGTCCCTAATCCTTACCGCCCGCACGAGCCTTGTCGCCTTGATATCATGTCCGCCCGCAGGGTTTCGCATGTCGCGGTCCAAGATGGGCGACCTAATCAAGGCGGGAGATGTGGTGAGCGCGCGTAGGAGAACAGACACGCCGTAGCGTGACGAGCCCCGGTGCCCAGCCCGTTAACGCACGCGAACCACCAGTACAGCCTGCCCGGGAGCGGCGCTCGTGCCCGCCGCATGCACTCGTGGCACGCATTTGCCTGGGCACCCATGGTAGGCCTTGCTTACGTGTAGTGATTCGCTCAACCAACTGGCTGCATGCAAAGAACGCCGGCGCTTTTCAAAAGCTACTCTGGAACATTTTTTTGCGTGGGCGGATGCAGCACGCTGCAAGGCCCCTAGGCCGATGTGCAAGCGTGCATTCCTATTTGCTCCCACGCGGGGACACGTGCACGCCCACCGTTGCCAACGCCATGTCTGACCCGTGTGCGTGCAGCGCGTCAACTGGCGCACCGCCTCCAAGCCCAGCGTGGAGGTCAAGGCGGGGGACGTGGTCAGCTGCAGCGGCAAGGGCCGCCTGGAGGTGCGCAGCGTGGAGGTGACCAAGAAGGAGAAGTACGTGGTGACCATGATGCGCTTCGTGTAGCGTGAATGTAGGTTGCCATTGTGGTCGGGCTGCGGCTACTGGTTCTATTTGAAGTGGTGAGCATAGTTTGAGGCTGGGAGTGGTGGGCCTGACCGCGTGCCAAGGTGCAGTCACCAGGACGACGCCTATGTGCTCTGCTGCGGTGGCGGTTGTTCACAAGTGGTGGGCAGCGTTCGTTGTAGGTTGCAGGGCTGGCAGGGAGGCGGCCGTCGGGTTAGGGCTGCCAAGGCCAGGGCTGCTTCCGAATGTTGGAATGACCGCGCGTGGGAGCGGCGTGCCTTGATGCACTAGCAATGTGGCGGCGTCGCACTGGGCTGTGTGGACATGGCTTTGGCTGCAGGTGGTCCTGATTTGTTGGCCGCAAGTAACGTCCCATGGCTGGGTTCTTCGTGCCTGCTGGGGGTTACAGCACTGTTGCGCTGTTACACGCTCTTGTGAGCAAACTGGTGTGCCCGTCGTGCACTCATGGATCCGCTGTAACACATTAAGCACATAACTTTGCCTTCTTCTCTGCAGCTTGCAGCCTGCCCGCACGTGAACTCCCAATAACCACTTGCTATCAGGCCTCCAATCCGGTTGGCTAAGCTACCAGCCACAATCCCGTCGCCATGCTGCTAACGCCGGTTGCGCTGCGAGGTGCACGGGTAGCCGAGCTTCTGGCACTTTCCGCACAGCTCCTCGGGGTGCGGCTTCAGCAGGTCGACCTTGTCCTGGTTCTCACGCTTCTCCAGGCGGGTCTGCCGGTAAGGGAAGACCATGACCCTGCAGTCCTTGCACTCCTGCGGGCAGCGTACAACCGTGCCCAGCTCTCAGAGTCATGAGGATGCACGAGTACACGCATTGCCCTGGAACGCGGTGGCTGGTTATGGCAGGGGCAGGGACGGACAGGAGTCGGAAGGCCTAACACACCCAAGCCAGGCCTGCACGCAAAGCGTTTGACCAGGTTTGACCGATAGGCCCTAGCTCATTTACGTTGCTAGGTGCCGCAGAGGATCCCCCGTGTCCACGCCCCGGGTGCGTGTGCAGGTACTGACGACCACAGCCCTTGGCCCTGCTTGGCCCTATCACAGGATGAAGCTTACCCTGTCTCGCCTGCTTTACTGCTGGTCCCGGATTCCGCCAAATCACCCGTGACACTGTCGGACGATAAGCACTTCATACCTGGCCTGTGTTTGCCCAGCTGTTGCCGCTGTACCACCTTTTGCGGCACTCGGGGCACTGGAAATGACCAAAAGCGCGGTCCTTGCCTTGGTAGGGCGTTAGGCCCTTCTTGCCTGCTGCGCTCTTGCCGCCGGTACCCGCCATGTGTGTGAGTTGTAGGGCTACTGCGAGATCGGCAACAAAGAAGAGACACAAAGCTTAATGGCTTTGTGTGCCAAGGGTGGGAGAAAGATATAGCCTTGCACCGACCGGCCCTCGATCAGCGGGCACCCGTGATGTTGGCGGTTGACAGGCAGGCCTCGTGCAATTCTCCACAGACATCACGCGCCGGGTAGAGCTTTGGTGCGTGCTGCACTATAACATAGCCTACATTATAAATAAGAGTGCCGGCCGAAGACGGGGGATCCCGGACAGTTACGTAGGTGGACCGGTAAGTAACCAAGCGACGTGAGCACGCCTTGCTTCGTTGCACTCATGCCTTCCTTCGCCGGGTGTTTCCGTTTGGATGTGCGGGGCTGGACTTGGGGTGCATATGAGTTATGCAGGCGTCAAGCACGCGACAACAGCACTCCGCGCCAATGAAGGTGGCTGCCAAACGTTGCGCACGTGTCAAACGAGCTTCACCAAGGCCGTGGTGGGACCCGCATGGTATGTGGTCAAAGGGAGACCCCTGCACGGCCCCTCTGGGCAAGTAGCCATCCCGTAGGACGCCACCATAAGCCGTGATACCGGTACCACCTTAATCACAAGAACTATACCAGCTCCTTTTGTAGGGACGCACTGCTTACCAAACACGTACACAACACAGGCCTTCAGCTTTGCCTAGCTGTGGATGGCGTCGCTGTAGCTCCAGCACCCGCGTTAGATGTCATGCTGGTACCTGTCAGCTTGCAGTTCTAGGGCTGCCTTGCATTGTCTGGTCCGACAATGATCCCGTGTTCCCAATGGCCAGGATCAGCCCCCTGCCTGATGCTCACCAGCAGGCCAGCTGCTGCAACACGGCGGCAAGTGCAACACGGCGGCGAGTACGTCGCAGCACGTGAGCAGGGCAGGCAGTGCGAACTGACAAATGCAGCACCAAGCACAAGCTAAGCTCAATTGGAGAGGCCACAAGCTGGAGCGTGAGGCTCCGCGCCTCCCGCACCTCCGCGGCTGCAGCGCCTGCCCGGTGCCCGCTGGCCATGCCTACGGCTGCCCCACCTGGCACCTTGGAGCCGTACGGTACGTCACAATCCGGTGACGGCACAGCATCCTAGCAGCGCACCATGAATGTGCGCTGCGCAGATCCCACCGTACGGTACGTTATGGCCAGCCCCCCTTGGTATGGTTGCTTGGGGTAGGCGCTCAGTTGCCCATGAGGACGGACACAGCCCGCAGGCCGGCGATTGGCACAACTCAACACCTAACGGTTGAGGGATGTACCCAAGCTATCCATCATGCAAGCTAGAGGCTCGTTAAGAGGCGGGCAGGGGCATCAGTGGTTGCCCATACGCGCCACTGCCTGCAGTTGTGGGCAACGGTCTTGGGGCCGGGGCACGCAGGTGGTGATCACAGCGCGGACAGCGGTGGTCGTCATGGGCCGCCCTGGCAAGCTGGCACCGAGCGAGTCCCGCCAGAAAGCTGCCGCCCTGTGTGCAGCTG
>VFQN01003930.1_pt1 | contig 20334 bp, 33 predicted proteins | sample 3512371 | NCBI WGS metagenome assembly VFQN01 (sample SAMN10412370, study PRJNA504923) | tailings metagenome | isolation source: Replicate 2 from Balatoc abandoned mine | place: Philippines: Itogon, Benguet | collected 2017-08-28
CCTCGCGTTACTAGTACTTTGTTTCCCCCGCCCATCCCCCCCCCCCACACACACACACGACACCCACCCACTGCATACGCTACACACACGACACCCACCTTGAGGAAGACGCTGGTGGTGCATAGCGGTATGGGCCCCACCGCCCTGGGCTCCGGGCTGCGCTCCTCGCCCTTGCCGCCGAACCCCGAGTCGCTGTAGGCTATGGCGGCGTCGATGGCTGCGATGAGCGCCACCAGCAGCAGCCCGGACAGCAGCTGGGCACACAGCAGCGGCCAGGAGCGGAGCCTGTGGGTTAACGGGGGAGAGGAGAGGTACAGGTGGCATGTGGCCAAGGACGCTGTGTACGTAGTGGGCTAACTGATACAGGTGACCAACACAGTTTGGACAATAGCTGGGCCGCCAGCAAAGGCTTGGATAGCGGGGCCTGTGGGATGGCGGCGGGGCAAAGGAGGCGGGGTGTCGGCAGAGTGTGCTAGGCAGCGTGTTTGGGGGGCCTCCGGCAGCAGCTCAGCAGACGCGGGACAAATGTCCGGATTTTAGACGGGCTCGCTGAAATGTCGGGGTCGGAGCGGCGCAAGCTGGCAAGGGAAGAGGCATCGCAAGCACTGGCAATGGCCATGCGTGACGTTCCAAGTACGTCTTTATTTCATGTACAACTAGGACATCCTCGTACATAGGGCCAGATGGTTCATTCGGCTGAGGCTGTCGCGTCCGGACAGCCGTACTACCGGAACGGCAGGTCCGCCCTGTGCCGAGCCCTGTCCCGCCCTGTCCCGCCCCGTCCCGCACTTCCTCCTACCCCGCCCACCTCATGCGAAGGTTCTTGCGTGTCATCGCTACCGCCTGTCGTACAGCCAGCCACGCACGGCCCGCCTGGGCATGACCATGCTGCACTGCTGGGCCCTGTCCCTGTGGGTCCTGCTCCTTTCGCTGCCCGTGGGAGTGACCCGTGGGTCGGTGGGGCGCTGGAAACCCCGCCTGTGGTGCACGGCCATGGGCTGGGGCAGCAACAGCTACTGCCGAGGCTTCTGCTGCTGCTGCTGTTGTTGCTGCTGCTGCACGTGGTAATTTTGTACGAGGAAGGTGCGGCTGGTCTGCAGGTCTGGCGTGGCCTTGCGCTTTGACATCTGGGATGGGTAGCTGAACGGTCGGAAGGGTGACATTGGGGCTCCCCTCGGGACGAGCTGGTTCGGGGCCTCCGGGATCCCCAGATGGCGGGGGCATTCGCAGGGTATAGTGCACACTGGGTTGTAATGCAAGGCTGTGGCACGGTATGAGTGTTGGGCTTGGGATTTAGCTATGTGGTGGGGCTGTCTTGGCTGGTGCTGTGAACGCAGGGGCCGAACTGTCGCTGTGGTTGTACGAAGAGCAAAGCGTGGTAACGAGAGTTCCATATGCTAGCTTGTGGGCGAAGGGAACGATGTGCGAGCGTTTGTGAGGCAGAGGAAAGCGTGGGGCGTCTTGGACGCTTCGTCTCACGTTCCCAGGAAACGCTGGCAGCTCACAGCTCGTGACAGCTGACCGCCCGGCGACCGGTCGCGGCGAGCATTATAGTATACACAAATGTTTATTTGCTCACATACGTGACTATGATTATTCCGCGCCTTGCATGGAGGCCCCGGGGCTCTTGGCTTCTAACCCTGCCCATGGGTCTGCGCCAAGAGCGTCCGGCGAGACCTGGCAGTTCAGCCGCGTTCGGCGTTCCCCTCCGTGTCTCTCCTGCCTGTCTCAACTACGCTTTGATGCAATACTTACATTATGCTCATTATCATCACAACGCACGGCTGAGGTTGTTGGGCGCTTTATGACGCTGTGAGCTTCGGCCGAAAGGCTCGTCGCGACGTAACACTCGCGGGTCGCCCGATTACGCGCCCAGCACTTTTCCAAAGCCACATACATCATATCCATCCGCCTGCGACACCACAACATGGTTGCAAGGCCCACCTTCCGCATTCAGCCATTCGAAGACCCCATCCCGAACCACGGCGCCCGATCCCAGCCCCATCCCTCCGGCCCGACCCATTCCCGCGCAGCCCCCGCAACACGCTCCCTACCCGGCGCATCTACACCCGCGCCCGGCATTCCATCTCCCAGCACAAGCATTAGCAGCCTTAACCCCGCAAGTATCGCCCAGCCAGGCAAGCTGACTACTAACATTGCAAACGCCGCGTCACCCGCGGCGGGCCCCGCTGGGAGCGGGCCCCTAACAACCACAACCAGCAACAATATACCCAGCAACGGAAACGGCATAAAGGCCACAGGAGCGGGCGTGGGCCTTTCTTCGCCGGTCAAAGGGCCCGCAGGCGCTGGCGGTGGTGGCATCGCAGCAGCCGCGACCGCGGGCCTAGGTCTGGCAGCTGGGGGCAGCGCAGCTCACAGCCCAGCTGCAATGGCTGCTTTGCGGCGAGGCGCGGCGCGCTTCTGGACTGCCTACAGTCTGCAGCTTGCGGAGCGGCCGCTGCTGACGAAATGCGCGACCGGTGAGCTTCGCGAGCAAACCCTGGTTACTCCTAGGCCTGCCAATGGCTACGTTTTACTGTTATTCAGTTGCCGTTGTGTGAGGTGGACATGACTGAGGGTTTGGGGAAGGGTTTCCAGGGCAGCTGAGAGCTTTCCCAGGATGCCTGGTGAGTCAGCGGGGTAGTGGCGTCCCATGGGTCGGTGGGCAGCATGAGGGCCAGTAGCGGGCCAGTAGCGGACTGGGATTCCTATGCCACCGCATCCCCCATGGAAGCTTTTGCACAGAATCGCATGCCACGGCTTGCACAGCCGTAGTGCGCCCTTCGCTCCGGTAACAACGGGGCCCACATGCTGAGGGTGTCCGAGCTGCGTTACGCTCTGCCCCGGTGGTCACAGGGGGTCTTGGCACACGAGTAGCTGCCTCTTTGCACTGCTGCACGGGCCCTTATGTTACAGCACCACCCACGTCACACGTGTCTACCCCTCTGGTGCGCATCCCCCACGCTACGCCCACACGTGTGGTATTGCAGCTTGCCCTCCTAAGAGGGTATTTCCACCCCGGCCGATTCCGGATTAAGGGCGCGCGGATTAGGAAGCGTTCTTGCTTATTCGTGCCCGCCCGGAAGGATTGAGCAGTGATTTAAGAACTTTGCGATGAGCAGTTTGATGGGTAACTTGTAATCCAGACTGCAGTTTTCAAACCTGATCCCTGCCGGGTCTGAAGGATTAATCCTTGAAGGATTAATCCGCGAATCCGGCAGGGTTGGAAATACCCTCTAACTCCTGTCCACTCGCTGTGCACAACCCACACGCCTTCACCTGTCCCTGGCCACCCCATGTCCTCAGCCCCGACTCCCCACCATCCCGCTCCCCAGCTTACCAAGTGCACCACGGCAACACGCCGTCAACCCACCCTCTTCCCCCTGCTCCACCCATCCCCCCTTCCATCCTCACCTGCGCAGGCATCGTGGGGACCATCCTGGGCGACTTCATCGCCCAGCTGTCGTCCCACGCCATGAGCACCTCAGCCTCCTCCTCCTCCGCCAGCTCCTCGGCTCCAGCGTCACACGCGGGAGCAAAGGACGCGGGCGCTGCGGGCTCGGCGTCGTTTGCGGTGGGGGGCGGGAAGGACGCCTACAGCGGTGACAAAGACACCGCGGCCAAGAAGCAACCAGGGTAGGTGCCGCGCGGTGCCGGGTTGGGCAGGCGACCAGATCAATTGCCTCTTGCACTGTACATGAAGCGCATTATGGTAGTAAGGTGCTTGTATCATTGTCAGTAATAGCGATCGGCAGTAGCGGGAGACGCGCGGCCAACGGAAACATGTAGCAGTCTCAACAGCGGCAGAGCGCGGCAGAGTATCCTAACCATAACTTGATAAGTGAGGAAAGTTGCCTATGTTTGTCGCGGTTTGCCATCGCCGCAGCTTCAAGTACGACTTCCAGCGCATGCTGCGGCTGTGCCTGTGGAGCGTCGCGGTGGGCACTCCCCTGGGCCACTACTGGTTCCAGTTCCTGGACACGGTGGGACGGGGCGGAAGGGGGGTGCGGCGGGAAGGGAGGGTCGGGGAGGGTGAGGAAGGGACAGAGGGCAAGGCGGCTCGGTCGAGCACGGGACAGAGAGAGCTGCACGTGCGCGCTGGTTGCCGCTGTGTGCGACGGTGCAGCGGGCGAGTGGGGTTCAGCGTAAAGGCCACGGTGTGGGCTGGATCGTAGCCTTCCTGGGTGAAGAAGTCAAGAGAGTGGATGTTGCAAGGAGTGTGCAGGCAGGCCCGCAGCCACGGGGCCAACACCTTCATTCCTGGTGTCGCTCCGGCCGTGGTCGAGCTGGGTCGGATCTCGAGCCTGCTACGAACACAGTTCCCCTTGTTACAAGACCCCAAGCGCTACTTACCCATGCCCACATCGCCACAAGGCCACATGCATGCCCTACCACCCCCTGCAGCGCATCATGCCCCACGCGCCCACCTCCAACGCGGCGGTGGTCACCAAGCTGCTGCTGGACCAGCTGCTCATGGTGCGTGCGTGAGCGTGCCTGTGTGTGTCTTAGCTTCGTGCACCAGCTGCGCATGGTGGTCACCGAGCTGCTGCTGCACCAGCTGCTCATGGTGCGTGCGCGTGGCTTAGCATGGCCGTCGTGCACCGTGCCTGTGCGACTGTGGACCCGGTGCTCATGTTGTGGAGAGGGTGTGCGTGGAGAGGGTGTGCGTGTCTTAACGCGGTGTGCTGATGCGGTCTGCACTAACCTACGAGCATCGCGTGCTACCCCAGCTGCTTACAATTAGCCATCCATCCCATGGTATGTGCACGCACGATTTATTTCGCCTTGCCGCTCCCCTTCATGCATGGCTACACCTTGCACAGTTTCCTTATGCTCCCCTCAGTGACACCCCCCACCCCTTTGCCCCTGCAGTCCCCTGCCGGCACGGCGCTCTTCTTCTTCGGCTTCAGGGTAAGCAAAAAAACCCTGCTGCGGTAGATATGGCGGGATAGGAGTGGCGGATGTCATTATTGCCATGCACGTTGTGGTCCCACCTTGCACGTGCCCTCACAGGAACGCCCCATGCCGCCGACCAACCAACGAGTAAACGCCTGTGTATGTTGCACTTGGCCGCTGACGCCTTCCTTGCTCCGCCCCTGCGCTGAATCCGCTTTTGCCCGGTGCCGTACAGCTGCTGGAGGGCGGTACGATGCGCGAGGCCCGTACGTCGGTGTACGACAAGTGGGGGCCCACCATGGCGCTCAACTATGTGCTGTGGCCCGCCGCCAACATCGTTAACTTCAAGTACGTGCCGCCGGAGCAGCGCATCCTGTACTGCAACTGCGTGGCGGTGAGTGTACGACAGTACGGCATGGGGGCTGGCGTGAGCGCCGTACAAGCAGGTTAGGTGAGAGGTGTTGCGTGCAGCAGTGAGGGCGCACGGCGGGTGCAAGGGGAAAGAGTTCTCCGCGGGTGTGTCAGGCAGCCGTCGCGTACACCGGTGTACGTGCGGTACACGCGATTGCGGTCAAACCAAGTACATAAAGCTTGAGGACCCTTTGCTCAGCAAGAGCTAGTAGTCACTAGTCAGTGCCCTGTCGGGGTGCCACATGATGCTACTAGCTGCACGGCGCACGTGGACTTGCGGGCCGCCGACCACGTGCCGCCTCCCGCCCACGCCCACCAAGGCATAAGCCACATTCCCCACAGGTAGCCCTCGCCTCACGCACAGACCCACCCATACACACCACACTCTGTTCACCGGTGTATACAGTACTGTACCCCATCACCACCGGTGTATACAGTACTGTACCCCATCACCCCACCTGCTCCCACCCGCACGTCCGCAGCTGCTGTGGAGCGCGGTCATGTCCCACATGGCCACCCGCAAGCCCTCGTCCCCCGCAACCACCACAACCACCACAACCACCCCGGCAACCGCCCACGCGGCGGTTGGCGGCGGCAAGGCGTACGGCATGGCGCTGGCGGGCGGCGGGCGGGCGGGCAGCGGCGTGGTGCGGGAGCGCGATAGGGAGCACCACCGGGGCGACAGGGAGAAGGACTTGGCTCCCGCGCCGGCGGGGGCGGCGGCTGCGCATTGACCCTGATTGACCCGAGCAGTGAGATAATGATGACGGGGGCAGGGACAAGGAGCTGGCTCCCGGCCGGCGGGGGCGGCAGCGGCGCACTAGTCCTGATTGAGATGAGGATGACAGCGACCGGTGCAGGTATGGCCAGGTGGATGTTGCGGGTACAGGGGCAGGGAGTGCCACGGCGGCACCGTGGCGACAGGTACAAGGACTGGGCGCCCGCATCGGCAGGGGCGGCAGCAACGCATTGCTGAGAGCGGTTGGCCACATGGGCAGAGCGACAGGGGCAGGGGCAGGGGCAGGGAGCTGGCGCCCGCGCCGGCGGGGTTGCGGCGGCGCACTGATCGATACCACCAAGGCGGTGGATGGCACCCACTGTTGCAGTACCTGCTTTCGTACTACGACAGCGGGCATTCCGCTGAGAGGGACCTGGATGTGGGGCCAGCACGCTCGGTGTGGGCGGTACGACAGCGGGGAGCGGGAGAACAGCACCACAGGAGCGGCAGGGGCAAGGAGTTGGCGTTGGCACCGGCGGGGGAAGCGGCGGCGCATTGATGGGAGCAGTTGGGCACATGCACAGTGACACGGGAAGGGGCAGGGGCAGGCACAGGGACAGGGAGCTGGCGCCTGAGCCGGGAGGGGTGTTGCGGCAAAGCACTACGGTAACTCTTTGGATTCTGCTTGTGGGTGGGTGCCGCTGGTAATGTCGTATTCTGTGGAGGGTATGGAGGCGCACAGAGCAGCGGGATATCGGGGCCTCGGGGGCAGCGCAAGAGGGGTGGAACGGTGGAAGGACTAATGCAAACGCCGGCGGGTGCCCGCAGGCTGTTTCCTGTGGCGGTGTTGCCGTCCGCGCACGGGCGGTTGGTCGAGAGGCACCATCATGCAGGCCTGTGCTTAGTGTGAGTGTGTGTGACTAATGCTGTTCGGTGGACCTGACCAAGCAGGAGTTTTGAACCAGCACGCGGCATGCCATGCAATGCGCGTGATGCCCACCACGGTGGGTGTCTCGAGGTCGTTTGGGGTTGAAAGGGGCGTAGGGGGTGCTGTGGCGGGGCATGTCGTACAAGGCATTGGCAGGGTTGCACCCATCGCGGTGCTCCTGGTGACGTGGTGGTAGGGGTACAACTGATGGTAGTGGTTGCGGACTTTGCGGTGGTGGCCTGTTTGTGTCCAATGGGGCTACTGGCGGTCTGACACCCCTGACGGCGCGCCAGTGATGTAGGATGCAGCGCGAAGGGACGCCTCGGTATGTACCGCCTTCGGCGCACGCAGAGAGGATGTTGGTGGCGGGGACTGCTGGGGTTGTGCAAGGGGGCGGGGAGGTGCGGAAAGGACGCAAGAGCAATGCGCTGGAGTGCGGAAACTTTTGACGCAAAGGAGCAGCTCGTGGGTTACCACCTGCAGTGTACCGCGGCTTCACCCATCGACGTTACCTGCGCCGTATGGAAGCATGCATGCTCGAGATTTTGAGAACCAATTGGATGTCGGAAAGCCAATAACCATAACTGCACATCTGCGAGTGGCTGGTTGGGGATACGGCAGGTGGCAGCGATGCCTGCGCGCCAAATGAGGGAATGGTGGCTGGTTCCGAAAGGCTGAACGCGGTAGGTGGTGCCCCAACTACCGTAATGGCTTACTCCGCCTACACTGGCATTTGTACATACCACGGCGTCGGCATGGCGTTAACTGCAAGGAGGTCATGTTACGTGTGTACGGTGTGGGTCTACAGTTTGTGTCCCCTTCAGAGCCCATCCCCGTCCCAATCGATGTTACTCGCTGAAGGTAGCCAGAAACGCCACTCGTCCCGCAGCGAACTCCATGCACAGGATGCACGTGCAAGGCACGGCACGGCCTCCGTCGTCGGCCCTCGGCCCCGCTTCCAGGCACTGTCAACTGGCCTGGCCAGCAAAGGCAGTGCAGCTGCAATGACGGCTATGCCTAGGAACCCGATGCCCCGCAGCCACCAGCCACACACCCGCAGCCGTCAGCCCTTACTTGCCACGTTACCAGAAGCCTTTTTCGGGGCAGCCTTTGCACAGCGGGCCTCGCTGAGTCGCTGTACGACACGTGCCGTACACCCTACGCGCCGCTCGCTATGGCAACGGAAGTCCGCAGGAAGCCCACAAATCCGTACACCATAAGGCACGTGGGAACATGAGCTCCGCCTTGCTTCCCCTTGCTCAGTACGCATGAACAGACACCTGCACCAGCAATTACGGCCGCCACTTTGCCCTACCGCATGCCTTGCCCCGCCGCTTGAACGTACTTCCATCCTGCTTGCCTTAAGCTTGTCCAAACTCGTTGTGCACCGCATATGCTATACACAGGCACCCTGCGCCCAACTGCCAGCTGCCCTTCCACCTACACACGCTTCTCCCTGAGCCGCGAGCACGCCCATGGCATCGCATTATCATCACCCACTTCGCAACGTACGTGCCAAAATCAGCCCTCAACACCCTCCAGCCCCGCTGGCCAAGCCGCCCTCTGCATCCCAGCCCCACATACCCTGCCTACAAGCGTACATCCCAACCCTCACCCGCCGCGCTGGCCCCCACCTAGTCCCACTGCCACGTGCCATGCAAGACACACGCGCCCAGCCTCATTTCTTCCGACTGGTGTCGTACATGATGAGCGGCCGTACTTTCTTCGCCGTGTTGGCGTTGGAGCGTGTGTTAGCAGAGCCCACGGGCAGCCCCAGCTGGTGCCGTACACCGCGGCGGGAGCCCACGGCAACCTGGGGGGACGTGTGGGCGCAGGGGTGGCCACATGTGTGGGTTAGCAAACCGGGACCCCTGAGACCACGGCCACGACCGGACATGCATGGCTTTGCGCATCACAGTGAAGGCCCCGCTCCTTCGCCTGGAACTGCTACAGGACTACCGCGTGGCCGTCTGCATCGTCCCTGCCCCCGTCAGTCCCGAACGTCAAAAAAGAAACCCTTGCGTCCAGCGGGAGTGCTTCTCCCCACTGCCACAAAGTCGCCCCACGCGCATATACTCCCGATGACCAACCTATTCCTACTGCCTTGCCCTGCCCGGTTTCGCGCATCACCCCTGCGTTTCCCCCGCCTGTAATGACATTGCCGCATGCACCTCCAAAGCCACACCTCGTAACGGCTGCCCAAGCCCTGCCTCCCCACCATCCGATACGCACACGCATGCTGCACGTGGCCCTACGTTACGAAGCACTTACAGGACCATTGGATCCTGCAAAAAGTTTGATATATGTCTGTGCTCCTCGCGACGACCCCGAACCTGCTGTAGGATGCTCTCCTTGCAGCACAACTTAGATCGGCCTTTCATATGTCACCCGCAGCAGGAAGCCGCTGGCCAGCCTGCGCGCCCGACGGCGGCTCAGCCCCTGCCCCTAAGCCCGCAACACCTGACGCTGTGCCGTGGTGGCCACCTACCCTACACCACCCCAGCCCAACCCACATCAAACCACCTAGTTTCTGGCTTCTCACCGCGCTGCGGTAAGCCCCTCCCCGCCACGGCCACCTGCTGCAGGATGACCTTCCTAAGCCACACTCTAGTCGTTGCGCCTGCCGTACCTTCCCAACAACCGCACGTGGCGCCCTGTCCCAAACAACAACTAGACTCTTTCAAGCTCTGTAACAATGTCACGTCCATTGCTCCTTTCGACGACACCCCACCTGCTGCAGGATGCCCTCCCAGACGGCAGTCCAGCCGCGGCCCTTAACCCCCGCGACACCTGACGCTGTCACATAACACCAACCCACCCCACCCAGCCCACCTGCTGCAGGATGCCCTCCCTGATCTGGCGCTTCAGCGTGTCCCCAGTGGTGTGGTGCTCCTCCACGTAGGCAGTCACCTTCTGCACGTACGACTCCTTGATGTCCTTGACCTGACAGCAGGTGGGGAAACAACAGTACGGTAACAACATGCGCATTGTGCGATGCATGCCACCGAAGCAATTCATTGTCATTGAATCGCGCACGACTCCTTGATGTGCTTGACCTGCCAGCAGGCGGGGAAGCACCGGTAGCATGCGGTGCGTGCGGTGCGTGCGAGCAGAAGGGAGTCGGAAGGTGCACGACTAGCCGAGTTGTCCGTCAGTGCCCGCTGGCGGGTTGACGTGCAGTGCATGCAGGAGGCACGAGCAGCTGCAAGCAGCAGCTGCGGCCCATGTGTAGGGTGTGCCGACTCCCGCTAACCGCGACAGTGTACGAGTTTTGGTCCCTTTGGCCCCTTCATCCGAGTCTTGGTGGCCGAACCTAGATACGAAAGCGCCTGGAGGTGGATGCCCCCGGGCCCCTGGCTGCTCCCGAAGCAGCCATGGCGCCGGCCCCTCCCGTACCCAAGTGGTGCTCCCTCCCTAAAGCTCTTACCTTGAGGTCCTTGCTGATACCGCAGGCCTGGTCAAAATGCGGTATGACGGCACCAAAGTTAGTATCACACTGTGAGACTTGTGGAGGGGCGGTTTGGCTGAGGCTAAGGTGGGGCACAAGAAGACACGTGCCAGATTGTCGTGCCCGGCGACCCATCCAGCCGAAGCCCTGCCCTCCCGCGCAGCAGCGCTCACCTCTGCCACCGACAGGCTGGTGGCCGTCCCAAGTCCAAAAACTTTGCGTAGAGCTAGGTAGAACGGCGCGTTAGGATGAAGAGGCACACGGAATATCTGCATCGTGGCCTACGCCGCTGCGCAACAGGAAAGGCAGCGTCTATGGCTACACCAAATTACTTGACATGTAATGTATCATCAGGTGGTAGTACATAGGTGTCGCAGGCACGGCTATGCACAGACGCGTGGGTCGGGCCCTTTTTAGGGCAACAAGGAGCTGCCGTCCATGTTTCATACACTGTGCATTAACGACTGCTGCCACTATGTGCTAAAGATAATGTGCAATGCCCGTGCAGCGGCCTTGCAGTAACGAAGAACGACGTTCGGCATGGGCCGTGTCCGATGTATATGGCATAGCCGTTGCTGTAGAACTAGCTGTGGCTACATAGACGTGCCTTTGCAATCTCCCTAAGAACTTCGTGTTGATCTACAAGACAAACCGTACTCGGGTTAGGGCCCCGAAAACCATCACAACACCCCTGCATGCCCGCACGGACGCTCGTTCATTAGAACCACAGCAGAATGCTGAAGTTCCTTGTTGCACAAGTAGCTATCTCGGCTGTCGTCCTCGGCGCTTTGCGCCATCGCGGCGCTCTGCAGCTGAAGCCGGAAGCCATTCGGAACGACTACACCCGCTGGTTCGTCACATCCATGGGTAAGCATGCACTCAGCCTTGGTATCATTCGCACTAGCATATTTGCATACGCGCGGTCTTGCTGTCCAGCAGCCATGGCCTTGGGAGGGTAGCCGGCAACCGACCTCCCAGGTTGGGGGCCTTCCGTAGCCCCCAACCAAGGGCCCCCTCTGCTGCAATCACTTCCGCTTAGCACTACGGCAAGCACAGCGAACGACCGGTGATCTCCTTGCCTTCTTGCGGATAAATGACACACTCACTCGCCAAGCTGTCCGTACTGGTATGTCACGCCCATTTCGTTGTGGACATGTGCTGCCCCGTGCCCCACCACCACCACCACCACCACCACGCAGTTGACTACGGGGAGCTCGCCTGGGTCAAGAGCTGCGACCTGGTCGACAAGGCCAGCAGCGGCCGTTGACAATGTCGGAAGGGAAAGTTCAACATCACAGCACGCGTGTGTTCAACACGTGGGGAAGCTGCTGGTGCCGTACAGCACGGAGTTCATGACCTGGAGCAGAGGCACGTGGCACGTGGCCAACGCTTCGGGGTAGCTGCGCGTGGAATGTGGCTGTGGCTTGGCAGGCAGCAGTGCTCATACTGCTGCATGGTACTGGCGACCTGGCGGCCTTGTGTGCTGGTCGCGGGAACGGCCCTTTGGGGTGTCAGCTTGCGCTGGTTAGAATACCAGTAACAAGGCGATAGGGCTGTGGCTGGCGGCTGACGGCGCAGGGGAGGCACTCTGGTTGGGCTGGTGGACAGCATGTAGACAACATGACGCTGCAACACAATGCTATACTGCTTGTAGGCAGTCTTTTTTGCTGGTTTGCATATAGCATGCACGGTACACGCGAGAGTGGCTAAGCTTGGCAGGTGCACCGGTAGTAGCAGTCATTCGTGCTGTTGCTTCGGAGCTCGACTGCTGGGTCTTCGCATAACTGGTGGGGCTTCGCAGAACGGGTGGCCCACATTGCAATACGCCGTGCGCTCGGAACTTGACTGCACGTGACATGCCGCAGCCGGTGGGAGCTGAGACTGCTGACTGCTGGTGGGGTAGGTATAGGTGCTGGCTGCCCATGAATGGAGAAGTGCGACGCCAGGCCTAGGTAGGGAGCAAGTGGCTGGCCGCTTGCCGCTTTGCTGCAACCCCGATGTGCCTTTGTCGCACCGTTATGCGCGCCGCGCGTCACATGCTCGGGCAAACAAGAACCACGACGGTGTATTCCAGGCCGCAGAAGGCGCGCTGAGTGCAGGCAGACAGGCAAGGACTCACTAGGAAAATGCCTGGTCTGCTGGCATGTGGGTTATGAGTGGAGCTCGCAAGGGCGTGACGACGTGCACTGTGCTGCGATGCGGCGATGTAAGCTGTTTGCATGTGGTGAAGACACTGCTACTATGGCTTGTGGACCCAACGTTGCTACAACAACTGCGGCTGTCGGACGGACGAAGTCGTGCGGGGTTCCTTTCGCTGCTGCACTTGTCGGCATGTTCAGTACGGTGTAACAATCCTTGCTGCTCAAGCACAGCGCACGCAGCTGCGCACCCCCGTGGGCGCACCCTGGCCCACCACCTCGCGCGTGCAGTGCGCACATGGAAGTTGTACACCATGGAGGCAGCATGGCGGGAGCATGTACGGCACAAGTGTTACATGCTGCGGCACTGGGCATTGTCTACAATCTATCGACTTGCAGTCTCACTGTCTCAGTACCTCATTCTGCCTCGCTGTACAGCTATACAAACAACCCCTCGTGTCATTGCCGTCACCTCCGTCCGTCGGCAGGCGACCAGTGAAGAAGCACCAACAACTGCTTCCTCAGTGCTCTACGAGCAAAGTCGTATTGTGTTATGAATGTGTCATGCCCAACAACCTAACCGTTGCCACAGCAGCACACGTTGTCACGCCTTTATTCGCATACGGCGGGTGCTCACCTCTCCTCTCGTCTGGCTAGCTAGCTATCAACACAGCGTTTCCGCGGCGTTGATAAACAGCATTACCAGGCAATACACAGCGTAACGCTCAATGCATGCACCTGTCTACTGCCTTCCTACGCACGGCCCATCCGTACGGCAGTAGTCCCTCTCCCGACTCCTTCTGCTGCCACAACGCAACCCCAGTCACATCCACCGCTTGGGCTGTTCGAACCCCTGAATACGACACATCATGTACACCTATAACCTGCTGCCAGGTACCAGATTTAACGGGCCTGCGTGTACTAACCAAACATCACAGCACGTTTAGCCATGCCGGGCTGCTAGACAGCAGTGGGATCCGGTGCCGCAGGCCTGCGCGCTGAGGTAGGTTTACCGGCCGGTGCCTTGTGGGTAGTCCCACGTGGCGCCACGGGGCGAGGCCACGAAGCCGCCGGGGCAGCTCACTTGGCGGTACTTGATGCCGATGACGCCGTTGGACACGTCGGCCAGTTGCTGGAAGGCTTGCTGGCTCAGGTCCTAGGCGAGGCACGGACGGGGGACGGAGTGAGGCATGCGGGTCAGTTGCAAGTAGGCAGGTGCAGGTAGGTGGTGGCACGCAGAGCGCTAAGCGACAACTTCTCGTGTTGCAGGCCTTTGTCCTGACCGAGGCAGGACCGTAGTACCTAGGGTGCGTGCGTACCGGTGCACGCAGCGGCGCCTACGCCTCCCTTGAGTTCCCGTTCCGATTCAGGTGTGATACACAGACATGCCGGACGGATGCCGATCCTGCTGCGTGCGCCGTGCTGCTCCAGGCTCCGGCACCTACGGCTCCGGCACCTACACCGCGCGCTGGAATTCCCGTTCCAGTCACGGTGTGATACCAGTACTTTGAATTCCCATTCCCCGCAGCGTGCATGGTGCTGTTGGCTCACCATGTGGTACATGTCCCCGCAGCACCAGCGGCGGTTGGAATGCGCGTTGTTGGGGTAGTCGCAGGGGCACGAGTCGGTGATGGTCACGATCACGCTGCCGCCGCCGTAGCAGGCGCCGTTGCGGTCCAGGTACTCGCCGTAGCCGTCGGAGAAGGCGGAGGGGTTGCACTGAACCTCGTAGCAGCGGCTGTGGCATGGGAGGAAAGCCAAGGTTAAAGGTTGTTGTAAGGGCAGTTAGGGCATAGCAGCGTGCGTAGGCCGCAAAGGACGAACAGGTACGCAACGCGTAGAGCAGCAAGCACCCGCCTCGTGCCAGTGACACGAAGGCCCTGACCCAAATGCCCCTTACCTACAGACTATGCAGCCTCCTAACCCCAGATGACACCATGTCGGCATAGCCCCGCGCCCATGAATACCCTGACCCAGATGGCTGGGGACCCACGCATGCTGCCGCCCTGCCCGAATAGCAGCACAACGCATGCGTGTACTGCAGCGGCGACACGTCCCGACCCAGATGGAAGAAGCTCAGGTTATGCTTCTATGCTACCTCTCCCTGCACGACCCCGCACCTACCCGCAGCTGCCGGCGAAGTCTGCATCCTTGTCGCTGAGCGCCGCGATGTTGACGCCGGTGGACACCATGCTGTTGGGAAGGGGGCCGTACATGCAGCTGCCCTGGTCGATGCTGGCGCCGCTGTGAGGGGCAGGGGGCACATAGTAAGAAGATAGAGGACCACGTGGCCACGTACGTGCAGCAGGTTGCGGGCCAGGCGTCTGTTAGAACGCTGTCGCAGCACCACCAGCCCGGCCGTATGAAAGTAAAATACTTGACTACAGAAGGGGCTGGGCTCTGGAAGGGGACCAAAACTCTCAAACCATATAGGCAGACAGACAGACCCGTGCCGCGCTGCTCCGTCCCAGGGGCTGTAGCGCACGTGCAACGGCCAACCGTTACCCACGCACCCGTCCATGCCGTAGAAGGTGGCGCGCCCCGTGCTCCAGCCGTCGCCCGTTGAGGACCAGCTGCTGCTAGAAGCGGAAGAGGAACCGCTGCCGCCGGAGGATGAGGAGCTGCTGCCGGACGAGGACCAGCTTCCGTCGGACGAGGAGCTGGAGGAGCTACTGCTAGAACCCGAGGACCAACTACCGTCTGGCGACCAGCTGCCGCCCGAGGAGGAAGGCCAGCTGTTGTCGGCGATGGCTGTTTGAAAGAGCGAGGCGGAGGCGAGGAGGAGGAGGACGGCGACGAGGCGCGAGGCCGTGGCAAAGGAAGGCGCGGCGGACTCCATTTTAAGCGGTATGGTTACAGTTGGGGTTGGTACAAGTTGAGGTGGCCTGACCCAGGTGGTAGCCGGCGCCGAAGCTCAGACGGGAAATGTGAGAGCGCGTGAAGCAAGTTGGTAAAACTAGGGCTGTAGCCTTGATGTATGAAGGCGTGAAACTGGTTTGCGTGTCGGCTGAAGCGGAGTGGGACCTTCGAAGCGGAGCGTCGTCTACGGTTGAAGGAGAAAAGCGCGACCCTGCAGAAGCAGACAACAGATAGGTGAAATGCAGTTGTGTGAACGCTCCCAGCCGGCTCGAGGCTTGCTTTCTGGCGCCTCGAGGGTCGGGAGCATTTTGGCGCGCCGAGACCCAAGGGACGGCGCGAAAGTTTGTACCTTGCTTTCTGAAGCAGCTTGGACAAGGCCTTGTGTGAAGCTATGTGAAAATCTTGGTAACAAAGAAGGAGAAGTCTTGAAGCTAAGCTGAAACACTACACAGAACTGGAGGCCAAATAACTTAGGGTCGCGGTGGCACGAAGGCCGGGTCACGAGGTGCGCAACTGCACCGGTTGCCCTGTTTGCTCTCTTATAGCGGTTTAGATGACAGGCCAAGCCGTGGGCTTGGACTTATGTATCCGCCGGAAGGCTGCATGGGTCCGAGTCACGGCGCACATGGCTACACTACCCCCGTGCGCAATCTGGCTGCATGGCGGGGGGATGGCCTCTGCATCAGTATACCCCCCGTCAGTACGCAGACTGCCCTCAAACCATGTCACCATTAGCCATCCACTGCCGCCTGCACTATTTGCTGCCTACAATTTGCTATCCTTCGTCTTACGGCGGCCTAGAAAGGCATTAGTTACCAGGGCGTTTGTCGTTCAAAGGTCACCGGCGCTGCTGCGAACGGCAGGCAGGCCTCAGCGCGCAGCAAAAGCAGAAGTTAAATTAATCTGCCTTCGCATGCCTGTTGCCTTGCAAAGTGCAAAGCGTAACTCATTGCATCATGCACACTGCTTCGGGCTGTCAGGGATGCTACGTGTCCCAGGCGCTGCCACGCCGCATCGCCGTTGGCACCTGTTGGCACCCCTGCCGCACGTTCTGGTCACTGCCAACTATGCAGCAGCCTCCACGTGGCATTGGTGTCTTTGCCTTGCCACCCCACGTCATACCACGTGCAAGCATGTGTCAGACCGGCGTGGTGACGCATTTGGGCATTTACCTCATCAGCGGCTGCCCGGCCGGGTGCGCTGTGCCATGACTGCCTGCATGCCGCACAGCCCCTTTCTCCCCAAATGCAGCCCTGCTGACTCTCCTTATCTTATATTGCTGCGATCTCAGCACGGCGTTGCGGATACTAGTGCCAGTCCTCCCTGCTGCCTGCACCTTGAGCTAAACCAGGCACGGGCTCCATTCGCCACCACCTTCGGCAGTGCGCCTTTCTGGCCACTGGCAAACCGGCCATCGGCCCCGCCCTGCCCCACTCACCTGCTGCACTGGCGTGCACTTCAGTTTCGCCAATTCACGTAAGAGCCGAAGCGGCAAGAAAGGTCTTGAGCCGCTGGACGGTGGTACACGGGTGGCAACAGGTGCAGCGGCGCACCTGTCGTGGCATGGTGGACGGGTGAGGGCAAGAACGTGTTTACGGTTGACAATTGTATACCCCGCATGTGATGGTGCACACGGTATCACAAGTGCACTTACCTCCCAACATACAACGCAGGGTTCACAGGATCCCCTGTGCGGGTGCAAGGGCAGCACGTGGCATGCGGGCGACAAGGGCCGTACCAGCCAAAGTTCGCCCTCATCAAGCGACTTCTTATATGTGACTCTTGCACGCAGGACTACATGCAGAGTTCCCATTCATATCTCTACGAAGAGGTTAGCTGTAGTGCGCTCGGTCCGGTGGCGCGAGGCTGATAAGGGGCTGTAGTCCTGGCCGAGGGCACAGGCCACTGGGTCCGTCCCCTAGGACCCCGCTCTCACTAGACATTAGTACCACTTTGTTGCTGAAGTCACGCTCATAAGATGGAGGCGGCTCTGGGCCTCGACCTAAACGCGCTGCTCAACCAGCTGGCCGCGACGCAGCAGGAGAAGTCGGCAGCAAAGCTTTCAGAGCGCAATGTAGTCGAGCTGATCATCAAACTGCGACAGCTGGGCATCCTCTCGGAGGGAGAGCTGCTGCACACCGTCAATGGCAAAGAGTACTTGACAGTCGACCGGCTTCGGTCGGAGATCAGCTCTGCCCTGCGGCAAGCGGGCGGTCGCCTTGCCCTTGTTGAGCTCCCGGCTATTGTGGGAGTTGATTTGGTCCACTGCGAGCGGCAGGCAGCGGCGATCGTTGCGGAAAGCGGTGGCAGCGTGCTCGAGGTAAACGGCGAGCTCATCACAGCCCAGTACTTCGATGCTATAGCGGCTGAGATTGACGATCAGCTGCAAGAGTCGGGCCAGCTGAGCGTTGGCGAGCTGGCAGCCCAGTATGGCCTGGCGACGGAGCTGGTGCTCAACATCGTGTCGCAGCGTGTGGGCAAGCCGGATGGCATCAACGGTGAGCTCGGTTGCAGACAGGCGCACTTAGGAATTGCTGAATGGTGAGGTAACATCTAGTTTGCACACGTGTATCAGCACAGCGGTGTGGGCGGTCAGCTTGGGGTGCTAACTGCACGCCCAGCCTAGCTCCCGTTCACTTCCAACAGGGCTGTCACCGTGCCCTTCTCTATCCCCACGTCCGTATTCCATCCGCGTTGTACAAACTCCTATCCGGGGGCCGGCTGGAAGCTGGCTTGCTGTACACGCAGGCCTACCTCCCCGCCGCTTGCCCACGCCCCATCCCACCACCCAACACTTATTATCTCTTCCCAACACTTATTACCAGCACAAAAGCCGAAACAATTTATCGTTCGTTATCCCCGTCTGCAGGCCGGCTGGAGGGCGGTCTGCTGTACACGCAGTCCTACCTGCGCTCCATTAAGGCGCAGCTGCGTGGCGCGCTGCGGGCCACCGTGTCGCCCGCGCTGCTGGCCGGGCTGATCCGGGAGGCGGGGCTGGAGGCGGGGGCCGGGGGCGCGGGAGGGGGCGGCGGGCTGGCGGGGCTGGGCGGGGGTGGCGTGATCACCACGCTGGTGGAGGAGCTGGTGGCGGAAGGTGGGCGGAAGCTGGGGTGGGGTGTTGGGTGGTTGGGCTGGGGTTTGTTGTACCTGGCCGGCAGCGTACAGTAGGGCTGGAGCTGGGAGGTGGGCGGGAGCTGGGGTGGGTTGTGGGGTGTTGGGGTTTGGGTGAAAGGGGGGACTGTGCCGTTCGTGTGCAGTGCGCTGGGGTGGGCCGCACGCGTTGCAGGCTGGCTGCAGCTGCAGCTGCTGGTTGCCCCCTTCCCCACGCTCAATGCGTTCCTCTCGCGCCTGCTGCCGCTTGTGCCCAGGCGCGCTGCGCGGCACGCTCAAGGGCGGCGGCACCGGGTGGACCCCCGCCGTGTACGGCGAGGTGCAGGCGGAGGCGGTGGCCAACTTCTACAGCCAGAACGGCTGGGTGGCGTACGACACGGTCAAACGGTGGGCTGGGTGCGAGGCCGGCGGGCGGTCCTGAGTTTTGCATGTAGCGGGCGCAGCTGCAACGCGGGCGGTTGGCTGTCGCCCAGATTCCTGGAAGCAGGCATGGCAACTGATATTACGGCACCGCAGCATGACTGTTGGCATGGCTTCCCCTTGTCACAGCGCAGCGTACTGCCTTCTGATTTTTCATTATCAGGAATGAGCACGTTGCCCTTCCCCCTATCCTTGCACCCCGCAGCATGGGCATCTCCAACTCCGTCTCCCACCTGCGCTCCGCCTTCCCCGACGGCATCCCGCTGGACTCCGCCTTCGTGTCCCCCGCCCTGGCGGCGGCGCTGGAGGCGGCGGTGGAGGACGCGGTGGCGGGCGGCGGCGGCGGCGGCGCTGGAGGCGGCGGCGCTGGCGGCGGCGGCGGCTGGGTTGACGTGGGCCCCCTGTTGCCCAGTGTGCTGTCGGCGGCGGACGTGGCGGCGCTGCTGCAGCGTGTGGGGGTGTTGCGGGAGCAGGAGCGGAAGCCGGCCAGGGAGCGGAAGGCACACGTGGTGCGTGGGGGATGGGTGGGAGGGGTGGTGGGTGGGGCGGGGACGGGGCTTGGGCCTTTGGGGCTGAGTGGATGGGACTGCAAGGGGCGGCGTGGAGCCTTCTCCTTCGGACCCAACGTGGCTTCGTGAGGTGGCAGTGCGGAACGGCGTTGCGGGACTCCGCAAGCAGCAGAAGCAAGGGCCCAGCGCTGCTGTGCTATGCCGCCGTGCTACGGATGTCAGCCTGTTGCCTCGGGCTCAAGCGTCTTACAGCTCAGCCGCATATGCCACCGTGCTTGCAGCCCAGCAGCACGCTTGCGGCCGGCCTGCCTGTACGCGCCTAATACGCGCGTGCTGGATTAACTGCCCGTAATACTGTCGTCGTTCAATCTACTACCTGTTTGCACTATGCAATGGGCTTCCCCGCAAATGCGTCGCTGTACTCCGCCACGTGCTCTTCGCCCGCAGCGTACGGTACTACCTAAATACCGTACCATAGTAAGCAGTTTCACGCTGCATCCTGCAGTGTTCCTCACGCCATGCCGTATGCTATGTGTATGTGGTTGAGCGCAGATTGGCGGCACGTGGGTCCTCAGCGCGGGTCTGGTGGCAGCGCTCCAGGAGAAGGCGGACGCCGAGGCGCGCTCCCTAGCCCACAAGGCGCTGGCGGACCGGAAGGCCAGCGGGGCAGCAGTGTCAGCGTCGGGGGCCGGCGGCGGCGGCGGCGGCGGCGCGGGGAGCGGCGCGGCGACGGGCGGGAAGAAGAAGGGCGGGCCCGCGGCGGCGGCGGTTGTGGAAGACGATGATGATGACTGGTCCATGGGAGGTGGGTGGAGGCGAGGGGCGAGGGGCGAGGAAGAAGGGGGTGGTGGGGGAGGGGCTGCCATGAGCATGGCAGCCAACAATGCGTTTAGGAG
>VFQN01003931.1_pt1 | contig 20334 bp, 15 predicted proteins | sample 3512371 | NCBI WGS metagenome assembly VFQN01 (sample SAMN10412370, study PRJNA504923) | tailings metagenome | isolation source: Replicate 2 from Balatoc abandoned mine | place: Philippines: Itogon, Benguet | collected 2017-08-28
ATTTCTTACTTGATGAATTCAGAGTACTTAGTAGTAGTAAACTGTCATTAAGATTTGAGGTAGAGAGTATTCAGATGAATCTCTATCTCTCTATCCATCTATCTTTTACAGTTTATGAATTGTATGATAATCAGTAAATTGTTTGGTAGTAAATACTTGATCAAGATGTTTCCACCAATTTGTTAAGAAATGTGAAGCAATAATCTGAAACCATGGACTCCATTTCAAACCTTGACTAGGATGAATCATCTGTTGAAACTCTGGTAAAGTCACATATTTTACTTCATCAATCTCTTCTGGATTTGGTTTAATTGGATAATTACCTCTTAAAAATAGGATATAATCAACTTCTGCTTCCCCCCAGGCTTCTCCTGTCTTGGTATCGATGGTGGTATGATCCTTCGCTTTGTATAATAATCTGGTAAGATAATGGAAATCTTGAGGATTGATCAATTCTTTAGGTATACCCAATTCATGTTCAAGTTTTCTAATTGCTGCAGCACGTATTCCTGGTATTTCTCCTGATAAAATCAACTTTTGATCATCATCCACTTCATTGGGATGAAAGCCATATAAAGGATGAGAACAACAGGTATTCGTCCAAACAGATGGGAACGTTATCTTTATGGATGCTCTTTTCTGTAATAGAAGTTGATTCTCATTGTTAAATAAGAAAACAGAGAATGCTCGATGTAGTTTAGCTTGTGGGAAAGCTTGAGTAAAACGATGACAGTTAAACTTGTTATCATGACCGATGATTTCATCAGACTCATTCACTAATATACATTCATCTTTATAGAGTAAATCTTGTTGGGATAATCCTTTCGCAGACCATTCGTTATTGGGAGTTGCTGCACTGGTTTGACTGAAGCTTCTGTTCACGTGAATACGATCATTCAACAGCCTCGAAGCAACAACGCGAGTTGATAAAGATTTAGAAGGTAAGGCTAATAATCCTTTCAACATAGTCAATGATGATAATAGTAGAAATCCGACGTATATTGATGATCTCAATCTCTTATGAGAAGGAGTTGTTGTTAATCCTCGCATCATTATGTACGACGATTAAACGATCGGATGATACAAAACGGTCCGTCCTCTAATCACAACATGCATTATTGAGTGCTTGGAGTTGTTGATTGATACCAAGAAGAAATAGGTGTGAAGGATGTTTAGTGGTTATTCAATGGAAGGAATGAAAGAAGAGGATGAAGTCATCAGAGAGTTAGATGTTTTTGTGAATAATGATATGTTACTATACCTTGCTCAATTTCCATTAAAACCAGTTTATTCTGAACCAATTGATGTTCAAACAGCCAAATTTAAACCAAATCATCATAAAATAGAAATTAGTGCACCTTATCCTCCCTCAATACGGAAAGCAATTCTTGCAACGGAGAAAGCATCAACTGCATCAGAAGTATTAACACAAAAGTTTGTTTCATCTGAAATTGAACAATCCAATACCTTAATGACTGGATTTATTCAAAACAATCAATTATTCCTCTCAAGTATTGATCATGTCTTACAGTTCCATCCTCTCATGAACCAAGAACATGCGAATATCAAAGTCGAATTACTCGAAGCAGATACAGAATATGATAAAATAGGTGAAGAAGAAAGTGGTGCAGTGGGAGGAGGTAATAGTAGTAGTAATGCTGGTGGTGGAGAGAATGCTAAATCAATTCAATTAAAGCGTAAAGAATCAGAAAAAGCTCAAAATGCTCGATTACAATCTTATTCTTACCTCAAACAACAAGAAGATGCTGAACCTTGGATAAATTTAAAACCCTATGCAATAGGTAAGCGTGCTTATATTTCTTTTGTACATCTAATGAATAATGATTCTCTTTTTATAGGATCACGTCAATCAGATGCTAAATTCTCTGAGATTAGTGGTGATATCGCTGGTCAAAGGTGATTGTAAGAACATTGAATGAGATATAATTTTAACAAGAGAGTTCATCATTATTAAATAATATCACCTTCTAATTCGAATATATCCTATAAGACTACCTCTTTCACACCTAACATGACAAACAATCTATTAATAGGGTGGTATGATGATGATTGATGACTTATACTACTGCTACACCTGCTACTTCAAACAAGGAAACTATCTGTGTCCTTTTGATAGTCGGAAGAACCAAAAATAATTAAGGCAAAAGAAAGAAATGAAGAAATATAGACTTCATTGCAATCATTTCGAATGAAGCATGACCATATAAGCTACAAGATACAAAATTCCTGATAATGCATAACATCCTATCAGGGAATACAAAAGGCTATATAACAAGGTATCTGCATTCGAGTTCATGACGTTGAACTTCTCTGACATGGGAACTAAGCCAATAGAAAGGTTAAACTTCAAAGGAAAGGAGGAAGGAGTGTGATAAACTCACCTGAGGTTGTATTGAACATACTCTGAGCGTTGAAAGTCACAGGTGTATCACTGTAAGTGAGAGTGCTCTCAACAAAAGGTATCAAGAGTGGTGAATTACCACCGATCACTGTCACGACAAGCATGAATAGAGCAACAGATGATGTAAGTAGACGAGGCGGAATGACCCCAGGGTCAGCAATAACGGCGAGACTTTGGCCGAGATAAACCTCTCCAATCTAACAAGAAGAAAAGTCAATAATCCTGTAAAACCACCAATAGGAAAGGATCTTACAATACCACTTGCGATATAAATGAGAAAACATCCAGGATAATCAAGAAAGAATGAGAGCACAACTAAAGGCAATGATAGCAGTGTTGTGATTCCACAAATTAATGCACGTATCGAATATCGTGAACCACAACTACGACCTGTACCTAATCAATAGAGAATAAATCAAGTTAAGAATATTCAGAAGATATTCTTACTTGATTTCTCAGAGACATCATAAATAGAGGAGATCTTATCAGAAATCAAACCACCTAGAAAGCTTCCCAAAGCAGAACCAACTAAAGGGACCCACGACATGTATGATTCAATCTTCTCTGCGCTCATACCCTATCAAAGATATTAAGATGAATTCAGAGTAAATATGAGGATAGCTTATACCTGATTGTGCCATGGATATTGATTCAGTGCATTACAATCACCTGAAACACAATAGGGATAATCAGCATCACAGACAGTATTGGTATCATAATGAGTGTAATCAGGGTTATATGAATAAAGGCAATGAATAGAATCTTCTTCTTTTAAAAATAAATCGGCAAAGAAGACACCAGTATAAGAAGACCAGATATAACCGGCACCTAATCGAATACCTGTAGCAAGACAAAGAAGATAAATTCCACTATTATTCCACCAATAAACAAGAGCAATTTCTTTAATAGCATCACCCATTCGCGAAAATAGATTTGATGAAGCAGTTGAAGAGGCTGCAGTCGAGGCGGTTAATGTTGGTTTCGATTTTGATGATGTTGGCGGTGATTGACCATCGACCGACCTTCGAGTATTATTCTCATTATTAAAGTTGATTGTATTGATACTATTTGGTTCGTCAACAAGATCAGTCACATAGGTATGCATAGGATTTCTTAGATGGGTAACACGTGGTCCAATAGAGCTAGTGGAAGATACCGAGGAAATGGAAGCTTTCTTCCCTCCTTGATTATCGTATAAAAAGAAAGATGGACGCTCATCACTTCCTCGTCTAGATATATCTAAATCCTCTGCAGTAAGTACCTTATACACTGAATCAGAACCATTAGTGTTGCGTGGAGAGTGTTCAAGCTTAAAACAAGACAATAAAGGTAATAACAAAGATCCTCCCATACCAATCAGACCAAACCACATGTACCCTGCTTGCCAACCATAATTTGTATATATAAAAATGCCAAGAGATAAAGAAAGTGCAAAGGCAAAATAAGTACCAGTATTAAAGATTCCTAATGCTGATCCAATTAATTCAACCGGGAAATAATCACGTATTAAACTAGTAGAAAAGGGAGTAATAATTGATTGAGCAAGTCCCATAATAATACGAATAATGACTTGTTGCCAAAAGGTTACAGCAAATGCTGTTGCACCAAAGGCAAATGAAAAAGTAAAAGTAGAAAATGATAAAACAGCAAATTTACTAATACGTGCATTGCCTGTACTATCCTGTTGTAGATAATCAGTATATCCTAATGCAAAGAATAATCCACCAACAGTATAAACGACAGCAAAGGCTGGTCCAGCAAGAACAGAATATTCATAAGAGGAATAATCAATGTAAGGTATGGGTGCGACTGCAATTAAATATCGATCAAAATTTTCTAAAAAATATAAAAAAGTTAAGATAGCTAATATAAGTAATGATTTTGTTGATGATGTTGTAAAAATCTCAAACATCTCTTTATATTTACCTTTTGAGATGAAGAACGAATGATAAGAATATTGATTCTTTTATGCTATCCAGAAAATGGGGAAAAGCATAAAAAGTAGTGTTGGGTGTACTCGCGATAAGACTGGCTTTCTTTCGATAAGATAGAAATAGATTGCATCGAGAGAATCTAGACACAATTAAGATGAAAACAATGATTCGATCACTATTATGGAGTCGAGGCCAGAGAAATTCTCTTTACTTTGCCGCTTCAATGGATCATCTACCTTTCTCATCTATGGGGAGGAGAGGAATGTTTAGTTCGGTTGCCACTGATCGAGGAACAAGAGGGAAAGGAAAATACGAAAACAATCCTCAAATACCTCGAGCGGGTCATCGAATGGGCCATTATCAGCGCCCAAAATGCACTTCACAACTTACAAAAAAGTTATCTCCTCCACGCTCAGCGAATCATCCCTCCCAAGAGCTCGATCATGTTCGGTTAATTCAAACGATTATCACAAGATTAAAAGCTGCAAATGGTCCCTTAAACTTTCAAACTTTCTCTTCCCAACAGGCAAAAATGATTGACTCAGAACTTGAGTCGATCTGTAATTCTCGGTCTTCCACTGCAGTGTCAGCCGAGGAATGGTTACACCTGCTCGATGCATTATACCAACATCCTACAGCAAGAGCAGAGTCGTATTTTTACTTCCCCCAAGTTCTTCGAAAGATCGTTAATGAGACGATCCATTCAAAGCATTATTCTAAACTCGAAAAAGTTCAAATTTTTCATTTTGTAAGTTATTTTGCATTAAATTGGCGTTCATTACAACTATTACCAGAACAATATAATAAACTATCAGAATTCTTTGATTTAGTATCAATACAATCGATATCACCTACGTTTGTTGATTATCGAAAATTTTTGGATTGTTTAAAACGATTTGAGCTTGATCATACACAACTCTCCCCACGACAACAACAAGGTATCCTGACACAACTCCTACACTATGAGAGAGAAATACTAGCATTACCACAAAATAATTTTTTTGATTTATTTGAAGCCTTTACAGGATTTAACACTGTTCATATAATGTCAAAACCTTTCATTGAGGTATATTTTAGATTAGTTACAAGATGGTTAGACAATAACGACAATAATACAACAAATCAGGTAATAAATTCTAAAATCGTATTTCCTTCACACTTTTGAAAATCTGGTGGAATAGATTTGCCTCACTCATCGAATGCTACCTCATTTAGCTATGTTGCGACTGGATAAACCTCAGTTATGGGAACAGGTGTCAGACCGTCTGAACTCTCAAATCTCATCACTTAGTATCGAAGAAACTGTCGAAACCCTCAATGGGTAAGTCATTATACTTATTTTTCTTGCTTTGTACTCATGGAATCTTTCACATCTTGACTATGAACAGCTTGGCGGCATTATTTGGTAATTATCAACAATTACCTGAACTATTATGGCAAAATATTCGAATACACGTATTACATCAACTGCTTCCTAATCATAATATTAACAGTTTTACTTCAATTCTATCTTCATTAATTCAATTAAAATTTCAATGGCATCATTTAATCTCTTCTCCATCAGATCAAATACAATTTTATGATAGTTTAATGAAATCAATAAGTAAAACAGACGTAAAAGAACATTTCAAACTTCATCCTACTACATTCATTGATTTCATGAATCAATTAGTTTTATTTGGTATACAATGGAATGATTTATCTGAGGCAGTGCAGTTTGATATCTTAAAGATTCTTCCGAGTATTTGTCAATCTTTACCTTTCTCTATCGCAATAGCTACTCTCAAAGCGTAAGTCATTCCTATCCTAATCAGTCATTTGCCTATTTTATCGCTTGGTAACAGGTTATCTGCCATGGGATTCTCGTGGAAAGATTTTCCTCGATCTATTCGTATCGATCTTTCGAATGGATTATCTTCTAAAATGCGTCGAAGACTTGGTCGAGGCTCTCATGATGAGCAATATCAATTCTTTGACATGTAAGTCAGTTATCGATTCTTGTTCAATACTCTTCATTATCCTTTTATACACAGGATGGTGAAAATGAAAGTGAAATTTAATCTATTAGATAAAAATTTAAAAGAATGTTTATCATTACTTATTCAAGAATCCTTATCAATACCATCATCAAGTCTTGATCAAAAGAAGGGCAAGAATGCATGGTTTATTATATCCATTGAAAATTTTTATCAATTATTAAATATATTTAATAATGATATTGATTTTGAATGGCAATCCTATGGTAATATCCGATCTACTATGATGAATATATTAGATTATCATTTTAATAACAGAAGGAATATTCATCCAGATGATGCAAAATTTATACCAAAAATAATTATTAGTATGGATTTAAAAGGTAGATCAGTGCCTGATCATGTTAAGAAAGCAATGGAAAATGCTCTTGAAGTTTATTGTACTCAATGTGTTGTAAAGAAAGATGAGTTCTTACGTATGATTCAAGTGTAAGTTTTCGATTGTTGTTTTCCCCCTATTTCTTTGTCCTTAATCTTTCTTTGTCTTTCACTTTTGTTTGTCTGCCTTTCTCTTGCTCTCTTTCTTCTGTGTAGGCTGGAAAAGAGAAATTGGGATTGGAAGCGAGTCGCTGTCTTAGTCGAAACACAGAACAAGCTTATGAATGCTCCACAGGGAATAATGGAGATTGGCCCTTTCGTTAAGACGGATCATTTGAGAATATTTGCTTAGTCTTGTCATCACTTCTTTCTTTAATCATGCATGAGGCTCATAAATTACTTGTGTACCGTCCGTGGTTGAGAATGTATTGATCTAATCCTTCAGCATAGTTTGATAAGCTAGTCAGATAACGTGCAAGCCGTCCGTCAGGATGTAATTCTTTATCCTCTTCTCCTGATTCTGATAGATCAAATGGAAGAGGATGTATACAATTCTTTGAATCATTCTCAACACATTTCTCTTCACTATCATCAAGAAGAATCTATCAAAGGATAAGATTTAGAAACAGAGAAAGGGAGAAAATAAGCTACTTACTGTGTTAGATGTATTGTAAGCAGGATATTCTTGCCAAACATCTCTCAAATTCTTAAAGAATGATGGTTTCTCATCGTTCTCTTGTTGTTGAATACTTTTAATGATTTTACAACGATTTTGAAACCAGGTAAACTCTAATCGAACATTTCTATCATGAAATAACTCTTTCAGCACTTTCTTTGAAGATGATTTTTGCATTGACGTCCAAAGAGCGAGGTGATAGTGCTTCGACATTAGTTGTAGAAATTCATGAACATGAGGTCTTGGAGTGAAGAAAGAGGAGCCTTTAAGCCGATAAACTAAAACTTTGTTTACATCTAAGATCAGCAACATCTTTTTCTTTGTATTTCCTTCATTATTATCATCATTATTGTGTTCAATCTTTTGCCTTTTATTTTTCTTCTTATTTTTCCCATTTCCTTCAGTTTCTTTTCTTTCGATCTTTGCCAAACAATCTTCCAGCACCAACTTTACTGTTTCCTTCTCATCTAACAACTCCAATGCCTTTCTCTTCAAATGTCTTCTTTGTTTATTACTGATATGTTCCTCCATCCTTTCAATTCAATTGTTTAAGTGAACGCCGGTTCCTTAAACCCACATTGCCGGCTTTCCGGTAGCTGCCGTTTCGTGTGGTGTTTGCCGACAGTTAGAATCTCTGGAAGCAAAGAGAGACGAGAAGGAAGACAAAGATCGCTAAGTAGGAGACATCTTCCCTCAATAAAGATCAAAGATTTTCATTTGATTCATAGAGGAGAGAATTATTTTTGACTTTTTTCAAATGTTTTATGATTAATTGGTGTAAATCTTTGGTGAAAAACATTACTAGAAGAAAAGATTAAAAGAAAAGAGAAATATTATTAATAATAACAAAGAAGGAGAAGAAGAACAAGAAGACAACGATGTCGAAATTAGAATTTAAAAATTCTGAAGAACCATTTTTAATACGAAGATTGGATAATATAAGTTATAAACCTATTTTATCTGTTGGTAACTTTACTTCATTAGATATAGAATGTGTTATTGCTGGTTCTTCTGATCGTAAATTACGATTTCTTGATATTGATTATTTATCAGAGATTGCCTCTGCTACAATGGATAAAAAGAATGTTTCCTTCGTTGCAATCTCTGAAATGAGCCCCAACGGCGATGATCCAATCATCGTAACTGGCGGTAAAGATAGCATCATCCAAGTCTGGGATCCAACCCCAGACAGTATCAATCGAACAAGTCTTACCTTACCCACTACAGAGGTTCGATCGCTCGCTGTTTATCAAGGAAGCAAAGTCTTAGCCGTGATAGGAACTAAGGATGGCAAGGTATTCGTATGGGATTTACGTGAGAATGTCGAAGTTCAAACATTTACTGGTCATACAGCATCAGTCCATTGTGTTTGTATAGCAAATACATCATTAGATGCAGATAACGATAAAAACGATCTTGATACATTATGCATTGCCAGTGGTGGCGCAGATCGTGTTGTTAGAACCTGGGATATTAAAACAGGTAAAAGAGTGAAAAAATTTAGACATCAACGTTCTATTTCATCAATGATTGTTACCAATCGTGGTATTAGACCATTACTAGCAACAGCTGGTGTAGAACGTGTCATCAAACTATGGGATCTTGAAACTGGGGTCTTATTACGTTCATTAACTGGTCATCTTGATCAAATTAACTGTTTATCATTATGGGAAGGTTATGAAATGTTATTAATTAGTGGTAGTTCAGATCAAACAATCCGTATCTATGATATGATTACCGGTGAATGTATTACTATGCTGAAAGGACATCGTGATGCTGTGTTATCATTAACCATCTCGGATATGGAAAATCCAAAAATTATCTCAAGTTCAGAAGATTTATCATTAATACAATGGGATTTAAAAGAAATTATTGATCGATTTTATTATAATGAAGGTGATTTATTAGGTACTCGTAATCAAACTGCACCATATTTACCTTCTATTGATTATCAAGCACCAGAAGAATTAGATCGTAAAGCATTATCAAAAGAAGAAAGAAAGAAAATAAGGAAAGAAAGAAAGAAACAACAGAGGATTAAGAATTTATTAAATGATTGGGGTGGTAATAGTTATAAAGGAAAAGAAAAAGAGAAAGATAAGCTGGATAAGGATGATGATGAGGTTGATGATCATCCTCATGTTAGTGTTACTAAGAAGCAAAAAAGTAAGAATAATATGATTGATCGTGAAGAAAGACAAGCGAATGATATGGATGATGAAGATGATCGTTTAGATGATAAATACGATGATTTCGATCGATTAGAAGAACCTTCACCGAAGCGAGATAAGAGAAGAGAAGTAGAGGACGAGGACGAGGAAGAAAGTGAGAGAGAAGAACGAGATAACAAAGAAGAATATAAAGACGAAGCGGAACTAAATGAATCTCGACATTCCAAGAAATCTCGAGTTAGTGCTGATGGTGAAGAAATACTCGATGATGATGAAATTCTTCCAGGCTTTGAAGATATGGATGATGCTGAAGGTGATGACGAGGATGATTATTTATTCCCGCCAAAGGAGGAAGAGGGTGAAATACAAGCCACTGAGACTGCTACAGTTTTGCCTACTGCTACAGCTTATGAGACGAAGGGAGAAGGAGAAAAGAAATCAGATGAAGCAATTGCTAGTTTTCTACGAAGATCGTCTCAAATGGTTGTAGGAAATATTTTTGGAAGTGCACTAACTAAAGTAATGCCTGTAATCGAGGGTAACACGAGCAAGAAGGCGAGTGTAAGCACTGGTGCTACCAGCAGACCGAGTAGTGCGTCGTCCAGTAGTCGTAGAAATAGTGATACAGGCCCGACAATAGTGAAGCAAGGATCATCATCAAATCTTGTCAAAACTATGCTTGGAAAACTTGGATTGAGTGCAACTGTCGCTGTAGAGATTTCCAATGAATCTCTCAATGGAAGTATAGAAGAGAAAACACCGTTAGAAGAGAAACGACGTGATTCTAAGGCAAAGGTAGAGCTAAAGAAATCACCAGCAAGTGTAGACAGAGTTGAAGATGTTCAACTTGATCGTCAAGGTGTGAAGACGCCACCAGCTACCACATCTACCCGAAATACTATGAACAATCTTCGTGGTTCTTTAAGTGCACCACCAAAATCAGAGAATGATAATTTCAAAGTATTAGCACAACAAACTCAAACAAAGTACAATATAGCTGTTGTAGAACATCAGATAGCAACCGATCGTCAGAAGAAGAAAGCTGCTGCAAACTTACAAGCAAGATTAAATTCCCGTAAAAAACAAGGAAAACCAGATGAGACTGAAGAAGGAGAAGAGAATATAAGTAAAAAGAATAATCAAGATAAACAAGGTGGAGAACAACAAGATGAAGAAAAACATACACAAGAATTAATTGATTTAAAAGCAGAAAAATTAAAACAACATAAATTACAAGAATCACGTCGTCGTGATAGTATGGCAGCAGCAAAGATGCGATCAGCCAATGCTTTACAGAAACGATTAGAAGAGTTAGCACAAAAGAGAACAAGTATCACAGATGTTAGTGGAAAATCATCAAATCAAGGGAATCAGATAACAACAATTGACGAAGGTGATGATGATAGTGATAATAGTAATGATTAACAAGATTGTTCTACTGCTTGGTTTCTCGTCTTCACTTGTTGTTTATTGTTTTAAAACATCTTTTTTATGTCTTTGTCTAGTTTCTCAGAAGATTCTCACTACTTTTTATAGTGATAAAAATGAACTGTTTGCGTTGAATAACCCCTTATTATGTATTATTCTTTTTATATTATTAGTTTGTCTTGTATTGTATTGTATTGAATTTTTTTGTTTTTCGTGGTTTTGTTCATTAAATCTTCTTTCCCCCCTTTTTTGTTTCTTTGTTGTCTCCTTTATTATAATTAGCGGTAGTCGTGCTTTTAATTTTCAATTTATCCATTCTACCCTTATACATCCCTACATCATCCAATTTTTCTTATCTAAAAAGAAAAAGACCATTAGAACAGTTTTAGGTCACATTCAATTTAAGCATCTAAGCAACAACCTACGAAACTATTCCATTATTCATTCATTAAAAAAGAATTTTCTCTCAAAAACTTATGTCTATAAGGGGAAGCGTATAATTATGAAAAGCCTTTATCACACACAGTTTGACTTCCCTTCTTCTCTTTTATTGGATTGATTGATTTCAAGAGGACAAATGATGAAGGACAATCTGTACTTTTTCATCCAAAAATGGATTCTTCTTTATCTTCTATTTGTGAAATGTATTGAAGGATTTGTTGAAGTAAATATTAGTAATTTAGCTTATAGTTATGTAATGAATATAGAAATTAATAACTCTCCTTATACAACCATTGTAAGTGTTTTCTTTTTTTTTCCCGTGACCGTGACTGTCTCTTCTAATGGATCTTCCCTTCTTTTTTCTCGATCTCTTTTTCAGGTTGATACTGGCATGGCCTATTTAACAGTTTATAATCGTTCTGTCAATGCAACACTCTTAGCAAATACCAAATGTTTACCATTATCATTAGATGGAACAAGTTTAACCTATTACACAAATTCAACAAAACAATGTAATTTAGATATTGAAAAAACTCTTCAAGTTCAATCAGTTGTCGCTGAGAATGTCTCGGTACTAAATACAGTAACCTTTAAAGCCTCGAATCCAATCTTACATAATTGGAAAAATAGTTCAGGTGATTTTGGTCTATCCTATTATGGTAATGGTAAATATACTACTTTCCAAACTTTATTATCCAGTTCTACTACTGAAAATAGTGAGGATTATAATAATCAAACCTTTGGATTAAATTTCCATAATCCGTCTAGTTCCATCCTTTCCATTGCTAGTGGAGGTTCTAGTAGTATTCAGTTAGGTGGAGTCTTGCCAAAATATGCGAATAGTATTATATGGCAACAACAACCATTAACTACACCATCTTCGCATGAGTTTTTCTTAGACTCTTTGTCATTCTGTGGTGTGAATTTATTTGCTAATTATTCGAATAATTGGCAAGTATTAGTTGACACTGGATCATCATGTCTTACTTTGCCCGGTGAAATGTATGATACTTTCTCGTCATGGTATAGTAACACGACTGTAACGAATGCAAGACAATTACCTGCCATCTCCTTCACACTGAATGGTCATCATGATACCACATATTACATACCATTAGGACAATTATTAGTCGCTGAGAATGCTATTAAAACTGAACCAGGTGCGCCATATGTTCATATCGGATCCACTGCTCAAAGAATCTGTGTATTACGTGGTAACGATATTGAAGATAATTCGGGTAATTATTATAGTCCTGCACCAAATATTGTCTTTGGTTCATTAGTATTACAATCCATCTATTTTGCTGCCAATTTCCAACAACAGAGTATTGGATTAGCAAATAAATTATCTTCAAGTGAGATCCAGTTTTACTCCAATACATCAAATCCAAGTTGTTCCAAACCACCTGTCTGTATAGGGAAGCAGATCTATGATATATCATCAAATTCTTGTGATGATCCAAAATGTTCAAATTATTTTTTCACAATGATTGATCATGACAGTAAAACATGTGTATATAATAATACTGCCATTGGATTTGGTTTATTTTTTATTGTATTAATTAGTTTATTGGAGTTTATCTCATTCTTTGTTACACAATATACTGCATCAAAGGTTGCAGAAAGTCGTGGAGGTGCTAACAATAACAATACTGGTAATGGTCAATCGTTTTATGTTGATCCGATTACGATATGGATTGGTGGTTCTTTATCGTATATTATTGATGGGGTTGCTTCCTGTGTGACAAAAATTGAACAACAAATAACAAATTTTCTATTTCAACCATTCCCACCTGCACCTCAACGATTGCACCAAGTATAATAAGAAAGGCGACTACTTGTTTTCATTAAAGTGAATTTCATTCCCTTGTTAATTAAGTTCGATCTATTTTGTTTTGAACAATAATAATATTGATTTTTTTGTGGAATGATGATTAGATTATTAGCGATTGAATGGATGATAATGTCTCATGGACCGTAAAAATAGAGAAACACTAAGCAACACAAAGAAAAACATTGAAAAACAAAGAAAACAATCCATTAGAACAAACAAAATGTAAAGGAATAAGAGCTATCATGACCTAAAGACTACAAACTTTGGAGCATGAGATTTAAAAACAGTCTGACAGTTGACTTTACAGAAGTCAGTGGTACGTTTCTGTAGCCTCTGTGGTGAATTTGTCCATCTGAAGATAACAGTAATGTTTGACGTTAGTCGGGTGATTGATCGTCCACGAATTCTGATTCAAGAGTTCTGTCGTCCCAAGGTCCACTATCATAAGAGCCACTGCTTATCATTTCATCACTATCCCGAAGTAACTCATTCATTCGAACACAATAACCAAAGAATGTTCTTTCAACTTGATAAAGTTCCGCCATGATTTCTTGAAACTTTTTTGTTTTAATAGACAATCCGCTTTGCTCAAGAAACATCAGAACCTTCTCTAATTTGATCATTAATGGTTGAATTCGAGAAAAATGCTCCAAATATTCTCTCATGACGGTCAAAATGTTGACCTTGTTCTTCGTTAGGAATCTTGATTTATTGTAAGTTTCTCTTGAGTTAATAAAGCTGATTAAATATTGTGACTCGCGATGATAACGAGTATAGCGTCTAACTAATCTTATTATGATTAGAAATTTTGCTCGAAGGTGTTTATAGTTCTTTTTTCGTTGTTCAAATGCTTCCTTCGATGTCCACAGCTTGGAGGAACTCTTGAAATCAGTCTTGGACAGTAGAACACTTCCGATTTTAAGCTCTGGCTCTTTTATTACCTTCAAAAGCCGTTCATACGTCTCTAACTGCTCGGCTGGTATCATTTTCTATGATATCTCTTCAAATTTCTGGTCGATTCTTGCTTATTCAATCCTCTGTCTTTTCACCCATTAAGAACCATTCCTCAACGGATTCCGAACCTTCTCAACGGCATAACATCAAATTCTTATTTTTGAGAAACTCGATATTCGTGAAAGTTGGTAATGAACTCAAAAAAGCGCTTTTCACTAACAGTTGACTTTTCTTCTTTATGAGACTTGATTGTGTTTTGAAACTTCCCAACTTTGTCTTGCTTCACACTTCATAAGAAGCAAACAAAATTCACCATTGATATAAATGAGGTAGGGACCTTTTGTTTTGAAACTTTTGCAACTGATGCTAATGTTTTTCTTAATTAGAACTTCTAATTTTGATGGCTCTGATTCTGACGAACAAAGAGGAGGAAAGCGAAGATCTAACCCACGTTCACAACCGATTTTTAAAGGGAGAAAGGCGAATGTAATGCCAAATTCTAATGATAAATCATCTGGAGAAAGTGATCGAGAAGATTTTGTGAGTCATTTGAAAGCTGGTAACTTTGCTGATCTGGTGAACGACTCGGTCTATTTGCCCGAGAAAGAAACACAAAATATCCGCGTGGTATCACGGCAAAGACCATCAACTTTATTGCGTCCAACTAACAATACAGTAAAGCCAGCAGGTAGTTTTGTTCCAAGAGAAGTTCGATCGAGTCAGGACAGAGATTGGCGACCGAAAAACTCGCGTATTAGCACAAATGAACCCTATGAAGAGAACGAATCTGGTCGCTCACAAGGAAGACGATCTGTGCCAGTGCGCCAAAGTCATGAAGAAACTCATGATCGGGCGCCTGATCCTTGGACTCGTACCCCGAAGAAATTTCTTGAGGAACCTGAGGATAACCAAGATTCTCTGAATCAAATGAATTCTGATGATAGATACAAGACTTCCCGCAACATCAAGCCAGCTGGTAGAGATTGGAATAAAGCTAAATCCAATCGAGATGAATATAATGACTTTGATGACACTCATCAACGAAATAAGACCTCAGCTGGTAGGAGACAAAATTTTGATGACGAGGATGAAATTGTCTCTCATGAAAGTGCTGATACGATTGAAGAATATCGAAATCGAAGAAAAGAAAAGAAATTTGACAATGAAGCGAGTAGCATGAGGCAACCAGTTGCTTATGAATTCAACCCTAATAGAAAGCCAATTAAAGCTGAAGAGTTCGAAGTAGAGGAAGAAGAGGAAGATATCGCACCCCCTCCAAAAAAGAGTCAAGGAATAGTCAAAGGAAATAATAACAACAATGTGAAGAATACAAAGAATAATAATTTGAATAATAATAGGTTAAAAGATGTTTTTCAAAGATCAAATGAAGAAGAAGAGGAAGAAGCTTTTATTGCATTTGCGAATCAAAAAGAAAAAGAAGGCATTATTTTACCGCGAAAATCAGGAAGATATGACGAGCCAAGCATAGACACACAGAAACAACAGCAGCACCAACATCTTTCCTCTTCCCGAGACTATTATCGATCACAACAAACGGCTCGAGACTCAAGAGATCAATTCCATGCATTAGAAGATGTAAACAGTCGAGATGAAGAGGAAGAAGAAGAAAATCGACGATATCAAACTAAGTCTTCCTCTGCTACCGGTAATAAGTACAATCAAAGGAATAATGAAGATGAAGAAGGGATTGAAACCTTTGAATTACGTGAGAATACAAATAATCAATATCGTAACCCACCTGCTTCACACAATCAAACTGTTCTTGGCAATAGTAAGAAGCCTAATCCCATCGTTCACCGAGAACGAAGCAATAGTGGTGGAGGTGGTTGGTTTAGCAGTTTTACTGGTTCAGGGAAGAATAAAAGCAAAGATAACGATTCCGATAAGCATCAAAAACCAAGTTCATCGTGGAATGTCAGTGGTGGAGGTGTTGCTGCAAGTACAAGCAGCAGTGTGAATAACTTCCCATCGAACAGTAGCAGTTCATTAACGGCTGCTTACAATGCAATGACAGGGAAGAACTCTTTTGTCCTCATCTCTCATCCACATGGAATACGATCTCGTCTGGTCCAATGCACCATCGTTCGCGATCGAAATTCAATTCATGGGAAATTATATCCAACTTATGAATTAATTTTAGAAGAACCACGTAAGACATTAATTATTGCACGTAAAATGTCAATGAATCGTACATCAAATTATCATTTATTTGATATGACACGTGGTGCTGTTAGTCAACATTTATCAAAGAAAGCTGGTAATTATTTAGGTAAATTACGTGCTAAAAATATGAATCGTACAGGATATTCATTATTAACAGCAAAAGAAGATGCTATAGGTGATGCACAACGTGAAGAAATTGCTGGTATATTATTTGATCGTATTACTTTTATTGATCAAATACAAGATGGTAATCAACCACGTAAAATGAAAATATTATTACCATTATTAAATGAAGATTCAATACCAATACCATTAATTACATCACAAATTTATGGATTAGAATCATTACCAGATATGTTACAATTAATTGATGAAAATAAATTAACAATACCAAATGATTTAAGATTATTACATACAAAAGAACCAGTCTTTGAAAATGGTAATTATCGTTTAAATTTTCATGGACGTGTATCATTACCATCAGTGAAAAATTTTCAAATGGTATCACCAGATGATATTAGTGATATAAAATGTCAATTTGGTAAAGTTGAAAAAGATATTTTTCATTTAGATTATAAAGAACCATTTAATGCTGTACAAGCTTTTGCTTTAGCGTTATGTCAATTTAACTTATAAACAAATAAACAAACGAATAAATAAATAAGAGGTTTAAACGATGAAAGTAAAGAATGAATTATTGATGAAATCTAATATTAAAGCAGATGAGAAATAATTAAGTTTCGTTTCTTCTTTTCTATTGTTATTTTTTTGTTTTCTTTTGTTTTTCATTTCTTATTTTCTCTCATTCTCATTCTCATTCTTTTCAATGGAATGATTGTTACCCCCTTTTTCTTTTCTTTTCTTTTTAAAAACATTTGGAAAATGAGAAAAACAAAGCTTTCCTTTCCATAGTTTGTTAACTGATATAGAAGTTATTGTTAGGAGGAGGAAATCAAATCAAATCAAATTCATGAGAGATAGATAGCTAGTAGCTCTTTATTAACAGTTAATTAATAAGATAAGATAAGAAAGAAATTGATTCTATTCTCTTAGCATCATCTGATTATATCTGAAAGAAGTAGAAAGAAGGAAGATGAACAACAATGATTTTCATTTCTTTTTATATCTGTTTTTAATAATTGAGGTGGAAAAGTTAGTTTGTATTCAGATGAGAAGAAGAATATCTTTTAACGAACTAACAAATGATAACAATCCCAAGATAACAAACTATTCAGGGCAATACGTAAGAAGGGAAACTAAAACTATTCTTTTATAAAGGACAATCAAGTTGATCATCTAGATTCTTAATTGGAATGAAGGATGGTCGACGGTTTCTAGCTACCTGCTTAATCCGTGTTAAAGCATAACCAGCAACTAATACGAGAGATGCTACAAGGAAGAAAACTGTTCCTGCTGTCACGGCTGACTTATCAGCAATCGATGTGTTGGCGGTAGGCTTTCCTGCAGGAGAATTCTGAGGAACGGCCATGTGATACAAAGCAGTGAAGTTAAGCGATCCCAACCCACTTGCTGCATCCCAACCAGTTGTCGCAGGAAAGCCATGTGGACAACATTTATAGCCAACAATAGTGCACGAGTTATTGCCTGACGTAACATCAACTATTAGCTTCGCGGCATTGGTGTAGATATATGGGTTGATGAAACCCATTGATGACAAACCCCACAACGCTCTCTGAGCATTGATTAGAGAGATCATGCCAGCAACTACAGGTGCCGATGCTGATGTCCCACAGAGGACATACATTTGCCCTCCAATAAATGTGAGATAGTTATTTGATGCAGCAGAGATATCAGGATATCCACGTCCTTTCGTGCTATAACCGGCCATCATATTTGGTGAACTTGATAACGTCGACAAATAACTTGTTACTTCCGTCTTTTGATAATCTGGAATCTCTGTATGGAAGGAAAATCCACCACCTGATGTGATAGTTCCTCCTAAATTTGCTTGACTTACTACTTCTGGAACATCGATTTCAGGTCCCTAAACACAAAGAAGAGAATGAAATCATTCTCCATACAATATCTAGAAATGCTTACCATTGTTCCTCCTACAGTTAATACGTAAGGTGAAGTTGCTGGGAAAGTAGGACCGTAAGTACAAACTTTAGTGTAGCGAGTGTAATATCCAGACGCTCCGTCATCACCTGAAGCCACTACTAAAGTAGTACCCATCACTCCTAACTGCATTGCTAAGGTATTCCAGGTTTGAAGATAACTCGAAGGCATGTAGGTCTCATCTGATCCATAGCTAATCGAAATGACTTTGGGTGGGTTGTTCCATGAAGTCAGATTCTGAATAATAGGCACCCATCCCCGAAATTCAAAATATATGGAAGTGGTTGATACATGTCTCCCCACTGCCATTAGATACTGGAAGTCAAGGTTTGCTTCAGCACAGTCATTGACGGAGGGACAGGGAGATGCAGTAACATGTCTTCCAACAGAACGAGAAAGTCTTTGAGTCGGGAGCTCGTAATATTCTTGAAAGTCGTTCAAATCGTACGTGGAAAGAATTTGACCACTAGTTTCAATGGCAGCCTGTGTAGTCATATTGTTACCAAGGGATGGTTTGAGGTGATAGTAGCTGTAAAGTGAGTCCGGAGTTATGTATCCGTCACCATAGGAAACATCCTCACTGTTCTTTGAGGCAGATGTGCTTGGAACCTGATCGAAGGAATACTTTACTGGACTTCCAAAGACTTCTACAGGGAGATCATTGATGTTGAATAGGTCTATTACGTGTTGATGGACGTGGTCTGGGAGTTCGTAATGACTTTCGGCTCGGTATACGGTACCGAGGGAATCATGCCTAAATTCGAAGAAATTAGTCTTTAGATTCGTTTGCCACGCAGATAAAGGTGCTATGACTGTTAAGAAGTCTCCATATTCAGATTCCTGTTGAATAGAAAAATTCAACGATCTTAGATATTCTTTCACAATTTTGTTTCCTTCTACATTACGTATTAATTCAGCAATTTGATCACGAGTAAAATATTTCCCATAGTTTACATGTTTTGGATCAGAGACTTCCTTTAATACCTGCTCTAATTTGTCGAGGTTCTTAGGTTTAATGGCAAAGATGACCTCATGTTGCTGATGCAATTCCTCTTCAGCTAAGGTCTTCTTGGCAAATTTGTGATTCTGTTTCATTTGTAAAGTGAATAAAAAATAAAAACAATTGCAATACAACTGACTTACCTTCCAGCTCAAGAATCTTTACTCGTTGATTAACAAGTAAGATCACATGCTCTGCGAACTCTCCCATCATCTTGTCCCACCATGGGTACCGACAAGCTCTGCCGACTGATAACTTACTTTCACAACTTCTCTTTGACTTGGACATGTACATTCTTCATTTCATTGTGAAATAGATGTCCCAAGCTTCGAGGTCTCACAGCAAGCAGGGAAAAGGCTTCAATAAACTTTCCTTTGTGTAAAAGTTGAATTTGGTCACAAATTTGAAGAATAACACTTCTATCTCGGACTATCAATCAATAAAAGATTGGAAAGAATTGAAGCCTTGGATATTTGACGGATAATTGGTGGATTAAATTAATCGTTTGTTTTGAAGACTTGTAAGGAATGAATTGTTCGTTTTTATAATTGTTAATAATTGTTTCTGTTCTTCAAGACTAGAGGGGATCTCTTGTCTGAATACAGCCTACCTGGCGCGACTAAAAAGCACGGCCTATCATTACTAAATGAATAATTGGGATATCTTGATATTGTGATCTTTTCTTAGAAAAAAAAAAAAAAAAGGGAAACTCGTTTGACATCTACAACTCTTCAGCATCAAGGATTTTGCTTCTCTTCGAAATAATAGAGACATTTTTATAATAGGGATTCAAAGAGATCAATAGCAGCAATTCTAAATAAATAATTACAGTCAAATCTCATTTCCTGTAAAGAGAA
>VFQN01003932.1_pt1 | contig 20332 bp, 14 predicted proteins | sample 3512371 | NCBI WGS metagenome assembly VFQN01 (sample SAMN10412370, study PRJNA504923) | tailings metagenome | isolation source: Replicate 2 from Balatoc abandoned mine | place: Philippines: Itogon, Benguet | collected 2017-08-28
ACAGCCCAAATGTAGACCACCATTTATCATTAATAAGATAAAAACACCGCCGAAACGTAGCTTCCAGACCCAGGTTTTCGCGCATCATGACCATGTACATTAGCGAGAGCGTAACCCCCACGTAGATGCCTGGAATGAGAAAAAACATCGTTGCTACAATCACGGCTGCTACCATCACAATGCTGAATCCTACGCCTTTCCCAATGTGTTCTTTTACTCGGTTCCACATGATTTCGGGCGTAATGTCTCGGCTCCCTTTTTCATATTCAATCAAATAGGCGTTGACCACTAGCGTGGCAGCTAGCCCAGCCGCTCCCAAAAAGATGAACAGTAGCAACATGGATGAACCCATGGAATAGATACTAGAAAGGGAACTGTCGACGTCGTCGGAGCCTAAGATTTGCTGTTGGAGTGAGAGCATATTGGACTGGTACGCGCCCATAAAAAAGCCGCCAATCAGCGCTGGTGGGCCCGCAATGTACAAAAGAGAAAGCATCAACGGCTTGAAATTCTGGATGATAAACTCAAATGTTACATTGATTTTTTGTCCAAAATCGCGCTCCTGTTGTAATTGGATAGGTGGTTTCATCGGTTAGAAAGTTAAGAGGAGATGGTTCGTTAGGAGGGAATTAAGAGAGAGTCGTTTGTCGGTAAATTTTGCGCGGGTAAACAACAAAATACCACACGATAAACAAGGCCGAAGCAATAATGATGACGCTGCTGACTACGGGATGCAAGGTAAGCCGGGTAATAAAACTTTCTAAAAAACCCGCAGCAATAAAGACGGGTACCAAGCCAATAACAATTTTCATGCCCTTTTTTGCACCCTGTTTAAAGGATTCTAGCCGGCTGTAAGTGCCGGGGAAAAGTAAACTGTGGCCCATTACCAATCCAGCAGCTCCCGCAATCACAATGGCGGAGATTTCGAGCGTACCGTGAATCCATATTTTCAAAACAGAAGTCAATAGCAGGTCGCGCTCAAAGAAAAAGTACTGAAAAGAACCCAACATAACGCCATTTTGGAATAGTACAGCGATTGTGCCAAACGAAAAAAAAGCCCCCAACGCAAACGCGACAAACGAAACTTTAATGTTGTTGACGGTGATTTGCATAAACATATCGGCTTGGCCTGTACCGCCATAAATAGCTAACGGGTCGCCATTCTTAATGTTTTCAAGAGTTTGATTTACGTACGCATCGCCCATGATGAGTCTTACGTAAGTATCGTCGTGAGCCGCCGATAGCCAGCCCAGAATACACGCACCGAAAAAAAACAAGAATGAATACAACAACTTAAACCGCGATTCAAACAGCAACAGAGGCAGCTCGTATCTCCAAAAAGCGGCAATACGGTTGCGGTCTTCCTGGCGGTTGGAATAGAGTTTTTGATGAAACTGAGCCGCCACCCCGTTGAGATAACGCGTTACGGTGGACTTGGGATAGAACGTCCAGGCGTACGAAAGGTCATCGGTCAACTCAATGAATCGCTCCGTAAGCTGGTCGGGGTCATGGGCGGGGGTAGACTCGTATGCGTGCCACTTTTCCGTATTTCGTTTGACAAAAACAGCTTCTTTCATTAAAATGAATAAATGATAGAATGAGTAAATAAACGAATTGTCTATTTTGCGGAAAAGTTATAAAAAACTATTCACTCATTCACAAATTCATCCTTTTCCACCCAAAAAAATGTCTGTCCGTATCCAAACTTCCCAAAATGTTGAATTAGAATATGAACCAGCCAGTGTGGGAGACCGTATTTTGGCGACCATCATCGACCGATTGATTTATTTGGGGTGGGCTATGGCGTGGTTTGGGTTGTTTTCTTTGCTCAAACTGGGCGATGATCAATCCATGTTTTTGATGGTTTTAACTATCATCTTGCCCGTTTTACTTTATCCTTTGCTTGCCGAATATTTTTTAAATGGACAAACGTTGGGAAAACGGGCCATGAATATTCGGGTGGTGCGCTTGGACGGCAACAAGCCAACGCTCAGTGCATACCTGTTGCGGTGGCTATTGTTGATTATTGACACGGGTATTTTTACGCCGATTGTGGCCATTATTGCGATAGCGGCCAATGGGAAAGGCCAGCGGATAGGCGACATTGCGGCGGGTACGACCGTCATAAAAACGACCAAACGCGTAAAGCTAAGCCAAGTGGTGTATCAGGAACTGCCGGAAGACTATAAAGTTACTTATGCAGAAGCCGCACAATTGAATGATCGGGATATTGAAACCATTCGGCAGGTACTTAGAAGACGTAATGAAGAATTGACGGTCCAAACGGCCGAAAAGGTGTCGAATGTGCTGAGTATCAATAATGTCACCGAGCCGCGTACTTTTCTGCTGACCATCATCAACGATTACACGTATTTGGCTTCTCAGGAAAATAATTGATTGAATTTACAATACTGAAACGCCCCTAAAAACATGCTTTTTATTCAGGAATTTATCAAAGACTATCCTTCTTATCTCGAACTGCCCGTCCAGTGGGGGGATATGGATGCCATGCAGCATGTAAACAATGTTTCGTACCTGCGGTATATGGAGTCGGGCCGAATTCGTTTTTTTAGTGATTTTTTACAATTAGCGGCCTTACCAGAAGGAATTGGACCTATTTTGGCCGAAATAAACTGCCGCTATAAGTTTCCTGTCACGTATCCTGATACGGTTGTGGTGGCGTCGCGGGTCAAACCTGAGTCGGTGGATGAATTCAGTATTCAATTGCAACAACTGGTCATCAGTACACGCCATGAGCGCATCGCGGCCGAGGGTGTTGCCAGGGTAGTATTTTATGACTATGCCCAAAAAAAGAAAGCCCCCATTCCGGAGGCCATCAGAGCACGACTTTTGAAAGGGTAAGAGAATGTCGTAACGTCGTCGAGGATTAGGCGTCCCCGTTCAAAACCTCGACGACGTTGTGTTTGCTATCGTCTTCCCGTTGATTTAGTATTTCCCGTCGATTTGTTATAAAGCTTCACTGCATCGGGCATCAACTTCTGAAGGTTGGATACGCGGCTATTATCAGCGGGGTGGGTTGAGAGCCACTGTGGAGGCTTCTGACCACCACTTGCCTGCGCCATCCGTTGCCAAAAATCAACGGCAGCGCGTGGGTCATAGCCTGCCATGGCCATAAACGTAAGTCCCAAACGGTCGGCTTCACTTTCCTGATTGCGGCTATTGGGTAAAATATACCCCACACTGGCCGCCGCTGGGGCCGCTATCCCGTACAGACCCATCCAAATGTTTTGGGTTTCTTGGGGCTTGTTGGCCATCGCTACGCCCAATCCTACTTGACCAGCAGTGAGCGCTCCCTGTGCGAGCAACCCCTGGCTCATGCGCTCAGCGCCGTGACTGGCAATGGCGTGTGATATTTCGTGGCCCATCACCACGGCAATGCCCGTTTCATCGCGGCAAATGGGCAAAATCCCTGTGTAAAAAACCACTTTCCCGCCAGGCATACACCAAGCGTTGACGGCTTTGTTTTCGATGACGTTAAACTCCCATTGAAACCCTTCCAGTACTTGACTGTAGTTATTGGCAGTCAAATAGGCTTCAACGGATTTTTTGATGCGTTGCCCAGCGCGTTTGACCATTTCTACCTGAGCGCCGTTTCTTAGCACTTTGCTAGTGTCGAGTACTTCTTTGTAGCTGCTGAAACTCATGGGTAATAGCTCTTTACTGTTGATGAGCATCAACTGATTACGGCCCGTGAGCGGCACTTTTTGGCACGCAACCACGAAAACCAACGATGCGAAAGAAGCAATTATGAACTTTTTCATTTTGATGTAGAGATTAGTGAATTTCGAATAAGGCAGCGAATAAATAATGCTGTACAGAGAGTGCTTAAAAAAGTGTGCCAGTAGGGTAGGAAAGTGTGGAATTATTTACACACCCACACTTTTTATTCCCATCATAAATCTTAGTACCTTCGAGTTCCTGAATTTACTTTTTGTAGTTGTTTATAAAAGAAACCGTTTCTATATGTATTTGAATATCAACGCTCAAAAACAAAACACTTACGACGCCATCGTTATCGGGTCGGGTATATCGGGCGGCTGGGCGGCCAAAGAGCTCTGTGAAAAAGGCTTGCGTACGCTGGTGCTGGAGCGCGGGCGCGATGTAAACCACATCACTGATTACCCCACGGCCATGAAAAATCCGTGGGAATTTGAGCACCATAATCGCCTTCCGCCGTCGTTTAGGGAAGAAAACCCCATTGCAAGTAAGTGCTACGCGTTGGACGAAGCCACACAGCAGTTTTTTACTAAAGATGCTGAGCAACCCTATATTCAGGAAAAACCCTTTGACTGGATTCGGGCGTATCAGGTAGGCGGTAAATCGCTTTTGTGGGCGCGGCAGGTGCAGCGTTGGAGTAAGTTTGATTTCGAAGGGCCCGCCCGCGATGGCTTCGCTGTGCCGTGGCCTGTTACCTATGATGAAATGGCCCCTTGGTACAGTTATGTAGAACGATTTGCCGGCATCAGTGGCAATAAAGACGGATTGGAGGGGTTGCCCGATGGGGAATTTTTACCCCCGTGGGAATTAAACTGCGTTGAGAAGCACCTGCAAAAATCGCTGAACGCTAATTATACCGACCGTCACCTTATCATTGGTCGCTGTGCGCACCTCACCAAGCCACAGCCTTGGCATACGGCCCTTGGCCGGGCGCAGTGTCAGGCGCGGCATTTGTGCTACCGGGGTTGTCCTTTTGGTGCGTATTTTAGTTCACAATCGTCTACCTTGCCCGCGGCACGCAAAACGGGAAAGCTCACACTGAGGCCGCATTCGGTAGTTCATTCCATTATTTATGACGAAAAACTGGGCAAAGCGTCAGGCGTTCGGATTATTGATGCCAATACCAAGGAGGTGATTGAATATTACGCAAAAATCATTTTTCTGAATGCTTCTTGTTTGGCAAGCAACCAGATTTTGCTCAATTCAACCTCCAACCGCTTTTCGGCAGGGCTGGGAAATGACAATGGACTGCTCGGTCATTATGTGGCTTTTCACAATTATCGCGGAAACGTTTATGCCGATATTGATGGCTTTGAAGATCAATATTATTTTGGTCGGCGGCCAACGTCGGGTTTTATGCCACGTTATCAGAATGTGCATAAACAAGAAACCGACTTCTTGCGGGGGTATCTCGTGGCGCTGAGCGCGGCCCGTGGTGGCTGGGGAAATGCAGCGGGGCAAGAAGGCTTTGGAGCCGAATGGAAAGAGAAAAATAGCCAGCCTGGTCCGTGGCATTTGTACGTGCAGATTCAGGCCGAAACAATTCCGAAGTTTGAAAACCATTTACGACTCAGCCCAGACCACAAAGATAAATACGGTATTCCGCAGTTGATTACGTCGGTAGGATACGATGACAATGACCTGAAAATCATCAAGCACTTTCATACTACAGTGGCCGAAATGTTGGACAAAGCAAGTTTTAAAAATATTCGTTTGGTAGATGATAAACGTAATCCTGGATTGGATATTCACGAAATGGGTGGTATAAGGATGGGTGCTGACCCCAAAACCTCGCTGGTCAATAAATGGAATCAATTGCACGCCTGTAAAAATGTATTTGTTACCGACGGGGCAGCCATGACCTCCATCGGCACCCAAAACCCCTCCTTGACGTTTATGGCGTTTACGGCCCGGGCGGCTAATCACGCCGTTGAGGAAATGAAGAAAAAGAATTTGTAGTTTTGTGCATTAGTTTTCCAATAATTTGATTGAAAATGAAAAATCTATCAAGGTTCACTCTCATCGGGGCCATTTTGCTGCTCTGGGTATTTAAAAGTTACGTGGCATTGTCTCAAACATCCAAAGAGACATTGGTTGCCGATATTGAGAAAAAACGTTTTGCCGCATTGGTCAGCAAAGATTATGCGTACCTGAACCAAGTAATGGGTGAAGATATAATTTATTGCCATTCCAGTGGATTGATTGACACGAAAGCCTCTTTCATTCAATCAATAAAGGACGGTAAATTGGTCTACAACGAAATGACACCTGATGAGCTGAAAGTGCGGATTTATGATAAAACAGCCGTGATTACGGGGGTATGTACTGCCAAAGTAGTCAGCAATGGCCAACAACTTAATACCCGTTTTCGTTTTACGGATGTGTATGTTAAGCGCAAGGAAGGGTGGCAAATGGTTACGTGGCAATCTCTTCGTTTGCCGTGAGAAGTGAGTCTAAGTTAAAAAAGAAATAAGAATGCAACGTATGCCCTCTTTTTTTCGTCTTGGTTATATAAGACGAGTTAAAAGTACCATTGAATAGGTTTTGCGTCGAAAGCTTGTAAGTTTTTTGAAAAAAACTGATATTCGAGCGCAATATTAAACCTTTGGCGTGGGTTTTGTATAGTGAGTTAATTGTGAAGAATCAATTTTACTTAAAATAGTAACTATTTATGAAACGTTTTTTTACGGTTTTTGTAATGATTGCAGTGGTAGGTACCGTGGTGGTTTCAAGCTGCAAGAAGAAACCTAAACCTTTAAGCGAAATTATCGGACGAGTGTGGAGCGCGCAATTGATTAAGCATGGTTCGAGCGTAGTGTATACCAAGGGAGCCGCTACCAACCCAACACCAGGGTATCTTAATTTTCGGTTGGATTTGAGCAGCCCTACCTCTGCGACCTTGAAAGAGTGGGATGGAAATACTTTTACGGGTCAGTGGGAAGTGCAGGAAACAACTGCTGGTAACACCCTAATATTAAAGAATTTGACACCGCAGCCAACGGGCACCAACGGAACCATTCAGTTTACGATAAACTCGGCCACTGAAACGGAATTTGTAATGACCCGCACCTCTGGAAGCCAAAAAACGGGCGGAACCATTAATAACTACACATTGGTATCCCCCTAAAAAAGGGGTCAAAATAAACTATTTAGGTGTCGTTCTCTGACAAGAGGGCGACATTTTTTATTTTTGCCAAACACTTCATCCAAACGCGTATTCCCAATGATAAAACCCTTTATTTTTCTCGCCCTGTTCTCTGTCACTCTACACGCCCAAATGACTTATCCCACCACCCGAAAAGTAGCTCAGACCGATGACTACCATGGTACAAAAGTAGCCGATCCCTATCGTTGGCTCGAAGACGATAACGCCGCCGATACCAAAGCCTGGGTAACCGAGCAAAATAAGGTCACTTTCGGATATTTGGAAAAAATACCCTACCGATGCCTCATCAAACAGCAATTGGAAAAAGTATACAACTACCCCAAATATTCGGCTCCGCGCCGCAAGGGAGAGTATTTTTATTTTTATAAAAACGACGGATTACAAAATCAGTCGGTGTTGTACCGCCAAAAAGGAATGAGCGGTGCGCCCGAAGTGGTGCTTGATCCTAACAAACTTTCGGCCGACGGTACCACCCGACTGACGGTATTTAGTTTGTCTAAAAAAGGGGATTATGCTGTTTGTGGTTTTTCTCAAGGCGGCTCCGACTGGCAGGAATACCAAATTATGGACATGAAAACCCTGAAAATGCTCGCTGATAAAATCGAATGGGTAAAAGTATCGGGGGCTTCGTGGCAAGGAAATGGTTTTTATTATAGCCGTTATCCCAAACCTGAAGGCAGCGCATTGGCGGCAAAAAATGAAAATCACCAAGTGTTTTTTCACAAAGTAGGAACCGCGCAGTCAGCGGATGAATTGGTGTATGAAGACAAAGCGAACCCCCAGCGTTTTCATGGGGTGTATGTGAGTGAAGATGAGCGGTTTTCGTTTCTGAATATTTCAGATAGAGGCAAAGGCAAAGATGGGAATGCGCTCTATTATCGCGAAAATGGCCAAAAAGAGTTTAAGCCCGTAGTTGCTGAAATTACAGACGATCAGTTTTCGATTGTGGACAACGTGGGCAATAAATTTTTGCTTCGTACCAATAAAAATGCCAAAAATGAGCGCGTAGTACTTTTTGACCCAGCCAATCCCGACGAAAAAAATTGGAAAGAAATTCTGCCAGAAAAACCCGAACCATTGCAGGGTGCAGGTACGGCAGGTGGGAAGATGTTTGTGACGTACCTAAAAGACGTAACGACCCGCGCTTATGTGTACGACTTGAACGGAAAGCTCGAAAATGAAGTGCCGCTCCCTGGCTTAGGCTCAGCGGGTGGTTTTGGTGGTGAAAAAGAAGACAAAACGGTTTTTTATACGTTTTCTTCTTTCAATTACCCTCCCACGATTTTTAGTTACGACATTGCATCCCGTAAAAGTACCGTGTTCCGTAATCCTGAAGTGGCCTTTACACCCGCTGATTATGAGACAAAGCAGGTGTTTTATCCCAGCAAAGACGGTACTAAAATTCCGATGTTTATTGTCTATAAAAAAGGACTAAAATTGGACGGAACGAATCCCACTATTTTGTACGGCTATGGTGGATTCAACATCAGCCTGACGGCTAGTTTCAGTCCCGTATTGATTCCGTTTTTGGACAATGGCGGCGTATATGCTCAGGCTAACCTGCGCGGCGGGGCCGAATACGGTGATAAATGGCACGAAGCAGGAATGCGGCTTCAAAAGCAGAATGTATTTGATGACTTTATTGCGGCAGGGGAGTACCTCATTGCCCAAAAATATACCTCCAACGCCCGTTTAGCATTGCGCGGTGGCTCTAATGGCGGCCTGCTGGTCGGAACAGTCATGAATCAGCGGCCTGATTTGGCCAAAGTGGCGTTTCCGCAAGTGGGCGTTATGGACATGCTTCGTTTTCATAAATTTACCATCGGTTGGAACTGGATTGCCGATTATGGCAGCAGTGACAATGCCACGGATTTCAAAAATTTGTACGCCTACTCACCTTTGCACAACATCAAAGAAGGCATTAATTATCCCGCCACGCTCGTTACTACCGCCGACCATGACGACCGCGTGGTGCCGGCGCATTCGTTTAAATACATTGCTGAATTGCAGGCCAAAGCCGCCAAAACTACCACAAATCCTCTTCTGATTCGGGTTGACGTGAACAGTGGACACGGTGCAAGCAATACCGCTAAGTCGTTGGAACAAACGGCTGATATTTACGCTTTTATGTTTTATAACATGGGACTTAGCTGGAAGTAACATTCATCCAAAAATCAACAAACATACTATTATGGCTACTGGATTTTTCAACGTACCTGTTCCCAAAAACGAACCCGTCAAATCTTACGCACCGAATTCGCCCGAACGGGCCGCGCTCAAAGCGGCTCTTGTGGAAGCACGAAGTCGACAAATAGAGATACCAATGTACATCGGTGGCGAGGAAATAATGACGGCGGATAAACATGCCGTGACACCTCCCCACGACCACCAATACGTACTTGGGTATTATTCTTTAGGGGATGCGTCGCATGTGACAAAAGCCATCGATGCAGCTTTGGCAGCGCGTGAAAATTGGGCAAATTTAAGTTGGGAACATCGGGCCGCCATTTTCTTGAAAGCTGCTGATTTACTGGCGGGTCCGTACCGCGCCGAAATCAACGCAGCGACCATGCTTGGACAATCCAAAAATGCCTATCAGGCTGAGATTGATGCGGCCTGCGAAATGATTGATTTTTTGCGTTTTAATGTATATTATGCTTCCCAAATATACGGTGAGCAGCCGCAGTCGTCGGAGGGGGTTTGGAACCGCTTGGAGCACCGTCCGTTGGAAGGGTTTGTGTTTGCCTTAACGCCTTTCAATTTTACGGCGATTGCCGGAAACCTGCCTACTTCGGCAGCGTTGATGGGCAATGTATGCGTGTGGAAACCCGCGCTTACGCAAGTGTACGCTGCCAACGTCTTGATGAAAGTATTCAAAGAAGCAGGCGTACCCGATGGCGTTATTAACCTGATTTATGTAGATGGCCCCGTAGCGGGTGATGTCATTTTGAGCCATCCAGACTTTGCGGGAATTCACTTTACGGGCAGTACAAAAGTGTTTCAGCATATCTGGAAAACCATTGGCGATAATCTTTCTATCTATAAATCCTTCCCGCGTATTGTGGGCGAAACGGGCGGTAAAGACTTCGTCGTAGCCCATTCATCGGCCAATGCCAAAGCTGTGGCCGTAGGACTGGTGCGCGGAGCGTTTGAGTATCAAGGCCAAAAATGCTCAGCGGCTTCGCGGGCTTACATTTCAGCCAACTTATGGGAAGAAGTAAAAAGCTATATGATTGCCGATTTGGCAAGCATGAAAATGGGCGTTACCGAAGATTTTTCCAACTTTATCAACGCCGTCATTGACGAAAAATCGTTTGATAAAATCGCAGGTTACATTGATAATGCCAAAAATGACCCCCGTGTGACGGTCATCGCGGGTGGAAATTATGACAAATCAACGGGCTATTTTATTGAGCCTACGGTACTGCTCACTACCGATCCAATGTACACCACGATGTGTGAAGAAATTTTCGGGCCTGTGCTGTCTATTTATGTTTATGAGCCAGATAAATTTGAAGAAACCCTTGAATTGGTCGATAAAACATCTCCCTATGCGCTCACAGGCTCTATTTTTGCCCAAGACCGATACGTAATTGAGCAGGCAAGTAAGAAATTGGTAAATGCCGCAGGGAATTTTTACATCAATGATAAACCAACGGGCGCTGTAGTAGGACAGCAGCCCTTCGGCGGGGCGCGAGCGTCGGGAACGAACGACAAAGCGGGCTCTATTTTGAACCTGTTGCGTTGGGTATCACCACGTACCATAAAAGAAACTTTTGTTTCTCCAGTGGATTATCGTTACCCATTTTTAGCGGAATAATAAATCGCGTTATTAAGACTAAAAAATCCCCTTTTATGGTAGACTGCCAAGTGCCTGTCTGCTATAAAAGGGGATTTTTTTGCTAGAATCTCTCTCTATCGTTTTTTGGTCATTTTTACCGAATCCCAATCATTTCAGCAGTAATTCGGGCCGATATTCGAAGTGCATGGTGTCGTAGTGGTACCATTTGCCACCCCAGATAAAGCCGTGTTTTTCAAAGATTTCAACGACTTGGGCGGCGATGAGGTTGCGGTATTTGAGCTTGATGGCTTCATCCTTGCAGCGGCAGTCCCATTGCCAATAATGCGAAAGATTTAAGTTAATATCAATGGCGGTGCCGTAGCTGTGCATACTAAGCCGGTTGGTACCGCTGATGACCCGCCACGAAAATGTCCCAGCGGGATTGTTGACGTATTTTAGTAATTCAGGATGCTTTTCCAGTTCATCAGAAACGGCTTTCAATTGTTTGTCAACATTGTTCACTTTTGTTACCAATAACTTCTTTTTTAGGTTTTTGGGCATCCAGATAATCTCCGTTAGGTTTTTGCGGACTTCGGCCTCTGTGTTTCCGTACATTTTTCGAAAAAAAGGCTCGTAACGAAAACGACCTGGGTCTTGATTGATGGCAGGCGGATTTTGAACGCGATTTAAAGGGTATTTTTGGGCTAGTTGGTCTTCTAAATCAGCGTTTTGGAGGAGTTGAGCAAACGTTTTTTTTTGTCCATCATCAAAGGGCATGGCTGTTGAGTCTTTCCAAATGAGTTGATTTTTGGTGACTCGAACGATGTGGTCAGGATAAGCTTTGAGGTATTCAGATTGAGCGTAGGCCGTCGAACAGAGCACAAATGTGGACAACAAGCACGTGGGTGAATGCAGATTTCTACGGACCAAAAATGGATTAATGACTCGCAAAACGACGGAGGTCAGCAGGCTCGAAAGTCCATTCAGGGGTTGTAATTGTTTCATTTTTAAGTTCATACCAAGGACTGAGCAAGTTATTTTGAGGATTGACCAATAACTGAATTTCTTGGGCAGGCATGTAGCTTTGGGCCAACAGATACACTTTTTGCCCCGTTGCTGGATTTTCGGCCATATCTACCACAATGACGGCATGGCCAAATGGAATTCCTTTCTGAATAAAAACATCGCCGATTTGCATTTTTGACATCGCAACGGGTTTTAATTCATCATGCAAAGAACGGGTATTGGCCGATATAAAAATGTATTCCATGTATTTCCAAAATTTCGGGTAAGTGTAATCACCCTTGGCGTAATTCTTAAAAAAGCGGGGCTTACCGTCGGCCACAAAATTAAAATGAATCTCTTCGAAACGACGTTGGGAGTACAGGTATTCTGCCCGTAGGCGCATCACAGCGTCGGCGCATTGGTGCAGGTCTTTTTTGCCGATGCCTAAATCTACGACGGAGACGTACACGTTGGGCGTATTTTTGGTTCGGCCGTCAAAATACAACACGTTGCTGTTCCAAGGTTTTAGTGGCAGGCGCCTGAGGTAGTATGGAAAGGAGTTGGAGTCTGTAGCCTTGCGTTCAAAACCAACGGGCGGAGCAAAACGCGTCGAAATGGTCGTCGCCGATTTGTCTATTTTTACCTGCGCAACCGTGTTTAAAACCGCAAAAAGGATTGGGATAAAAAGGGTTTTTGACATTTATTGTCTGACTTTTAAGGTGTTTTAGGCCCTTTCAGGGCAAGAACGCATTAATCCCGCCATGTAGCCCTTAAGATAAACGCCACGATGGGCGAGGGGTCTTTCAAGCTGTGCGGATGGTGCTTTACGTCGGGTTTGTGAATAACTGTGATGTTGCCACCAAGGGCTTTTACGCGTTGCTCAAACAATGTGGTATTTTCTTCAATGGGCACCACCTCATCGGCATCGCCGCAGACATGGAGCATCGGATAGCCTCCTTTGACGATTTTTTCCACGTTGTCGAGTGGGCTTCCTTTAAACTGTGCCGCTTCTTCTTCCGTTTGTAGATTATAATCTTGTTTGAATACCTCCCAATCTTTTGCACTCCCTGGGCCTCGGCCTTTGCCGCCTGGCCAACTTTTTAGGTCGAGAACGGGCGCATCGGCATAGACGCAAGATACTTTTTCGGGATTGGCGATGGCCCAATTGTAGGCATACACCCCGCCCCGGCTGAACCCTTCAAGAGCAACTTTGGATGAAAGCCCCGCTTTACGCAAAAAAGCGTAAAATTGATTCCAGATTTCAACGGCGTGTGCATTGCCGTAGAGTTCGGCTACGTCGCAATACACTACGTGAAATCCGCGAGCCAACAGCGCACTGTCGGCCTGTGGCTCATGCCCCCAAAAACGTGCCCGCCACACCCAAGGAGCATTTCTTGCCACTTTGATTGGCTTCACAACTTTGGCTTGGCGGCCGATAAATATAAACGAAGCACAAGGAAATCCGCTAAACGTACTGAGTTGTTTTTCGGGGGGCAAGGACTGAAAAATATCCATTTCGGCAGCGGGTTGTGCATAAGACAATTGAAGTATACAAAGCAGAAGACTGCCAAAAAACAGCGTAATTTTAGAAAGCGTCATGAAGAAAAAGGTCAAAAGGTTTTTCTATGAAAGTAAAAACGAATCAAAATCTATTTCCTTTTGAGAAACCGCTTATTCTTTGGTAACATTGCTTTGTGAATGGGATGAAACGACCTTATTACCTTCTTTCGCTGGTGGTGGTGGCGCAGTTTGCGGGCACTTCGCTGTGGTTTGCGGTCAATGCCGTCATGCAAACATTACAGGCATTTCACCCCCAAACATCGGCTTTTATGCCCACCATGACCACCGCCGTTCAGTTGGGGTTTGTGTTGGGTACGCTTTTTTATTCTTATTTCTCTATTGCCGACCGTTTTTCTCCCGTTCGAGTCTTTATGATTTCGGCAGCGCTGGCGGCTTCTTGTAATCTGACAGTCTTAGTCAGTTATCAGTCGCTCGAAGGGCTTTTTATGATGCGGTTGGGTGTTGGATTCTTTCTGGCGGGTGTCTACCCCGTGGGCATGAAAATTTGCAGTGATTGGTACGAAACGGGATTAGGAAAAGCCTTGGGTTATTTGGTGGGTGCGTTGGTATTAGGAACGGCCTTCCCGTACATTCTTAAATCATTTTCGCTCAGCCTGCCTTGGCAATATGTCATTATAGTTACTTCGGGCCTGGCCGTTTTTGGAGGAATTGTGATTGGGCTGTTTGTAAAAGATGGTCCGTTTAGGCGTGTAGCTGGAGGTTTTAATCCCGTCGTTTTGCGAGATGTGTTTAAGGATAAGGCTTTTAGACGTTCGGCTTTCGGTTATTTCGGGCACATGTTTGAGCTTTATACTTTTTGGGCTTTTGTTCCGGTCATCATTACTTCTTATAATCAGCTTGCTCACCAGAATCTCCCTGTTCCACTGTGTGCTTTTGGTATCATTGCTTCGGGGGCGTTGGGGTGCGTTCTGACGGGTGAGCTTTCGCTGCGTTGGGGTAGTCACCGAACGGCTTGGTTTTCGCTGCTGATTTCGTGCATTTGCTGTGGGCTGTGCGTTTTTCTTCCAGTCTATTCTGTGTTCTTTTTTCTGGTATTTATGTTTATCTGGGGCATAAGTGTGGTGGGAGACTCGCCGCAGTTTTCGACCTTGGTTTCACAAAATGCCCCGTCAAATTATCGGGCTACGGCACTGACGTTGGTCACTTCGATTGGGTTCTTTATTACTATTCCGAGTCTCTATATGACCCAATGGCTTTTTAATGCTTATGGGCACTTTGCGCTGGCCGTATTGGGCTTGGGAGGAGTTGTTGGGTTGGCAGCTTCACGACGAATATAAACGGTTTCACCAACGCTGGTTTCCTAAAGACCCGCCTTGTTGCAGGTTTTCTTTTTTCATTCTTCCTTTTCTAAGATTAAAAGCAGTAATTTTGCGGCTTCATTTTTTATCAGTGATGTAATCAGTTGTTAATTAACCGCTTTTGCTGCACTAACGATTTGTTCGTCAGGATAATTAATTCATTCCTCACGATAAATAATCAACAGTGCCGAAGCACTCAATTCAATGAAAAAAATCCAATCGGCTTTACTTTCGGTCTATTACAAAGACGGTCTCGAACCTATTGTCCAACTTCTCCACCAAAATGGCGTTAAGCTATACTCAACGGGTGGTACGCAAACTTTTATCGAAAACATGGGTATTCCCGTGACGGCAGTGGAAGACCTTACGGGCTATCCTTCCATTTTTGGAGGGCGTGTCAAAACCCTTCACCCTGCGGTTTTTGGTGGTATTCTGTACCGTCGCGAAGATGCAGGCGATGTAGCGCAGGCGGCGCAATTCAATATTCCTGCCATCGATTTGGTAGTGGTGGATTTGTACCCGTTTGAAGAAACCGTGGCGTCGGGAGCGAGTGAGGAAGACATCATCGAAAAAATTGACATTGGAGGAATCTCGTTGATTCGGGCGGGTGCCAAAAACTTTCAAGATTCACTCATCGTATCGTCGCGTACGCAATACGCGGATGTGTTGAGCATTTTGACCGAGAAAAATTGCAGTACTGAACTTTCAGACCGCCGTCGTTATGCGCAAGAGGCTTTTGCCACCACGAGCCATTACGACACGGCCATCAATCAGTGGTTTTTGGGGAAATCGACGCAGGATATTTACTCATTTACCGAGTTGCCGCAAAATTCATTGCGCTACGGAGAAAACCCGCATCAAGCGGCCACTTTTTACGGAGATTTAGAGGCAATGTTTGATAAACTTCATGGTAAAGAGTTGTCTTACAATAACTTGGTAGATGTAGATGCGTGCGTGGCATTGATTGATGAATTTGGTACTGAACCTACCTTCGCCATCATCAAACATACCAATGCCTGCGGCGTGGCCACCGCAGCTACTGCCAAAGAAGCCTACGCAACGGCCTTGGCCTGCGATCCAGTTTCTGCCTTTGGGGGAGTGATTATTACGAACGCTACCGTTGACGTGGCCACGGCCGAAGAATTGAATAAATTGTTTATGGAGATATTGATTGCTCCCGCCTATGAGCCTGAGGCATTGGCGTTGTTGCAATCGAAGAAAAACCGCATTTTACTTCAGCGTAAAAATGTGGAATTGCCCGCTAAGATGTTTAAAACCATCTTGAACGGAGTGCTTGAGCAAGACAAAGATTTGGTAGTGGAAACCGCTTCACAATTTAAAACCGTAACCGTCAAAGCACCGACCGAAGCAGAAGTACGGGCGTTGGAGTTTGCGTTGAAAGTGTGCAAGCACACCAAATCCAATACGATTGTGTTGGCCACCGAAAACCGCCTGATTGCCAGCGGAACGGGCCAAACCTCGCGCGTGGATGCGTTGCGTCAGGCCATCGACAAGGCCTTGGCTTTTGGGTTTGAACTGAAAGGCTCGGTGATGGCTTCTGATGCGTTCTTTCCTTTTGCCGATTGTGTGGAGATTGCTCGTTTGGCGGGTATAACGGCCGTTGTGCAACCTGGAGGCTCCATTCGTGACCAAGACTCTATCAACTATTGCGATGCAAACGACATGGCGATGGTAACCACAGGCGTGCGGCACTTTAAGCACTAATATTTAAAAAAATCAGAATGACAAAAGAGATTATCTCAAAAGGGTAGTCTCTTTTTGTTTCTATTCAAGCTTTTCTTAAAAACCCGTAAGTTGTACACATCTGCCTTTTTTGGCTAAAAATTGCGTTTATCTCGTGCCTGTTTCTATCTTTACCTCACATTCTTAAAAATAGTTGAACGCTCAGAGACGATTGGCAAGGTTTTAGCCGTTAAGGATTTGAGTACCCAGACCGCTGAAGAATCGTGGGAATTATCAGAAAACAGCTCTACCTTATCTCTACCAAATCATACTTTATCATCGGGCTAGTCGTAGCTCTGTGGTTAGTTGCGTACGTGGGGGTTGCTCAACAACCGACCAACCGTCGCCCCGTGGTTCAGGATACCAGCCGAAACGACCGTCAAAGTCGGCGGCTGCTCTATTCTCGTTGGAACGACCGCATCGGCAATCGTTTCATTTATACACCGCCCCGTTCCACTTTCTTTCTGAAAGAGCCCAAAGGGCTTTCCAATGAATTTCGGTTGGATACCACCCGCCGCATTTCGGTTTATGAGCGCATTGGCGATGCTAAATTGCCGACCCTCAATTACCGCGACCCGCTGAGTATGAGTTACGAAGATTTCCAGAAATTGCAGGACAAGCGGGTCTTCAACTACCTCTGGCGCGATTATTCCTCTAAACAGGACGGTAAAGGCGCGCTTGGTGCGCGTGGCTTGTTGCCCAAATTGGACTTGCCTCCGGGTCTTGACCGTATTTTTGGCAGCAATCTTGTCGACTTTAAGCCCAACGGCTTTGTACTGTTGGATTTTGGCGTGTTGCATCAAAATATTGACAATCCGCAAGTGCCTATCCGTCAGCGGAAATCGACGAACTTCCTGTTTAATGAGCAAATCAACATTAACTTTAACGGCAAGATTGGCGATAAACTTGGAATGTTGACCAACTTTGATACTAAGTCGAGTTTCAATTTTGAGAATCAGTTCAAACTGGATTATCGTCCAGGAAATCTTCCCACCAACTCCGCCAATCTTCCGAACGCTTCCAATCTCCCCAATGCAGCGGGTTTAGGTCAAAACGGAGTGCAAGGCTTGGGTCAAAATGGTGGTGCAGGTCAAAATCCGTTCGGTGGTTTGGGGGCAGGGCCGCAGAATTATATTCCCGAAAACGAAAGCATTATTCAGGGAATTCAGGCGGGAAATATCAACTGGCAAATTCCTTCGCAGTTGATTCCGGGCGTACAAAATTTATTCGGAGCCAAGGTTGATTTACGTTTCGGGCGTTTGACTACAACGGTGGTGGCTTCACAGCAACGGTCTAAACAACAGTGTATTACGTTGCGGGGAGGGGTGCAAAATCGTCCGTTTGAAATACGAGCAGATGCTTATGACGAAAATCGTCACTTCTTTCTGTCGTACTTCTTCCGCAATAATTATGAACGCTGGTTGGGCAATATCCCGCTGGTTATGTCGGGGGTGACCATTACCCGTCTGGAAGTGTACGTAACCAATCGTACCAACAATACCGAAACCCTACGAAACTTTGTCGCTTTTTCTGATTTGGGAGAATCGGCTCCCGTCAATAGCGCTAATCCAAATCTGGCGCCAATTGTGGCCAATCAGCCCGTCAACAACAAAAGCAACGGCCTGTATCAAAAAGTAACCAATGACCCCGAACTTCGCGAAGCAGATAAAACAAGTTTTGCGCTCGACAGCCGCTACAACCTCCGTCGGGGCGATGATTATGACCTTCTGCGCGGTGCGCGAAAACTGAACGAACGCGAATATAAATTTCAGGCCGAACTGGGTTATATTTCATTACTAACGCCCTTGCGCAACGATGAGATTTTGGCCGTGGCCTATGAATACACCCTTAACGGACAAAAATATAAAGTAGGAGAACTCACCGAAGATTACCAGGCGCGCCGCGATGATGAGGTATTGGTGCTGAAACTGTTGAAATCATCCACGATTCGTAATAATACGAGCCATCCGATGTGGAATTTGATGATGAAGAACATTTACTCATTGAACACCACGCAGGTAGGAAAGCAAAATTTTCAGATGCGGGTTATCTATAAAGATGACCTAACTGGTATTGATAACCCCAACTTGCAGGAAGGGCCGATTGCCAACGTGCCGCTGTTGCGGGTGATGGGATTGGATAAGTTGAACCCGCTCAATGACCCCGTTTTGGATAATTCAGGGAAAGCCATTGGTGATGGTAACTTTGACTTTGTAGACAATGTCACGATTGACAGTCGTTTTGGTCGTATTATTTTTCCCGTCTTGGAGCCTTTTGGTTCAAATCTGGTGAAGCAGTTCAACAGCGATCCTGTATTAGCCAATAAATACGTCTTTAATGAACTGTATCGTACTACCCAAATCGACGCGCAGCAGGTAACCGAGAAAAATAAATTCTTCTTGAAAGGGTCTTTTCAAGGCTCGTCGGGCGGGGCGTCAATTCCATTGCCGTTTGGCGTATCTGAAAAATCAGTAACCGTACGTGCGGGTGGTGTTCAGCTCCAGCCAGGGATTGATTATGCCGTCGAAGGCCAATCTGGATCGGTGCGGTTGATCAATGAAAGTGTGCTGAATTCTGGTCGTGACATTGAAATTTGTTATGAACAACCAGACTTGTTTCAAAACCAAATTCGTCGGTTGTTAGGTACGCGCCTCAACTACGTCGTTAACCGCGATATGCAGATTGGGCTTACCGCCATGAATATGCGCGAAACGCCGCCGGGCTTTTTGACCCGCGCCGCGTTGGGCAACGACCCCGTCAACAACAGCATCATTGGGGCCGACCTTACTTTTCGGAAAGAATCTCGTTTTCTGACAAAATTGTTGGACAAACTGCCTCTTTTGCAGACCAAAGAGATTTCCGCTATTCAGTTTCAGGGTGAAGTCGCGCAGTCTTTTGCGGGCTTGCACCCACAGGTTAGAAACCGCATCATGATTGATGATTTTGAAGCGGCTCGTACGCAGTTTGACCTAACTCGCCAACCGACGCGCTGGCGTTTGGGTGGCACTCCGCAGCAATTCCCGCAAGGCACTCCGACCAATCCGCTGGAATATGCCTACAACCGCGCCAAAATATCTGCCTATACTATTGATATCACGTTCTCTCCCCAAGCACAAGTGGGGTTGAGCGTGCGCCCAAACATTACGACCCAAGACTTTAATAATTTCTACGAGCGGCTTTTTACCCCGCAAGATATTTTCAAAGGACGCGGGCAGTACTTGGTCAATTTGCCCGAAAATATTCTGGACATTGCGTATTTCCCGCGTGAACGGGGAATGTATAATTTTAATACCGACCTTGACCCCGACGGAAGGCTCAAAAATCCACGAAAAAACTTTGGTGCCATTACGCGGGCCATTGGGTCAGACGTTGATTTTGACAATGCCAACGTCGAAATCATGGAGTTTTGGTTGATGGACCCCTTTAAAGAAGGCCCCAACGGGGTGGTTCGTGATGGGGTGACCAATACTAATAACACGACGGGCGGGAAATTGTACTTTAACTTGGGTGAGGTTTCGGAAGACGTCGTTAAAAACGGACGGTACGATTTCGAGAACGGCTTGCCTTTGGACGAAAAAAGAACCTCTACTACGGGCCCCCTTCCTGCTAACGTGGCGCAATCGGCGTGGGGCTATTCGACCCGGCAGCAGTATATTATCAATGCGTTTACCAACGAGGCAGGCGCTCGGCCCAAGCAGGACGTAGGATTGGATGGCTTGAGCAATGACGAAGAGCGGACTTTCTTCCAAAATTACATTCAGAACCTTCCGCCTACCCTCAAAACAGAAGCCCGTAATCAAATCCTGACCGACCCGTCGGGGGATGACTTTGAGTTTTATTTCAGTGCCAAAGCCGACAGCGCCAACAAGAAAATTGTTGAGCGTTATAAAAATTACATGGGGGTAGAAAACAATACGCCAGAGTTTCAGAGCAACAATGAAATTACCGCCGCCGCCACGAATTTACCCGATATTGAAGACCTCAACACCGACAATACCATCAATGACCAAGAGGCTTATT
>VFQN01003935.1_pt1 | contig 20322 bp, 18 predicted proteins | sample 3512371 | NCBI WGS metagenome assembly VFQN01 (sample SAMN10412370, study PRJNA504923) | tailings metagenome | isolation source: Replicate 2 from Balatoc abandoned mine | place: Philippines: Itogon, Benguet | collected 2017-08-28
GCTCATCAGGGAGTATGAAGTGTGTGACGATTTGTTAACACAAAGTTAAGAAATCCCATTCCAAAACTTCATGTTAAATTTTAAGAAAGTTTACAACCAAAACACTAAACTCCTGTATTACAACCCATTGAACCCTAAAAAGTTTATTAAAAAAATTAAATAAAACCCTCTACCCTACTCTACCTCCACAAAATGCTTCTGATTTTTGGCGAGGTTGTGAATGCTCTATTTTGGTTTGAAGCAGACATTTACCCCTCCACTAAGCTAGAAAATATACCTAAATTTTATGCCATTTTATTGAAAAATAATTATCCATATTTAACCTAAATCTCACTTTTATCTTTCAAAAAAGCGCATTTTCAAATATCATTCTACCAAAAAAATATGATTTTTTGTTTTTGGAATTTACTTTTTCTTTATTTAACCTGCTGTTATGGGCAAAAATATTCTACGTAATAGCCTTACCTATACATGATAAGAACTTACCCATAAACTAATTTTCCCATAATGATTCAATAATTCTCAAATCATAATCATGGAACGTAATCATAAAAAAACACCATTTTTGTTTCCTTTCATCTGTGGATGGGTGGGTCTCTACTTATTTATTAAAAACTGGGGCGTTAACATTTGGATTAGCATTTTTGGGTTCTTATGCTTTTGCTATGGCCTTAGTCCAAGAATAGAGGCAATCAAATTTTTTATAAATCATTCACCCGCTGCAAAGAAATTCGTAATTGGGATTATAGTGATTTATATCATCATCGCAGGGGTTCTAGTGTATGTGCTAAGCTAAGCATGATCTTTTCAACTCACTGTTCTTACTCTACCTCCACAAAATGCTTCTGATTTTTGGCGAGGTTGTGAATACTCCAATCAATGTCTTTTTTGAATGCCTTAGTGCGTACATGGCAATCTGCCACCCGGCAATACTTGCAGCAAGCTGGCAAGCAAGGGTCTGCATGAATGAAAAGCTCTACATTTCCTTCGGCGTCGGCTTCGAGTGCATCTTCAAATTCGTGTACCGCTTCATGTACTTGTTTTAAATCCCAATAATAAGGCAAAGTCAAATGGCAATCGATATGCAAATCAGAACCATACTTCTGAATGCGCATATTGTGCACGTCTATCCAATATTCCTTTTTACGGTCTTTGATTAGTTGCACTATATGCTCCATCAATTCGGGGTCGCTTTCGTCCATAAGGGCAGCCGCCGATCGCCGTATAAGCTTAAATCCATTGTAAAATATAATAACAGACAACACGAGCGAAGCAGCACTATCTATCCATTGCAGCCCTGTGAGCATCAAAAGTCCTAATCCTACCAAAATCAAGACACTACTCACGCTGTCGGTCATGAGGTGTTTACCATCCGCAATCAGTGCTTCCGAGCGGGTCTGCTTGCCTACTTTTTGAAGATAATACCCTAGCCCACCATTGAGAACCACCGTCAACAAAATAAGCCAAACACCCCAATCTAAGTGCTGAATAGGCTGGGGATGAATAAAATGTTGGATAGCTTCGACCGCAATCCAAACGCCCGCAATGATAATCAAAGCCCCTTCAAAACCCGAAGAAAAATATTCGATTTTACCATGCCCATAGGGGTGATCGTGGTCTTTGGGCTGAGATGAAAGATAGATACTATAAAAAGCAAAACCACTCGCAATAACGTTGATAATAGATTCTAAAGCATCACTCAATATGGCATTGGAATGAGTCAGATAATAGGCTCCAAACTTAAAAATCATCAAGACAATACTTAGAGTAAGGGAAACGCTTATCCAACGAAATTTAGATTTTTGGCTAACTTGCACAGCTTTTCAAGTGGGGTGATAGAGCCCAAAGTTACGAAGTTATTTAGAAGCAATTACTCATTTTTACGATTATGTCATTACCTTTTGACCATACCAACCCTTGGAAAACCCTGACTTCCAATGTAGTATATGACAATAAGTGGATTCAAGTCCGACACGAAGAAGTACTCAATCCCAGTGGTGGACCGGGGATTTATGGCGTAGTTCATTATAAAAACAAAGCCATTGGGGTAATTCCTATCGACGACCAAGGCTATACTTATTTAGTAGGTCAATATCGCTATCCTTTAGAAGAATATTCTTGGGAAATCCCCGAAGGAGGCGGCCCCATGAACGAAGACCCCCTCGAAGGGGCCAAACGGGAGCTTTTGGAAGAAACGGGCTTAGTGGCCGCCAAATGGACCAAAATCGCCCGTGTACACCTTTCCAATTCCGTAGGCGACGAAGAAGGTTTTTTGTACATAGCCGAAGACCTTACGCAAGCCCAACAACAACCCGAAGATACCGAGCAGCTCCATGTAGCTCGTATCCCTCTCCAAGAAGCCATTGAGATGGTGATGCGCTCCGAAATCACCGATTCGTTGAGCGTCATGGGTTTGCTAAAAGTAGCCCGTTTGAGAGGAATTTAATGTTTTTAATGATAAACCTATAGCATGTTTTTAGCCGCTTTATATGGTCTCATTGCTGGGATTTTGTTATGTCTTACTTTTGGGACTGTTTTTTTTGCATTGATTCAAACTAGTATCGAACGAGGCTACCGTAGCGGCGTCCAAATCGCCTTGGGAGTAGTAGCAAGCGATGCTTTTTTTATATTTACCGCTATTTTTGGAACCTCTTTTTTACCTCAAATCAGTCATTTTGATAAGTGGGTTAGTGCCATAGGGATTGTTTTTTTGGTAATATTGGGTATCAAAAATTTCTTTAAAATCCCCTCTTTAGAGCCCAAACCTCACGGCGACGACCGTAGCCGTCGCCGCTCTCATCTTAAGTATTTTTTCAAAGGGGTAGCCCTCAATGCCCTCAATCCCGTCAATTTTATGTCGTGGGCGGCCATTGCTGCTTATCTTCGTACCAAAGGCCGCTACGACCTGAGCGAAATGATTTTGTTTTTTGGTATGAGTCTCATAGGCGTAGGCGGCACCGAATCTGCACTTGCTGTTTATGCGCACCGCCTGCGGGGAATGATTACGGTCAAAGTGATTCACTATATCAACATCGCCACGGGCCTAGTATTTATTATTGTGGCACTCAAGCTGCTCTGGGATGGATTTCTGAAATAGCTTCTACTGTTTTTTGAGCCAATCCGTAATGAGGTCTAATGCTTCCGTTGAAAAGGTTTCCTCCAAAAGGCCATATTCGGCAACGGTGCATTTTTGACATTTCTGAAAGAGGTGATTGAGCCCGGCCAACTCTAGTGTTTTAAAATTCTTGTTGCCAGCCGCTTGCAGCCCTTTCTCAAATCCGCCTAAGTTTTCTTTGGCCGATACTTGCAAATCACTGCCGCCATTGAGCGCCAATACCGGAATTCTGAGCTGGGCCAAAACGGGCTGTGGGTCGTATTTTAAAAAATAACGATACCATTTGGAGTTGAGGGTGTCAAATTGCCGAGTTACTGATTTTTTGCCTATTTCGCTCTTAAATCCCATTTGCCCTAGCACTGCGTCGGGTTGTTTTTGGAGCCAATTATCAAAGGTGATTTGTAAGCTATCTTTGAGGTCATTTTCTAAAGAATTACGAAGTATTACATCATACAAGGCCGAATTGAGCGACCGATAATGTTCCCTAAAAGCCTCTCCTACTCCTGTTTTTTTCAACATATCATCGTTTTGTTGGAGCAATAAATCATACCCTTTGACTGCCACTCCTGCCAATGATACCACAAAAGCCACTTGTTTGGATTCCTGCGCTACCATAGGTGCAATCACTCCCCCCTCACTATGCCCTATCAAGCCTATTTTACGGGGATTTACTTCTTTGCGAGTATTGAGGTAGGCCATAGCTGCAAGCACATCTTTGGCATAATCAGCCGACGTACCTACAGCCCCTGTAGTTTGCCCGACGCCCCTATCATCGACCCTCAAAACTGCAAATCCATGACGGCTTAGATGGTCGGCGAGTACCCAAAAAGGCTTATGTCCAAAAATAGTTTCGTCGCGGTCTTGCTGTCCCGACCCACTTATCAAAATCACCGTAGTTAAAGGATGATTGGTAGGCGGATAAGTAAAAGTTCCGCCAAACGTAATCGACTTGTCAACATTAGTAAATTTTACATTTTCTACCGCATAGGGATAAGGAGCAACAGGATGCTGTGGACGCTTCAGAAAAGATAAACTAGCCACTTTTTGAAGTTTGAGTGGCATTCCATAACCATTTTGTTTCCAGTTTCCGTCAAAAGTATTATCGCTTATTTTTCCCGTCAATACTGTATTAAAAGCCTTTAAATCAGCAATCAAACTATCATTTCGGAAAACAGGGCTTTGAATATCATGCGCAAATAAGCCCTGCTCAGGAATATAAAGAAGGGCCTTCCCATTAGCTGCATTAAGCTCCAACCCCACTTTCAGCGTAGTTAGTGTTCCTTCATATAGCTCTTGAGAAGAGACCGACCAACTCACTAAAAATGTGAGGAGGAGAAAATAATATCTGAATTTAGAGTTCATGAGTACGAAATTTGAAGGAATCAAGTTTAATTACTTTTCTCTTGGCGATATACCACATACGAATAAATCAACAAACCAAACGTAGTCAGCATGGTAAGGCCCACTGTCCAGACAATCTTCCAAGCTTCAGGTAGCCATACCACCACCAACGCCCCTACAATACCGATGGCAAAAAATAGACGAGCGCCCATTTGGTGGGTTTTGCGCCAAACAGATTCGCTCTCTAAAGTCCAAGGGGTACGTATTCCTACAAAATAATTTGATTTGATATTGTTGAGATAATTGCCGATTCCTGCCAACAACAAAAACACCCCGACAAATATCAAGTTAATGAACACTTCGTCGGTTACTCTTTGGATAGCCGACCGAATTACCAACACGTGTACAGCACTCAAAAAAGTTAGAATAAGTAATATAAGTTTAGGATAGTGTTCCGAAAGCTGAGCTTGGTCGAGGCGAGGATCTATTTTAGGAACATATTTCATCAAAAAATACATTCCAACCGAAATCGCACTCAAAATCATTAACGTCCATTTTGACCCAAATCCATCAGGCTCGCCACTAGGGCTAAAATGAGTCGGGACTATATCGGGCAGCTGATTCCAGACAAAAGCCAAATACACAAGAGGGGCAGCAATTACACCCCAAGTCCAAAGGGCAAGGTTCTTTTTCATGATTGTTTGAGGTTAAAAATCCAAGACATTAATTCATCTAAAACGGTAGTGTTCAAGCTATAATAAATAAATTGCCCACGTTTGTCGGCCACCACTAATCCCGCTTGTTTGAGCAAATCCAAATGATGCGAGATACTGGGTTTAGTCATTTCGAAACGTTCGGCAATCTCGCCAGCGGTAAGGTCTCGCTCACGTAGTATTTCTAAGATTTGGCGGCGGGTTGGGTCGTTTAATGCCCGAAAAAGTGTATTCATTTCATTTAAGTATTTAGACAAATATCTAAATACAAAGTTGAAAAATTCAATAATTTTTAGGTAATTGGTCAAAAGGAATGTTGAACGGCCGATTATTAACTATTTTTAACAAACTGCTCGCACTAATCACTTGCCAGTGGCGTTATTGGGGCGAGAGAGTAATTACTCCTTTTGACCATGAAACGAATTTTCTATTCATTTGCCATTTCTTGCCTGATGGTCGTTGGGGCTTTTTCCCAAAAAATCACGACTCTTAGCCCTTACGTAGAGCGGCAATCTCAGGCTTATGTAACTATCACTAAAGTAGAACTCACTGATAGTTACACTATTATGCACTTCACTTACAAAAATACGCGCAGTATTTCTAATCGCCGAGGTGGCCGAGATATGGAAGAACTTTACAAAGTTTTTCCTGAGTTTAGAGGTTTAATGGAACGAGGCACTTCTACTGAGTGGATACATATCGACCCACGCAGTCGTCTCTACAAACCCGGTGATGCCACCAAAAAATTTCGGTTTGTAAGAGCAGAAGGGATACCTATTAGTCCTGATACTTTGGTAGTCAAGCCCGGGATGGAAGTGAAATTTAGGGTTTATTTTCGACGTCTCGACCCCGGCATTGAAGTTTTTGATATGTTTGAAGGCGATGACCGTGGCTCTCAGCAGTTCTGGAATTTTTATGGAATTCACATCCGAAACCCCAAAACGCCCCCTCCAGCCACGCCCAAACCCCAACCCGAAACTAAAAAAGAAGAACCACCTGTAGTGGTAGAAAAGCCACAAACTACTCCTCCACCGCCTGCTGTCGAAACGTCCGCCCCCACTTTGGTGACGGTAAAAGGAAACATCATAGATGCCAAAACCAAAACTCCGATTGGTGCTAAAATCAGCTATATAGTTCCAAGTGAAAACAACGGGCTAGACTCTATGCAACTATCGGCAAGTTCGGGAAAATTCAAAATCAGCTTGGATGCGGGCAACAAATATGCCTATTCTGCGTCTGCCAAGGGGTACTTTCCAACCAATGGAGCTTTTGATTTGACTCAAACCAAAGGAGGCCAAGAAATAAGCAACGATATTTTGTTGACTCCGATTGCAGTAGGTGAAGCGATTACACTCAACAATATTTATTTTGATGTCGCCAAATATGACCTTCTTCCTGCCTCTTCTGCTGAGCTTAACAATTTGTTGGGGTTGATGAAGGAAAATCCCAATATGGAAATCAGAGTAGAAGGACACACTGATAATCTTGGTGATTTTGACAAAAATGTGGAGCTTTCCCAAAATCGTGCCAACGCCGTCAAAAAATATTTGGTGAGTAAAGGAATCGATTCAAGCCGCATAGAAGCGCGGGGCTTGGGACCAACGCGCCCCGTCACAAAAGGCAATTCAGAAAGCGAGCGTCAACGCAATCGTAGGGTCGAGTTTGTCATTATCAAAATGTAGTTTTTATAATTTCAAAATAGATTTTTCGTAGATGCAAGGCATGATTTTTGTAAGTCAAAATTTTAAATGAGCTTAATATCAAAGAATTCACTCCATAATTTTGGAAACTTTAAATAACTTTTCTAAGTTTTCAAAAAAAACACTTATCACCCATGCTTGCCGAAGAACTCATCAACCCTACCACCCCGATACTGAGGCCATTTGACTCAGTAGGGCAAGCCGTTGACTTAATGGACGAATACGGTACGAGACAGCTCGCTTTAGTAGATGAAGAAATCTACAAAGGCCTGCTAAGTGAGGATACTTTGTTAAACCTTCTTGACGATACACAAACCCTTTCGGAGCTAAACTTACCTCCTAATCCTATCCATGCCAATCTATTTCAGCATATCTATGAAGTGATAGGCATCGCAAATCGCTATCAGCTTGATACAATACCCGTCTTGGACGAAGACAATCTATACGCGGGCACTATTCTGGTCAGTGATATGATGGCTAAGTTTGCTACGCTACTTGGTAGCCAAGAGACGGGAGCTATTGTAGTTTTGAAAATGGCCAACCGCGACTACTCATTGACCGACATTAGCAGACTTGTTGAATCAAATAATACTAAAATTATAAGCACTTATTTTTCTGGTTCAGAATACGGTTCACTCGACCAAGCTACCCTAACTCTTAAGCTCAACCACTCCGAAGTTTCGGCAGTAGTAGCTACACTCGAACGTTTTGGGTACACCGTCGAAAACGTATTTGGAAGTACTCCTTTTGATAGTCCAGATCGTCATCGTTTGGATTTGCTGATGAGATATTTAGAAACCTAGCTACTCAAGGAGCTTTTTCTTTTGTATCAGGCCGCAACAAGGTTTTTGGGGTTTATCATTTTAAGACCCAATGTCTGTTCTAAAGAGTCTTTTGCGAGGAGATTGTGCTCAAACGCATTGTTTGAAAGAGTAATATCATACCTTTGCGTCCAAATCTATCCCCGAAGCGATAAAGATGAAAATCGCCATTCATGGACGTAATTTTGCCTTAGAGACGGCACCTTTTGTACAAACCCTGTTTGATAATCTCCATCAAAAACAGGTCGAAGTTTCGATTTCGTCTTCGTTTTATTCATTTCTTCAAAGCGTAGGTATTAACTCCTATTCTGAAAAAACCTATCTTCATCCGCACGGAGCGCCCGACACTGATTTTATCTTTAGTATCGGGGGAGATGGTACTTTGCTTGAATGCGTCATGCAGGCTCGCTCTCGTCAAATTCCTATTTTGGGCTTTAATACAGGGCGTTTGGGTTTTTTGGCTACGGTATCACCCGCTAGTATCCAAAAAGCCCTTGAATCTTTTTTTGATCAACAGTTCCAAATTGAAGATCGCACTCTTGTGAGCCTGCATTCAAGCGCAGATTTGTTTGAAGATTACAATTTTGCCCTCAATGACTTTACCATCACCAAAACTGATACGTCGTCGATGATTACCGTTCATGCGTATCTAGATGGGGAATTTCTCAACTCCTATTGGTCTGATGGTCTGATTGTGTCTACTCCTACAGGTTCTACAGGCTATTCATTGAGCTGCGGAGGACCGGTGGTATTACCGACCAACAACATTTTCATTATCACCCCTATTAGCCCTCACAACCTCAACGTGCGCCCTATGATTATCCCTGATGCTAGTAAGTTGAGTTTTAGGGTAGAAAGTCGTAGCAGCAATTTTTTGGTGTCTCTTGATTCTCGCTTCCGAATCGTAGATGAAACGGTGACCTTGATGGTAAAAAGAGAAAATTTCAATGCCCGTCTGGTCAAACTCAACCAAGATAATTTTGTGGAGACATTGCGTACAAAACTACATTGGGGTTTGGATGCCCGAAATTAATTCTCGGCGCAATTTTTGTGGGGGTATTCAATAAATGTGTTCATTTATGCGTTGAAAGCAAAAGTCACGCATCAATCAGTAAAGCGAATGAAATTCAAAGTATTATTAGGTTCTGTGTTGTTTACGCTACTATTGACGTACACGTCCGAAGCCCAGCGCCGTCGGCGAAATCTTTTTGAACAATATTCTACCGTCAATTTTGGCATAGGTACGGCTTCGTATATGGGCGAACTTGCGCCTTATCGCACTCCCGTTAGAACTGTATTTAAGATGATGCGTTGGAATGTAAATGCTGGTTATACAAGGCATTTTACGCCGCATTTGGCGGCTCGGCTAGGTCTTACGTGGGCACGTATTGCGGGAGATGACGAATACTACAATCGAGGAGGAGAGCCCCATCCTAGTTTTTATGTACGCAACTTACATTTTCGCAATGATGTCAAAGAATTGAGTTTGGTGGGTATTTATAAATTCAGAGGAGATGGCCGTAGCCCTAATCGACGTGCTACTTTTACTCCTTACTTGTTTGGTGGAATCGCTGTCGCGGCGCATAATCCTAAAGCCAAAAGCCCTAAAGAAGCACCTTTCAACAACGAATGGGTAGCCCTCCAACCATTAGGTACCGAAGGACAAGGACAGCCTGGCTATGCCAAGCCTTATTCATTGGTCACGTATGCGATTCCTCTAGGAGTGGGGTTCAGCTGGAAGTACAACGAACGTTGGAATATCAGTTTTGAAGGAGGTTTTCGCTTCAGTGGTTCTGATTATCTTGATGATGTGGGCGGTTTATATCCAGATCCTAATGTCCTCAAAAATGATTTGGCTCGCGCCATGTCAAATCGTACTCTAGAACGTATATCAGCACGTACAGGTAAAGATCGTACCGATATTGTCAGAAGAATTACCCAACCCAATGCAGACCCTTCTGTTGATCCTTTTGTTGAACCTTTAGGTGGGTATCAACAAGGCGATTATAGAGGTAGTTCTTCTCGCAAAGATCAATATCTTTTATCTAGTATTACGGTTAGCTACGTGATACCAAGTAAAATAAAGTGCCCTCCTATTCGTTGATAATCATCAAAAGAGACGAGATAAAACCGTGAATTATAGCATAAAAATCCTCTTTATTGGCTTCCTGTGGGGAGCCTTTTCTTTAGGGACAATCGCTCAACGTATCAACATAGGTGCTGGTTTAGGCGGATTTAACTACAAAGGAGACCTATCGCCTGCTTTCAATGTACAAAATTACTTACCTGGTGGACACGCCTTTTTTCGTTACAACATCAGTCCCTCGGTGTCGCTGAGAGTGGGCGGGACATTGGGGGCCGCTGGGGCCAAAGACAGTCGCTCACCAGATCCTTTCAATCAAGCACGCAATGCATCTTTTAGGTCTTTTATTACTGAAGGAAGTCTAATTACGGAGTATAATTTTTTGAATTATAGTCAGAAAAGAAAGGTCCAAAATTGGACTCCTTATTTATTTGGAGGATTGGGTTTTTACAAATTTAAGCCTCGTACCAAAACAAGTGACTACAAAACCACTCAACTCAATATTCCTTTTGGTGCTGGTATCAAATGGGAATTTAAGCGTCCTTGGAGCTTAGAGTTTGAGTTTGGCACTCGTAAGCTGTTTACAGACTACTTGGATGACTTAGGAAGCAATATTCCTCTATCGCAAAAAACCCAGCTAGGTAACCCGACCACCAAAGACATGTATTATTATACGTCGATTACGATAAGTTATACTTTTTACTCCATCATTTGCCCACCCGGCTTTTCGACCGATTAAAATAATACTAAGTTTGTATTTGACCTTGTAGCCTATCCTAGGGTAGGCTTTTTATATTATTGCTATGCAACTTTTCTTTCATCAATTTGACTTACGCCTTCGTCATACTTTCACCATCGCCCACGACTCGCGCGATTCGCAGCCTACGCTTATTGTTGAGCTAAAAGATGGAGCCTTCAGCGGGTTTGGAGAAGCTACGTCCAACAAGTACTATGGGATCACTATTGATAGCATGATAAGTGCCCTAGAAAATATCCGTGAGCTTATCGAAAACCATTCGCTATCATCTCCCGAACAATTATGGGAAGACACTCACCCCTTTTTGTTAGACAACCCCTTTGCGCAATGCGCACTCGATGAAGCAGCTAATGATTTGTGGGCAAAAAAACAAGGGAAAAAATTATATGATGCATGGGGCCTTTCGCTAGACTCAGTACCCATTACTGATTATACCATTGGGATAGACAGTATCGATAAGATGATTGCCAAGATGAGCGAATTTCCTTGGCCGCTTTATAAAATAAAACTTGGTACTACTCATGATTTGGAGATTATCAAAGAACTACGAAAACACACAGATGCGGTTTTTAGAGTGGATGCCAATTGTGCGTGGAATGCCCCTCAAGCCATAGAATATAGTTTTGAACTCAAAAAATGGGGGGTAGAATTTATCGAGCAACCCCTCCCTGCTCATGATTGGGAGGGAATGAAAGAAGTATACCTTAAAAGTGCATTACCATGCATTGCTGATGAAAGTTGTATTGTAGAAAGCGACGTAGCCAAATGTCAAGGGTATTTTCACGGAGTAAATGTAAAACTCACCAAATGCGGGGGACTTACTCCGGCCCGTCGAATGCTCGCAGAAGCCAAAAGCCTAGGAATGCAAACAATGGTAGGATGTATGAACGAAAGTAGCGTGGGGATTTCGGCAATTGCTCACTTGTTGCCCCTGCTAGACTATGTAGACATGGATGGCACACTACTCATCGCCAACGACCCCGCCAGTGGTGTTACATTTGACAATGGCAAAATAATCTTTGCCAACGAAAATGGCACGGGGGCTTCTTTAAAAACCATCATATAGGCAAAACTCTGCACGTGAACCACTTCTATCAAACAACTCATCTCCCTAATCGTACTATTCTCCTTGAGGGGAAAGAATACCTCTATTTTAGTGGCACCTCTTATTTGGGTCTCCCCCAAAACCCCCACTTTCAAGCGCTTATCAAAGAAGGAGTGGATGATTATGGAAACGTATATGGCAGTTCTCGTAATGGCAATTTACAATTGGATATCTACGAAAAAGCTGAGCATCAATTAGCAAATTGGGCGTATGCTCCCCAAGCTTTGACTTTATCGTCGGGGATGTTGGCTGGCCAAGCTACTATTCGCCAACTCATGCTTGAGGGCTACACGTTTGTGTATTCACCCGATGCTCATCCTGCGGTTTGGCATTTACCCCAAGTAGAAATCCCCAAACTTTCTTTTGAGGAATGGAGTCGGTCTATCACTCAAGTATTGAAGACTATTTCAGGTTCCAAAGTGGCGATTGTCACCAATTCGGTAGATGCTCTACGCGGAAGGTCTTATGATTTTGAATGGTTATATCACCTTCCTGATACCCACGACATTGTTTTGGTAGTAGACGACTCTCACGGGCTTGGGGTCAGCGGCAACGAAGGCAAAGGTATTTGGCAAAAACTCCCACAACTTCCTCACATCCGAAAAATCGTTACGGCATCTTTAGCTAAAGGGATGGGGTTGGCAGGGGGAGTGATTTTTTCGGACAGCGATACGCTACAGCGCATCCGTTATTCGGCCTATTTTGGCGGCTGTTCACCTATCGCTCCTACCAATTTATATGCCTACCTTCATGCTACCCCTTTGTACGAAGCAGCTTATCTTCAATTACAACAAAACCTCCAGCAGTTTTCGTCGTCCGTAAAATCTCTATCTCTTTTTCCTTTTATTGACAATTATCCTGTTTTTTATACCCTTCACGATGAGCTGTATTCTTTTTTACTAGCGAAAAACATCCTCATTTATAGTTTTTCTTACCCCAAACCCACCGACAAGGCCAATACTCGCATTGTACTCAGTGCCTGGCATACCACCGAAGATATAGCCAACCTAAGCAGTGCTTGCCATGAGTTTGCATCTAGCTATTTGTAAAAGAGGTTTTAAGAAATAAGACCCTCTTTTGCGATACCGCTTCAACCTCCTCTTCTGATTCCTGACTCTTCCCTGATGTAGCTTCATCAGAAATCCCCTGTTTTATACTTCTCTCTTCACGAGATTTGGTTTATCATTTTAAACCTTTACAGACATGAAACCTTTTCTCATTTTCTTACACGTATTTATCGGTTTTGTAGCACTTACCGTAGGACTTATCCCCATGTTTTCAAAAAAAGGAGGACGTCTACACAACATCACTGGCCTTGTTTATTATTGGTCAATGGTCATTGTGGCTATTACAGCGTTGCTTTTGGTAGTCATTTCCCCACTCAACGACGGGCGTTTGTTTTTGACAGGTATTGCCATTTTTAGTTTTTACTTGTGCTTTACGGGTAAAAGATCCCTAACACAACGCAGCGGAACCCCTACCCGTTGGTATGATTGGGGTATTTCGGGACTTATGGCTATTACTGCCATAGCCATGCTTATTTACGGTATTAGCTTACTTTTTCAAAGTTTTACACAAGAAACTTTTAATATGATGGGTATTTTGTTTATTGTATTTGGGGTTTTTAGCGGCACCAATGCCCGTTACGATTTTCGGAAATACCTCCAACCATCCTCTGCCAAATATGGTCATAAAGAGTGGTTTTTTATTCATATTGAGCGTATGGGAGGCTCTTATATTGCTACATTTACGGCTTTTGCGTTGGTCAATGTCCGCTATATTTTTCCTGAGGCTCCTAGTAGTGTGTATATTGCCACTTGGATTATGCCTGGGATGATTGGTGGGCTAATCATTGGCAGAGTGATGCGTCAATATTTATCAAAGCGTAAAGTCTTAACTACTTAAACGCTATATAAACATATCAAGATTAAAAACTATATTTGCCTAGTTGATATATGTCAACTTTCTTGAAGCTAATAGTATATTTTTATTAACTTTAAGACATATCATTTGACATCCAATATAGGCAATGCGCAAAGAAAAAACTGTTGACTTTCACATCAAATGGGCATGGCATGCTATTTCACGCATGTACAACACCTACGCTTCGCGTCGCTATGGGATGACGATGGCTATCGGGTATGTGCTCCTAAATATTGATACCGAAACCGGTACTCCTGCTACCAAGATTGGCCCTTCGATTGGGATGGAACCTCGCAGCCTTACCCGAACTCTTAAAACCCTTGAAGAAAAAGGCTGGATTAGGCGCGAAATCGATGAAAATGACAAACGTTTTGTAAAAGTATTTTTGACCGAAGAAGGTCGGATAAAACGGGATATGGCTCGCGAAGGAGTAATTTCTTTTAATACTATGCTACGAGAACAAATCCCCCTTGAAAAATTGGTTATATTTTTTGAAGTCATCAAAGAAATTAACCGACTTGTAGATGAAGAAAACAACAAAATCAAAGCGGAGCCACAGATACAAGAAGAGTTTTAAACTCTTCTTTTTCTTTTTTATACCCTGATTCTTCCCTTTTGTCCGCTTTTTCTCCCAGTTCACACTATTTCAATAGCCTACCACAACTGCTGCTTTTACATTTGTAGTACTTATTTTAAGAAAAATAACAAAAACAATTTTTTATTAAAAAAGTACCAAAACAAAGCCCCCCTCAAAGCACTATTTTGGCGTTTTTAAAAGTTTTTTTCTTTGAGCCAATCACTACTGACATACCGTTGTCAGTGTCCAATATTTTATTTGTAGTAAATATTTGGCCTATTAACAGCCCTTTCTCCAAATATTATCTTTCGATGAAACCGTAAAAAAACTTTGGAAACTTTGAACTTTCTTATAGTTTCCAAAGTTTTCACCTAAAAAAAGTGAAAATAGATAGTGAGAGAAAGAATCCTTGAAAAAGCCCAAGAACTATTTTTTCGGTTTGGGGTAAAGAGTGTAACAATGGACGATATTGCTAGAGAGCTAGGAATATCGAAGAAGACCATTTATCAGCATTTTGAAGACAAAAATTCGATGGTTTGTGCGGGAGTAAAACATCATTTTGAATGTGACCATTTTATTTCAGAACAAATCCACAACGAAGCCCCTAACCCGATCGCCGAAGCGGTAATGGGGGCCGAAATGATGCGCCAAACGATGTCAGGATTGAATCCTTCGGCGATTTTCGACATCAAGAAGTACTATCCTCAAGCGTGGGATATGTTTTCACAATACAAAAAAGGGTTTATACTAGATTTAATCCGCCGTAATCTAAACAAAGGCATCAAAATGGGGCTTTACCGAGCCGATATCAACATAGAAGTGATTGCACGCCTACGACTCGAACAAATCGAAATGGGGCTTGACCCTTACATTTTTCCACTGGGTCAGTTTAACCCTCTGGAGACTCAGCTTGAGCTGCTTGACCATTTTTTGCGAGGTATTGTTACGGATGAGGGACTGATTTTGTATGAAGAGTATAACAAAACACAAATTACCCTACCCCAATCTACCGCTCACTTACTCAACAATAAAAGTACCTATTAACAGCTATTTTAAATTGTTTCACCTATTTAATTCTCTCTACAACTATGATTATCAAACAACTATACCTCTCCTAATAACAGCCCAATTTCTTAACAATCCAATTTCTCAAACATTATATGCAACACCTTCAACTCAAATGGAAATGGCTGGTAATGCTTCTGTTACCGCTCTTTCCTGCTTACAGCCAAACGCGTTATAGTCTTCAAGAAGCTATTCAATATGGCATAACGCATAATATCAACGTCAAAAATACCCAAACCGACGCCCAAAGCGCCGAATCGCGCATTGGTGAGATTCGGTCGGTGGGGTTGCCACAAGTAAGCGGGTCGGTAAGTATCATGGATAACTTAATCATCCAAAGAGTGTTCTTACCTGCTATCTTTTTCGACCCACAAGCTCCAGAAGGAGCTCCTCCTGTACCAGTACAATTTGGCGTGAAGTATTCAGGAAATGCTGGACTTCAACTCAATCAAATTATTTTTAATGCTCAATGGTTACTAGGTTTAAAAGCAGCCCAAGCCTATCGCGAATTGGCAATAAAAAGCGTAACCCAATCCAAGATTCAAGTGGCAGAAAATGTCGCAAAAGCTTATTACAGTGTTTTAGTAGCCGAAGAAAGAGCCAAACTTTTGGATTTGAATATCCAACGTTTGGATAGCCTTACTCGCGAAATGAGTGCTATGAACCAAAAAGGATTTGTGGAAAAACTCGATGTAGATCGTTTGGAAGTATCGCTCAACAACCTCAAAACGGAACGTTCTAAGGTTCAAAATCTAGTAGATTTAAGCTACTACATGCTCAAGTTTCAGATGGGTATGAAGCTAGATGAAGCAATCGAACTCACCGACCGCATCAACGAAAACGAGGTAGCCCGCATCGAATCAGAAGTAAAAGCCGAAAACAGCACTCCTTTCAGTTATGACCAACGTATCGATTACTCCATCCTCAAAAGTAACTTGCTACTCTCTGAAATGGATGTAGAAAACAACAAGCGAGGGTACTATCCTACGGTAGCAGCCTTTGCAGGCTATGGATACAACACAGGTCGAAATAGTTTCGGTGAGGTATTTGGCTCTCCTTGGTTCAACAATGCCAACATTGGCTTGAGTATCAATATTCCCATTTTTGACGGTTTTGCAAAAAAATACAAAATCCAACAAGCAAAATTTACCGTTGACAAAGTAAGACAAAGCTTGAGCTTGGTAGAGCAATCCATTGATTTACAAATCCGTAGCGCTAACATTACGATTTTGAATGGCCTCGAAACCCTCAAAACTCAAAAGCGTAATCTGGATTTGGCCCAAGAAGTAGTGCGGGTTTCCAAAATCAAATACCAATCAGGAACAGGCTCAAATATTGAGGTTATCAATGCAGAGTCGGCTCTCAAAGAAGCGCAAACCAATTATTTTGCATCACTCTATGATTTGCTTTTGGCAAAAATAGACTTAGACAAAGCCAAAGGGAAATTAAACTACTAAAAACCGTCTGTCTCGTCTTGGAAAAGTTTTGACTTTTTTCGGACATAAGAGACAGAAAATCAAAACCATATCGTCATTATGAAAACACAATACATTCTCTTATTAACAGCCACATTGCTCATAACTGCCTGCGGAGGCGAAAAGAAAGCCAATACAGTAGCAGAAAAAAAAGAAGCCTTGGCTCAATTGAAAGCCGAAGCCAAAACACTCACTGAAAAGATAGCCACTCTTGAAGCCGAACTCAAGGCCGCCGACCCCACTATGAAGGCTGCCGAAAAAGTAATGCCCGTGGTAACGACTGCGCTTCAAACCCGCAACTTCAAAAGTTTTATTGAAATTCAGGGTACTGTCGAAACCAAAAACACGGCCACCGCCACTCCTCGTATGGCGGGGACTTATACTACGGTATACGTCAAAGAAGGACAAAGCGTAAAAGCAGGACAGCTGTTAGCGAAGATAGACAATGCGATTTTGATGGACCAAATCGCCGCTCTCAAACAACAACTTGAGCTAGCTAATACAGTTTTTGAAAAACAAAAATCACTTTGGGATCAAAAAATCGGTACGGAGATTCAGTACTTACAAGCCAAAAACAACAAAGAGTCTTTGGAAAAAAACTTGGCAGTATTGAATACCCAAATAGATATGTATAATGTATACGCTCCTATCAGTGGCGCAGTAGAGAAAGTGATGGCCAAAACAGGCGAAATAGCCGCTCCGGGTATGCCTCTTGCAAGCATTGTGAACCTGGGAAGCCTCAAAGCTACGGCCAATGTGCCTGATGTATACGTGAGCAATATCAAAATGGGAGATGCTGTAAAAGTGCTTTTGCCTGATTTGAACCGCGAAATCAACGCTCGTATTACGTTTATTAGTAAGCTCGTAAATCCCGCCAATCGTACCTTCAAAATTGAAGCCTCAATTCCTACAAGCGGCGACATCAAGCCCAATATGCTTTCTGTATTAAACATTGCTGACATCAACAAATCCAACGCCTTGGTGATTCCTCAAAATTATATTCAAAGCACCGAGTTTGGAGATGTCGTATATGTAGCAGAGACCGAAGGCAACAAAAAAATAGCAAAAGCTCGCAAAGTAAAAACAGGAGTGTCATATAACGGCGAAATCGAAATCATAGAAGGACTCCAAGCTGGAGATTTGATTGTGACGGAAGGTTATCAGGATTTAGTGGATGGACAGGCAATTAGTTTCTAAAAACCGTTAATTGTTATTCGTTAATTTAGGCTATATCAAACGATACGACTAGCTATTAACCAACAACGATTAACCTAAACCGTAAGGTTATGACAACCCTAAAAGACTTTAAAATTACCCGTTGGTGCTTAGAAAACAAGACTACGGTATATCTCTTTACAGCCATTATCTCGTTGGCGGGCTTGTTTATATATTTCACCATGCCCAAAGAGCAGTTTCCCGAAATCGCCGTTCCCACGGTGATTGTATCGACAATCTATCCCGGTGCTAGCCCTTCGGATATTGAGACGATTATTACCAAACCTATCGAAAAGCAAATCAAAGCGGCAAGTGGAGTTACAAAAATCAAATCCAATTCGATTCAAGATTTTTCTCTTATTACGGTTGAGTTTTCGACCGGCATCAAAGCTCAAGAAGCCAAGCAGCGCGTAGCTGATGCCGTCGACAAGGCCTTGGTAGACCTCCCCACCGACCGCAAGCAAGACCCTTCGGTACAGGAAGTAAACTTCTCGGAGTTTCCAATCATGAACATCAACTTGGCAGGAAACTACTCGTTGAAAAAATTGAAAGACTATGCGGAACAATTAAAAGACGAAATCGAGTCGTTGCCCGAAATTACGCGTGTTGATATTGTAGGAGCGCTCGACCGCGAAATCCAAATCAACTTGGATTTGTATAAAATGCAAGCAGCGGGGGTATCATTTTATGAAATCCAAAATGCGATTCAGGGAGAAAATATCAATGTCTCGGGTGGAGAGCTCAACGTTGACAATGTCCGCCGAAACCTGCGCGTAGTGGGTGAGTTTAAAGATGCTCGTCAGTTAGAAAATATCATTGTTCGCTCTTCTACGGGAGCTACCCTCCGCTTGGCCGAGATTGCCGAAGTAAAAGACGGTTTTGCCGAAAAACAAAGCTACGCACGTTTGGACGGAAAAACGGTAATTACCCTCAACGTCATCAAACGCGGCGGCGAAAACCTAATTTCGGCAGCGGATGAAATCAAGGCAATTTTGAAAAAATACGAAGAAACAAAATTCCCTGATGGGCTTAAAATCAGCTTGACCAACGACAGCTCCGAACGTACCAAAGTAGAACTAAACGACTTGCTCAATACGGTTATTTTGGGCTTTATCTTTGTGGTACTGGTGTTGATGTTTTTTATGGGAGTCCAAGATGCGATTTTCGTAGGGCTTTCGGTTCCTCTTTCTACTTTGGTAGCGTTTGTTTTGTTTCCAGTGATTGCTTCAGCTACGGGTATCACTTTTACGCTTAATACCATCGTACTTTTCGCCTTTTTATTAGGGCTAGGAATCGTGGTAGATGATGCGATTGTGGTCATCGAAAACGCCCACCGCGTTTACAACGAAGACAAGAAACTCACTCGTAATGAAGCGATTTCGTATGCGGCGGGCGAAGTATTTGTGCCAGTATTGTCGGGTACACTTACCACGATTGCCCCTTTCTTACCCCTTTTATTCTGGCCGGGTATTGTGGGTGAATTCATGAAATTCTTACCATTGACTCTCATTATTACGCTTTTTGCGTCGTTGTTTGTAGCCTATGTCATGAACCCCGTGTTTGCATCATCCTCACTCAAAAGAGTAGAAGAACACGCCAATGAAGACAAATCTTTCAGAGCAATTTTGAAGCCTGTTCTGATTTTGGCAGGGATATCGATTGTGGGCTATATTATCAATTTTGGTATTGGCAACTTACTCGCCCTCATCACACTTTTGTATATTTTCAATCACTATATCCTCACGCCTCATATCATCGTACCATTCCAAGAGAATGTGTTTCCTCGTCTTAAAAATGGCTATCGGAAACTCATCGCTTGGGTTATTACAGGACGGCGTCCGTACGGAGTATTTGCGGCGGTCATTGGATTGTTGATCGGCACGTTTGTACTGATGGGTGCCTTCCCTCCCAAATCAGTCTTCTTCCCAAGTGGTGACCCAGATTTTGTGTACGTTTATTGTGTAATGCCTCAGGGGACAGACGCCTCAAAAACCAACGAGGTCATGAAGCAACTAGAAGACCGCGTGTATAGTGTCATTGGCAAAAACAGTCCCGTAGTAGCTTCTGTTATTACCAACATTGGTATCAACGCAGGAGACCCCTTCAACCCCGACCGCACCGTGGTGCCGCACAAAGGAAAAATCACCGTGGCGTTTAAGAGTGTGGAAGAACGGGTACATCATGGCGTTTCGACTTCCGATATTTTGGCTAAAGTTCGGGAAAAAGTAAAAGGGATTCCTGGTGCTCAAGTCACCGCCGAGCCTGAAAGTAATGGACCTCCAACCGGAAAACCCGTAACGATTGAGATTGCAGGTGAGGATTTTGACCAGCTTGTCAATGTGACTGCTACTGTGAAGAATGCGATTATCAAATCTGGTATCCAAGGAATTGAAGAACTAAAGTCAGATTTGGTATTGAACAAGCCTGAAATC